>Ga0163153_10000215_pt1 | contig 102577 bp, 69 predicted proteins | sample OliLakLV19MP6IB1_FD_148629 | JGI IMG/M metagenome (GOLD analysis project Ga0163153, IMG submission 148629) | Freshwater microbial mat bacterial communities from Lake Vanda, McMurdo Dry Valleys, Antarctica - Oligotrophic Lake LV.19.MP6.IB-1 | ecosystem: Environmental > Aquatic > Freshwater >...
TTTGCTTGTAACCTCCGAATCTGGCAGATTTTTATCCACTGCTTTTGCTATAAAGCCCAATGAAATCAATACTTGTTAATGTTTTTGAGGGACGACTATGTAAAAGCAAGGAGCTATCTTGAGGAGGGGTTAAAATTTTCGCCTTTTAATGAAGAATTAAACAGGAAACTCTTGGTATTAAAAGACTACCGTTAATAAATTTCCCTACGCTTTTCCGCTAACTCAGAAATTGCTTTAACCACCTCATCCACCTCTTCCTTCGTATTATATCGCGAAAACGAAAAGCGCACCGAGCCTCTGTCGGGCGGTGCATGCAATGCTTTCAGTACATGCGAGCCTGCATCTGAGCCTGATGCGCATGCACTGCCAGCCGACACGGAAATACCGCTGATGTCAAGATTGTAAACTAAAAAATCGCCTTTGTCGCTGGGCGGAAAAGAAACATTGAGCACGGTGTAGAGGCTGTTGTGCTCATAATTCCCATTCACGCGTATATCGGGCAATATTTCTTTTAGTTTTTGAAAGAAATATTCTTTCAGTGATTGAATGTATTTGCTGTCCTCATTCAACTTCGTGTAAGCCATACCCATCGCTTTCTCCATGCCAATGATGCCGGTGATGTTTTCAGTGCCTGAACGCATGTTGCGCTCCTGCGAGCCGCCATGCAGCATAGGCTTCAGCATGGCATCGCTGCGCATATAAACAAACCCGATTCCTTTGGGTCCGTGAAATTTGTGTGCGGAGCCAGAGATAAAATGCACGTTGACTTTCTGCAAGTCAATCAGGTAATGCGCAATCGCTTGCACCGTGTCGGAAAAGAAATAAGCCTGATATTTTTTACACAACTCCCCTACCCTTTCAATATTGGTGATGTTGCCAATCTCGTTATTGGCGTACATCAGGCAAACCAATGTTTTCTCAATGCCGGGAGCAAGCAACTTTTCAAGATGCTCGTAATTCACATTGCCGCTGGCATCCAATTCTACAAATTCCACCTTTAATCTGCAATACAATGACTCAATCGTGTGCAGCACACAATGATGCTCAATGCGCGAAGTGATAACGCGCGTAACACCTAAATCATCTATTACTCTTTGAATAACCAGATTTGCAGTTTCTGTTCCACCTGATGTAAAAAAAATTTCAGCAGGCGCAGCATTCAACATCTGCGCAATACTTTTGCGCGCTTTTTCAATTGCTGCTTTTGCTTCTCTGCCGAACTGATGAATAGAAGAAGGGTTTCCGTATTTCTCCGAAAAAAAAGGCAGCATCGCTTCTAATACTTCCGGAGCGAGTGGCGTTGTGGCTGCGTTGTCGAGGTAGATTTTCAAGTCGTAAGTTTTAAATTCTAAGTTCTAAGTTTTTGAAAAGCCTGCTTACGACTTCCAACTTAGAACTTACAACTTCATTTCGCCATTTCCTTAATATCCTGCATAATCTGCTTTGCCATCGTGTCGGCTGTGCTTAACGTGCGGCTTTCAGCATAGATACGGATAATAGGCTCGGTGTTGGATTTGCGCAGGTGTACCCAGTTTTCATCAAAATCAATTTTCAACCCGTCAATCGTGGTGTGCGGGTTCTTCTGATATTTCTCCTGCATCTTCACAAGCACTGCATCAACATTAATCGCAGGAGATAGCTCAATTTTATTCTTTGACATGAAGTAGTTGGGATATTCCCCACGCAACATAGAAATGGATTTTTTCGATTTTGCAAGATGCGTCAAAAACAAAGCGATGCCCACGAGCGCATCTCTTCCGTAATGTAATTCGGGATAAATGATGCCTCCATTGCCTTCTCCCCCAATCACTGCTTTCACCTCTTTCATCTTTTCAACCACATTCACCTCGCCCACCGCTGCGCCATAGTGTTTTCCTTTCCTTTTCTCTGTGACATCACGCAACGCGCGCGTAGAAGAAAGATTGCTCACGGTGTTCCCCTTTTTATGTTGAAGCACATAATCGGCAATTGACACAAGTGTATATTCTTCGCCAAACATATTGCCGTCATCCATCACAAAACACAGGCGGTCAACATCAGGGTCAACCACAATTCCTAAATCGGCTTTTTGTTTTTTTACCGTTTTGCTGATTTCATGCAGGTTTTCGGGAAGCGGTTCGGGATTATGCGGAAACAAACCTGTTGGCTCACAATACATTTCAACCACCTGCTGAACGCCCAATGCTTTGAGCAGTGGAGGCAACGCAATTCCACCTGTAGAATTCACACAGTCAATCACGATTTTAAAATTGCGTTCCCGAATCGCGTTTACATCCACTAATGGAAGTTTGAGAATTTTCTCGATGTGCTTTTCGATATAAAAATCCTTTTGTTCCACCGAACCAAGTTGGTTCACATCCACGAAATCATACGCTTCATGTTCCGCAATACTCAATACTTCTGCGCCATCCTGAGCGGAAATAAATTCACCTTTTTCATTCAACAACTTCAGCGCATTCCATTCTTTCGGGTTATGGCTTGCAGTAAGGATGATTCCTCCCGCAGCTTTTTCTTCGGGTACTGCAATTTCAACAGTGGGCGTAGTGGACAAATCCAAATCAACCACATTCAAGCCAACGCCTTGCAAAGCGCCTGCTACAAGATTTTTCACCATCTTGCCAGAAACACGTCCGTCCCTGCCAATCACCACTTTTTTATGTTTTGACTTTCCCTTCAGCCATGTTCCAAAAGCTGCGGAGAACTTTACTACATCAAGCGGAGTCAATGCTTCACCAGGTTTGCCTCCGATGGTTCCGCGAATACCGGAAATAGATTTTATCAGCGTCACAAGTATCGGTTTTGTGGCGGCTAAATTAGCATGGAGGATTGAGTTGTTTTTTTTTAAGTTGTTCATGCAAAATATTTTCGTTTTGAATTCAACAGTCAGAATTGCAACTTTTCTCTCAGCAACTAAAGTCATTCTGCGAACACGAACAAATCATTAAATTGCAATCAGTTCTAAAATTCATTGCTATGTCTCTTACGAAAGAAAAATCAAAACCTGCCGCAATCGAACAGCAAGACTTTCTTCCCCTCAACGGCACTGATTATGTAGAGTTTTATGTTGGCAACGCGAAGCAGTCTGCCTATTTCTATTGCCACGCTTTCGGCTTTCAACCGCTTGCTTATGCAGGATTGGAGACAGGCGTGAAAGACAAAGCATCTTATGTGATACGTCAGGATAAAATCACGCTTGTGCTCACAACTTCTTTTGACCCCGAAAGCGATATTTCAAAGCATCATCAAAAACATGGCGATGGCGTGAAGGTAGTCGCGCTGTGGGTGGACGATGCTCGGAAAGCATTTGATGAAACGGTGAAGCGTGGCGCAAGTCCCAGTTTAGAACCAACTGTTGAGAAAGATGAAAATGGGCAAGTGATAAGGTCGGGCATTAAAACTTATGGCGATACCATTCACTTGTTTGTAGAGCGAAAAGAGTACAAAGGAATTTTTCTACCGGGATATAAAAAATGGAACGCGCCTTTCAAGACAGAGCCTGTCGGTTTGAAATTTGTTGACCACATGGTGGGCAATGTGGAATTAGGAAAGATGAATCACTGGGTTGATTTTTACAAAAACGTGATGGGTTTCACACAACTCGTGTCGTTTGATGATAAAGATATTTCCACTGAATACACTGCGCTGATGAGCAAGGTGATGTCGAATGGAAACGGCAGAATCAAATTTCCGATTAATGAACCTGCGCACGGAAAAAAGAAATCGCAAATTGAAGAGTACCTTGATTTCTACAAAGGCGCTGGCGTGCAGCATATCGCGCTTGCAACAGATGATATTCTTCGCACTGTTGCTGAGCTGCGGAAGAGAGGCGTAGAGTTTCTCTATGTTCCTGATACTTATTATGAAACCGTTACAGCGCGATGCGGGAAAATTAATGAGAATATTGAAACGGTGAAAAAACTCAATATTCTTGTTGACCGTGATGAGGAAGGTTATTTACTGCAAATTTTCACAAAGCCTGTGGAAGACCGCCCAACTGTTTTTTATGAAATCATCCAACGCAAAGGAGCAAAATCATTTGGCAAGGGAAATTTCAAAGCATTATTTGAAGCGATTGAACACGAACAGGAATTGAGAGGAACGCTATAAAGTTGGCAGTTTGTAGTTACTAACTATCCACCACAAACAAAAATCACAAACGAATCATGAGCGAACCAACCATCCTCAACGAGGAGGCAGCGCACAAGAAATTCGCTGTGGATTGGTTCAATAAAATCTGGCCGCTATTACAAAAGGAGAACAGGACTGCCGAAGAAAACGAGATGATGATTCACCTTGCGCATACTTCTCTTTTTCATTGGCTGCATGTCGGAACAGCAATTAACGAACAGCGCGGTGAATGGATGCTGGCAAGGGTTTCCACCATTTTGGAAGACAAGACAAAGGCGTTGCATCATGCAAAACGCTGCCTCGCATTGACAGAAAAAAATGATTTCAAAGATTTCGACCTTGCTTATGAAAGTATGGCGCGGGCTTATGCATTGAATGCGATGCCAACAGAAAGCAAACGCTATCTTTCACTTGCAAAAGATGCGGGAGAGCAAATAGCTGAAAATGGCGATCGTGATTTATTTATGAATGTTAATCAGAGCATATAATAGTAAGGAACCTAAGAGATACTTCTTAAATTTGTGCATGGCAAAAAAAGATGGACGAAATCAAAGTGCCTCAGCACACGTACATTAAGGAAACAGGTAGTGGAGTACCTTAAAAAGAAAAAGGGCAGCCAACAGGAAGCTGCTGAAATATTCAGACTGAGTAATAGCGGAGTTGAAAAGATATGGCGAAAATATCGGGAGGGAGGCAACCGCATCGCTGATTTCAGAATCGCGATTGACCAGGCGCGGTTGCTCATATTATATGCCGCATGGAAACTTGATACGGTGGGAGCATTGGCTGCAATGACGGAAATTTCCTCTATCAAAGTTGTTGCGCCAAATGTGCTGCAAATGATTACAGATGAAGCAATTCAGATGCACGGGGGTGCGGGCTTGTCGTATGATTTTCCGCTCACTGCATTCTTTGCGATGGCGCACGTAATCCGTATTGCCGATGGTCCTGATGCTGTGCATCGCGGGTTAATCGCGCGATTTGAATTGGGGAAGTATTCAAGTTGAAAAAAATCGGAGTAAGGCGATGAGTGATGCTGCAAAAAAAATAAGAACGGAAGAAACGCTTCCTTTAGAAAAATTAGATGCGTGGATGAAGCAGCACATCGCTGGGTTGAGCGGCTTGCCTGAAATCACACAATATACGGGAGGCGCATCCAACTGGACATATAGACTGAAATATTCTTCGCATGATTTGGTATTGCGCAGACCACCTGCGGGAACAAAGGCTTCCAGCGCACACGACATGAAGCGCGAATTTTTTATTCAGAAAGCGCTGATGACGTTTTATCCTGTGCCTGAAATGCTTACTTTCTGCAACGACCAGAGCGTGATGGGCTGCGACTTCTACATCATGCAGCGCATTGACGGAATCATTTTGCGGGGTAATCTTCCGCAGGGTGTCACGCTGAATGCAGACGATGCGCGTAAACTCTGCATCAACGCGATTGATTATCTCATCAAGTTGCACAGGATTGATGTGAGCAGCGCCAACCCTGAGCTTGCCGCATTTTCAAAAGGCGCGGGCTACACGCAACGGCAAGTGAACGGCTGGTGCGACCGTTTTGTGAAAGCAAAAACGTGGAACGTGCCTTCGTGTAATTACGTGATGCAATGGCTGAAAGAAAATATTCCACAGAAAGAAAAGCTGTGCATGATTCACAATGATTACCGCTTGGATAATTTGATTCTTGAACGCGGAAATCTTTCAAACATCATTGGCGTGCTCGACTGGGAAATGGCAACCATTGGCGACCCGCTGATGGACTTGGGCAATTCACTCGCCTACTGGGTGCAGCGCGATGACGACTTTGTGATGCGCATGTTCCGCAGGCAGCCTACGCACCTGCCCGGAATGATGAAGCGCAGCGAGGTGATAAATTATTATTGCGAAAAGACAGGCAACCGCGCGGATGATTTCCGGTTCTATGAAGTGTTTGGGTTGTTTCGCCTCGCAGTGATCGTGCAGCAGATTTACTATCGCTATCATCACGGGCAGTCACGCAACAAGGCGTTCAAAAATTTCTGGCTGATGGTGCATTACCTCAACTGGCGTTGCAAAAAAATCATCAAAGCGAAATGACATCCTCTTCCAAGCAAAAACTTTTTCTCTTCTGCGCGATGGGCTGCCTCGGCATGACCACTGAAATTTTTTTCACGGCATTCTATGGGCTTTATTACGGCACGATGGATATTCAGATGAAAGGATTTTCTTACATCTGGATGTTCCCGATTTATGGATTGGCGGGTATTGCATTTCCTCCCATTTTGAAATTGATTCAAAACTGGAATGTGTTGCTGCGCATGTGCGTATATGCCGTTGGCATCCTCGCGGTAGAGTTTGCAACAGGATGGTTTCTCGAAGTGACTACAGGGCAATGCCCGTGGGAATACAAGGAAGGCTGGCACCTGATGGGCTATATCCGTTTTGACTACTTCCCGTTCTGGGCGCTGTTCGGGCTAATGGTGGAACTGGCGTTGAAATTTTTAATGCGGCTGCGCATTGAATAACGCATTATTGGCGAGCACATACTTCTCCATCATTTTATAGATTTTTTCTTTCAGTGGCTCGATGTCATTCTCCGTCAACCCATCAGTGGGAACAGGTTTCAGAAAATGACATTTTAATTCGCAGCGTTCGAGCAGCAAGCTGTTGTTAGGAAAAAGTTTCCTTGTGTTGAGCAACACCATCGGCACGATGGGCAGGTGAAATTCGACAGCAAGCCGGAACGCCCCATCCTTGAACGGTTGCAGCGGTGCAGGGGTGCGGTTGCGCGTTCCCTCCGGAGCAATCATAATGGAAATATTTTTTTTGATGATTGCGCGCATCCGCTCCATGCTCTGTCTGCGGCTCTCTGCATCCGAGCGGTCAACGAGTACCACCGCGCGTTTGAACATGAAGCCCATAAAGGGAATTTCCGTCAGTTCTTTTTTCCCGAGCGGACGATAACGATTCGTCATGGAAGCTGCGGCAATAATGATGTCGGCTGTTGAGCCGTGATTGAGCACGAAGACGTAAGACTTGTCTTTCTCGAAATTTTCCTCGCCCTTCACTTCCAATCTTACGCCATTGATAAACGCCCACGTGCGCGCCCACGGGCGATAGATTTTATACAAAGCTTCCGTGCGGTTTTTGCGCACCAGCAATACAACAGCTACATGGATAAAAAAAATAATCAGCATCAAGAGCATGAACGTGATATAAGCGTAAAGAGTAAAGAAAAAACGAAACACGATTTTCATCAGTGAAAAAGTACGATTATTGTTTGAATAGTTAAAGCGCAAAGGCGCAATGACGCTGGAGAAATCGCCATTCTGTCCGTTCGGAAATATTTCAACAAAATGCTGTCTCCCGTAATTTTTCATCGAATGAACGCTAAAAAATGACCTGAAAAACCACAATTTATCAACACAAAAAATACCCTAAAACACTTACGGGAAAACACTTACAAAAAGTATTACGCAAAATAACGTAGTCCAGATTGACATTTTCTGAATATGATAACTCCCGCCTTTATTTCACGCCTGTTCTGCAACTGCATTTTTTGTCGTTTTTTCAAGCCTGCAAAATCTGTTTTGAATATTTCATTTTTATGATTGTTGATAACGCGGTTTGGCAGATTGCATTTTTTTTTCAACTTTGTGTCGCAACGCGCATCAAACAAACGCGGCATTCATCACTAAAAATCACGCAGCCATGAGTAAAACAAAAGAAGCCCTCATCAGCCAAATCAACAGCCTGATAAAGGCAAACGGCAACAATGAAATTACCGGTCCGGTGCTCAACGGAGTGCTGAAAGACATGACCAACGGATTGGTAACTCCTTATTTCCTGTTTCCCAAACATGCTTCGCTCACTGAATATGACATCGGCAAGGTGGTGATGAATGACGGTTCGGGAGTTGCGAAGGCTTATGCTTACTCTCCGGCAACTGTCGCGCAAACGGGCGAATGGAAAATTTCTTTTGAAGAAAATGGCGATTTGACTATTCTTTCGGCTATTGAAATTAACAGCGTGGTGGGTGATTTTGCCATTGACCGCGATACATGGAGAGATGGCAGCGCACCCGCAGATGCAGAAGCGGAATTTGCCGCCATTGCTGATTATATCAATGGCGATGTTGACCTCTCTGCTTTTCTCAGCGCAACAGCAACGCCCACCGAAGTTACGATTGAAGAAACCACGTTGAAAGGAACTTCGCTCGCGCTTGATACTTTCCCCGCGCAGAGTTTGGAAGTTGTCACCATCTCAAGACCGGCATTGCCTGCCGCGCCCACCGCCTTTCCGCTGGGCAGGCTCATCGGCATTGATGGCGACAACGCAATCATCAGCAGCAACGCGGTGCAAACCTATACGCTTGACGGAACGCTCACGCTGAATAATAACTTCTTTAACATCATTACTCCGCTTGATACTTCCGACCCCGATGCGCTGTTGCAAAGTTTATTGAAGCATATCATCATTCCTTCTGCAAGCGGCAATGCGCGGGCATTGACGGAAGATGATTTGGTTATTGAGATTGACGGTGAAATGGTTGACCTTTCGCTCACCTACCGCCATCAGTTTCTTGGCATTGCGCTGGGCGCGGCAGGCGGCATGGTAACGGTGTATGACCTGAAGCAATTTTCATTTTTGGGCAACGTGCTGCTAAACCTGCTGGTGAAATCGTTTAGCACGGCATCCTTGTAATTGCCGTCCGGTGGGACTGTTTTGATTTTTTTAAAACATTAAACTGAATTGTATGGCTGTTTCACAAAGTGAAATTTTGAGATTCTTTGCGTTACGTGCGCCTAAGAAAGCGGAGCCAACGCAAGAGAATGGATTTACGAGTATAGACCCTACTTTGCTGGCTGGTTCGGGTACTTATTTGACAGATTTAGTTACAGCTCGCGCACAAGATACAGGGGCAAACGAGCAAAGGGCTGCAATGATAATTAGGACCGAACAATTCAATGAAAGCGCTGAATACTATAGTTCGACATCTGATCTGCTGACTGATTATAGTAACTACGGTATCCAACCATTTTATAATTGGCTAATTGTAAATGGTGAAGCCGCATCAGCGGCAGAAATTGAAACAAACGCTAACTCACTTCTTGGTGTTATTTACACCGACTTCCTTGACCATGAGCAAACAAATCTGCTTCGAAAGAGCGTTTGGGAAAACTTGACATCCCAAATGATAATTCAAACGAGTGTCCCAATTCGTGAATTGCTTCAAATAACATTGCGTGTGAGTAATATTTTGGAAATATTGCGCGACCTTCCGGCATTACTATCAACCGCAGAAAAACGTAAGCGAATCATAAACTCAAAAATTGTACTTCCAAATGAAATTTTTCCTGTACCAAAACCTATGCAGGTAGAACAGGAAACTCCTCCTTCGCCATCCGATAAGATAAAGCAAAGCCGATTAAATCTGGCTAAAGAATGGCATGGTTACCATTCTGCGGCAGAGGAAATAAGAAAAAAGCATAATTGCCTGATAGATACAACTCGTTTGAATAACTCAAGCAGATTCATGCCTGTTGGTTCCAGTTCGTTGCCTGAAGATTTTTCAAGTGATTTCTCAAATGATTTTACTAATCCTATAAAAGTCCCTTACATAGATTACAGGACTTTAGATAAAAATTTGCTGTCGCCTTCCACTTTGTTTGTGTTAGAAAAAATATGGTGCAATGGCGCAAGCAGAATTAATGTCAAGGATGCGTTAGACAGGCTACAGAAAAAGATGGAAGAAGTTTCAGTTGAACTCTCGAAAACCTACGAGCCATTTGATAGGGTAACCTTGATAGGAGGCTCTCTGTTACAGCATAATAAAGATGCCGTTCAATTTGATACTGCTGTTGGAACGGGAGATGGAGATGAAAAGTGCAAAATAACATCGTTAGGCATTGCCGACCTTCGCATTATTGAGCAGGAGTTGCTTTGCTATGAACCGGGCGAAGTCGCGCATATCGAAAATATACTGGAGGGCGAATACAAAAATAGAACTACGCGAAGATTGAGCCGCAGAGAAGAAACAACGACAACAGAAACAATCCGTGAAACGGAATCTGAAAAAGATGTTCAGACAACTGACAGATTTGAAATGCATCAGGAAACTGCAAGCGTGGCTCAGAATGACCAGCAGTTTCATGTTGGCGTTCAGGTAAGCGCAAGTTATGGATTTGCTCAAATTAACACTGATTTAGGCTATGCTTCTAATAGTTCTACTACGCAGTCTGACAGCCAATCGGTAGAGTATGGAAAGAGTGTAACAGAACGGGCAAGACAACGAGTTTTTGAAAGAGTAAGGCAGGAAAAAACTGTTACAATCATTGAAGAGTTTGAGGAAACAAATCAACACGGTTTTGGCAGCAGTGGCGCAGGGCTTGCCGGAAATCTTGTCGGCATTTATAGGTGGGTGAATAAAAAATACAGGGCAAAAGTGAAGAACTATGGAAAACGGCTCATGTACCAATTCGTTTTGCCGGAACCTGCTTTGTTTCATATCCATGCGATGAAGGAAAATCCGATGGAAGGTGTTACGCTTGAAAAACCAAAAGACCCGAGAAAGGGAGTTAATCTCCTTTCGCCCGATTTGCCGAATAACTTAACCATGCTTAGGTCTCCTTATGATGTAGCTACGAGCAATTATTTGCTTTGGGCAGGATTATATGACGCTAAAGTTCCACCACCGCCACCGGAAACGCAAATTATCGGAAAGGCGTTTAAATCAGATTCGGCTGAGGAAGAAACAAAAGTGCTTGATGAGAATACTTTAAAAATTCCTACAGGTTATTTAGCATCTCTTGCCTACATCAACGCAAAGTCGCCTTGGACTATTCAGGAACCCTTCCAAGAATGTTTAATCGTTAAGATTGGCAGGCGCGAGTTGGTTTATGAAGATTCAGAAAATGGAATTCACGAGTATTCGGAGCCGCTTGATAATGAAACGGGTGATATTCCTGTATCTATTCTAAGCAAAACAAAAAGCATCCCTGCCGAGACCGACATCAGAAATTGGTTTGTTTTGAATATTGAGATTACCTGTACGCGCTCTGATGAACTTTTGGATAAGTGGAAAATTGATGCTTATGAATCAATCATGAGTGCCTATCAGGAAAAAAAGGCGGCTTATGACAGCGCAGTTGCGCAAGTTACCGCACAGGCGGGCATCATTCAAATTCGAGGAAATAACCCGCTCCGCAACAGAGAGATTGAGCGGCTGGAATTAAAAAAGGGATGTATTCAAATGATGAGAGGCAAGCCGTGGAATGTTAATGAATTTAAGTCCATGAATTATGACCCGTCATTAGAACCGCCTTACAGTTATCCTGAATTCAATAACTGTGAAGCCATTAAAGATGGCAAAGAAATTCAGTTTATTGAGCAGGCATTTGAGTGGAACCAAGTTACTTATGAGTTATATCCCTACTTCTGGGGAAAGAAATCACGCTGGACAATGCTCTATACTATTGAAGACAATGACCCCATTTTTACGGCATTCTTGCAGGCAGGCGCAGCGCGCGTAATAGTTCCCGTTCGCCCCGGATATGAAGATGCCGTTGTGCAATATATGGAGAGCGGGGAAATTTGGAGCGGAGGAGATATTCCCTCCATGAGAGACAAGGGCGACCTCTATGTTTCAGTGTATGATGATTTGCTGAAAAAAGACCCTCCTGTTGAAGGATTGCCTTGGGAAATTGTGTTGCCGACTAATCTTGTGATATTACAGCAGAAATATGAAGGACTTGCTGATGTAGGCTTGCCCTGTTTTGAAGAAGAACCGGTGTAAGCGGGATAAAAATTTTGACAGGAGAACATGACACCGTTAACACCAGAAGAAATAAAGTATTTATCTTTCTCAGGAGGCGGAGGCAAAGGCATTGTTTATTTTGGCGTGGTAAAAGCATTGGAAGAGATTTATGCTGGAATGAATCGTAGAAACTCTGCCCGCATCAAAAGAAAAATGAGAGAAGTGAACCCTCCTGTGGAGGGAGGCGGAAACGATGTGCTTCAACCCGATTTGGATGAAATTCTTGTAACCGCAAAAAGAAGCAAGCCTTTGTTTAGAATATCACACCCACCCGCAATGCGCCCGCTAAAAGGCATCTCCGGTTCATCGGCAGGCGCAATCACTGCTTTTATGTTGGCGATGGGAATGTCGGCAACTGATTTTGACAACGAGTTAAAAAAAGAAAATACGCTCGAATTCAATACCATTCTTAAAAATTTTATTAACCTCTTTAACCCGGCTTTACTACCTAAAGCAGAAAAGCCGCAAAACGCATTTCCTAAAATTTTTTCACCTATAATAAATCGTTATCTGGAAAAGGTGGGTGAATATTTTTTAAAGAAAAGCGTAGTAGTAAGTGAGTTTGAAAGTTTTTTTGCTGGTCCTGACGATGACCACAAAGTAGTAGATGAAAATAGTAGGGGAAGCATTCCTTTTTCCAACTTTGATAAACCAGTAATGAGTGCGTTGTTGCAAATTATGAAAATATTTATTACTGTAGCAAATACACTTATACAGGGTATCATTTCCTTGTTAAACATAATTGAAAAGGGAGAAACCGGTGCACCGATTTTACGAAGAAAACTTTTTTTGGATAATCAAACTGAATACTTCTTGTATAATGTGATGTTTACACGAGGTTTATTTTCCGGGTTAAAAGCGCGTGATTATTTTGCAAGATTGATGCAAGAATACTTGATAGATAAATGGAAGGGCTATAAGAACATGAATGGAAACGCAATAATACACGAGGCATCACTTTCTCCAATGAAAGTAACCTTCAGCCAATTTTTTGCAATGACCGGAGTGGATTTGGTAATCACTGGTGTGAATGTTACCAGAAAAAGACCGATGTACTTCTCCGTAACACACACGCCTGACTTTCCTGTAATTGAGGCAGTGCAAATTTCCATGAATGTTCCTTTTATTTTTAAACCTATTTGGGTTGACCACGAAGTGGATAAAAAAAATCCATTAAAACGAATAGCCTACAATGGTTTTTGGGTGGATGGAGGAATGCTGAATAATTATCCCATCCTTGCTTTTGATAAATTGCGCACAAAAGCGCTCAATTATCAAGGTGAAGTAATTAACTACGAAGTAGCAGTAGATGCAGGTGGAGAACCGGGAAATTGTGATTGTGTACTGGGCTTTCGGCTTACTTCGTATTTGAAACTTCAAGAGGAACTTGATAAAACAAAATTGAAAAAATCAAATAATGCACCTTTACTTGAAGGAGTTGAAAATAAAGACTTTGATTCAAAAATCGAGATTTATGACACCTATAATCCTAAAGCAAGCTATAGCTATCTAGGCGATTTGTTCGACACATTCTTTTATCCGGCAGAAGAAGGGCAGATAAAAACCGAAAGCGCGCGAAGAAGAACCGTGGAGATTGAAACGAGAACTTTGAGCATGCTTGATTTCTCGACTCCATATCTGGATGAAAAACGAGAAAATGAAAACCTTTTTAAGCAAAAAAATAAACTTATTGAAGGTGCTGAAGTAATCACAATGAGCAAATTCGGTAAATAATCAGTTTGAAAAATTTACGTGCTGACTAAGTTTATTCAATTAATGGGACTCATTGGAGTTATTAATGTAACTCTGACTCTAACAGGTTGTATAGAAAAAGCTACCTCCTGTAGCGAAATTGTTGATGTCCACTATTGTGATACCTGCCAAACATCTTTTAAACAAATTTTCAATTATGAGAGGCAAATCGGCTCAATTCCGATTGATTTAAAGATGAACGAGGAAGAGAGATTTATTTACTTAGCAAGAGTTTGGCATAATAGAGGTGGAGGGGAGTATCCTGTTTATATGTTTATTCGCCCGAAAAATCATCCGTTTTTAAAAGAAGTTGTTGCTTATTTCACATGGGGGTTTAAGGAGTCTGTTACGAAGTATTATTATCGGGAAGACGTTTTGGATAGTTTGCTTCCCCCTGAAACATTAAAACAATATGACAACGACACATTTAATCTTCAAGATTTTCTTTGTTTTAAAGAACGACTATTATTTACTAATGACGATTATTACAAGGTAGGGAAGAAATGCTATCACCAAGCTCAAGGAAAAAATATCAGATGTAAAAGAGAAATAAACAAAACCTACAAAATGACCGAATCACTTGGAGAAAAATATGACTGGTTGCAAAAACATACTAAATACTATCAGTGGCGCTGTTGTAAAGGCGAAACTTATATGGCTGTCATATTTGGCTGTAATTTATACAGTAGAGGGCGGTATACGCTAAGAGATGGCAGCGTAATAGACGAAAATGAATATCTAAAAGGGGTGCGTTTTCCAGTTGTCCATGAGCACTATGAAGTTTCAATTGAAGACCTTGCAATTTATCTTTCATGGAATTACTACTTTGAGGAAGAGATGGATCCTTGGAATGAATCTCTTAAAAGAAGATAATGAACCGATTACAAACCATTGCGAAACTTTAGTTAATCCCATAATAATGCATAAAAAAATAATCTTCACACTTATCGCTCTTCACTCAGTTTTTTTCCTCTTTTCTCAAGACTTAAAAATTGATGTGGTCTATTTGAAAAATGGCAGCATCATTAAAGGCAGCTTAATAGAGGTAACCCCGCAAACAGTAAAAATCGAAACAAGAGATGGCAACTTGTTTGTGTTCAAAATGGAGGAAGTAGAAAAAATCACAAAAGAAACAGATGCTAAAGCTATAGAGAAGCAAGCAATAGAAATTGTAGCAAGTCCAGACAAAATTTATCCCGCAGCAAAAGCAAAAGGTTATCACTCTGCGCTTGAGTTTGCCGCGCCTGTGGGCATAGGCGAACTAAACAAAACGTATGGGTTTGCATTGGGCTATTCGGCTCTTTACAAATTCAATAATACATTGCTACTGGGTGGCGGCACAGGCGCACATCTTTTTCTCGACCGCGAGAGCGGCTCCTACATCGGTATTTTCATTCCGTTATATGCCGACTTCCGCATGCGCTTTGCCGACACGCGCTATTCACCTTTTTTAGTGTTTAAGCCCGGTGCAAACATGCTCCAGATTGATGCGTCAGCAAAAAATTCCACGCTTCCGTTTCCCCGCTATGCCGTTTTTGGTTTCTATGGAAATATCGGGATTGGCATTGAGGGTTATCTAAATCCCAAGTTAGCATGGACACTCAGCGCAGCTTATCAGGCAAACAGTTATTTCTTTCAAGGAAAGGGGGAAATTTTGAACTTCGCAACCATTGGAATTGGTTTCAGATTTTAAAATTCAAACTCAAAATATTAGAACATGGCAACAAAAATTTCACCCGGCAGCAAGTTTTCGGCAATCAGAAGTTTCTCAAAACTGCTACGCCCGTTAAGCGCCCGCGCTGCGGCATCAAAAATGGCTGAGGCGGTCAGCATCCTCAAGCTCGGCAGAATCAACCGCAAAAAAAAGAAAGCAGAGCGGGTGAGAGAACTGCTGCTGGCAACAAAAAAGGCTCCCGCAAAGAAGAAGATCGCAGTGAAAAAAACTGTCGTTACAAAAAAATCCACCGCGAAGAAAAAATAAGAGGATGGCGGAATCCCGAGTACACGCATGGGCGTCAACCGAAGAAGCCACAATTTGCTGGAAACCCTTGACAGGTCGCTCCTACAGAGCTAATGTCACTTTTTACTTCGGTTACTATTACTATTGAACTCCTACGGAGTTGAGAGGAAAATTAATATGCTGTTCAACTTCTGCGGAGTTAAAGGAGAAGACAATATTTCTATTTTTGATTTCCCCGTAGGGGATTCATCTTAGTAGAAAATCATCAGTCAGAGAACAGTAGCCCTGAAAGGGCGACCTAAATGCTTTGCAGATGAAAATTTTTTGAAATTATTGATACGCAATGGTTGCAGCTATTTAAATCTAATCTTTAGTTGATGCCCATGCGCGTACTCGGTACCGCCAGGACAATGCAGGAGTGAGGCTGCTATTTCAGGTAAGCATTCAGCAACGCGAACATGATGCCGGAGAGTACGCCAATCGTGCCCATCCAAAAGATGAACATCCATTTGATGATTTCAGCTTTGGTTTCTTTCAATTCAACCCTGAGTTCGTTCAAATCTTTTTTGGTGGCAAAGGGTGCTGAGTTTTCTTCCATGCGCTTGTCCACCTTTCCCTCAACATATTTCACTAACACCTTTGCTTTCTCTGCGCCCAACTGCTGGGAGAGGGCTTCAAATAATTCGATTTCTGAAATTACCATAGCTGAATTTATACCCAAATATAACCCCTTGCTTTGCTAAAGTCAAACGCATTGCGCTGCGGTTTTGTTTCTCCATTTTAAAGGATAAGGTTTAGATGCTGTTCTTTCGTCTCAGGCAGACCGCCATTACACAGAGTAACTGCTGCCGTTTGGACTCCCTTCTCCTTTCCTTGCCTGCCGTCAGCAGGGGAGAAGGGGCGGTACCGCCTGCGGCAAGCCTATGGCGACCGAAGGGGATGAGGCTGTATTGGCACAATATACGTGTAGCTTGCATTGTCCGCGCCCACCAATCCAAGCACGTTGCCTGCGGCATCCCACACCAATGCGCCCGAATCGCCTTTGCGCGAACATTTCTTTGCTTTCAGCAGCCCTGTAAAACCGATGTTTACCAGCCCGTTGATGCGCACAGTGCAGGTGGCATTTTTTTCCAGAAGCACAGATTGTTGCAGTTGCCTCTGCGCGTTCATAAAGAAAATTACATCGTGAGTTTTAGCGTTTCCGCAATCAAAAGGAACGTATTCCGCATCAGGAATTTCCACCTCTGCAAGCGCAAAGTCATTGGCATAATTCAGCTTGCCGCACAACACCTTTCCGATTGCTTGTTCCGTTCCGTTTTGTGTTTTCTGCATCACCGTAATGTGCGAATCAGCCGCGCTCTTATCATCAACCGAATAGATTTTGTGTTTCACCTCCTGCGCGCACAACACATGATAGCAGCCAATACAATAGATTTTCCCTGCGTGTTTAAAAAAACTTACTTGTCCTTTCACAGAACTTGATTTTCTGCAATAGAACGCAGAGTTATTTGCGCTTCTTAAAAAATCGGAAATGTGCAGGGGAGAAATAGGCGAGCGAGATGCAAGACGATTAACCATCCCCGAAAAAGTACGATTATTGTTTGAATAGTTAAAGCGCAAAGGCGCTAAGTCGCAAAGGGATTTTCTCAGCATCTTTGCGCCTTTGCGGCAAGGTTGTATTTTAGTTACACAATGAAAAATCTTCAACACGCTTTTGCGAAGGTAAATGGCATCAACCTGCATTATGTAACAGCGGGCGAAGGCGAGTTGGTGATATTGCTGCACGGCTTTCCGGAATTTTGGTACGGCTGGAAAAACCAAATTCCCGCGCTTGCAAAACATTACAAAGTTGTTGCGGTGGATATGCGCGGCTACAATGAAAGCGACAAGCCCGAAGGAGTGAAGAATTATACTTCAAAAATCATCGCAAGCGACATCGTGGATTTGATTCATTTCTTCAACGAAAGCAAAGCGCACATCATCGGGCATGATTGGGGTGGCGGCATCGCATGGGCGCTCGCGCAACAATTTCCTCAAAGCGTAAATAAACTCATCGTGCTGAACTGTCCGCTGCCGCAGGTAATGCTGAAACAGTTTTTCACAAACTTCACCCAACTGAAAAAAAGCTGGTACATGTTCTTTTTTCAGTTGCCTTATTTGCCGGAAAAATATATCAGCCGCGATTTACGTACATTTTTTTATCGAGGGTTGCGGGGTTGGACGCATAACAAAAATGCGTTTTCAAAAGAAGACATCGAAGAATATGTGTGCGCGTTTCAAAAGCCGGGTGCCATCACCGCAGCCTTGAATTATTATCGCGCAGCCTTCCGCGAAGGGACGAAAAGCGAAAACAGAAAAAACAGCACGATTGAAGCGGACACTTTAGTGATATGGGGCGAAGACGACAAAGCGCTCGGCAAGGAACTCACGTTTGGCATGGAACAGTATTTCAAAAATCACTTTGAAATCAAATACATCAGCAACTGTAGCCATTGGGTGCAGCATGAATATCCCGAATTGGTGAATGGGTATATTTTGGATTTCCTTCAAAGCAAAATAGTTTAACAAATCCTTAATTCACTCTGCTTGGCATTGCGTGTTATCTTTAGCCTCCCGAAATAATTACGCGCATGAAAAGAAGAAATTTTCTTATTGCAACCGGAGTGGTTGGTGTTGGCTTTGTCGGCTTACGCATTCTTACAAGAAAAAATTCTGCAAACAAAACTGTTGCGCCTGAAGCTACGCCTGCTCCCGCGATTCCCGGGTACGGTGCGCTTGTGAAAGACAAAGACGGCATTCTCCATCTGCCGGAAGGATTTTCTTACAAAATCATTTCGCGCAAAGGCGAAAAAATGGCTGACGGATTGCTGTTGCCCGGGCTTCCCGATGGCATGGCGGCTTTTGCTGCCGCTAATGGCAAAGTCATTGTGGTGCGCAATCATGAAATTTCGCCCATTAGTGTTCCGCTTGGCGCATTCGGTGAAAAATTAGAGTTGCTGAATGTATTGAAGCCCGCTGACTTTTATGATTTCGGGAAAGGGAAAAATCCAAGCATGGGCGGCACTTCCACGTTTGTTTACAATGAAGAAACAGGCGCGATTGAAAAACAATACCTGAGCCTTGCGGGAACAAACCGCAACTGCGCGGGCGGACGCACCCCCTGGAATAGTTGGCTCACTTGCGAAGAAGATGTGGCAACGAAGAAAGACAATATTGAAAAAAATCACGGTTTTGTTTTTGAAGTTCCTGCATCTATTGAGATAGCGCGCGCAAAACCGGAGCCAATTAAAGCGATGGGGCGGTTCAACCACGAAGCTGTGTGTGTTGACCCAAAATCAGGAATCGTTTATCTCACCGAAGACCGCCCTGATAGTTTACTGTACCGCTTCATCCCGAATGAAAAAGGCAATCTTCATGCGGGCGGAAAGTTGCAGGCATTAGTTGTGAAAGATGCGCCAGCAAGAGACACGCGCAACTGGGGTGAAAATGGGGCAGCCGACTTTCTTTCAAATACACCTGTTGCCGTTGCTTGGATTGACATGGACAATGTGGAAGCGCCTGATGATGATTTGCGCCAGCGCGGATTTAAAAACGGGGCTGCATTATTTGCTCGTGGCGAAGGAATCTGGTTTGATAAAAACGAATTTTACTTTGCCTGCACCTGGGGTGGAAAAATGAAGTTGGGACAAGTATTTAAATATACGCTCAGTCCGAATGAAGGCAATGCAAGTGAAACTGCTCAACCTGCACAACTTGAGTTGTTTGTTGAATCATCCAATGCCGACATTCTAAAATATTGCGACAACCTCACCGTGTCGCTCTGGGGGGATTTGATGTTGTGTGAAGATGACACGCATCCTTTTTTGGTAGGCGTTACTCCGCAAGGCGAGTTGTATCATTTTGCCGAAGGCGGAAAATATGAAACCGAATTTGCCGGAGTTTGCTTTTCCCCCAGTGGAAAAACGATGTTCGTGAACATTCAGGGTGAAGGCTTGACGCTCGCCATCACAGGACCGTGGAAGCAGCCGGTATAAACTCCGTTTGAATTATAGTTTCGTAGTCTTGAGTCGTATCGAATTTCCCACCACAAACAAATCGGAGAGCGCCATCGAAAGCGCGGCAATCATCGGGCTTAAGAAACCTGCCGCAGCAAAGGGAATGGCGAGGATGTTGTAGATAAATGCCCAGAAAAGATTTTGCTTAATCGTAGTCATCGTTTTTTTGCTGAGGATAAGCGCATTCTTCAAATAGCTCAAATTGCCATTCAGCAAAATCACCTGCGAACTGTCAATGGCAACTTCTGTCGCATCGCTCAATGAAATGCCGATGTCGGCTTTCGCCAAGGCGGGCGCATCGTTGATGCCATCGCCCACCATTGCGGTAGGCATTTCCTTTGAAAGTTTCGTGATAATTTCCAACTTCTCGTGGGGCATTTTGCTGAAATAAAATTTCTCAATGCCAAGCTTATTCGCAACAGACGCGCACTTTTCATAACTATCGCCACTGAGCAAAATTGGAGTCATTCCGATTGTTTTCAAATATTCAATCGCTGCTTTTGCTTCTGGCTTCAACTCATCTTCAATATCCACATAGCCGATAAGTTGCTTGTTCAGCAACAGATAAATATCATGCTTGTTGTCCACTGTTTGATTACGCGCCAACTCGTAAGAGCCTAATTCAAACACGTTCCCTTTTTTATCAAACGCACGCATACCGATGCCTTTCAACTCTTCAATTTTTGAAAAGGTCATTTCCTTCACGTCTTTTAACTCGCGGGTAAGCGATTGCGCAATCGGATGCGAAGAATGTTTTTCTAAACTGAACAGAATCGTTTCCACATCATCCTGGTCAAACTGCACTGCGGTGATTTTTTTGATTTTGAATTTCCCGGTGGTAAGCGTACCGGTTTTATCAAACACCACTTGCTTAATCGTAGCGAGCGTTTCCAATGTTTTTCCTCCTTTGATTAAAATTCCTTTTTTGGTAATCATGCCGATACCAACCATGATTGCAGTAGGCGTAGCTAAACCCATTGCGCAGGGACACGCAATCACCAGCACTGCTACACTGTGCATCAGCGCTTTTTGCACAGGCAATCCTAACGTGATTAAAGAAACCACAAACGTGATGATTGCAATAACAACCACTGCGGGTACAAACCACGCGCTTACTCTGTCGGCAATGCGCTGAATATCGGGACGATTTTGCTGTGCGCCTTTCACTAATTCAATAATATTTGAGAGGAACGTATCATTCCCCGCAGCTTCTACCTGCATCTTGATGCTGCCTTTCATAATCACAGTGCCGCCAATCGCTTTATCGCCCACCGTTTTTTCCTGCGGAGCGCTTTCGCCCGAAATCATGCTTTCATCAACGGAACATTCGCCCCAAGTAATGGAACCGTCAGCAGGAATGCGGTCGCCTGTGTTTACCAAAACCAGATGCCCTTTCTTCACCAACTCCGTTTCGATTTCCTGAATATGCTCAACGCCTTTTCCATCGGAGAGAATCACTTTCGCTTTCTGCACGCGCAATTTCCCCAACTCGCGGATAGAGGAAGTGGTTTGCTGCACACTTTTTTGTTCCAGTAGATTTCCAAGCAACACAAGCGTGATGATGGTGGCTGTTGTTTCAAAAAAAAGATAATCATGCCCAAGCTGATTCACCATTCCATACAAACTATAAAACAAAGCTGCCGATGAGCCAAGCAGAATCAGCACATCCATGTTTGGGATGCCTGCCATCAGCGAGCCGAGTGCGCTTCTGCCGAAATGCTGCAAGCCGATAATAAAAACAGGCAGGCAAAACGCAAGCTGGAAATAGGGATTTGCAAAAATCCCTTCATGAAAAATCATGTGCAACAATAAAGGCAGCGTGAGCGCAAGACACACGTAAAATTTTTGCGTGAGCGTAAACTTGAGGGAAGAATCAACATTGGCAACGCCATCATCCACGATTTTGTAACCCAGATGCTCAATGCCTTTTTTAATCTCATTCAACTCTTCGGGATGCTTCAGCGTAAAGCGCGCTTCATGCGTAGAGAAATCAACAGAGACATTTTCAGTGCCTTTCTTTTCAAGATACTTTGAAATGCCCATCGCGCAATTGGTACACGTCATGCCTTCGATGTTCAGTTTTACTTTTTGTGTGGTATGTTCGAGGGTTTCCTGCATGAATAATTCGATTTGAAAATCGGACTCAAAGTTAGCCTATTGGCAGGGTAGCTGTTTTAAGCGCTTTGCTGATAGGCAATGTGCCGATTACAGGGAATTGGACGGTTTAAGAAAATTACTTCAGAAGCGAAGTGCTACTTTTTTAGTTGTTTTAAATCGTATGTTCTTGATTCGGTAGGCTTTAAACCGTGCCTGAACTCCAAACTGCGGGGTAAAATTGTTAAACCGGACACTATAGAAGAACTAAAAATCTGGTTTGTGATATTGGTTTTGTCTCCTTATCTTTGCCGACCATTCTAAAATAGTAACAATGAACGCAATAGTAGAAATAGCAGGTCAGCAGTTTAAAGTGACCAAAGGTCAGGAACTTTTCGTACACCGCCTTGAAGGTAGTGAAGGGGACAAAGTGCAGTTTGACAAGGTGTTGCTCACCGATGTAGGTGGCAAAATAACAGTGGGTAAACCCCTTGTTTCCGGCACAACCGTAAATGCAAAAATTATCAGTCACTTGAAGGGCGATAAGGTTATCGTTTTCAAGAAAAAAAGACGTAAAGGCTATAAAGTGAAGAATGGTCACCGCCAGTCTTTTACCAAAATTGCAATTGAATCAATCGCTTAATAATAAAAAGTAAATAGAAATGGCACATAAGAAAGGGGAAGGTAGTACCAGTAACGGACGCGATTCCCACGCACAACGACTCGGGATTAAGGTGTATGGCGGTGCATTAGTAATTTCCGGCAACATCATCGTTCGCCAGCGCGGCACTAAATTTCACCCCGGCAATGGAGTGGGCATTGGCAAAGACCACACGCTTTATGCAATGGCAGAAGGCATCGTTGAATTCCGCAGGAAAAAGGATGACCGCTGCTATGTGAACATTCTTCCTTACAATGAGCCGGTTGCCGCATCTCAGGAATCTACAACTGAAGAAAAGCCAAAGAGAAGAAAGAAAGTAACTCCCGAAAGCGAAAACTAATTGCTTTAAATAACAAATGAAAAACCGTCCGCCTCCGGCTGACGGTTTTTTTATTTCCAAAACCACGCAGCATTGGGAAGAATTCTCGCAATAGATTACGGGGGCAAACGCACAGGATTGGCGGTAACCGACCCGTTGCAAATCATTGCCTCCGCATTGGATGCTGTGGAGTCAAAAAATGTTATCACTTACCTCAAACAATATCTCTCGAAAGAACAAGTGGAATGCTTCATTGTAGGCGATCCCAAAAACCTTGACGACTCCCCTACTCATGCTACTCCATTAGTAAACTCGTTCATCGTTTCTCTGCAAAAAAACTTTCCATCCATCCCTGTAAAACGGTGGGATGAACGATTTACATCCAAAATCGCGTTACAAACTCTTATTGCGGGCGATTTCAAGAAGAAAGACCGCAGGAAAAAAGAAAACCTCGACAAAATCAGCGCTACGTTAATTTTACAAGAATATTTACAATCCATACAACGATGATACTTCCAATAGTTGCTTACGGTGACCCTGTGCTTCGCAAGAAATCCAAGGAGATTGAGAAAAGCAATCCGGGCTTGCAAGAATTGATTGCAAACATGTTTGAAACCATGTATGATGCTCCCGGAGTTGGGTTGGCAGCGCCCCAAGTGGGAGAATCCATTCGCCTCTTTATTATTGATAGCGAGCAGTTGTTTAAAGACGATGAGGAGGACGAAGGCGAAAATGAAATAGATAAAAAGAATTACACCGGAGAACCGCTGAAGCAGGTGTTTATCAATCCGGTGATTTTAAAAGAATATGGGAAGAAATGGGTGTTTGAAGAGGGTTGCCTGAGCATTCCGGGTATCCGCGAAAACGTAGAGCGTGAAGACACTGTCGTGATTCGCTATTATGACCAGCATTTCAAAGCGCATGAAAAAGAATATGACGGCATCACTGCCCGAATTATCCAGCATGAATATGACCACATTGAGGGTGTTCTGTTTATTGACCGCATCAAAGCCCTCAAGCGGCAGATTCTAAAGAACAGGCTAGAAGCAATTTCAAAAGGAAAAGTAGAGGTAGCTTACAAAATGTTATTCCCGCAAAAGAAAAAGGCGCGGGTTTAAGTTCACTTCTTTTTAAAGTCACCCCGCTTCCATGCATCAATAAATTTCGCCCACGCAAACGGGTTGAAGATATTCTGTGGTGGAATCTGCCCTGTGTAAGAGAAGCGTTGCGCCTCCATGCGATAATAATAGTCTGTGGTTTCTTTTGCGTCTGTTTCCATTGATTCCCCGATTTCCTTCAGTTTTTCCCGTTCCAAGTTTCTGCGGGCACGGTCCAAATCATCATCCGGCACATTCATCGTGAGGAATGCTTGTCTGAATTCGTCTTTCGTAGGCCACGGATAAATTACCGTTTCAGGCAGGTACACGGTATCTTGTGTAAGCAATTGAATGATAGAATACCTGCTCTTTGAGAGTGTGTCCGGAATCACAACCATCTCCGTCTTGAATCCCACCCCAGTGAACTTAATCGTATCGCCCAATGCTGCTACGAGCGAAAAGAATCCTTGGTAGTTAGAAAATGTGCCGCGCGCCTGATGCTTGATAATAACAGTTGCGTAAGGAATTCCCATCAAACTGTCGCTCGTAAGCACCAATCCCGACAGTTGCACTAATTTATCTGTTTGGCTAAATGCACTTTGAAGACCAAAGAAACAGATTGCAATAATTACCGTTGCTTTTTTCATAGTAGAGAACAAAAGTAAGATTCTTTGACAATCCATGATAGCAACAGAAATCCTGCCAACCCTTTTCAAATCAGATTCTTGAGGTGGCTTTTCATACTGAATTAATACCATAAAATCATAATAAATAATAAACGGTGGCTCTACTTTAGAATAAACTACCTTTACCACTCTTTATAACCTTTTTTAATAAAAAAACATGAAAATTTTTGCAGGTGGTCTTCCTTTCAGTTTGGATGAAACAACATTGAAAGAAACTTTTGAGGCTTACGGACAAGTTAGTTCAGCCAAGATTATTAACGATAAACTGAGCGGAAAAAGCAGGGGATTCGCCTTTATTGAGATGGCGGATGATGCTGAAGCTAAAAAAGCAATTGACGGATTAAACAACTCACAGATGGAAGGACGCACCATCGCAGTGAAGGTAGCTGAAGACAGACGCGAAGGCGGCAGCTCGCGTGGTGGCGACAGTTGGGGCAACAGCAGGTAAGCGGTTAAAGTCGGTTTAGCGATTAATTAGTTCTGTCTTCCTTCAAGGGATTTTTTTCACCTGAGTCATTTGTGTTCTATCCCTCTAAAAAACTTTTTCTATGCGCCAGTTGAAAATCACGCAATCCATCACCAGTCGTGACAGTCAGTCAATTGAAAAATATCTGCATGAAATAGGAAAGGTTGACCTGATTTCCGTGGAGGAAGAAGCGCAGTTGGCAAGAAGAATAAAAAAAGGCGACCAGCAGGCGCTTCAAAAATTAGTAACTGCGAATCTGCGCTTTGTTGTCTCCGTTGCCAAGCAATATCAAAACAGCTATCTGTCGCTGAACGACCTCATCAACGAGGGCAACCTCGGCTTGATAAAAGCCGCACAGCGCTTTGATGAAACGCGAGGATTCAAATTCATTTCCTATGGCGTGTGGTGGATCAGGCAATCTATCATGCAGGCAATCTCCGAACAATCGCGCATGGTGCGGCTTCCGCTCAATCAGATATCCACTTTGAATAAATTGAACAAAATGTTTGCAGATCTGGAGCAGAAATATGAGCGTGAGCCTACCCACGATGAATTATCCGAAGGGATGAATTTAAATACCGACCAGATTGCAGACACCATGAAGTCTGCCCCAAAACATTTATCCATGGATGCTCCCTTTCGCGAAGGTGAAGACGGTTCGTTTGGAGATGTAATGGCAGATACCATCTCTCCTCAGGCAGATAATGGGGTGGCTTATACTGATTCTTTGCGCATTGACACAGTAAGGTCCTTATCAAGATTGACGGAAGCCCAGCGGCAGGTAATTACACTCTATTTCGGCTTGGGGAAAAAAGAGCCAATGCACTTAGAAGGCATAGGTAAAGAATTAGGACTTACCCGCGAACGTATACGCCAAATAAAAGACAGGGCACTCATGCGTCTGCGCTCTTTCACCGACAGCATCTTGTTGAAAGACTACTTATGTAAGTAGGTAGGGACTGCTTCATTCACCCTTCGGCACCAACTCAATCAAATTTTTGTAGCCTTCGCTTTCTTGCTCAAGCACCATTTTTTCAGCTGTCAACTCAAGAATTTTTGAAGTAGTTGCCACATTATTTTCGGATGTAGTGGTAAGCGTCATCGTTTTTCTATCCAACTTCCAGGTTCCTTTTTGTTTGTCGCCAATTAAGTCAAAAGAATAGGTTCCGTCTTTATTAAACTGGAAACGCGCATATTTTTCAAATTCCTGAAACACCTTCATGTGTTCGGGCGAAGCTGAAAAGTCAACGCCCGGCTGAAATTTTTGCACCTTCCAGTCATTCACTAAGTATTTTGACTGAGTATTACAGGATGCGCTGAAAATCAAGGGACTAAGTAAAATTACTGACCAACATATTTTTTTGAAAATCGTAAAAGTCATTTGACCGGTTTTTTAAAGTTATGGCGAATCTAAACCCTTTTACCAATTTGAACGCAACAACATCTCTCGCGTTTGTTTTGAGAAAAACAAGATGGGGATGCCTTTTTCTGATCGTTACATCGGCAACTGCGTTTGCGCAAGAAAAAATTAAACCTGTAAAAAGTAAAAGCGAGCCTGCTATCACTGAAAAAAAAGTTGCAGTAAAAAACATTGTAAGCACCGGGTGCAACTATTCCAAAAACCAAGTGGATAATACCAAAGGCTCAGTGGTGAAAATGATGGAGCGTGAAAAATTCATCGCGTACACTCCTGATGAAATGAAAGAAATTTTTCCGGATTCTGATTATATCACCATAGAAGCCTACCTCAACAATTTTAACAACTCTATCGCCTTGTTGCTGAAAATCACTATTCAGACAAACAGTCCACAAGATACTTACGGCTCAATTTACAAGGAGAACAAGTTGCTGTTAAAACTGACAACCGGTGAAACAATCACGCTGCTCTGCGGACAGTCGGACGCAGGAAATGTAGACCTCACGCATATTAAAACAAGTTACCTGACTTTTTTCCAACTTGATGATGCAACCATGGAAAAGTTAAAAAGCGCTGAAGTAACGATGGCAAGATTGTTTTGGGCGAAAGGTTACGAAGACTACAAAATCATCAATCCTGATTTCTTTATCAGGCAGATTACATGCGTGAAGTAATTCAATAATTCGGTGATTCGTTGATTAAAAAATAAGTGTCGTGTCTTCTTCTATCATTCTCGAATTACCGAATTAGCAAATCATCGAATCATCAACATCAGATAGTTCCTACTCCGTAGAGTTTACACAGCCACGACAAATGTCCGGTGTGCATCGCTTCATGGCGAATCGCATGTTGAATCATCATACGGTGAGAGTTATCCCCGCCAAATCCAAAACCCATCGGGTTGTCTTTTGCGAGCGTTTCATCGGATAAAGAACGAATATGCTGCATAGCAGCGGGATGAATTTCTTTCCACGCCTCAAGCAGTTGCTTCACTTCCGGAACATCCTTATTAAGTTCAGAAAGTTTTGAGCCTATTTTAAATTTTTCAAGCCAGGGAATATCTGTTGATTTGCCTCCCAACGCTTGCAGTAATAAGAAATTTTCCGCCCAAATGAGATGCGCCACGAGCCAATAAGCAGAATTGAGCGATTTACCTTCCACGATAAATTCTTTTTTCATGTCCACATCTTTCAATTTGGAGATGTACCACTTGGTAAGCAGGCGAACGCTTTCATAATTATCAGCAAGGATATTGGCTTCGGTGCGTTGCATCGGAAATAAATTTTCCGAAAGATACAGGAACCTTCACAGGGAGAAAAAACTAAGATTGGAAATTATTACGCAGCAAGGAAAGTCAGAACAAATCTTTCAGGTCAATGCTTTTCAGAAAACCATCCCAATCTTCTTCGGTTTCGATTGCGTAGATGTCCTCGATTTTGTTGTCCTCCATGCTGTAATAAACTTCAACATAAAAGTCAAGCAGGCTGTAAACCTTGATGAGGTATTTATTATAGCTGACGCGCTCATTCACAAACACGCCATTATCCCACAGGAAATTGGCTTTTGCGTCCGTTATCATCTTGTTAAACTTGTCAGGGGTGACGATTGCTCTCATAAGAAAAATATTTACGGAACTGCGCTAAAAAAGTTTCCGTGAGTTGTCTTCCCGAAAAGATGTGCGCTCCTGCTTTCTTATTTTTGGCGCGGCATGTACAAACTCTTCATTCGCCCTTTCCTCTTCCTCTTTAATCCCGAAACTGCGCATCATTTCACGCTTGGTTTGCTGAAATTGGTTTTGAAATTTCCATTTGCGAAATCGCTTTTCCGCTTTCTCTATTGTGTGCAGGATGACAAACTGAAACGAAATTTATTTGGGTTGGAATTTCCAAACCCTGTTGGCTTGGCTGCCGGGTTTGATAAAAATGCGCTCTACATTGATGAACTTGCTTGCCTCGGATTCGGCTTTATTGAAATCGGAACGGTTACTCCTCTGCCCCAGCCCGGCAATGACAAACCCCGCTTGTTTCGCCTGCCTGCGGACAATGCGCTCATTAACCGCATGGGATTTAATAATGATGGCGTTGAAATAATCGTGGAGCGTTTAAAGAAACGAAAGAGCAACATCATTGTTGGCGGTAACATCGGAAAGAATAAAGTGACACCCAATGAAAATGCTGCGGATGATTTTGTGAAATGCTTTGAAGGATTATTCGAGCATGTTGATTATTTCGTGGTAAATGTCAGTTCACCAAATACACCGGGTTTGCGCGAGTTGCAGGATAAAGAGCCTCTGCTGAAAATTCTGTATGCTTTGCAGGAAAAAAATCAGAGCAAACAAAAACGAAAACCCATTTTACTAAAAATCGCTCCCGACCTTACCAACGAACAACTTGATGATATTCTCTCCATCGTGTTGCAAAGCAACATTGACGGCATCCTCGCAACAAACACTACGATAAACAGAGAAAATTTAAAGACAGACAGCGCAACAATTCAAGCTATCGGCAACGGAGGATTAAGTGGAAAGCCCGTGACAAAACGCTCAACAGAAGTGCTTCAGTATTTATCGGAGAAATCAAATCACAAACTGCCACTCATTGGTGTCGGTGGAATTTTCAGCGGGGAGGATGCGCAGGAAAAAATCAATGCTGGCACATCACTCATCCAACTCTATACAGGATTTATCTATGAAGGACCCGGCTTAGTGAAACGCTGTTGCAAAGCGTTCAGAAATCGTAGCCGCTGAAATCAGGCGTGAATTCATCTGCCGCGAACGCAGGGTTCACCACTAAGTTGTGAAACTCATATTTTTCAAATTCACCCACCTCATCCGACATGATTTGCACGATGGGCAAATTGCTTTGCTTATCAATGTACAATACAGTTTTCTTCGCATAAGAAGTGGGAATCTTGATTTTCATTCCGGGCTTCAGTCCGTCAAAACTTTTCACAGCCGGATTTTTTTCGATAATCAAATAGCCGCAAATTCCTTTGCGCACTTCCAGATTATCAATGTTATCGCCCGCCTGCACTGTGTATTCCACGTATTTGAAGTCGGGGTCTTCAATTGAAATTTTATAACACTGTCTCCCACCCCAGGTAATATCGCCTTCGTATTTAAAAAAGGCATCGAACTGTCCCGGACGATCGGTATCTGCGCGCTTCATTGCGCCTTTAATTATTGAGCCGAGAAAATTAAAGCCCGCTTGCATCAGCGTGTGGTGTTGGTTTTCACGCATCCTGTCGCCTAATGGACTCAGTTTAACATTCGGCAACCAATTGCCGGGGTTTACCATCGCCTTGTCTTCCCATTGTCCTTTTAGAAACAGCACCTCTACGCCTTTGTTCGGGTCAGATTTTGTCAAGCCATATACTTTCAGCGGATTTATATTCGCCTTTATATCCATCTCGGTGAAGAATTGTTTTCCTGTAACTAAGCGTTCATAAGATTTGAATGTGTATTTCAAACCTTTCACATTTTCAATCGCGCTTAACATGCTCGTTATCACTTCGCGCGAAGTGGCTGGCTTCAATACAGTGTGCGAAAAACCGGTAAACGGTATGATGAAGGAAAGCAGAATGATAACAGATTTCATAACTCAGGATTTTTTTTTGAGAAACAAATTTAGGATTTGTAGTGACGTAAAATCGTGCCGTGTTTTGTCATGCCAGACTTGTTCCGGCATCCTAAGCTAATAATCACTTGGGGATTCAGCATATAGCCGGAATGACATCCTTTCTCTACAAAAAACATTGTCCTTCGCCACGATACGTTTTCAGTTCGCCAACAATCTTTCCACCGGAAACCAGGAGCAGCGAATTGAACCGCTCGCATAACTCGCCTGCTTTTGCGTGGCGAAAGAAAACAGGGTCGCCCACTTGCAGTTTTTCAGAAGTTTTATTGATGATTGGCGTTTGCACTTCACCCGTTCCTTCCTGCACAATGAGTTCAATGCCTTCCGGCAAATAAGGTTTCGGTTGTTTATCCGCTCCTATTCCACCGGAGGCGATGTAGCCGCCACCGCTGCATGTGTAAATATTTTCAGCAGGATGTCGCGTGATTTCAATTGCAAATGCAGCAGCAGGTTGATGTTTGAAGTTGGTGTAATTATCAAACAGACCGGAAGCATAGAATCCCGAACCCACAGTAACCTCCGTTATACAATCTTCGCCTGTCGTCCATTCAAGACTGCCCGTGCCGCCACCGTTGATGAAGCGCAATTGCGCACCGTCACCTTTCAATACAGCAACAATATCACCTCTTCGCTTTGCAATTTCTCTTGCAGAATTTTTCTTAAAGAATTGAACAATGAGATTTTGCATCGTTTTTCCACTTACTGCATCTCCTACTCCCGCGATGGCAGCTTCATAACCCATCACGCCATCTAAGCGCACAAAAGGAGCGCTTTTAATTACTGCATGTAACTCCAATGCCTGCTTCACATTGGTGATACTCGAACGCCACACGCCAAAGCGCACTCCGGGGAAAACGGATGTCATGTCAATATCAATGCAAATAGGAATGATGGTGTTGCAACTTTTGCCAATTGTGTTTAAATGCAGAATATGTTCTTTCAAATCCACCATGAGTGTGATGGATTTACCATGATTGATTTCTTTACAAAGCGATTCGATTTCCTGCGCATTCCAAACGGGATAGCCAATGAGCAAATCATCAAAGCCCTTTTCACTGAGCCATATTGTTTCCTGCGCGGAGTAGGTCATAATGCCCTGATAGCTTGAATCAGCAGCGAGAATGCGCTTCAGCAATTCAGCGCAGCGCACAGATTTGGAGGCAACACGGATTTTTTTTCCTTTCGCGCGGGGTTTTATTTGTTTTATGTTTTCATCCAACAAATCCAAATCAACAAACGCAAACGGCATGGGCTTGCCGTTGAAGATTTCTTTATAGTAAGTATAAGATTTGCCTTGCATTGCGGACTAAGATAAAAAGATATTGATCAAGTCATTACCAACCTATGTTCACAGTTGAGGCGTTACTTCATAAATTCGCTTGTTGCAAGAGAACTAAAAGCCGATGCAATTCAATAAAAGAGCGGGAAATACCATTGCTTTGTTGATACTCTCAGCTATCGGCTTGGTGATACTCGGATTTAAAAAGTGCAAGGAATCGCGGGAACAGTATCCTGATAGAACCATCAATACCACTGAGAGAGATTGGCGCAATTATAAACTCATCTATACCAAACATGCGCGTTGCAGAATGGGCTGCCGCGAAATTTCAGAAGCAGAAGTGGAATATATTCTTGCCAGCGGCACGATTAACGAAGAAAAAAGCAAAGAAGAAGCGGATGAAGCTACGGGCAATTGTGATAGCTATGCTCTGGAGGGCAACACGAAAGACGGGCAGCACGTGCGCATTGTGTTCGGAGCTTGTGAAAAGGTTACGAAAGTAATCACCGCCATTGACCTTGGCGAAGACCACAAGTGTAATTGCAAGTAAGGAAGTGCCGTTGGTGTTGCGAGAATATTGGTAGCGGATGCTACAGGATGATGAGTCCAAGTGGACACTTGAACCATGCTCGCGCGATTCAGAGGGATAAGTGGAGTAAAGGGCTGAAGCCCTTGCCGTTTTGTTGCGCCTCTTTTATCCCCACCCTGAAGTGCGGGGCAATTTTCCTGCTGCGCTGCAAGCACAACCTGCACTGGCTTATTAGTTGCCCCGCCATTTATCGCGGGGGTACAATGTCTCCACCACACTCGCTTTGCGGCTTTAGCCCCTGCGCGGAAATTGCTGTTGCGAAAATATTAATACTGGATGCTGGAACCATGCTCGCGCGATTCAGAGGGATAAGTGGAGTAAAGGGCTGAAGCCCTTGCCGTTTTGTTGCGCCTCTTTTATCCCCACCCTGAAGTGCGGGGCAATTTTCCTGCTGCGCTGCAAGCACAACCTGCACTGGCTTATTAGTTGCCCCGCCATTTATCGCGGGGGTACAATGTCTCCACCACACTCGCTTTGCGGCTTTAGCCCCTGCGCGGAAATTGCTGTTGCGAAAATATTAATACTGGATGCTGGAACCATGCTCGCGCGATTCAGAGGTGGGTGGGCTTTTGGTGCGATTGGGCAAAATTAAATGTGGTGTAAAAGCGTTGGCTTGTGTGTCGGCTTGCACCTCTTTAAATTTGCAAAGCGTTGGCTGTCTTTCGTTTTTCTGTCTGTCCAATGTTAGCACTGTCGGTCGTTTTAGGGTTGCACATAACAAGAAACTTTGCTCAGTTCGTTTACTTGAAGGTTTGTGGTTGTTCTTTCTTGCCTTAATGGAAGTAAAGAACCGATGGGATATGCAAGAAACTGACTGCATTACTTTAACCGCAGGTTTGTGGTTGTTCTTTCTTGTCTTGATGGAAGAAAGAACCGATGGGATATGCAAGAAACTGACTGCATTGCTTTAACCGCAGGTTTGTGGTTGTTCTTTCTTGTCTTGATGGAAGAAAGAACCGATGGGATATGCAAGAAACTGACTGCATTGCTTTAACCGAAGGTTTGTGGTTGTTCTTTCTTGCCTTAATGGAAGTAAAGAACCGATGGGATATGCAAGAAACTGACTGCATTGCTTTAACCGCAGGTTTGTGGTTGTTCTTTCTTGTCTTGATACAAGAAAGGAACCAAAGAAAATCAAGCCCGAAAGAACCGCTCCGCGCTTTCGGGCGGGCAAGCGCATCTGAGCGGTGAAGGGAATTGTCGAGGAGGGTTTACAGGATGATTAGCCCAAGTGGACACTTGAACTATGCTTGCGCGATTCGGGGTAAAGAACCGATGGGATATGTCAGGCAGATTAGCAAAATCACAGGGCTTTGCATTGAGGCTATCGGGTAACTTGAACGCGGCAAGCATGACGCGCATATCTTAACCTACAAGCGAGTTACGGATGCCATATGCGTTGAGATGAAAGAGATTTTTTAAGTTTGTCCTATGGCGAAAAAGAAAACTCCTAAAGAGATTAAAAAGACGTTTGATACCTACATTCAGGCGGCATTCCAAGCACCAAAACCGAAGCCTAAAAAAAACGCGGCAAGTGACAGAAAGTAATATTAATCTACTAATAGTATATATTCCTATCGCTGTGATTTGGATTGTGTTTGGCGCAATTGTAATTAGTCAATCGCGTAGTTCCTCAACAAATTCACAGACACACACAATAGCTACCGCGACAAAAAAGACGATTTGGGATAAAATTAAGAGAGCATCTGTATTCATTGGTGCTGTTGCGGCTCTCTATTAGCCATTATTAAGACGGTTCAATTTTTTAAAACCATTTAATTTTTCTCTTTTTTGTTTTGCATGGTCTGACAGGTATATAGTCGCCCATCTGAGGGGTAACGGAATTGTTGAGGGGGGATTAGTAAGATTGGAGGAGATTTAGTTTACTGATTTTGGAGGCTACGCCAGATGCTGGATTGTTTGTGCTCTTTTATATTCATACTTCAACTCTAAAAGAATGATTGCTCCACCAATCTTTATCAATTTTTTCTTCAAATACTATATGATATGCCCGTTCAAATAATTCATCAAAGGTTATTATCTCAATGTTTCTACTGTTTCTCCTGAACCGTTCAAAGGTTTCGCTTTTCACAATATGATTCAGGTCGGTGCTATGTGGAAATTCTTCGTTTCGGTTTCCAATGATGAAAACTGTTTTTGTGTCAAGTGTTCTGTTTTCGTTTTGGTTTACAATTTTTCTATCGCTGTCCAGAAGTGGTTTACTAAGATGGCTTACATCCCAATCGAACTTTTGTCCTAAGCATTGACTGATTCCGTTTATAAAATCAGCAGAAAAAGCCCAAGTGTTGGCTCTTGAACCGTCACTGCTTTTCTTTTCCAATTTAAAAATTTCTGTCGCTGCTGTTTTCAACTCAATCAAAATAGTGTAAGCAGAGATTCCTAAAATATCTCCTTCGGGACTTCCAGTTCCTTTTGTGTTTGTAATTCCCAAATCAACTTCGCTTACAAACTCACGGATAAATTTAATATCCACATTCAAACCTAAAATCCAATCATGCTCTTTCAGGAAGTGATGCCAAACAATTTCATCACCTTTTAGTTTTAGATTAAAAAATGTTTTATAAAATTCTACATGAGTAGTGTCTTTTGTTGGTTCATTTTTCAGTAGCTTGTAGAATGTATTTATTACTTTCCTTCGAGTATTGGAAATGACTTCTTTTAAATTTTTCTCACTGATGTTAGATGCTTTAATCAATTCGATGATGTCAGCAACTTTATCTTTCTCGGTCTTACTTCCAAACTCAATAAAATAGCCTTCCTTGTGAATTACTTTATACGATTTAGAAAACTCTCCTAAATCAATCGTCTCTTTAAATTGATTTAAGAAACCAATGAGACGCCAAAAACAATCTGCTTCTGTTGAATCACTGAAACCTACAATTAAAGGTTTGGATGCACCCCGTTCAACTACATTGTTGTCCTTGTCCACTTTTTTGAATGTAGGTCGTGGAATGTATTTATCCTGAACACTCGATTTGTAAAATTGAATTTCACAAACTGTTTTAACCTTGGGATTATCCAATAGAATAAAACCTTTGTAAAATTTTATTCCATTCACTTGCTGGATGTAACAAGTAGACTTATCTGACTTTTCTCTTATCTCAATTCGAGATAGGTCATCGGTAATGTTGAAGTAATTATTAAAATCGGAATTAGAAACTCCCATCAGCTATTTTTCAAACTTGTGCGCTCGAATAGTGAGAATACTTTTATCTTCCCTTTTTAAAGATACCACCACCCTCCTGCCTTCAGCGCTTCCAATCAAAGCGATAAAGAGGCGAGGTAAGTACGCGCCACATCATCCCCCTGCCCTGCGCTCATAGCCTGCGCATCCCCCTTCGCCCACGCTCAACACAATCGAGCAAGGGGGACTTTAAAACTCCTCACTTACAACTTAAAACTTACGACTTACAACTTCTATCCGCACTTCGAGTGTCCGCAGCTTTTGCACGTTAGGCACCCTTCTTCAAATCGCAGGGATTCTTCTCCGCACTCGGGGCAGATTTTGTCCGTAGGCTCGGCATCAGCAGAGATGTATTTCTTTAATGCGCGGGCTACGCCATTCTTCCAGGTGTTCAGCGACTCGTCATTGAGGTTGAGATTTTGCACCATCTCGAGGGCGAACTGCACGGGCATGCCGTGGCGCAACACACCTGAGATGAGCTTGGCGTAATTCCAGTATTCTTTTTCAAAGGAGCGCGATAAGCCCTGGATGGACACGCGGAATTTCTCTTTGTCTTCGTATTCAAAATCGTAGCGGCTCTTGCCTTTGCCATTTTTGCTTTTCAGCACCCAGCCATTGCTCACATAGTTGGGAAGCGAGAAAGCATCTTCCGCCTTGCCCGTGAAAATTTCATACGGGCGACCTTTATATAAACCAATCACGGCAATCCATTTTTCATGGTTGTTGTTAAAGCGCACGATGTCGGCTTCCAGTTCTGTGGGGCGCTTGGGTGCGCGTGTTTCGGCAAACTCAACAGGCTCTTCTTTCTTGGGTGTGTCGGCAAGCAACACGCCTGAACGCGAGCCATCACGATACACGGTCACTCCCTTGCAGCCGCTCTTCCACGCGGTAACATAAATGTCGCTGATGAGTTCTTCGGTGACATGCTGCGGCACGTTCACCGTCACGCTGATGCTGTGGTCAACCCATTGCTGAATGGCGCCCTGCATCTTCACCTTGTTCACCCAATCCACATCGTTTGCCGTGGCTTTATAGTAAGGCGATTTTTTCACAATCTTTTCCAACTCGGCTTCCTCCATGCGCTCCACTTCCTTTGCATCATAACCATTCACTTCGAGCCACGTGATAAACTTGTGATGAAACACGCGGTATTCTTCCCATGAATCGCCCACGCCATCAACGAAAGCCACGTTCACGCTCTTGTCATTAGGATTCACCTTTCTTCTGCGCTTGTAAGCAACCATAAACACCGGCTCGATGCCCGATGTGGTTTGCGTCATTAAACTTGTGGTGCCCGTTGGCGCAATGGTGAGCAGGGCGATGTTGCGCCTGCCGTATTGCTGCATGTCATTATAAAGCTGCGCATCTTCATTTTTCAAACGCAGGATGAAGGGGTTTTTCTTTTCACGGTTAATATCAAAAATGGGGAACGCGCCTCGGTCCCTTGCCATTTCAACCGAGCTGCGGTAGGCTTCTACTGCGAGTGTCTTGTGCATGTTCTCCGAAAATTTCAACGCAGCATCCGTTCCGTAAGTAAGACCAAGCGCGGCAAGCATATCGCCTTCGGCAGTAATGCCCAAGCCCGTTCTTCTTCCTTCAATACATTTCGCCTTTATTTTAATCCACAGGTCATGCTCCGTGCGCTTCATCTCCACAGGCTCAGGGTCAAGCTCAATCTTGCGGATGATTTTGTCAATCTGCTCCAGTTCCATTTCCACCACATCATCCATCATGCGCTGCGCGATGCGCACATGCTCTTTGAATAAATCAAAATTGAACTCCGCATTTTTAGTAAATGGATTTTCAACGTAGCTGTAAAGATTGATGGCAAGCAAACGGCAACTATCATAGGGGCAAAGCGGAATTTCACCGCAGGGGTTTGTTGAAATGGTGGTGAATCCCAAATCAGCATAGCAGTCAGGCACCGACTCGCGAATCACCGTGTCCCAGAAAATCACGCCCGGCTCCGCGCTCTTCCATGCGTTGTGTACAATCTTATTCCACAACTCTTTTGCATCCACCTTCTTAATCACTCTCGGGTTCTTCGACTCAATGGGAAACTGCTGCGCGTAAGGCTTGCCGCTCACCGCTGCTTCCATAAAAGCATCATCCACGCGCACGGAAACATTCGCGCCCGTTACTTTGATGCCATCCATTTTTGCATTGATAAAATGCTCCGCATCGGGGTGGCGGCTTGAAAGCGTGAGCATCAACGCGCCCCTTCTGCCATCCTGCGCCACTTCGCGCGTAGAGTTGGAATAGCGCTCCATAAAAGGAACAATGCCGGTGGAGGTGAGGGCGCTGTTCATCACCGGGCTGCCCGATGGGCGAATGTGCGAAAGGTCATGCCCCACACCGCCTCTGCGCTTCATCAACTGCACCTGCTCTTCATCGGTCTTCATAATGCCGCCATACGAATCGGCTTCATAGCTGCCAATCACAAAGCAATTCGAGAGCGACACGATTTGAAAATCGTTGCCAATGCCCGACATGGGTCCGCCCTGCGGCACGATATATTTAAAGTCTTTCAGCAAATCATAGAGTTGCTGCTCGCCCACGGGGTTCGCATACTTGCTTTCGATGCGGGCAAACTCACGGGCGAGCCTGCGGTGCATTTCATCGGGCATGCATTCATAAATCTTCCCGAAGGAATCTTTCAGCGCGTATTTATTAATCCAAACATTGGCAGCAAGTTCATCGCCCTTAAAATAGGCGAGTGATTGCGCATATGCTTCCTGGTAAGTATAGGAAGGCAGTTCTTTTTCGCTCTTGGTTACTTTTACAGATTTCACTGGGATGGTTGTTGGTTCTTCTATCATGTTGTGTAAGAAATGGGGAGTGGAAAATTAGTTCTGCGAATGTTTCTGCGCAAGGCTTTGGGCATTGTTTTTATGAACAAAAGCCAATTACTTCCAAACGCAATGGGGGAAAGATTTGCAAGGTTTTTCGGAAAAAATTGCAGGAAGATTTCAACAAAAGGAATTTAAGGATTTGTTAATTTGAGGATGTGTTGATTAAATTGAAATAAAACGTCATTGCAAGGCTCTGCGAAGTAATCTCAATCTCTATAGCGACTATTTAATTCGGGATTGCTTCGCTCGCAAAGCCTCACTCGCAATGAACTGTGTTTTTTTTGGAAATCACTTGCCTGTGGTTGTATCTGCTGACCAACCATGGAGCGCATGGGTTGAAAAGAACACGCAACCGCAGGCGACCATTCGCTACGCGGCTTTCAACTTCGTCACCTTTAGATCCGGGTAAAGCGGCTTCCACACTGCGTTCACTACTTCAAGGCTTTTGACATACACGGTGGTCTTATTGTCAAGTTTCACCTTAAACTTCGGCTCCAGCTTTTTGAAAACGGTAAGTGGTTTTGTTTTCGGTCTTCCTCTGTTCATGTTTTTTCAACAGGAATAATAAAAACACGCGGGCTTTAGTACCTAAAACTTCAAATCGGTTATCTTGCGATTCTTAAAACAACCTGCTGTAATGAGAAGAAAAACTACACTCTTACTTTGTCTCTTATCTCTTATCTCAAGTCTCACATCTCTTAAAGCGCAACCCCGCAATTACGACACGGGCGAAATCCTGCTGCTGCTGAAAAAGCTGAATACGCTTGGCAGTGTGCTTTACATTGCCGCGCATCCCGATGATGAAAACACAAGGATGATTACTTATTTCGCGCAAAAAGAAAATCTGGATGTCGCCTACTTGTCATTGACGCGGGGCGATGGCGGACAAAATTTGATTGGCACCGAGCAGGGAGCATTGCTTGGTTTAATCCGCACGCAAGAGTTGCTTGCTGCCCGAAGGATAGATGGCGGAGTGCAATTCTTTACCCGCGCAAATGATTTCGGCTTTTCCAAAACACACACGGAAACATTGCAAAAGTGGAACGAGCTGGAAGTGCTGGAAGACATGGTGTATGTGATTCGGAAATTCAAACCGGATGTTATCCTCACGCGCTTTCCGCCTTTGAAATATAATTATGACACGCACGGACATCATTCCGCATCTGCCCATCTCGCGGAAAAAGCATTTGACATGGCTGCGAACCCAGCGCTATTTCCTGAACAGTTGAATGTTGTTGAAACGTGGCAGGCGAAGCGTTTGTACTGGAACACATCAACTTGGTTCTATCAGCAGTCAAAAACCAAACTCGACACTACGGATAAAATAACGGTGGATGCGGGCGAATACATTCCTGAGTTGGGCGAATCCGTAACGGAGATTGCAGCGCGCAGCCGCTCGAAGCACAAGAGTCAGGGCTTTGGCGCAGCCGAACAACGCGGCAGTGAAATCGAGTATTTAGAATTTGTAAAGGGAGTTCAGGCAAAGAAAAATTTGTTTGAGGATATTGACATCACGTGGAAGCGCGTACAGGGAAGCGATAAGGTTGCGCAATTATTGAAGCAGGCATACAATGAATTTGATGCGAAAAATAAAACCAGTGTGTTGCAATATCTGCTGGAAGCCTATCAGTTATTATCCGGCAAAAAAGATTTCTGGAGTATCAACAAACTGGAAGAAGTGAAAGAAGCGATTAGCGCAGTGTGCGGAATATTTTTAGAAAGCGCAGCAACTGATTTTTCTTCCACCGCAGAAGTGCAGGTGAAGACAACGGCAATCAATCGTTCGCAGGTGAAAATGCAATTGAACAGCATCACGTATTCAAACGGGTTCAGTAGCACACAAGGAAAGGCGTTGCAATTCAACAAGCCGGAAATCAGCAATGATTCTCTGCTATTAATTTCTTCTGCAATCAGCCAGCCGTATTGGTTGTCGGCTGAACAAATGAATGCGGGCATGTATCCGCTGCCTGATGCAACGATGCGCGCATTGCCGGAAAACTTTCCTGCGATGCAGGCGTGTTTTAATATTTCCATCAATGGCGTTGCAATTGAATTTTGTCGCCCCGTTGCCTACAAATGGGTTGATAGAGTGAAAGGTGAAATCTATCGCCCGTTTGTTGTAGCTCCTGACAGAACAATTCATCCGCATCAATCCGTGCTGATTTTTTCCGAAGAAAAATCGCAGGAAATTATGCTCACCGTAAAAGCATGGAAAGACAGCGTTGCAGGCGAAGTTGCATTCATCAATCTGCCTGCGGGCTGGAAAACAGAGCCGGCAAGCATTCCGGTAACGCTTGCAAAAAAAGGCGAAGAGCGTGAATTGAAATTCCTGCTCACTCCGGCAGCAGGAAGCGCGACAACGGAATTGCATCCTGCGTTCAAGCCAATCACTCAGGCGCGTTATGACATCAACTATTACAGCCGTGATTTCATTGAGCTTGCTTACGACCACATTCCTTATCAAGTGTTATTTCCAAAAGCAAAAATCAAAGTCATCAAACTCAATATAAAAATGAGCGGAACCAACATCGCCTACATCAAAGGCGCGGGCGATGAAGTTGGCGAAGGATTGGAACATGCAAGTTATAACGTGAAGTATCTCACGAAAGAAAATTTACCGACAACAAATCTTTCACAATTCAACGCCATCCTCATCGGCATTCGCGCTTATAATACCGAACAATGGTTGCCGCATCAAAAAGAAAAGCTGATGGACTATGTGAAAAATGGAGGCAACCTCATCGTGCAATATCAAACTACTGCGGGCTTGCTTACAAATGATTTCGGTCCGTATCCGTTTAAAATCGGTCGCGGCAGAGTGACGGTGGAAGAAGCGCCCATGACGATGATGAATCCTGCGCATCCCATTTTTAATTTTCCCAACAAACTCACCTCTACAGATTTTGAAGGCTGGGTGCAGGAACGCGGATTATATTTCGCCAGCGAGTGGGACAGCAGCTACGTTCCGCTTTTTGCCTGCAACGACCCGAATGAAGAACCGCTGAAAGGAAGTACGCTGCTTGCAGATTATGGCAAGGGCGTGTTCATCTACACGGGCATTTCATTTTTTCGCCAACTGCCTGCTGGTGTTCCGGGCGCGTATCGCTTGCTGGGGAATATGATTGGGTATGAGGGGAAGGGGAAGTGAGCATTGTTTGAATTATTAGAAGACAAAAAAAATCTATTCATACACACAAGTCAGTATATGCGCAGTGCATGTGCTGAAGACTTGCGTGAACTGAGAGGATGCCGGTATTACGCGCAGCTACTATCAACTAAAAACGAACAACGAGCGCCTATTATCGGGGATAATTTGCGGAGATTTATTTCCAACAATTTCCATCCATCCTCATAATCCCTGCTTTTCTTTGCCGCTCTTTATTTTCTTTTTAATCCCTTTCTGAAATGAAAAAAAACCTGCAACTCTTCTTACTACTATTCGTGTGCTGCGTAACGATTCCTGCCGCAGCCCAACAATCAGTAACATCGCTCATCCTTTTTAATGCCGACACGGATGTGCCGATTAGAACGCTGGTGAATGGTGATGTGCTGAATTATTCCACTTTGCCTACGCGCAACTTAAATATAGTAGCAAACACTTCTCCGGCTACAGTAGGCTGCGTAGTGTTCCTGCTCAACACAACTCGCGTGGTTGAAAACAGTGCGCCTTATGCTTTTGCAGGCGATTATGGAGCGGGCACTTCAGTAAACTATAAACCGATTATGCCATCGCTTGCACCGGGCGCATATACGCTCATTGCTACTCCATACGTTGGAAAAAACGGAACGGGCACAGCAGGAACTGCGCGTACTGTGTCGTTTACAGTTGTTGAAAATTCTACCACCAATCAGCCGCCTGCTGCAAACGCGGGCGCGGATAAAATATTAACGCCTCCCGCTAACAGTACAACGCTGAATGGCTCAGGTAATGACCCCGAAGGAGGCGCGCTTACTTACCTCTGGACAAAACAAAGCGGACCAGCGGCAACTTTAGCAAATGCAACTACGCCAAACTTGTCTGCTACAAATCTTGTTGCAGGAACATACATTTTTCGACTAACCGTAGCGGATAATGGAGGCGCGACTGCTTTTGATGAAGCCACGGTAACAGTTTCTGCAAGCAGCGGAACAACTCCTGCCGTTACTTCTTTCACATTAATTAATGCCGACAACGAGCAAGACATCAGAATGCTTGTAAATGGAGATGTGCTGAATTATTCCACGCTTCCAACGGTGAATCTGAACATCCGCGCAAACACAAATCCTGCCAGTGTGGGAAGCGTAGTGTTTTTTTTAAACGGTGTGCGGAAAAATGAAAACCAGCCGCCATACTCGTATGCGGGCGAAAGCGTTTCCGGCAACAACATCAACTACAATAAACTCAATCCGCCATTAGCAGCAGGAGCGCATACGCTTTCTGCAACTGCTTATTCATCGAACAATGGCGGTGGAACTGCGGGAGCAACGCTTGCGATTTCATTTACTGTTGCAGGCACAACTGCTAATCTTCCTCCAACTGCAAATGCAGGCGTGGATAAAACATTAACGCTTCCCGTCAACAGCACCACGCTGAATGGTTCAGGCAATGACCCCGAAGGAAATGCAGTAACATACCTCTGGACAAAACAAAGCGGTTCAACGGCAACATTAGCAAATGCAACCACGCCCAACTTGTCTGTTTCAAATCTTGTTGCAGACACCTACATTTTCCGACTTACCGTAATGGACAATCTCGGAGCAACGGGATATGATGAGGCGATTGTTGTTGTAAATAATTCCGGAAATCCCGGTGGCGGCAACTGCGCGATTTACAATGAACAAAACGGATTAGTTGTAATTGAAATTGAATCGCAGCCTGTTGTTGCCGACTGGACGCAGCGCACAGAAATTTCAGGATATACAGGCAGCGGCTATTATGAATGGCGACATGGAAACACAACTACATCTGCTCTTGCAGCGGGTACGGGCATTCTCACTTACAGTGTTCAAATCAATAATCCCGGCAGATACCGCTTGCAAATCCGCAGCGCTGCGCCACAGCGCACTGACTTTAATGACGTATGGATAAAATTTCCCGAAGGCAACGGCTTTGGAATAAAAAACTCTTCCACGCTCACGCTGGGCGCAAGTTGGTTTAAAGTATATCACAACGTATCGAACAATAACTGGTCATGGGAAACAAAAACAAAAGACCACGACCCGCATGATATTTTCGTTGACTTCCCTTCAGCGGGAATTTACAGAGTGCAGTTTTCGGGGCGCTCAAACCAATTTAAGATTGACAGATTTGTGTTGTATAAAACTCCCACATCAACATCGGCAGCAACCAGCACAAGCAATCCACAGTCAGCTTGCGCGGGTTCAACTAAAAATGAATTGGAGAGCGCAAACACAACTGCTGCAAGCATCGAACTTTATCCGAATCCATCAAGCGGTGAAGTGAACATTAACATCCTTGCAGAGCAAGAAGGTAAAGGGGCCATTCAAATTTTCAATACACAGGGCGCACTTGTCAGCGCATTGTTTGAAGGCAACATGCTTGCCGGTGAACGGAAGCAAGTTGTTTTTGACGGAAGTAATTTGCCGCGCGGAATGTATTTTGCAAGATGTATAAATTCAGGCAAAACCCTGATTCATAAAATTATTTTGCAGTAGCCTGTTGATTTCATAATACACTAATTTTCCAGAGGCTGGCATAATTGCCAGCCTCTTGTTTTAGGGCAGTTCTAAAAATTACTTTTTTACCGCCTCTCCCGAAGGAGATGGTGTCGCTGGTAGAATTTTTAGAACAGCCCATTATGTATCAAATGAACGAATGCAATAACGCATGAGCGCAGATGACAATCAATCAACTTCTTTCTGGAACCGCATCTACGCGGCAGTAATCGCATTTCTCTTCTTGCAAATCATTGTTTATTCCATCATCACTGAATTGCTCAAATGAGTTGGATTGACTGGAGCGTGATGCTTGGAACATTATTGTTCATCACTGTTTATGGCGCATGGAAAACAAGAGGCAGCCAAAACATTCAGAGTTATTTATTGGGCGACAATGAATCGAAGTGGTGGGTGGTGTGCCTTTCGGTGATGGCTACGCAGGCGAGCGCGATTACGTTTCTTTCTACGCCCGGACAAGCGTACGAAGACGGCATGCGCTTCATTCAATTTTATTTCGGCTTGCCGCTGGCAATGGTGATTATCTGCGTAGTGTTCATCCCGCTTTATTACAAGCTGAAAGTTTACACCGCTTATGAATTTCTCGAATCGCGCTTCGACAGAAAGACACGCATTCTTACGGCAGGACTTTTCATGGTGCAGCGCGGGCTTGCAGCAGGCATCACCATTTACGCGCCTGCAATTATCCTCTCGCAGATTATCGGATGGTCGCTCAACTTCACCATCATCTTCATCGGAACACTCGTGATTTTCTACACCGTGATTGGCGGCTCCAAAGCAGTGAACCAAACGCACATCCATCAAATGGCAATCATCTTTGCGGGTATGTTCATCGCATTGGGAATTTTGATTTGGAAAATCACGCAGGATATTTCCTTCACGCAGGCGATGGACGTTGCAGGCAAGATGGGCAAGATGAATATCATTGACTGGAAATTTGATTTAGGCAACCGCTACAATGTGTGGTCGGGATTGTTGGGCGGATTGTTTTTGCAACTGGCATACTTCGGCACTGACCAATCACAAGTGTCGCGTTATTTGTCAGGACAGTCGGTAAAAGCAAGCAGGTTGGGCTTGTTGTTTAACGGCTTGCTGAAAATACCGATGCAGTTTTTGATTTTGCTTATGGGCGTGTTGGTGTTTGTGTTTTTTCAATTAAATCCTGCGCCAGTTTATTTTAATGAAGTAGCGTTGGAAAAAGCAAGAGTTCAAAAAGGAATTGAAGTGGCGGCATTGGAAAGCGAGCAACACGCACTGTTTGAAATGAAGCGGGAACAAATCATTGGAGGAATTACGTCCACCTCCGCTATAGCTACGGTGGATAAAAATGAAATACAAAGCAATATTGAATTTCAATCAAATCAACAGAAGGAGTTGAGGAAGAAAGCGCAGGAACTTGTCGCTTCCGTGAATCCTGATTTGGAGAAAAAAGATTCCGACTACATCTTCATTTACTTCGTGATGCATTATTTGCCGGTTGGCGTAATCGGGTTGCTGCTTGCCGTGATTTTTTGCGCAGCGATGTCGTCCACTTCGGCAGAGCTGAATGCGCTCGCTTCAACTGCTGTTGTGGATATTTACAAACGCAATTTCAAACCGGAAGCATCCGACAAACATTATGTTGTTGCTTCAAAAGCGTTCACGGTATTGTTTGGCGCAATAGCTGTGTTGTTTGCCGTGCTTGCTTCGCTGTTTGAAAATCTGATTCAGGCGGTGAACATTATCGGCTCGCTGTTTTACGGAACCATTCTTGGTGTTTTTATGACGGCATTTTTCCTCAAACAAGTGAAAGGTCATGCTGTTTTCCTTGCAGCGCTGCTTGCTGAAATAATTGTTGTTGCAATTTTTATTCTGGATAAAAAAGAAATCCTGAACATCGAATATCTGTGGCTGAATCTTATCGGTTGTCTGCTGGTAATGAGTTTCGGGGTTTTGTTTTCGTTAGCCTCACCCCGCCTCCGCCTAAGGCGGAAGAGGGAGTCCGGGCAGTATTAATCAATAAAAAACCATGTTCCTCCACATCAAAGCAAAACCCGGAAGTAAGATGAATCAGATTTCTATTGCTGCCGATGGCTCGTTCATAATCAAAATCAAAGCCCCCGCCCATGACGGAAAAGCAAATGATGAACTGCTGAAATTTCTTTCCACAAAACTCGGCTTGCCCAAGTCAAAGATTCAACTCGTTTCCGGCTTCACTTCACCTTTTAAGAAATTACAAATTGATGCAGATGAAAGTGTGGTAATAAAAAACCTAACAAGCAATTAAGCCTGTAAGGTTTTTGAAAATTTTCTGATAAAAACTTACTTCTTCTTACTCCACTCGGCAATCACCTTGTCATTCAGCGCAACATAGTCATCGTTCTTATCCGCAATGGCGAGTTCTTTGGATTTTTTTGCAGTTTCGATTGCTCCCTTGTAATCGCCCAATGCCGCCTGGATTTTCGCTTTCTGATGCAGCATCCAGAATTTCTCCCCGTCTTTCAGCGAAAGGTTCACCCACTCCAGTGCTTTGCTCAAATCCTTTCCTGTTTCAAAATAATAAACTGCAGAGCGGAAATAAGTATTCGAAGGAATTCCTTTCATCGCTTCATCAATCTGCTTCATCACTTTGCTGTCAACTTCGGTTGTCATTTTGAAAGAGGCTTTCGTATTCTCCCACACGATGTCAACTGATGCGCTTGTCATCTCTACGTTTGAAACAGTAATGGTAAAGGTTTCCACTTTCTCCGTCACTTTTACGGACTTCACGGTGAAACGCGCCTGGTCTTTTGTTTGGTCATAATCTGCAACGCCCGCCTTCGGGTCTTTGTTGATGATAATTGTCCACTCGGTTTCTCCCGGAATAGTCAGCAGTGAGTAATCACCTTTGGGAACTGCAACACCTTCAAACTGCGCATCATCTTTCAGCGTGATTTTCGTAGCGGAGTTTGCGCCTGTGCGCCAGAGTTTTGCGTAAGGAACGAGATCGCCAAAGATAACCCTCCCCTTTGCAGCCGGGCGGGAATATTCAATCGTGATTTCATTCAACCCCACCGCCTGCGTCACTTTTCCCAACGGGCTGGGACGCGGAATATCAAGTTGGGCAAAAGCTGCGGTGTTGAAAAGCAGCACACATACTGCGGCAGTAAAAAAGGTTGCAATCTTTCTCATGATGAAGGTTTTTTAGTTTGTTTCAAAAATAAGTTATTGCGAAGTAAAAGCACATCTTTCTATTCACAGGTAGTTTTCACAAAATCGTATTTAATAGGGTTGCGGCCGCGCATCTTTGATTTCTACGAAGGTTTGCCCGCGCTTCATTTGCCTGCGGTAAAAGGGAATTTGTTTAAGGCGCGGGGGTTGCAAAAACGAGAAGCGTTACCGTAGTATTCTCAAAGTAGTATTTTAAAAAAAAATCAAGAATAAGATTTTGAAAATTGATGTCCCGGTTTTCTATTATGGTTTTAAGCTATTGGTTTCAGAATTCCTTTTCCTCACGTTCCTTTCTATTGACACGATGCTGGAAGGACTTGATTCGGTGTTGGAGAAGAAAATGGCTGGAGGCAACTGGAAGAAGTAGCAGGATGCCTTGCCCGCACAGAAAATTGCGCTTTGGTTAGTCATTTTATATGGACGATGTGAACAAAAACAGGTGGTTGACTATAGTTCAAAGCGAATCCCAAGAAGGTATTCAACGGTGTGTTTTGAAAGCCTTTTCAATTTAAAATTTATGGAGTCAAAAAATCCTGCTGGAGATATGGAGCAAGAAGGTTATCAATTTTCAGCACAAATAGAATTACCCGTTAGGAGGGATAACTACTTGAAAAAATAGAGAGAAACTGAGGTCGCGAGCGGATTCGAACCGCTGTAGCAGCTTTTGCAGAGCTGTGCCTAACCACTCGGCTACGCGACCTTGTGTGTGCGAATTTAATATTTACTTTCGGGCAAGTCAAAAGTTTTCTCTAACTCGACAAAAACCCGTTCCACATACAGGGGCAAAGGGGGATGCAGTTTACTTATACGCACTTTTGCGGAAGAAAGGTCTTTGATATTTTTTCCGATTTGCTCCAGCAGGCGATAGGCGACATGCTCCAGTAGGTGATGCTTTTCTTCCATCACGCTTCGCGCAATTTCGCTCACCTTTTCGTAGTTGATGGTATTCTCCAACTTATCGGATTCGGCAGCCTTTTTTAAGTCCACCTTCATATAAACATCAACCCGAAACTGCCCGCCACGATGCCGCTCTTCAGCATAATAGCCGTGATAGGCATGAAACAGCATGCCTTCCACCGCAATCAGTCCTTTATTGTAGCCTTTCATGCCGCCAAGATAAAGTTTAAAGTTTGAGGTTTAAAGGTTAAAGTTTGAGGTTTGTTGCTTGAAACCGGCTATTCCTTACTGAAAAGAGCAGCCTTAGAAGCAGGGCGGAACTCTTCTTTCCATAAAAACCCTTTCAATCGGAACTCAGAAGGATTGATGGTTTGAATTGGAAAGAAAGTCGCATCGGGTTTGGCGAGAAAAGCGATGCGGTTCACTTGCGCGTCTTTCATGTATATCCACATGTTGCTGCAAATTGCTCTGTTTGCGCCAATGAAAGCATTTTTATCATCCGTGCCGTAATAGATGCTTTCTCCATTGCCTTCCACGAGCATTTTGTTGAGGCTGCCTTCTTTAAAATAGCCGAAAATATGCCTGCCTTTTATCTGATTAAATAATTCCTCATGCGCTTTGTTGATGATGAACCCGTTTGGATATAGCTCCACGCGGTCAATTTTTTCATTGACGAGCAGCATGGAAATGCTGTCGCCTGTCAGTTGATTTTCCTCACTCCACAAAATCGGTTCGTAGTACATCCTGATAGTGGAATCTTTAAAGGAAAAACTGAGCGAGTCACACACGCCTTGCAAATTCGATTTAAAAATCTTCACCTTGTGGAATGCAAAAAACTCCGTGAAATCTGCGATGGTATCTTTTCTTGATTTCAACGTGTCAGCGCTGAGAAACAACGAATCATTATCCACTAAATAAATGAGCAGGGCGCTGTCGGTGGCAGTGACGCGCGCTTGTTCGCGGAGAAATACTGCGCGCTTGCCGATAAGGATGGCATTCATCGTTGTGTCAGTCCAGCGGAAATACTTGTAGCAGTTTCCCAAGCCTGTGTTGTTGTTGTAATAGAGGCTATCTGTCTGTATTTTTTGCGCTTCGCTTTGCAGTCGCGTGTTTTTTCCGAAAGAAGAAATATCGGTTTTTGAATCATACCACCCGCTTTCACAATGAATCACTTCATTGCGCATCGTAATCACTGTGGGACCGATGAAATAAGAAATTTCTTTTTCCATGTCGTATTGCATGGTGTCGGCAAGCAGGTTGTATTCCTTGCTTTTCACTTCGACATCCCCTTTGAAATGCACTTTTTTAATGATGGTGAAGTAGTAGCCTTTCCTGCTTGTAACGGTCATGTCGCGCGAAAGTATTTTTCCTCCGTTGTAATAAGCGGCATACTTCAACTGCGAGTTGTAGATGAGGCGCGATGTTTCAAGCGTGGCGCTATCCTGTATTACGCGCACATTGCCGGTGAGCACGGCAATCTTATTGTTGCCGTCATATTTCAGTGAATCAGCACGGACTTTCGTGAGGTTATCATAAATAAATACATGCCCGAATGCATCCACCGCATTGCTCGTGTTATAAAACAGGGCGCTGTCGCATTCCATCGTTACTTCATCCTGCCGCAGCTTCACGTTGCCTACTAATTTTCGCGCGTTATGCACGGTGTCCATCTTCAGCGCATTTGCACCGAGAATTTCAATTTGCTGCTTGCCTTGAGAGAAACCGTTTGATGAAAAGAAAACAAGGAAAAGGGCAGAGAGAAGGATAGGAAAGAAAGGCAGTCTTCTAAATGCGGAATCCGCCATGCTTGAATTTTGATTCAAAATTTCAATGAGAAATCACTCTTTCTTCTTCGCCTCTTTATCACTGCCTCCAAACAAAGAGAAGTGAACATATTTCTTGGGGTTTGCTTCCAAGTCAGCAAGGAGGCTTTCAAGATTCGCGGTGGAGTTGGTGAGATTGTCGTACAGTTTTTTATCGTTCACCAACATGCCCATTGTGCCTTCTCCATTGTTGACCTTCTGGAGCATCACTTGTAATTCTTCCAGCGCTTTATTGAGATTGGAAACAGTTTCCTTGATGTTTGCCTCGCTAAGCGTATCTGAAAGCTGGGCGAGGTTCTTAAACATCCTGGTGATGTTTTCGCTGTTGCTGTCAAGGTTGGCAGTGATGTGTTCGATATTGGTAAAAGTGCGACTCAGTGTTTCTCTTTGTTGCGCAATCAGCGTGTCAATATTTTTTGCAACATGCTCGAAGGAGTTTGTCGCTTTTTCAATATTCGTCATGCTGTTTTCTATCTGCCCGCCTTTGAGAATTACTTTGAGAATGTTGATGGTGGAATCAACGGAGCCGAGCAAGTCTTCCGCTTTTTTCTTTACGGGTAAAATCTGCATGCTGACTTCTTCAGTTAGTGATGCTGCCACGTTTCCTGCCAGCGTGTCGCCATTTTGCGCATATTGTTTTGAATTGCCAAAGAGCAATTGAATTGCTTTCTCTCCCAAAAAGTCTGAACTGTAAAGCTGAAAAGCAGAATTTACCGGAATCTTGATGTCTTTATTCATGAGAATCTTCGCAATGGATTTCCCGCTGGTGTCGTCCAGCAAATCAAGCGACATCACTTTCCCGACAGGCAACCCGTTAAGCGTTACGGGATCAGAAGAAGTAAGCCCGTCCACCTTATTATAAATGGCATAGTAATGCGTGTTTTTCACAAAAAGATTATTCCCGCGCAGGAAACTGTAGCCGATTATCAGAATGGTGATGCCAAATGCCGCGAGAACGCCTACTTTGGTTTCGTCAGATATTTTCAATGGAAATGCGATTTAGGAGATTTCAAAAATAGAGAATTCTTCGTTGAACGAAGTTTGTTAATTCTTGCTCTTCAGAGCTGTTGTTGCATCCTTTACCGTCACGCGCTTCCCGTTGATGTAGCCAACCACAAAAGCATCTTTGATGCCTTTGTTGGTTAATTCGTTCTGGTAGCGGATAGCTTCTTTATAATCTTGAAAATTTCCGGTAACATATTTATAGCCGGCTGCATAAGGTTCGGTTTCAAACTGCGTGATGGCTTTGTACTTTGTGTCGAGTTTGGTGAGTTTCGTTTTCCCTACCATAAACTGCACTTTAAAGAGAACTTCATTTTCAATCTCCGGCTCAATTTTTTTCGGTGGGTCGCGCTTCACAATTCCCGTTTCGGGAATATCAGCTTCTACATTCTCTTTATATTCTTTCACAGCACGGAAGATTGCAGATGCCATATAGGTGGTTCCTTCATCGGAAAGCAGATACGCCTCTTCATTTTTATTTGTGATAAAACCAAGTTCAATCAACACGCTTGGCATTGCAGTTTTGTAAAGCACCATAAATCCGGCCTGATGCACTCCGCGACTTTTGCGGTGCGCGCGCTTGGCGAACTGGCTGTCAACACACGCTGCAAAATCAATGCTTTGGTTCAGATGCGCGTTTTGAACCATTGAGATGAGAATATATCCTTCCGAAGAATTCGGATCAAAGCCGTCATAATGGTCGGTGTAGTTATCTTCCATCATGATAACAGCGTTTTCCTTTTTCGCAACTGCGAGATTATCTTCCGAACGATGCAATCCCAATACATAAATTTCTGTTCCATAGGCTGATGGCGCTGCGGAGTTGCAATGGATGGAGATAAACAATTCTGCCTGCGCTTTATTGGCGATGGCTGCGCGCTCGTGCAACTCGATAAATACATCTTTGTCGCGGGTATAAACTACTTTGGTTTCAGGAAAATTTTCTTTGATGTATTGTCCCAACTTTAATCCCACTTTCAGCACGATGTCTTTTTCACGCGAGGTGGAATATCCGAGCGCTCCAGGGTCTTTGCCTCCATGTCCCGGGTCAATCACAATCGTTTTGATGTCGTATTTATTGCTCTGCCCGCCTGATTGCCCCAATGCGCTGAAGGTGAAAATACCAACCAATAAAAATAATAGAACGGAGGATTTCACGTTGCTGTGTTTTATTTCTTTGTCGCTAACTTTAGCGCGAAACTTTACTTCCAAAATTAATCCAATTTCTCTTTGAGGCTTTCAATTCCGCTTCTGCTCACGGTTGCAATTGCCTTCCTCCAACATGCTTCCCCTGTTAATGCCCAGCCTGTTGTAGAACAAAATATACAAGCAGATTCTGTTTCTGTTGATTCAATTATCAAAAAAACATTCAGCATTGATTCATTATTCAGCGTGCCTGATTCATTTCCGACAGCACTTGAGTTAATTACAAAATTCATTCCCATTTCGTCAGACACGATTGATGCCGAAGTACACTACACCGCAGAAGATTCCATTATCTATAATCTGGAAGAGAAGAAAGTGCATCTCTACGGCAACGCAACAGCCAATTACAAAACCATTCAATTGAAATCCGATTACATTGTGTTTGACTGGGCTACGAGCACACTTTCAGCCGAAGTAAACAAAGATTCAATGGGCAACCCGGTTGGCTATGCAGAGTTTAAAGAAGGAGAAGGCTCCTACAAAGCGAAGAAGCTTTCCTACAATTTTAAAACCACCAAAGGGAAAGTTTATACAGTGCTGACGCAGGAAGGCGAAGGGTATATTCATAGTGAAGCGGTGAAAAAAAATGAAAATGGCGAATGGTATGGCTATAAGGGAAAATATACCACCTGCGATTTAGAGCATCCGCATTTCTATTTCAGGGCAAACAAAATGAAAGTTGTGCCCGACAAGGTGATTGTAACAGGTCCTGTTAATCTCGTGATTGAAGACGTGCCGCTTCCGATTTATCTTCCGTTTGCCATTTTCCCGATTAAGAAAGGACAACGGTCAGGAATTCTGTTTCCCGAATATGGCGAAGAGCGCAACCGTGGTTTCTTCTTGCGTAATGGCGGCTACTACTTCGGCATCAGCGAGTATATTGACCTTGCCGTCCGCGGGGATATTTACACCAAAGGCAGTTGGGCGGTGAAGGCTGCTTCCAACTATCGCAAGCGCTATAAATTTAATGGGAATGTGAACATGAACTTTGGAAGAAACCGCTTGGGCGAACCTGAATCGCCCGATTTCGACATCACCAACGATTTTCGCGTGAACTGGAACCACACGCAGGAGGCGAAAACCGCATTGAACAGCCGCTTCGCTGCTAATGTGAACTTCGGATCTTCTTCTTATGATAAAAACTTTTCTCCCGGGGACAAAGAACGCGTGCTGAACAGCGCCCTTGCTTCCAAAATCTCTTATTCCAAATCATGGGCGGGCAAACCGTTTTCCTTCAGCATGAATTTAGCCCACGACCAAAACCTCAATACAGGCATTATTAATTTACAACTGCCCGTGCTTGCTTTCGGAGTGTCGCGCATCCAGCCGTTTGAGTTGCGCAACAAAGTAAGTTCAAAACCAAAGTGGTATGAATCCATCGGGTTCAGCTACAACTTTGATGCGGAGAACATTATTAATGGCGTTGACTCCACGTTTCTTGAAAAGGAAACTTTTCGCAACGCGCGTTACGGCATCAGACATTCGTTGCCCATTTCGGCTTCGTTCAAAATGTTTAAATATTTTACACTCGCGCCCCGCATCAATTATACCGAGCGTTGGTATTTTCAAACCATCAATAAAAAATGGGATCCCACAACTATTATTGATGGCAGCGACACCACCTACGGCACTGTTCTCGTTGACACGCTGCTTGGATTTAAAGCCGCGCGTGATTTTAACTTTGGCGCATCCTTCACCACGAAGCTCTTCGGGCAGTTGAATTTTCGCGGCAAGTTGAAAGCCATCCGCCACGTGTTCACGCCTTCCATCAATTTCAATTACACGCCTGATTTCGGCACTGAGTTTTGGGGGTATTATAAAGATGTACAAGCAGACACTGCCGGAAACATAGAGACTTATTCCGTCTTTGACATCGTGCGGAACGTGTATGGCGCGCCTCCTACAGGCACCATCGGCAGCATCGGGTTTTTGCTCGGCAACGTGCTTGAGATGAAAGTGTTTTCAAAGAAAGACACCGTGAAGAATGAAAAGAAAATCAAGCTGCTGGAAAGTTTCAATATTTCATCTTCCTACAACCTTGCTGCCGATTCGCTAAACCTCGCCCCGTTCAACTTCAACGGTCGCGCGTCCCTCGTGCCCGGCAAGCTTGATTTCTATTTCGTCTTTGTGCTTGACCCCTACAAGGTGGATAGCAACAACAGGCGCATCAACACTTTTGTGATAGAGAATGACAAGCGCCTCACGCGCCTCACTTCGACAAACTTTACCCTCAACGCGCGCTTCCAGTCAAAGAAAACGGGCGAAACCGCTTCGCAGCCTAATGCGAATATCACGGAGGAGGAAAGAGAGATGATTGAGCAAAACCGCGACCTCTATTATGATTTTAATATTCCGTGGAGCTTCAACTTCAGCTACAACATGGGCTTGCGCAGGGGTATCCCCGGCAATACCGAACTGATTGACGTGTCGCGCAACAGCGTTGATTTTGATTTTGACGCCAACATCACTCCCAAGTGGAAGATGAATCTTTCAACAGGATATGATTTAAAAGATATGGAATTAGTGCTTACAACTTTTAGCGTAATCCGCGATTTACATTGCTGGGTGTTGCGATTTGATTGGACGCCTTTTCCCATTCATCTTCAGCGCTACGCTATTCAACTGAATGTGAAATCGCATATCCTGCAAGACATGAAACTCACCAAGAGGAAGGAGCAGTTTGATAATGTGTTTTGAGAACATCTGGCAGAATAATAAAGGGAGTATGCAGCAAACACGATGTTCCGAGCATCTTTTTTGACAGTTGTGAATTTGCTTTGAATAATTCCCTAAATCAGTCAACCTTTTTTAGGACAACCCTATCTTGTTTTGTCTGCTACCGGCTATAACATCAAATCTGCTTTTATTTCTTTCGCTCTTTTTAGTTCCGTTTGTTGAACAATCTGCCATTTTTCACGCGCTGTTATCAATGTATTGATTGAAACCGGAGAATCTCGTTTAAGCACATGGTCATAATCAGCCAGATTTCGCACCAACTCGATAAGTTTATCTTTTCCCGTAATAATTTTCCGAATCACCTCGAACGCGCCTTTCCGGTATTCCCACAAAAATTTTATTAAATCAATATAGCGGTGATTGTGAGTATAAACCCGGAGATAGCCTAAGATTTGCATCCACTCAATCTGCCTTCTGGTCAGATTGGCAAATTCCATTGCTCCGCCAATTTGCTTGTTATACTCATCCCAATCGGTTGTCAGTAAACGATAGCCTCCTTCGCCATTCGCATCCATTCTTGCTACTTCCGTGCCCGGATAAGGTGTCATTAACCCGAACATGGGAAGTTCAGGATTAATTTTTGCAGCGAGATTGATTGTTTTTTTAAGGCTGTCAACGGTTTCATTTGGTTGTCCAAACAATAAAAATGTTCCAATCTTTACTCCCGCGTTTCGCGCAGAATCACATGCTCTTTTTATCGCCTCCAAATCAGTTCCTTTTCCCATTTTTTTAAGCGATTTCTCCTCTCCGGTTTCAACGCCTAATTCAACGCGTGTAAGATTGGCTTTTTTGAATTTTGCAAAAAGAGCATCATCCACGAAGTCAACATGTGTCTGCACATCCCATTGCACTCTTTCACCGATTTTATTTTCAATCATCGCATCCAGCAATTCATGCGTGCGTTTCATATCAACGTTGAATAATTCGTCACCAAAACTGATACGCTCCGGATGATATGAACGAATGATTAGCTCTATCTCCTGAATTACCCTTCCAACCGACCGCTTTCTTGCAACCTTCCCATTAGGGTTCATGCAAAAAAGACAATTAAACGGGCAACCGCGGATTGATTGGATAAAATAGGTTTCGGCTTTTGGCATTAAATCCCATGCAGGAAAAGGAATGCTATCCTGATCAAGGATGCGTTCCCGCTGAGAGGTTTGTCTGATTTCACCATTCATCCTGTAAACAAGTCCGGGAATATTTCCAAGCGGATTTCCCTCCCGAAGTGCAGAACACAATTCATAAAACGAAATCTCTCCTTCGCCAACCACCCCAATATCAAATGATGGAAACTCCTCAAGAGTTTGTGAAGGAAGAGAGGTGACATGCACTCCGCCAATGACCGTTACTGTTTCCGAGAGAACTTGCTTAACCTTGAAAGCTTGATAAGCAGCCGGCTTTATTTCATTGGTAAAGGCAGTAAATCCGACAAGATTTGGATTTAATTGCAGAATGCGCTCAAGCACTTGATTAAAATTCAGCCGTTCGAATTTGGCATCAATGATGGTATTATCGAAGCCGGGATATTGCCTTAAATAACCTGCCAGGTATGCTAATGCTGTTCTGCCAAATGATGGCGTATCATACCAAGGTTCCAATACTCCCAGCACCGGAGGATTGACGAGATAAACTTCCATTGGGATGCACCGAACAAAATTAAAACAGTACGAACGAAGGCTCACTCAAGTCCGTAACTCTTTCTTATCATCTTCTCCAGCATCCTGTCTGGCACAAAGCGTTTTACAGTAGTTAGAAGCGAGCCATTTTTGCCTACGGCATAGAAAGGTGCAGGCTGCTTTGAATTGTTATTGTATTGTTGAATGATTTCAGAAACCTTTGCCGCAACAACACCAGGTCCCAATGCGCTCGACATGCTTGCGGCTCTTGCTTTTTTCACTTTGCCCAATCGCTCGGCATATTCAGAACCGACTTTTATAAATAACTCAGGCTCGATGGTGGTATGAATATCAGTCGGTTCAATTACAGTTACTTTAATTCCAAACGGCATCACTTCATTGCGCAACGACCAACTGAATCCTGCAAGCGCAAATTTTGACGCGACATAGCTTGACTTAAACGGCACTGCAAATTTTCCTGCTAACGATCCGATATTAATAATAAAACCCTTTCTCCGTTGACGCATTTGAGGAAGAAAGGCTTTCGTTAGTTCAATCATTCCAAACAGATTCGTTTCAAACAACTCGCGGATTTTTTCAACGGGCAATTCTTCCACCGCGCCCATCTGACTAATGCCCGCGTTGTTAATGAGCACATCTATCTCTCCTGCCTGCGTTGCACAAAGCTCAATGGATTCTTTGTTTGTAATATCCAATTTAAGCATTGGAAACGGCAGCAGAGTTCCTAATTCTCCCCCTACAGAAGGAGTTTCCTGCGAAGGCTCCGTGGGTTTGCGGAGGGGGTCATTCTCCGGATTGCGGGAAGTGCCCAGCACTTCATATCCCTGCTTTAATAGTTCCTGCGCAATTGCCAGCCCGATGCCGCGTGATGCGCCTGTAATAAGAACCCGTTGCTTGCCCAAAGTCTTTCGTTTAGTTGGAATAAAAAAGCTCAGACATTTTCAGTCTGAGCTTTTTTAAAAATGCTGATTCAATTATTTTCCAAACAGTTTGCCCAGAGCGCCACCAACATCACCGCCAAACGCTGATTTGATTTTATCTCCTACTCCACCACCTAACATGCTCGTTAAATCACCTGCATCAAAGCCGCCTTGCTTGCTGCCTGAAATTTTGCTGACAATAAACGGAACAACGAAATTGCTCACGGTGCTTGCCATCTGCTGATTCAAACCTACCTTTTGCACAAGGCTCGTAACCATCTGCTGGGCAATTCCATTTACAATTGGATTTCCTGCGGCTGGTGATTTTCCGTTAAAGAGATTTACCAAGCCGCTTACATTTCCTGAGGTTACTTCTTTGAGCAAGCCATCGGTTACGCTTTTCTTTGCCACATCAACGGTTTTGCCTGCCTGATCTGGATTGAGGTTGAACTGGCTGCCTAACTGGCTGAGCAGTTCGCCCTTTGCTGAATTGAGAATGCTGTCAAACATAAAAGTGTTGGTTTAAAAGAGAAACAATAAGAGTAAATGTACAAAAAACGTTAGCAGATAATTACTCCCTCTTAAATCAAGCGCTACTATAAACTCCGATACAGAAACGAAGTACGTACGCGCAAAACCTCATTCGATAATTTGCTGATTCGGTGATGCTCATTCTCTATTCTCAAATCAACGAATCAACGAATTAACAAATCACTCTTCCGCGGCCACCACTTCCTTCACGCCTTCCAATTTCAAGCCTAATTCATCGCGCACTTGCTTGTAAGCATCAATGGTGGTTTGAATTTCTTCATCGGTGTGCGCTGCTGTGGGTATCATCCGGAACAAGATGATTCCTTTCGGAACAACAGGATAAACAACTCCTGTTACAAAAACTCCGAGTTCACGGAGACGGATTACGAGTTGCATTCCAACTTGTGCATCACCCGCAGGAACATACACAGGGACAATCGGTGAAGGTACATCGCCAACATTATAGCCGAGTTCGAGCAAGCCGCTGCGCAACTTGCGCGTCACTTCCCACATGCGCGCTCTGCGCGATTCATCATTGCGGATAATATCGAGTGTTTTGTGCAGCGTTTCCACATAAATCATCGGCAGACTCTTGGCAAAAACCTGGCTGCGCGAGTTGTAGCGAATCCATTCCGCTACGTTCTGGTTTGTTGCGGTAACGCCACCGATGCTTGCGTACGCTTTTGCAAATGTGCCGAAGTAAACATCCACCTTGTCTTGCACACCAAAATAAGACGCAGTGCCGCGTCCCTGCTCGCCCATCACGCCAAAGCCATGCGCATCATCAACGAACAGGCGCGCTTCATATTTATCTTTCAGCGCAACGATTTCATCAAGCTTGGCGAGGTCGCCCATCATGCCATACACGCCTTCCGTCATCACAAGGATGCCGCCCTTGCGGTCGCGATTCAGATGCTTCAGGTGGTCTTCAAGGCTATTCATGTCGTTGTGGCGAAACACGCGGAATTTCGCATTCGTGAGAAACATCGCATCAAGCATCGAAGCGTGCGAGAGCTTATCAATCAAAATAATATCATCCTTGCCAATCAGAGACTGAATCGTGCCCTGCACGCCCATGTAGCCGTAGTTAAAAAGCACTGATGCTTCTTTCTGTAGGTACTCAGCAAACTTTTCTTCCAACTCAACATGGCGCTTGGTGTTACCAGTCATCATGCGCGAGCCCATCGGTGCGCTCGTGCTGTATTTCTTTGCCGCTTCAATCGCCACCTCGCGAATCTCTTCGCTTTGCGCCAGCCCCAGGTAATTATTGATTGACCACTGAATGCACTTCTGCCCGTTAAACACGGTGGAGGTTCCCGGCACCGGGTCAAGCACTGGCATCGTAAAATACCTGTCGCCCATCGCGCGGAACATGCCGAAATAACCTTCGTTGGTGTCGCATTTGTCAAAAACGTCTTTCATGATAGTTGTTAGTTATTCGTTGTTCGTGTCATGCCGGACTTGTTCCGGCATCCCCTAATAAATAGAGGCACACAAAACTATTGATTTTAGCGGGGAGGATTTTGACGAATGTCAATGAGAATTTGCCCCTTTTGTGGAAAAGTGTTGGCGCGTACTTACTTCGTTTGTTTAGCGTATCGCTATGGTAGCGATGCGCGTCAGGAGTTCACGGGTATCTTTTGGCAAATGAAAAATCAAGAATAATGAAACTTGCAGGAAGCGATGATGATAATCCTGAAACGCAACAGTATCAAACTGAAGACGCTTCACTTCTTGAATGTTTTAGGGTCAACGTCAATCAGCCCTTCTTTTTTTTCTATGCGCTTGATTGATTCGTCAAGATGATTCTTGTTTGCAGGGTTGCTTTTGAGATATTCCGTAGCATCCTGTTCCATAATGGTTATTTCAACTTCTTTGTTTGGAAATGATTTTTGAATCAACTCTATAAGTTGCGCGGGAAGCTCATTGGTATTCAACTTGTATGTTGTAATCATCTTTCTGATTTTGTTCTAAGATAAATCTTAGCAGGTGAATTTTTAGTTGCTAAAAACCAATGTACAAATGGTTGGCACAAGAAGGCCTCACTCATGGCAACGCCTCGATTCTTGCGCCAGTTGGCGGGGAGTTGGTGGCGCGTACTTACTTCGTTTCTTTATCGTGTCGTACTGGCAGCGTTGCTCGTCAGGAGGGCATTCGTATCAAAGCAGCAGAAAACGTAAATCAACACATCTACTCTATCCTGCGTTACCGCAGTAATATAGTTCCACTATCAACATTTTCACCTCTTGAACGGAAGCTATACATGTAAATGCCAGGAGTAAAGTTGCCGTTAGCAACCATAAAACTTCCGTCCTGAATTTTAGTTAGCAGAACTTGCCTGCCATCAATGCTATTCAATAATAATTCATCATCCGATATGGTATCACCAATCTTAATTATAACCTTAGAGGGTTCATATATAATCAAGACATTTGGATTGCTTTCCACCGGAGATATTGAGGTTGCAATCTTCCCCGTAGATGCAAATTTGCTTACATCAGTAAATTCATTGAAGGTTCCTGCATTTATAATTCTATTAAAATTTCCTCCAATTAAGTTTGCTCCGTTATATTCAGTGGCTGAGTGAATGATACCAGTAGCAACTGCCATAGGTGCAACCATATATCCTCCAAAATCATACATTAACTGACCGGAGTAGTAAGCATAGGTTCCATCTATGAAATTATAGAGCGATTTGCCCGTAATGAAAAGTTTGCCTCCAGCAACACTTATTGAGTTAATAAAAATTGAATCATCCACCCCGCTGGACATTGAGGCTCCAGATAGAGAAATCAAATTCGAGTTGTAATAGGCTGCAAAACCAAACCTTGTTGAATTGATGGTATCTGTCATGAATTGTCCTGCAATAAATAGCGTGTCCCTTAAGACCTCCATGGTATAAATGGAGGAAGGATAACTACCTATATCATAAAAAATATTCCCGTCAAACTTCACGAAATTTTTTACCTGTAAACTGCCTACGTTACTAAATTCACCCCCAATATATAAATCTCCATTTCCGTATTCTTTAAGAGCATAAACGATTCCGTTTGGTCCATTGGGAACTGGCAACCAAGAGGTTCCATCGTATTTTGCGATTGCGCTCTGACTACTGGAAAAGATAAAGCTTCCTCCTGCAAATAAATCGTCATTATGAAATGCGTATGTTTTTACTTCACCATTCAGACCATTACCAAGTGCGTTCCACTGATTGCCGTTCCATACAGCCACATTATTTGCTGCAATTCCTCCCACTGCTGTAAAACTTCCTCCAACGATTACATTCTGATTGTCAATAACAATAACGTCAATTGTTCCATCAACATCACCCAGATAATTCCAATCAACACCATCATAAGAAGCAATTCCGTTTCCGAAAGACTCAAAATCCGCAGACACATATAACACGTTTCTATCCACATCCACTTTTACTGTAGTTACTGCTCCCACTATATCAATCCCTTCTACACTCGTCCATTCAAAGGTTGGATAAGAAGGCATGTAGGGCATTTGAATCAATGCCAACTCATCCGTTGAGAAGCCATACTCGGCAGCCCACGCGAGCAATTCTGGATAATTCATCTGGCGGACATAGAAATAATTATTTTCTTCACTGATTCTATTTGCAAAATCCTGATGACCTGTTTTAACCAGTAAATATCCCACAGCGCAAACAGTACCACAATCATCTATAAAGTAAGGGGTACGAGTGGTATGATGCGTATTATTGGGAAACCTTCCGGTGAGCCAATACTCATGCAGATGGTTAAGGCAAAGCCCGCGGTTCATTTTTTGCGCAGTGCTTAAATGAGTAATATTTGCCTCCCTTAACCGTGTTTCCACTTGATTAAGGTGAAACTGAATGAGCACATCATCTGTCGAAAAAATAGTATTCCTTTGTAGCAATATTTCATCAGGCTGTTGCCTCAACCATTCTTTGTTTGCACTCGCTAACACATCGTAAATAGATTGATTAACGTGATTAAGTTGAGCAGGTAAAAAATGAACTGTTAATAAGAATGACAGTAGCAGAAGTGTGCGTTTCATAGAGATGTGTTTTCCAGTTAAATTAAGGAAAATTCATGAATTAAAGGGTGAAATTTTTGCTTTCTAAATGCAGTAATTCCACATAATTGTCCAAATAAGAGTTTTGCACTTTTGATATACTAACCTTATGGAACAATCCTACAAAAACTGCCAAAGCTGCGGAATGCCGCTGAAGAAAGATGAAAAAGGTGGCGAACTAATGCTACCGATTAAAGTTTCCGTTTTGGAAACTATTTTATAGCTTTGCACGTAATGAGAATCATTGCGCGGAAAACGCTTCGGGAATTTTGGGAAGAATACCCGGATTCCGAAACTCCACTCAAGCTCTGGTTTAAAGAAATAAAAAAAGCGCAATGGAGAAATTTCAACCGACTGAAGGAACAGTTTGGCAATGCCAGCGTAGTTGGAAACGACAGGGTGGTGTTCAACATAAAAGGAAATGATTACCGGCTGATAGCCACAATTGATTATGAAAAACAGATTTTATGGGTTCGTTTCATCGGAACGCATAAAGCCTACGATAAAATAAACGCGAAAACCATTTAACATGAATCTTAAACCTATCAAGACAAAACGCGATTACAATGAAGCCCTCCAGCGCATGGAAGAATTGTGGGGAGCGAAAAGCGGTACTCCGCAGGGAAATGAGTTGGATATTCTCGCCACGCTGATTGACAAGTATGAAGAAGAACAATTTCCCATTGAAGCACCGGATGCGGTGGAAGCCTTAAAATATTTGATGGAGGAAAAAGGTATTGACCGAAAGGAACTGTCCAAAGCAATTGGTGATAAAAGCAAGGTATCTGAAATTCTTAGCCGCAAGCGCGAACTTTCCAAGCGGATGATTAAAGCCTTGCACGAAACTTTTGGAATACCCTATGAAGTGCTGATGGCTTAGGTCTTGTGAAATCGAAACTCAAAGAATTCGGCTTCCCGGGCTTCCTCGCGGGGTTATTCACCCGCAACATTCCAAAGCTGGAACGCTGGAAATAATCAGAATATGCTTATTCTTTTTCTGGGGCTTTTGAAACGAAAATGCTAATTCTTCAGGAACATCACGGAAGAAACTCCTGCATCGTCAAACGCTTTGAGGAAGTAAATACCGCTCTTTAAATGCGTGAGGTCAATCTGTGAGCGTTCAAACTTGTTTTCTGCATCATACACCACGCTGCCGATAGAGTTTGTGACAACAATGTGCATTCCCGCATTCTGTGGAATATCCAATTCAAACACTCCATCATTCGGATTCGGGTAGAGCGAAAGAATGCGTTTTTCCTTTTGCGTAATTCCCGAAATCACTTCAAAGAGTTCATAGGTTGATGACATTTTGCTGCATCCGTAAACATTGGAAACTTCGGCTGTATAAGTTCCTTCCAGTAATCCATCCACGCTGCGCACGAGCAAATGATGATACACTGCTCCATCAATCTCTGCTCCGTCTTTATACCATTGATAAAATTGTCCTTCGGTGCAAAACAATTCACCTGTGCCTGAATTGTATGTTACCTCTGGCGTTGAAGGCGCGTCATGCACCGATACATGCACCGGCTCCGTTACCACGCTGCATCCGTTATCATCAAATATCATTGCGCTGTAATCGCCTTCTTCGCTCACCGTAATTACAGATGAACCATCGCCCGTATTCCAAAAATAATTTTCATAGCCTTCCGTAACTGAAATCATCACGCTTTCGCCCGTGCAGATTTCTATTTCACCGCTATGCGATGTTGTTACATCCGGCAGCGAAACCACCGTTACGTCTATTGCTGTTGCCGCTTTTGAGCAACCATTGCTGGTTGTCACCGTCACGTTATAGCTGCCCGCTTCATCCACCGTGATAGATTGCGAATAAGCGCCATTGCTCCACGCATAACTCGCGCCATCATACGCAACAAGTCTTACTGACTCGCCTTCGCACAGTTGCGTAGAGCCTACATGAATGATATAAGCATGATTGGGTGAATGCACCACAACGCTTTTTATTTCCGTGCCTACGCAGCCGAATTGGTCAGTGAGTGTGAGCGCATAATTTCCTGTTTGACTTGCCGTGACGGAAGCCGACTGCGAGCCGTTGCTCCATAAATATTGCGCGCCATTGTGCGCAGTAAAAGTCACGCTTTCTCCTTCGCAGAAAGTGAGCGAACCGCTTGCCTGTATGTATGGCTGTGGAATCGGGCGCAAGTAAAATTGCGAACTGCTTGCCGATGTGATTGCCGGGCTGCTTGCCACGATGCGGATGCGATAGCCATTGCCGCCCGTGAGACCGGAAGGAAACTCAACGTGCATTACTCCCGAAGCGAAATCATGCGACTCACCAATCACCGTAGGATTATCAAAATTGCCCGTGAGGTCAGAAAGCTGTGCAGTGAAAATATTATTTGCATCAAAATTGCGGTTCACCGTCATATTGAATGTGGCTGTTGCGCCATCGCAATAGTTTGCTTCAAGCGTTGGAATCGTAATCGTATAAACATTTACCTCTACTGAAAATGAAGCCGCGTTTTTACAACCGTTTGCGCCAGTTACTTCAACTGTGTAAGCGCCCGCGTCAGTAGCCTGCGCAGTTTCAATAATGGGATTTTGTTCGGTTGATGTGTTCACGCCATCAGGATGACGCCACAAATACGCGCTGCCTGCGTCTGCATCGGCAGTAAGTTCAAGCGGCTGCCCGCCAATCACGGGGCTGTTGCTGCCCACCATAATTGCAGGGTTCAATTCTATATGAATCGTTTCAATTCCTGAAATTGCCGCAGGGTCTGAACTCACCACGCGCAGCAAATAATTATTATTCTGCAAAATGCCTGAAGGAATCACGCCTGTAATGCTTGCATTTGCGTCCACCGTTGAAATCATGCCAATCAACAAAGGACTTGCGAAGTTGCTCGCTGAATCGCTGATTTCAATTTGATAAATATTGTTGCCATTCATCACCTGCGAAGCGGTGCAGTTAATTTCAATTGTGTTGCCTGCGCAAGGCGTAGCGTCACTGATATTGTCAATTGTGATTGTTTGCGCAAAGGAAGTTGCCGTGAGGCAAACGAGCGTAAACAAAAAAGTAATCGCGCGGGGTAAGTTCATGTTCCTCATAGTCATACAGCTTTTCGATGCCTGTTTACTCAAAAACGGGAAAAATGTTGCGCGAGGGAAAATGTGCTAATGTGCTAATATGCCGATGTGCCAATTCTGAAATCCAACTTGCTTGAGGATGATAACTAGGTGATGTGCCGATGCACTATTTTCAATCTCGAATTATCGAATTGTCGCATCACCGAATCTGTTTCTCCTAAAACTTAATTTAGAGCGAAGTAGAACTAACCACAGAATATGCTGCAACTGATAAAACTGCTGCACACCATTATCTGGGCTTTTTTAACAGGGCTTATCTTCTTCATTCTGTATGCCGCAATTACAGGCGCAATCACAACATGTACGTGGGCTGCCATCGGGTTGGTTTTAGCGGAATGTATCGTGCTGCTGTTCAATGGCTGGGCATGTCCGCTTACCGCCATTGCCGGAAAATATACTGCCGTGTGTGAAGACAACTTTGATATTTACCTGCCTCTGTGACTGGCGCGTTACAACAAAATCATTTTTTCCATCTTATTTGCAGCGGGATTGCTTTTAATTCTCGCACGGACATTTTTCATCGGATAGCGCAATGATCATAGCATACAGGTTCCTCTGCCTTCTTGTAAAATACGCTACGAGACAATGCGCTAAAGAAGCGAGACTCGCACGCGCCAAATCTTAACTCAAAGATTAAACACCACGCTCAATTTATTCTTTGCCGCACAGCTTTAGCTAATGGTGGATATTCATTATATTGATATATTCTTTCAACCCATACCTATAAAAACAGTTTTTCTTTCCGCATTAATTGCGCTTCCTGCGCTGTGCTTTGCGCAGTTGCAGAGCATCTCCAACTTCGGAAACAATCCCGGCAACCTGAATGCGTTTTGCCGCAGGTGCGGAGATGGCGGGCTTGCCGTACAAAGTGGCAACGAGGTCGCTCGAAGTTTATACTGCCGCGCTCGGATTAACAAGCAAATCACCGCAGGAGTGGGGCAACCTCGTGCGCGCGCAATATCCGGGGTTCAGCGGCACATATCTGCGCATGGCGATTTTTCACGGCACATCCGATATCATCATCAATGAAAATAATGACGAGAAAACGATGAAGCAATTTACTAATCTGCATGGCGCAGACCAAGTTGCTGATTTCACGGATGGCTCTTTTAAAGGCAATTCTATTGTGGAATTGAAGCAGTATCACAATGCAAACGGCACGGTGGTGGTGGAGCGCTACAAGTTTGGCAATATGGGACACGGCATCGCAGTTGACCCAGGCAGTTGCTACGAACAGGGGGGAGGCATCGGCTCCAACGCGCTTGACGTGAATTATTATTCTTCGTTTTATGCGGCAAAATCTTTCGGCATCCTGCGACCGCCTTTCGCTATCAGCGGGCTGCATGTTGTTACCGATTCATCCGCAATAAATTATTCCGTTGCCGGCAACAGCGGCTCTGATTATGACTGGGAAGTGGATGGTGGAAATATCGCAAACGGGCAAGCAACGAACTCAATTAACGTCAACTGGACAGACACTGCCGGAATTGTGCGACTCACGAAAACAACATCGGCAAACTGTGTATTGGGTCCGGTAGAGCTTGCCGTACTCATTCAAATTGAAACGCCCATTGACACCACTGAAGAACCCATTGATACTACAACAGGAATTGGCGCATCTAATTTCGCAGAAAAAATAATTGTTGTGTCTGAAAATAACGGGCAGCTATATTTTAAGATTCAATCTGCTGCGCATGTTTTTTACAACATCACCCTGCACAACCTGAGTGGGCAGCGCGTGTATGCAATCAGGGCGAAAGCAAACGAAGATTACGGAACTGAAAAATTTCCTGTGGGAATTTATTTCCTGCGTGGCGAGAGCAGAAACAGCCGGTTTTCGCAGAAAATAGTTGTGAAATAACCCCAACATTTTTACGCATTTTCTCGTAGTAATGCTCAATTAACGGGCTATATTTTTTACTCTACGATAAATCATTAGATGAGCATAAAACTTCTCGCGGTTGATGACGACCAAAGTATGCACAAGATGCTCGGGTTCACTTTCAAAAATGAAGACCTTGAATTGGTTTCAAAATTCAACGGGGAAGAAGCCAAGCAATTCATTCAGCAAGACAGCGATTCAATCAATGCGGTAATCCTTGATTGGGAAATGCCCGGCATGAACGGGCTTGACCTGCTCAAATGGATTAAGAAAGAAGAACGGCACAAGGATATTCCTGTCATTATGCTTACTTCCCATTCTGACAAAAATGATATTCAGAAAGGGATAGACGCTGGCGCCTATTACTATATCACAAAACCTTACAACAAAGAACTGCTGAAATCATTTGTCAGCAGGGCAGTGCATGATTATGAACAGGTGCGTTCGTTGAAAAAGCATCTGCATGAATCGCAGAATCCATTTCGGAATATGTCCAGCGGAATATTTAAAATCCGCACTCTGGAAGAAGCACAGCGCCTATCGGTGCTTATTGCAAATGCGAGCGCGATGCCAGAAAAATCATTGTTGATTTGCGAGCTACTCATAAACGCTATTGAACATGGCAATTTGGGCATCGGCTACGAAGAGAAAACGCAATTCATCGAGCAGAATAATCTTGAACACGAAATTCGCGTAAGACTGAACGCGCCTGAAAACAAAAACAAATTCGCCACCATTGAACTGCATCGTGAAAATGGCGCACTGAAAGTACACGTGCAAGATGAAGGCAACGGGTTTGACTACACGCGCTATCTCAACTTTGACGAAACCCGTGTGTTTGATAGTCACGGCAGAGGCATCGCAATGGCAAACAGCATGTTGAACATCCGCTATCTCGGCAAGGGCAACGAAGTGGAAGTATTCATTCCGCTTTCGCACAGCGCCAACTGAGTTCTTGTTTTGCCGAACTCGTTCCGGCATCCCCTACTCATCAAAAGAATCTAAGAACAGGCAATTCCAGTTTGCGTTGAACTCCGCAACCAACGAGGAGGCATATTTTTTTCCCGTACACACAACGGCTTTCCAAAAATCCCTATCTTGGCTGATGAAAGGTATTTCCATTTTCATCACCGAAAATCCAAATCTCATGTCATTTCCTGCTAAAAAAATCTACAGCTCATTATTTGTTGCTGTTTTGTTTCTGTGCGGTATTGCTCCGCTAAAGGCGCAGATTATTTTTCTTGAAGATTTTCAAGACAAGAACAGTTTTAATGATTTTACGCTTGTAAATCAGGATGGACGCACACCCGATTCCGGAGTTGCATACGTGAATGATGCCTGGGTGCGCAGGGCAGATTTAGAGGACAACACCGACACGATTGCTGTGAGCACCTCTTGGTATAATCCCGTAGGCGCATCGGACGATTGGATGATTACACCGCTCATTCACATTGATTCGCAAAGCATTTTAAGCTGGAGGGCAAAAGCGCAAGATGCTGATTTCCCCGATGGCTACCAGATGCGCATTTCAACAACGGATACAGCACGGGCAAGTTTCCTCTCCAATTTTGCTTTGTTCAATACCAACGGGGAAAATCCCGATTGGATAACGCGCACAGTTGACCTCGCTGCCGAAGGATATACAAATCAGGACGTGTATTTCGCTTTCAGAAATACTTCCAACGATATGTTCCTGTTGAAAGTTGATGACATCATGGTGCGCAATCCTTTCACTGTTGATGCAAAAGCTGTTTCGATTCAGGTGCCGCAAACGGGATGTCAGCTCGGCAATGCGGAAAGTGTTTCTATTACGATTGAAAATTACGGAGGCGCGCCTCTTACCAATTTTGATGTTACTTATATTTCAGATGATGGAAATAATCCTGTTACTGTTACCGAAACTGTTTCAGCCACAGTTGCTCCGGGCGCAAACTACACGTACACATTCACGCAAGGCGCTGACCTCTCTGCGATAGGAGCAGTTTATGAATTCAGCGCTTATGTAAACGCAACCGCAGATGGCGATTTATCAAATGACACGATTGATGGCGTTTCAACGGTTATAAATGTTGAGTCCACTGATTTAGCAACTCCTTACACAAGCAGCTATGAAACAGTTGGTGAAATTCTCGGCTGGTCGGTGGAAGATGAGAATAGCGATGGCGTGTCGTGGTTTCCTGCATCAGGTACTGCAAACACTGGTGATATTTTCTTTGTGTATCAATATAATGAAGATGCAACAACGCCCGGTGATGACTGGCTTTTTTCCACCTGCCTTGATTACACCGCTGGCACACAATATGAATTGAAATTTTATTACAAAGTGGGAAATGCAGGCGGCACTGTGTATCCCGAAAAATTGAAAGTTGCTATCGGCACAAGTCCCGATGTGGCAAGCATGACTACCGTATTGGAAAATTTGGGCGAAGTGTCCAACGATTTTTATGAAGAACATGCGATTCTCTTTGATGTTTCGTCAAGCGGCACATATTACATCGGCTTTCATTGCTACAGCGACCCCGATGCGTTTGCCCTTTCAATTGATGATGTAACAGTGGGAGAAAAACTTCCTCCTGTTGCCGGATTTACTACGGGCAAAAATGAGTTGGTGGTTACTTTCTCCAGCACTTCAACAGACGCTGATAGTTTGTATTGGGTGTTTGGCGATGGCAGCAATTCATCAAGCAATCCGGTGGTGCATACGTATGCTGCTCCCGGAACTTACTATGTGTGCATCACCGCTATTAACGAAGCCGGGCAAAGCGCCTTCTGCGATTCAGTAATGGTTGATACCACAATTTTAAGCGTTGCGCTGATTCACGAATCTGAATTTTCAGTTTTTCCAAACCCGACCAAGGGTTCATTAGTAATTCAATTAAACGAACAAGTGGTTGGCAAATCAACAGTTATTGTGAGTGATTTGATTGGAAAACAACTGCTTGAATTGCCGGTTGAAAATTCACGCATCACATTCGACCTTTCCGAAAAACCTGAAGGTGTTTATTTCATCACGTTGAAAGTTGGCGATGCTGAACTCAGGCGCAAGATTCTTTTAGCGCGATAGGATTCAGATGAGCATCTTCAGAGTCATTCTATCCATTCTGTTTCCTCCTTTGGCGGTTTATGACAAAGGCTGCGGCTCGATAGTCCTTGTATTCATTCTCACATTGTGCGGTTGGGTTCCGGGCGTAATTGCAGCATTGGTGATTCTGAATAAAGAAAAATAACCAAAATTGGATTTCGGTCGCGTTGAAGTAAAAAGATTAAACTTTCGCTGACGACTTTGGAGCAGCCTTCAAAATATCATCGCTTGCCTGTGATGCATACTTTTCAAAGTTGCGGTTGAATTCATCTGCCAGTTCACTTGCCTTTTGGTCGTATGCCTCTTTGTCTGCCCATGTTTCGCGCGGGTTCAGCACATTCGCAGGCACGTTCGGACAGGTTTTCGGCATTTGCAATCTAAACACAGGATGCGTTTCAAATTCAACATTATTCAGTTCACCGTTTAATGCGGCAGTAATCATGGCGCGTGTGTATGCGAGTTTCATACGCGAACCCACTCCGTAGGGACCACCCGTCCAGCCAGTGTTGATGAGCCATACATGCGCATTGGTTTCTTTCATTCTTTTACCCAACATCTCTGCATATTTTGCGGGATGTAGCGGTAAAAACGGAGCGCCAAAGCAAGCAGAAAAAGTTGTTGTCGGTTTTGTGATGCCCGCTTCCGTGCCTGCAACTTTCGCAGTGTAGCCAGAAATAAAATGGAACATCGCCTGTCCAGTGGTGAGTTTTGATATTGGAGGAAGCACTCCGAAGGCATCAGCGGTTAGGAAGAAAATATTTTTAGGAATGCCGCCAACGGAAGGCTCTACTGCATTTGAAATGTGATTGAGCGGATAAGAAACGCGCGTGTTTTCAGTTACGCTTTTGTCTGCGTAATCAACGGAGCGCGTATTCTTTTGGAAACGAATGTTTTCCAGCAATGCGCCAAACTTGATAGCCTCAAAAATTTCAGGCTCTTTTTCTTTCGTGAGGTCAATACACTTTGCGTAGCAGCCGCCTTCAAAGTTGAACACGCCCGTATCAGACCAGCCGTGCTCATCATCGCCAATCAAGCCTCTGTTTGCATCGGCAGAGAGCGTTGTTTTACCCGTGCCTGACAATCCGAAGAATAATGCGGTATCGCCATTCTTGCCAATGTTGGCAGAGCAATGCATCGGAAGCACGCCTTTTTCATGCGGCAACACAAAATTGAGCACCGTGAATATTCCTTTTTTAATTTCACCTGTATAAGCGCTGCCGCCTATCAAAGCAATTTTCTTTGAGAAATCTATAATAGAAAAATTGTGCTGGCGCGTGCCGTGCTTTTTTGCATCCGCGCGGAAAGAAGGAATGCAAAACACCGTCCATTCGGGTTTGATGTTAGGGAGTTCCTGTGCAGCAGGTCTCAAGAACATATTGGAAGCGAACATATTCGACCATGGAAATTCAGTAATCACGCGCACGTTCATACGATATTTCGGGTCAGCGCACACATACGCATCGCGCACATACAATTCTTTTCCTGCGGTATATTGCTGCATATCTTGCAACAGCAGTTCAAACTTATTAGAAGGGAAAGGCTGGTTAAACCCGTTCCAGTCAACTGCATTTTCAGTTACCGCATCTTTCACCGTGAATTTATCTTTCGGAGACCGCCCGGTAAATTCGCCCGTATCAACAGCAAAAGCGCCCGTATCATTGAAAACGCCCATCCCTTTTTGCACCGAATGTTCAATCAATTCAGCAGGAGTCAGATTCCAATATATTTTTTGAAGGTTTTTCAGGTTTGCTTCCAAGCCGGGCACGTTACCCTTGATTCCGTAGATTTCCATTTACGATGGTTTTGGTTAAAAAAATGTGTCAGCAAATTTAACGATTACCGACATTCGGGTAATTCCCTCCTACTCTATTCAGAGAGTTGCACATAATAAATGCACACGCCATAAGGTAGCGCGACTGTTTTCTTTTTTCAAGAATTATTTAACGACCAGATTTTTACCGCACCATCACCGCCTTGCCGAAGTAAGTTCCGGTTTCAGTTTGCAGACGATAAATCACCATGCCTGAAGCCGCCTTATCGGGGTAGTATTGGAATTGATACAGGGCGTTTGCATCGGCTGTTCCTTCAAACAACACGCTGATGCGCTGACCAGATATGCTATAGACTTCAAGCGTAGCGCGTGATTTTTCGGGCAAACTGAATTCAATGTTCAGCACGTTGGCAAACGGATTCGGATATGCTTTCACCTGCGCTACCTCTGCCGGATTCATACTCAACTCTTCCTCTTCATTTACTGGCGCATCCAGTTTTGCAGCAGGAACCGCCACCGTAAGCCTGCAATCGCTGTCGCAATCAGGGTTGATATACCAGTACGTATATTCATTTGCATGCAGGTTGTTTGCCACAAATAATCCCATCATAATAGTCGGTGCGCTCGCTGTCGCCTTGTCAACCTTCAGTCTTCCGCTGATGGTGTAGAGGTCGGCAATCACTTTGCTGCCGCCATCCACATCAATTCCGTCTTTAGCAAACACTATCACTTCTGATGTATCAGGATTGAAGATGACTTTCTTACCCAAGTCTAACTTCTTGCAAATTCTGACGCGAGTACAATCGGCAAATTTAATGGTAGAATTATCTTTCACATAGATGTTCAGCGCGTAGATATTTTCCCGCGTGAACGTGACGGTGCAGTTTTTGCCAATCATAATGTTCTTGTACACCGAGCCGTTAAGCGTTATTATTCCGTTATCGGGAACAGTTACGTTGCTTGATGCTGAAGAGCAATTCGGATTGTATTCAAATGCTGGGAATGCAACAACAGCCGGATTAGGAATTTGCACGGATACAGCGCTTCCTGTGTTCACTTCGATTTTATCTGCATGCACGAATGTGCCGGGCGCAGTTACGAGCGTATTGCTGTTCAACTCGGCTGTGAAGTTAGGTTCGGTTACAGCCAAGCCACCGCTGAACACAGTATTCTTCGTAAGCTGCACACGAATCTTCGTGAGAATCACATAAGAAGAAAGCAGATTTACGCTGCCTGTCACCGTATGCGTTGCGCTGGCTTCGCATCCATTTGCATCATACACAGTTACTGAATAAGAAACGCCCGGTGCGCCTTCGATTGATGCAGATGTTTCACTCGTTGACCACGAGTAAGAAACGGCAGTAGCTGACAGGGCAGTAAGCTGCACATCGCTTGCCTGACACCACGGCATTTCCTGCTCTGTGATAACAACGCTTACGTTGCTGTTATCGCAGCAGTTGGGATTTTCTGAATGCTCACATTGACCGTTAACACAGAAATCAAACGTACACAGGTCATTGTCAGCGCAGTTAATCGCGTTGTTTTGACATTGACCGTTCACGCATACATCCACTGTGCAGAGGTCGTTGTCGTTGCAATTCAACGGAGTGTTTACGCACTGTCCGTTTACACATTCATCTGCTGTGCAGAGATTATTATCATTACAATTCAGCGAGGTGTTTTGGCACAGACCATTTACACACGCATCTGTCGTGCAGATGTTGTTATCGTTGCAATTCAGCGGAGTGTAGATGCATTGTCCGTTTACACATTCATCCGTTGTGCAAAAATTATTGTCGTTACAAATAATGCGGTTGTTCTGACACTGTCCGTCAATGCATACATCAAAAGTACACGGGTCGCTATCGCTGCAATCAAGCGGAATGTTTGAACACTGACCGTTCACACACGCATCATTCGTGCAGGGGTTTTCATCCTCACAATTAATAGACACGAAAGAACAAATGCCATCCACGCACACATCATAGGTGCAGGGTTCACCATCGCTGCAATTGATTGGCTGATGCTGGCATTGACCATTCACACAGAAATCATCGGTACATAAATCATTGTCGCTACAATTAATCGGATTGTTGCGGCACAGTCCATCGCTTTGGTGGCAGAAATCAGCGGTGCAAGGATTGCTGTCATTGCAATTCACCGCTTGATGGAAACATTGCCCATTCACACAGAAATCAGTGGTGCAGAGATTTCCATCAGTGCAATTTCTTGGAATGAATTCACAAATACCATCCACACACGCATCGTTCGTACAAACATCCTGATCGTTGCAAATAATCTGGAAGTTTTGACATTCACCTCCATAGCAAGTATCCAACGTACATAAATTATTGTCATCGCAATTCACTGATGTGCTGAAGCAAATTCCATTTACACAAACATCATCGGTGCAGGGGTCACCGTCATTGCAGTTAATCGGATTATAGTTGCACTGACCGTTTGTGCATGCATCATTGGTGCAAGGATTATTATCATCACAAACAACAGCTTCATTAAAGCACTGACCACCCTGACAAAAATCAGTAGTGCAACTGTTGCCATCATTACAATTAATCTGCGTGTTCCTGCAAACGCCATTCACACAAACATCAATCGTACACGGGTTATTATCGTTACAATCTTTCGGTGTATTTTGACACTGACCGACAACGCACACATCATCCGTGCAGGGATTATTGTCGTTGCAGCTAATTGGATTGAAAATACATTGACCCTGTGAGCAAAAATCATTCGTGCAGAGATTGTTGTCATTACAAACTTTCTGGTCGTGCTTGCAAATGCCGACATCGCAATAATCATCAGTACACGGATTTGTATCTGCGCAATTGATAGGCAGATTCTGACACACGCCAAAGAAGTCGCAGAAATCATTTGTGCAGAGATTATTATCGCTGCAATTTTTCGGGGTGAAAATACATTGCCCGTTTACGCAATTATCATTTGTGCAGGGATTGTTGTCATTGCATATAATGGGCGGAAAAACGCAATTTCCATCCACGCATAAATCCTGTGTGCAGAGATTGCTGTCGAAACAATTCTTGGGCGTGTTTCTGCAAAGACCTGCTACACATACATCGTTTGTACAGGCATCATTATCCGTGCAGTTAAGTGGAGTAAACACGCAAACACCCTCCACGCACACATCATTTGTGCAGGGATTGCTATCGGTGCAATTCTTCGGTCGGAACTGACATTGACCGTTGATGCAGATATCATTTGTGCAAGCGTTGTTGTCGTTGCAGACAACCGGAGTATAAATGCACAGTCCATTCACACACGCATCAGTAGTGCAAAGATTTCCATCGCTACAGAATTTCGGAGTGTATTTGCAAATTCCAAGTTGGCAGAAATCATTTGTACACGGATCGCTGTCATCACAATTCATCAGCGTATTCGTGCAATTTCCGTTTACATTGCAGACATCAATTGTACATGCATTTCCATCGCTGCAATTTTTTACCTGGAAGATACACTGCCCGTTAATGCAAAAGTCATCGGTACACACATCGTTATCATTACAAGGAGTGAAGACACACAAACCATTTACACAGGCATCACTTGTACAGGTGTTGCCATCACTGCAGAATTTCGGGGGATTCTGGCAAACTCCAATCTGACAAAAATCATCGGTGCAAGGGTCCGTGTCAGCGCAATCAATAAGTGTGTTTGTGCAATTTCCGTTTACATCGCAGACATCAATTGTACACGCATTTCCATCGCTGCAATTTTTTACCTGGAAGATACACTGCCCGTTTACGCAGGCATCGTTTGTGCAGGGGTCGCTGTCATCGCAAGGCACAGGAATATATATACAGATGCCGCGGTCGCACATATCTGAAGTACACGGGCTATTGTCATTGCAAATAATCGGAGTATGCGAACAAATACCATCCGCGCATGCATCAATAGTGCAGGGGTCGCTGTCATCACAATCCACCGATACATACTGGCAGATTCCGCCAACACAATTATCATTCGTGCAAAGGTTATTGTCATCGCAGATAATAGGAGTGTTGACACAAGAGCCATTCACGCAGCTATCAATTGAACAGGGATTGCCATCATCACAATCTAACGGCACATATTGACAAATAGCGTTAACACAGTTATCATTCGTGCAGAGGTTGTTGTCATTGCAGACGATAATTGAGTTTATACAAGCGCCATTCACGCAGTCATCAACTGAACAAGGATTGCCATCATCACAGTTCAATATTTCGCACGGGTCAACACAACCGGGAATCGGGATGTAAAAACACACTCCATTAATGCAAGTATCATTAGTACACAACACGCCATCTTCACAGGCGAGCGTTGTATTTACGCATAAGCCGTTTACACACGCATCGGCAGTGCAGAGGTCGCTGTCATTACAGTCTTTTGCGACATGAACACATGCCCCGCTGATGCAGTAATCATCCGTGCAGGCATTGCCATCATCAAACACACAAAGCGAATCAAATTCACAAATGCCATTCCTGCACACATCATCCGTGCAAGAGTAATTGTCGTTACAAATAATGGGCTCGTGGAAACATTCTCCGTCCTGACAATAATCGGTAGTACACGGATTTCCATCATCAATTACACAAGCCGAAGGATATGAACATGTTCCGTTATCGCATACATCAGCAGTACAGAGGTCGCCATCGTTACAGATAATCGGCTGATAAATACATTGTCCCTGAATGCAGAAATCATTCGTGCAGGGATCGTTATCATCCACCTCACAAATCGGAGTGTAAATGCAATTTCCGTCAGCGCAGGAATCGGTGGTGCATGTGCTGCCATCATCGCAGACAAGCGCGTCATAGAAACACTGACCGGCAATACAATTATCCAGCGTGCAGGCATTGTTATCATCAACGCATACAGGAGCATTTACACAGATGCCGTTGTCGCAGGAATCAGTAGTACACAAATCGCTGTCGTTGCAATCTTTTGGAATGTTTACGCATGTCGCATTAATGCAGTAATCATCCGTGCAGGCAATGCCATCATCCTGCACACAGATTGGCGCATTCACACAAATACCATTTTCACACGAATCAATTGTGCAGGAGCTTGCATCATCACAATTCAAGGGCGAATAGAAGCACTGTCCGTTAATACAATTGTCTTCCGTGCAGGCATCGCCATCCGTAGCGCAGATGGATTGATTCAGACAAATGCCGTCCACGCAGGAATCATCCGTACACAAATCGCTGTCGTTGCAATCTTTCGCAACATTTACGCATTGACCGGCAATGCAGAAATCATCCGTGCAGGCATCACTATCATTCACTTCACAAATCGGAATGAACACACAATTTCCATCCACACAAGAATCCGTTGTGCAGGAACTTGTATCATCGCAGACCACATCTGTGTAGATACACTGACCACCCAAGCAACCGTCAGTTGTGCAGGCATCGCCATCTGCATCGCAAACTCCTTCATACACACATATGCCATTGTCGCAGGCATCATCGGTGCATAAATCATTGTCGTTGCAATCTTTGTCAACATGCAGGCATTGTCCCGCAGCGCAGAAATCATCGGTGCAGGCATCGCCATCATCCACTTCGCACACGGGATTATTGATGCAGATTCCATCCGCACATGAATCCGTAGTGCATGAATTTGCATCATTGCAATTCTTCATCTCACTAACACAAATTCCTTCCAAACAAAAATCATCGGTGCAGAGGTCGCCATCATCCGCGCATTCTACCGGAGTATAAGCGCAGGCATTATCAACGCAGGCATCAGTTGTGCAAAGGCTGCCATCATCACAATCTGAGCTGTCCGTGCATCCGCAACTTTGTTGATGATAGCAGTTTCCATTTTCGCAGAAATCAACCGTGCAGGTGTCGCCATCATCAAGATTGCACACAGCGAGGAAACTGCAAAGACCGCTGATGCAGGTGTCAGTAGTACAGAAATCGTTGTCATTGCATACAAGTGGCTCATTGTAACACTGTCCGTCAATGCAGTTATCAATGGTGCATATATCACCGTCATCCACAGCGCAAAGCGAATCAAAGATGCAAACCCCGTTTTCGCATCGGTCATTCGTGCAGGAATAATTATCGTTGCAAACCTGCGGGATGAAAATACATTGACCGTTTGCGCACGCATTATTTGTGCAAGCATCCGCATCATCACAAACCATCTGCTCAAATACGCAAATGCCGTTTTCGCAGGAATCCGTAGTGCATAAATTATTGTCATTGCACACCAACGGCTCGTGATAGCACTGACCGCCAATACAGTTATCAAGCGTACAGGCATTGCCATCATTCAACGTGCAAAGCGAATCAAACTCGCAGACTCCATTTTCGCACGTATCCGCAGTGCAGGAATAATTGTCATTGCAAATTCTTGCGGTAGAAACACATTGCCCGCTTATACAAACATCATCGGTGCAGCCATCGCCATCATCACACACGACAGGCTCATAAACGCAAGCGCCATTGATGCAAGAATCCGTAGTGCAAAGATTGTTGTCGTTGCATATAATCTGATTGTGGAAGCATTGTCCACTCAAACACTGGTCAATCGTGCAGGCATCGCCATCATCCAACACGCAGAGCGAATCAAATTCGCAACTGCCGTTCACGCACGCATCGTCAGTGCAGGAGTAACCGTCATTGCACAAAATTGGAATATACACGCATTGTCCGCTTACGCATCTGTCGTTGGTGCAAGCGTCATTATCATCACAGTTCACCGGCTCATAGATGCAGATACCGTTTCCACAGGAATCGGTCGTGCATAAATCAGCATCATTGCACACGACAGGATTATGGAAGCATTGCCCGTTAAGACATAGGTCAATCGTACAAGCATCGCCATCATCTTCAACACAAAGCACATTATATACGCAGGTTCCATTTTGACATACATCCTGCGTACAGGAATAATTATCGTTGCAAACAATCGGGATATGAATACACTGACCGTTCGTGCAGAAATCATTTGTACACGGGTCGCTATCCTCCACTACGCACAGTGGCGTGTAAACACATAACCCATTGTCACAAGCATCTGACGTGCAGGTGCTGCCATCATTACACACAATTGGTTGATTGAAGCATTGCCCATTGATGCACTGGTCAATCGTGCAGGGATTATTATCATTCGGGTCACAAATAGCAGTGAAGATGCAAACGCCATCCACACAACCATCACGCGTGCAGGTGCTACCATCATCACAGATTTTCGGGCTAAATACACAGACTCCGTTGAAACAATAATCATCCGTGCAAAGTACACCGTCATCGCAAATGATAGCAGTATTATAACACTCTCCATTAAAGCAGGAATCAACCGTACAAAGCACATTGTCGTTACAATCTAATGTATCGCATGGGTCGGTGCATCCCGGAATTAAATTGAAAATACAGTTTCCATTCAGACAAATATTCTCCGTACAGGGGATGAAGTCTTCACATACAACAGGAGGGAAAATGCAAATGCCGTTTTGACAAGTATCCTGTGTGCAAAGGAAACCATCATTACATTGAATTTGCTCATTGATACATAACCCGCCAAGACAATAATCATTTGTACACAGATCGCCATCATCTAAAACACAAGCGGGCGTAAATACACAGATGCCTGCCTCACAGGAATCATTTGTGCAGAGGTCATTGTCGGTGCAGTTTTTTTGCAGGTGCAAACATTCTCCGGCATTACAGAAATCATTGGTGCAGAGGTCGCCATCATCCAGCACACACAACTCATTAAATACACACTCGCCATCCACGCATACATCATCCGTGCAGGCATAATCATCATCGCAGGTTACATCCAAGTGTAAGCACTCGCCATTCACGCAGGTATCAATTGTGCAGGCATCGCCATCATCAAAAATGCAAACAGGAGTGAAACTGCAAACTCCATTCAAGCACGAATCAGCCGTGCAGGAGAAGTTATCATCGCAAACAACAGGCTCGTTAAAGCAAACTCCGTTGAAGCAAATATCCTCCGTGCAGGGGTCGTTGTCATTTGGGTCGCATACAGGAAGGAAATTGCAGATGTTGTTAAAGCAGGTATCGGTTGTGCAAAGGTCAACATCGGCACACACCACTGGGTCGTACAAACATTGACCACCCAGACAAATGTCTGTTGTGCAGCCGTCATTATCATCGCAATCCAATGGTTGATTGATGCAAATTCCGTTTGAACAGGAGTCAGTGGTGCAGAGGTCGGCATCATTACAATCAATTGGCTCGCTGAAGCATAGCCCTCCCTGGCAAAAATCATCTGTGCAGGCATCGCCATCATCCACTACGCAAGCAGGCGTGTAAACGCAAATTCCATTTGAGCAAGAATCTCTTGTGCAGAGATCGTTATCATTACAATTTACAGGCGTATTAATACATTGACCATTCACACAAGCATCCGCTGTGCAGAGGTCGCCATCATCCACATTGCAAATCGGAACAAATACGCACACTCCATTTTCGCAGGTGTCGCGGGTGCAGCTAAAATTATCATTGCAGGTAATTAAAATATGGATACAAGCTCCGTTCACACATAAATCTTCCGTACACGCATCGCCATCATCCAGCGTGCAGACAGGCGTATATTCACATCCGCCATTTACGCAGGAATCGGTGGTGCAACTGTTATTATCGTTACATGTGAGGAGAATGTTGAAACATTCACCGTTCACGCAGAAGTCATCCGTGCAGGCATCGTTATCATCCAATTCACAAGCAGGTTCAAATACGCAAACGCCATTCACACATGAATCAGTAGTACATGTATTATTGTCATTGCAAGCAATCGGCTCATTAAAACATTGTCCGTTCAGGCAATAATCAGTTGTGCAGCGGTTGCCATCATCAGGGTCGCAAAGCGGGGTGAACACGCACGAACCATTTTCGCAGGTGTCAGTTGTGCAGGAGTTCAAATCATCACACGCCACCGGCTCATTATAACAAACGCCTCCCAGACAGAAATCATCGGTGCAGCCATCGCCATCATCAGGATTGCAAACTGGCGCAGTTACGCATTCGCCATTGTTGCAGGAATCAATCGTACATAAATCATTGTCATTGCAACCAAGCGGTTCATTGTAGCAAACTCCAGCAAGACAAAAATCAGTAGTGCATAAATCACCATCATCAGGATTGCAAAGCAGAGTGAATTCGCAAATTCCATTGATACAGGAATCAACCGTGCAATCGTTCGTGTCATTACATACAACAGGCTCATTGAAACAAATTCCGTTTACGCAGAAATCAGTCGTACAGGAATCGCCATCATCCGAATCGCAAACGGGCAAATTATCGCAGATGCCGTTTACACAAACATCATCGGTGCATAAATCATTATCGTTGCAACCAATCGGAATATGGGTGCATGTTCCCTGCACACAAAAATCTTCCGTACAGGGATTCCCATCATCTACTTGGCACACCGGATCAAATACGCATTCGCCATTGATACAGGAATCTGTAGTGCAAAGGCTTTGGTCATCGCAAATAATATCTTCATTGTAACAGTTGCCGCCAAGACAAAAGTCAGTTGTGCAATCATCGCCATCATCGGGATCGCACACTAACGTGTAAACACATACGCCAACCTCGCACTGGTCATTCGTGCAGACATCGCTGTCGTTGCAATCAATGGGTAGGTTGTAGCATGTTCCGCTAATACATGTATCGGTGGTGCAAGCATCGGCATCATCATTCTCACACAAAGGATTAAATGTGCAAACTCCGTTAATGCAAGTATCTTTTGTACACAGGATATTATCCACGCATACGCGCGGCTCATTGAAGCATTGACCGTTCACGCAGAAATCATCGGTGCAGGCATTGCCATCATCCAATGGGCAAACGTCCGTATAATCACAAACACCGTTTTCACATAAATCAATCGTGCAGGCGCTGCCGTCATCACAGTCAATATCTACATTAAAGCAAATGCCATTTGTACAAAAATCATCGGTGCAGGCATCGCCATCTACGGGGTCACAAATGGCAGTAAACTGGCAATTACCATCTATGCAAGTATCCGCAGTGCAGGAGAGCAAATCGTTGCAAATCGCATCAACATGAATGCAGGCGCCATCTATGCAGAAATCTTCTGTGCATGCATCATTATCATTTACAGCGCATATCGGAGAAGTATCACAATTACCGGTGCCCACATCGCAGAAGTCGCTCGTGCAGCTATAATTATCGTTACAGATTTTTTGCGGATGCACACACTCGCCATTCAGGCAGTAATCATCCGTGCAGAGGTTGCCATCATCTGCACAAACAGTGTCGGGTTCATACACACAGAGACTGTCAATACATTCATCCAGAGTGCAGAGGTTACCGTCATTGCAATCTTCATTCAATAAGCAGCCGCAGGTGTTTACGTGGAAGCAAACTCCGTTTTCACATAAATCTGTCGTGCAGGTGTCGCCATCATCCAACTGGCAAACGGGGCGATGGAAGCAGGTTGCAGCATCGCAAAAATCTTCCGTGCAGAGTTCATTATCATCGCAAAGTATCGGATCGTTGTAGCACTGACCATTGAGGCAGTAATCCGTTGTGCAGGAGTTGCCATCATCCACAACACAATTTTCTGTGGAAACACAAGTGCCGTTCACACACACATCGGAAGTGCAGGAATTTCCATCATCGCAATTGAGCGGGTCATTAAAACATTGACCACCCAAGCAATAATCATCCGTGCAAGCATCGCCATCATCAGGGCAAGTGGGCGGATTGGAACAAATTCCATTCACGCACAAGTCGCTTGTACAAGGGTTGTTATCCAAGCAATTAATTAGCAAATGTTCGCAAGCGCCATTTACGCAAACATCGTCTGTGCAGGCATCGTTATCATCGAGTTCGCACTGCGGCTCGTTCACGCACAATCCGTTTTCGCAGAAATCATTCGTGCAGGAATTGCCATCATTGCAGAGAGAATCCAGCGATGTATGAATGCAAGTTCCATTCACACATTCATCAAGTGTGCAGGGATTGGCGTCATCAAAAACACAAATCGGGTCGAATACGCAAATTCCATTTAAGCAGAAATCATTCGTGCAGGAGAAATTGTCATTGCAAAGGATTTGAGTGTAAACGCAATTCCCGTTTACGCAGCCATCGTTGGTGCAGAGGTCGCCATCATCGCAAACTGTTTCATTCACGCATAACCCGTTCATGCAAGCATCAACCGTACAACCGACATTGTCATTACAATCCAGCGAGTCGCTGAAGCATTGTCCGCCCACGCAATAATCTGTTGTGCAGAGGTCGCTGTCTGCCGTGCATAATGGAGTGTTGATACAAGTTCCGTTGTTGCACAAATCAGTTGTGCAAGGGTCGTTGTCATCGCAATTAATTTGCGTGTGCAAACATGCGCCATTCACACAACGGTCGTCCGTGCAGGCATCATTATCATCTAACACACAGAGCGGAGTGAATGCACAAGTGCCGTTTATGCAGGTATCGCTTGTGCAACTGTAATTATCATTGCAAACGATTAGCGTATTCAGGCATTGCCCATTGATGCAATTATCTACCGTGCAGGCATTGCCATCATCCACTGCACAGGTTGGAGTGAATTCGCATACGCCATTTTCACAGGAGTCCGCAGTGCAACTGTTGTTATCGTTGCAAATCTGTGCGAGGTAAATGCACGTGCCGTTTACACAATCATCCGCAGTACACGCATCGCCATCATCGGGGCAGAGCGGTTCGTTGATGCAAATTCCATTTGAACAGGAATCGGCAGTGCAGACATCATTGTCATTGCATTCAATCGGAACATTCAGGCACACGCCATTGATACAAAAATCATCGGTGCAGGCATCGCCATCATCCACCACGCAAGCGGGCGTATAGAAACAGTCGCCATTTGCATCGCAACCATCAGTGGTGCAGACATCGCTGTCATCGCAATCGCGGGGCGTGTGAATACATGCGCCATTAATGCAATTGTCTGCGGTGCAGGGGTCATTATCATCCACTTCGCAAATCACAACATTCACGCATGCGCCCGTGCTGTCGCAAATATCATTGGTGCAGGAATAGTTGTCATCGCAACTCACCGGCTCGTGAATGCAACTTCCATTCACGCAATTATCAATCGTGCAGGGGTCATTATCATCTACGATGCAAATCGGCACGCTTACACAGGCGCCTGTGCTGTCGCACACATCATTCGTGCAACTGAAGCCATCATCGCAATCAGGTGGAATGTGCAGGCAAGTTCCGCTTACACAAAAATCTTCGGTACAAGGGTCGCCATCATCCACAATGCAAATCGGCTCGAAAGTGCAACCGCCATTGCCATCGCAAATATCATTGGTGCAGGTATTCGCATCATCGCAGGGAGCAGGCAGATGTTCGCATTGTGCGTTGATGCAATTATCTACGGTGCAGGGGTCGCCATCATCCAGCACGCAAGTTGGAGTGAACACGCAATCGCCATCTGCACAGCCGTCTGTCGTGCAGGAGTTATTGTCATCACATTCTTTTGGAATATAGAGACACACGGCATTGACGCAAAAATCATCCGTGCAAGGGTTGCCATCGCTTAAATTACATACGGGTATATTTTGACACACACCGTTTTGGCATAAATCCCGCGTGCAGGTGAGATTATCATTGCAATCAAGTGGCGTGTTGAAACACTGCCCGCTGATGCAGGTGTCAATCGTACAAACATTGTTGTCATCTTCCACGCAAAGCGCTGTGCTCACGCAAATTCCATTCACGCATTCTTCAGTGGTGCAGGAATAGTTATCGTCACAAATACGCGGAAAGTGCAAACATTGCCCGTTGGTGCAAAAATCATCGGTGCAGGGGTCCCCGTCATCCAACACGCAGAGCGGCTGGTTTACACAGGTTCCTGTTGCATCACAGAAATCAGTTGTGCAAAGATTTTGGTCATCGCAGTTTTTCACTACGTGGATGCATTGCCTGTTCACACAGTAATCATCTGTGCAGGGGTTGCCGTCATTAAATACGCAGGTGGGATTGAAAACACAATTGCCTGCAACGCAAGCATCATTTGTGCAGGCGTTGTTATCATTACATACTTTAGGCGGATGCAGGCACTGCCCGTTTACACAAATGTCCTCTGTGCAGGGATTCGCATCTGCACAGTTTCTCGGCTGGAAAACGCATACTCCATTCACACAGCGGTCAATCGTGCAAATGTTGTTATCATTACAAATGATGGGCGGGAAAGTGCATACTCCACCTGAACAAAGGTTTTCCGTACAGGGATTTCCATCATTACATTTCGGAACATATTCGCATCCGCCCGGAATGCAGTTGTCTGTTGTGCAGGGGTTGCCATCATCACAGGTTACAGCAATGCGCACCGTGTCGCTGCAATTAGCGTTATCCGTAACAACGATGTGATATTCTGCTACGGAAATTCCTGACCAGTTGATTCCCAGACCTTGTGTATTGTCCCACGTTTGTGTAAAGTTTTCAAACAAACTATCATAGAGATACGCAATCCAAACATTGCCGCACGTGAATGCGGCAATATCAGCAGTTACTTTTCCTTCATCGCAACCAAGCACTTGCATCTGCGCATTGTTAATTTGCAAACTGCATGGGGGACCACCGGGAATTATGAGCGGAGTGGTTGTAGTGCAACTGCCGTTATCCGTTGTAACAATGCGATAATTTCCGGGCGCAAGTTGATTGTGATTTACCTGAGAGCCAAGGCTGTGATTCCATGACTTAACCAACGTGTTAACGCCAACATAGAGATTAGAGAACCACTCGCCTTTGCACGTAACTGAGTTCACTCCATAATTCAATCCACCGTCATTACAACCCGCTACGCTCTCCGCGCGGGGAGTAACATTTGCATGAGCGATGCTGCATGGAACTCCAGCGCTAATATTGATATTGTTTATACTTTCAGTACACCCTGCATCATTCGCAGCTTGAATATTATATGTTCTCGCAGGCAGGTTTGTCCATACTACGGATGTACCCAGAGAAGAAGCCCACGAAGCCTGAATTGAGTTTGTGCCGTATCGCAACAGCGCGTTCCACGGACTGCTGCAAGTGGCAAAGTTGATACGGGCGGATATTGTTCCATCATTACAACCAACAACTGTATTTCCCGTTACTACCAAATTATTTATGTCAAGTGTGCATTCATTGGTGCAAGTGCCGCCACTGCACCAATCGTTTGTGCAGGGATTGTTATCGTTACAAATCACATTTATCGGATTCAAACAGGTTCCATTGCTACAGTTGTCCGCAGTGCAGGGATTTTCATCGCTGCAAGCTCTGGGGGCTGACACGCAGGTGAATACACTGCTGCAATAATCAATTGTACACGCATTGCCGTCATTGCATTGATTGCTGGCAGTGCATTCAAATGTCGGCACAAGACACCATCCATTGAGAGTTCCTACATCCATAGTGAAAAAATCGCGAACATATAATGTCCATGTGCCACTCAGCCCCTGACCGTCAAATGCAGAAAGGGAGTTAAACGGCAGCGTAAATCCGCCCGGTGTACAGATGGTGGAAATGGGGCTTCCTTCATCATCAAATTCTGTTTCAATCTGGTCTGCGCTGCCGCACGAACCACTGAAAAGATAAACGGTTGTTCCGGCAGGGCTTTGCAGCCATACATCCAAATCGCTTACCCACGTATGGTAAATAAACACTCTGACATTCAAGTCGGTGAGCACACCCTGTGAAGTTGGAAAAGTGATTGAAGAGCTAATGGCTCCACTGGCATCCGGTATTGATACGTTCGTGCCATTGCAGGTTGGAGTTTGTGCATTTACGCATTCAGCATAAAAAAGCAGCGAAAAGAAGAGAACAAAAAAAAGTTGAACTTTTATTTTCAGTATGTTGCTGCAACACACACTATCTGTTTCACTTTTTACGTAACCTTTCCAAGTGGAAAAAGTACGGGCAGGGAAGTAGCGGAACATGATTCCTTTCATAACGGGGTGACGATTGGGTTGAAACCAAGCTCATAATAAGAAATATTTGGAAACTGTACAACCTTAACAGACGAAAAACACGCAAATTTTTTTCAAGACGTTGTTTGTCCACATGAATTCGCGGTTTTCAACTCCATAATTTAAGCGCCCTGAATATTTTCGGCAGCATTTTTGTTTAGTACTAAAAATTGCTTTTTTATCACCTCACCCCATCCTTCTCCAAAAGGCGAGGGTGCTGGTGGTAGAATTTTTAGAACCGCCCTTTTGAAAGACTGCGTTAAATTCACCAAAAATTAGCTCATTATGAAAACCAATTACCCTGCGCTTTTACTGCTTTCCTTCATCCTTATCACTACCGCATCGTGCAGTGCGCAGTTCAATCTGCCCAAAACAATTGAAGACGCAGGTAAAGTACTCACTGGCAGCGCGAAGCCTACGAACACGGAAGTGATTTCGGGATTGAAGGAGGCGCTTTCACTCGGCTCAAAGAATGCGGGCGGGCTTGCCTCAAAGATTGACGGCTACTATAAGAACTCCGCCATTTTTATTCCCTTTCCGCCAGAGGCGAAGGCGGTGGAAGATAAAGTGCGCGCGCTGGGGCTGGGAAAGCCGGTGGATGACTTTGTGCGCACCATGAACCGCGCTGCCGAAGAAGCCGCAAAAGAAGCTGCGCCCATCTTCATGGATGCGGTGAAGCAAATGACCATTCAGGACGGGTGGACGATTCTGCGGGGAAACAATCGCGCAGCCACTGATTATCTGAAAGATAAAACCTCCGCGCAGTTGTATGTGAAATTCAAGCCGGTGGTGGAACGCGCCATTGACAAGGTGCAGCTTACCAAATACTGGGAACCCGTTATCAATGCTTATAATAAGATTCCATTGGTGCAAAAGATGAATCCTGATCTAAAAGATTACACCACGAAGAAAGCCATTGACGGCTTGTTTTTTCTCGTAGCAAAAGAAGAACAGAAAATCAGGGAGAATCCGGGGGCGCGTGTTACTGATTTGCTGAAGAAGGTGTTTGGCTACCAGGAATGATGTGCTGATTCGGTGATTTGATAATTCGTTAATGCGATGATTCGGGAGGGATGGATAGTGTTCTTTAATTCGTAATTCCAAAAAAGGGGGATGGCGAAACAAGTCCGCCATAACACTATTTCACTGCCACTACCCTTCACACCCCTACCCTACTTTGGCGCTCTGCGCAGCAGCCACACCGCAAGCGCTCCGAAGATGACGTTGGGAATCCACACGCTGACAAAGGGCGAGAGGTTGCCATTGGTGGCAAACGTGGTGGAGAAGCGGGCGAAGATGATGAACGAGGCGCTGAGCGCGATGCCCATGGCGATGTGCAAGCCGGAGCCTCCCCGCACCTTGCGCGAGGAAAGCGCAACCCCGATAATCACGAGGATAAACACCGTGAATGCATCAGCCGTTCTGCGATAGAGTTCGATAAGATAGAACGAAATGTTTTCCGCTCCGCGTTTTTGCATTGTTTCAATTTGCCGCATCAACGCGGGCGTGTTCATTTCTTCTTTCACATTCACGCGCTGAAAAAAATCGCCCGGCTCAAAACCAAGCATCGTATCAAGCGATGCGCCTTTCCTTATCGTTTCGCCAAACTCTTTGTATTCGCAAATGAAGTAATTGCGCATCTGCCACAGATTTTTCGCTTCGCGCCATTCGATTTTATCAGCGCGTAGTTTGTATTGCAGCTTTCCTTCGCTGATGATTTCATAGGAAAACTTATAGCCCGCATTGTCGCGGGGTTGAAAGTTTTCCATATACACGAATTTGTCTTTATCTATCTGCAAATACATATTGCGGTCGAGGTTGCGGTAGGGATTATCAATATACGCGTATTCAAACGCGAGCCGCTTCTTGTTGGTGTTGGGCACAAGGAAATGGTTGGCATAGAGCAGCAGCCCCGCAAGCAGCGTGGCGGAGATGAGGTAAGGAACCAACACGCGGTAAAAGCTGATGCCGCTGGCAAGCAGCGCCACAATCTCCGAGCGGTATGCCATGCGCGAAGTAAAAAAAATAACGCTGATGAAGATGAACAGCGGACTGAGCAGCGCGTCAATGTAAGGCAGAAAGTTGAAGTAAAAGCCAAACACCACTTCGCTGAGGGGCACTGACTTCTCAATGAAATCATCCACCTTTTCTGTGAGGTCAATTACAACAGCGATAAATGAAAACAGAAAAATGGAAAGAAAGAACGTGAGCAAAAACTTGCGGATGATGTAGCGGTCAATGGTGGTGAAGAAAGGCACGGAGGGATGCTGAATCGGTTTGCGATTGAGGACAAAGAAACGTAAAAACTGCGGGAAATGGTGTATGGCTCGGGCGGGATAATTGGCGCTGTTGCTGGGATAGTTGCCGCTCGCGGGCGGACTAATTGCCACTTGCAGGCTGATAGTTGCAGCTTGCGGGTGGAATAGTTGCCACGCCCTTTAGGGCGTGGATAAAAAAAGCCACTCAGAATTTCACAGGGCTTCAGCCCTTTTCTGTATCTTAGAATTAAATAAAAATGCCCTTCACAAAAATCCTCATTCATGCAGTGTGGGCAACCAAAGACAGGAAACCCCTGATGAGCATCGAAAACAAAAATGCCCTGTGTGTGCATATCAGGGAATATGCGACTTTGAAAAACATTCACCTGCTGCAGGTGAACGGGTTTGTGGACCATCTGCATTGCCTGCTTTCCCTTTCGCCTGAACAAAACATGGCAACACTCATGAATCTGCTCAATGGAGAATCTTCATTTTGGGCGAATAAAAATCTGAAATGGAAAGAGAAGTTCGGCTGGCAGGATGAATATTTTGCTGTTTCAGTAAGCGATTCGCATTTCAATGCGGTGAATGCTTCTATCAGGAATCAGGAGGAGGAGCATAAAGAGAAAACCTTTCAGCAGGAAGATGACGCGTTTATGAGTAAGTATCATTTTATGAATGAGTAAAGGGCTAAAGCCCTGCATGGTTTTTTTTAGCGGGATTGTTATCCACGCCCTGAAGGGCGTGGCAACTAATCAGCGCCCTGTGGCAACTAATCAGCGCTCTGTGGCAACTAATCAGCGCTCTGTGGCAACTAATCAGCACATTGTGGCAGTTGGCTAAACTCGGCAAAATTGTTACTCCCCTATGACTGGCATGAGTCGCCTCCGCAGAGGGCTTGGCTACAGACTTGCGCCAGAAACGGTGCTTTCAAAAAAAAATCCCCCTCCGCGTCAGCGGAGAGGGATTTTATTCTTTGAGCGACAGATGCATCGCTCTTGTTCAGCGGCATCAGCCTTATATCGCCATGATGCTGATAGCGGGCGATGCTGCACCCTCGCCATCTGCGCCTACTCCTACCGTGCGTATTTGATACGTCACTCCCGGAGTTAACCCGCTCAACACGGTATGGCTCTTTAACGTGCTCAGCACGGTGCGCCATTCGGGAGCTTGCTGGTTCTGTTATCCAGCACCTGGATATTATAGCTCCCTGCGCCTTTCAACTTTTTGAAATTTATTTCCAACTCGCCTGAGCGACCGGGCAGGTAAGAAATTTCCATTCCTTCCACCTGTCCCAGCGGACCTACCGGACCATAATGTTCCGTAGCTTCAAAGCCTGCCTCGGAAATCATTTCGGCATTGCCTTTTGCAACCACTTGCACAAAGGCTGCGAGCGTGCGCAGGTAGCTTTCCAATTCCGCTACGCGCAACTTCTTCTCCATCACCCTTAAATGCCCGCCATTCAGCGCATCGGCAATTGCCGTCAAAAGACGGTTTATCGCCAGTTGCACCTCAGAATAGGGCACGGGAGTGGTGGTAAACGCAGGATACGTTGACATCAGGTTTACCACATTTTGCCCATAGGAAGCAAGTTCCGAAGGCGATTTTTCTTTAAATCCTAAAATTGGTCTGCTAATCATTTTGTCCTCCTTTTTTTAATCCCGCAGCCGTTGTTTATTTTGGGCTTTGGGGGTTATACAATAGAAACCTTTTCGCTCCTTGCATCAGCATCTTGATGCAAGGATTTCGGTTTTGTACGAAAGCCGGAAAGCAGATGTTTCACTAAATAAGAAAGATTCTTTAAAAAAAGAGGTATTACGTAAAATTGCTTACGTGTTTACACGTATAGTGTTTTGATAAAAAGCATTGATAATCAATGTGTTACTCATTTTTGGCAGCACTCGATATTGCGCGATGCGGTGCTGAATAAAGGCAGGAAAAAACGGGCGAAATACGCCTGGAAGTAAACAAAGGGCGGGCAGCATTGAAAATAAAACGGGCGGGAAAATAAAAAATATGCTCGCCATCTTCTCAATCCCGGGCGGGGGCGACAGGGAGATGAGCGGCATAAAGGAAAGGAAGGGCGGCATGCTTTATCTCCCACCCGCCACTGAAAAAATGATGCTTGTTCTTGTCTTGATGCCGCGCGCACCGGAGTTCATTCCGTGCGCACTTTTTGGATGAAAAGGCTAAAAACACAAAGGACACCGGTGAGGGTGCCCTTTGATTACTTAAAGTAAACTACTTATCAATGGTTGTAGCCTGCGTCATAGACACATCTTGCTTTTGCATTTGTAGCTGAAAGGATGCCCGCACCCCAGTTCTTAGTGCTTTGATTAAAAACCCATTTAGCAGTATTCGCCTGCTTTGAGGATGTCCAGATGTTGGCACTTGTGGTTCCCAAATAGGCATTATCACCACCTTGCGTGGTACCAGTAGCATCAGAAGTATGCCCTATTTCCATATCGGTCGGTAATCTCCACCCATTTCCATAAGTCGCAACACAATAACTGCTATTACTTCCCGAAGCCAACTGCTGCTGTGAAAGGATTTCATTAATTCCGGTTCCTTTTAATTGACCAGCATCATACGTTTCATTCGTGGTGCAAGTATATCCGGTTCCTGCACTTGTGATGTACGAGCCATTAAGAGGTGCAGCAATCGAGTAATAAACCAATGTTGCATCCGGAGCATCAATTATAACACAAGCAGCAGATCCCGAACCATTTGCAGTCGGACAAGTTCCTCCATAATTATTTTGAATATAATTACAGAATTTAGCTGCCGTACCCGCATATGGGCTAACAAATATCTTGTAAGCATTGTAAACACTATTGGTTACAGCAGTTCCCTCAGCGGCATCATACTGGAAATTAGCATCGCTTGCGCTACCTCCACTGTATCCATAGAATGAAGTTGAAGTAACCGTGGCATTACCTTTATCAGGTACCAGAATGGTTGTACCGTTATAATAGAATTTATTATTGGCATTCCATGTATAGGCAGTACCTGAAGAACAAGCACCTGTTCGTACTTCAACACTATTTACAGTTCTTACTGCTCTTAAATCCCAATATACATCATTATGTGTCACAGCAACACTGCTTACCGTGGTATTTTTTAAAGCGGCAGATGTTGCTACGCTCGAAGTCGTATTACAAGTTCCTTCTGCTCGAACATGGTAGATTGCGTCAGGAGCAGATGAACTAAGCGTGATTGTTGCTGTGCCTGAATCAGAAGTGGTGTCGCCCGTAGCCACTGCTGTGCCACAACAAGTTGCGCCTTTATACCACACCCAGTTTGCTCCTAATCCGAGTGAGCCGCCAACCACTGTGAGGACAGTTGACTTGCTGCCACTTGATGCATGAAGACAGAAGGTAGATTTCACTGTAATGCTTGTTGGGTCAGTTGAACTTACATTGATAGTCAAAGTAGCTGCATTACTCGTCACGTTTCCGCAGGTATTCGTCACCACCACATCAAAGCTTCCTGCATCACCGCTCACCACACCAGTAATGGTGTAGCTGCTTGAGGTAGCTCCGCTAATGTTTGAGCCGCCCTTTCTCCACTGATAAGTGGGCGTGGGTGTGCCACTGGCGGTTACGCTGAAGGTTACGTTTTCACTCGTACACTTGGACTGTGTGGAGGGATGCGCAGAGATAGAAGGCGCTTCATTCACGGTGAGCGTAGCCGCATTTGAAGTAGCAGTTGGCGGGCATGCTCCGCTCACTACGGAGCGGTATTGGTAGCCGCTGTTGCCGCTCACTACATCCGTAAGGGTAAGGGTGCTGCAAGCAGCGCAACTGTAATTGGAATATGCCGGACCGCTGCCTTCCGCTGCTATATTCGCCCAGTTTGGCGTAGCGGGGCAGGTGGTGCATACCTGCCACTGGTAGCTTGTGGCATCGCTTGCCGTAACGCTGAATGTGGGGTCGCCATTTGTACATTCAGTGGCATTGGAAGGCTGCGCGCTGAAAGCGGGCGGTGATCCTGTGGTGATGGTTACCGCTTGCGTAAGGGCTGTGCTGGTGCAACTGTTGGCATTTGTTTCAGTTACTGAAATGGTGTAGCTGCCGGTGTCGCAAGTGCTGAAATCAAGTACGCCTGAATCAGTACCCGGGCATCCGGTGCAGGTAATGCAGCCATTGGAGAACGACCAGTTGTAAGTGCCGCCTGCGCCTGTTACGGAATAAGGCACTGCGGTGCTGCCTGTGCAGGCAGCCGCGTAGGTTTGATTCCATGCGGGCGCACCGGGCAGGGCATTTACCGTGATGAGTCGGGAGATGGTTCCTGTGCAGAGGTTGGCATCCGTCACCGTGGTGTTGTAGGTCGTGTTTGCTGTCGGGGCTATCGTGTGCGGACCGGCAGTGGCTGCCAGGCTGTTATCCCACACATAGCTGAATCCGCCTGCGCCACCGCTGCCTACTGCTTCAAGCGTAGTGGCAGCATAGCCGTTGCAAATGGTGCCGTCATGGCTTGTTGTGCCTGATGTTTCAACAACATCAATAACAACTGCGGGTTTAGCAAGGGTGGTAATCACTCTGCTGCCGGTGGTGGTGCAGGAGTTATTATCGGTAACGGTAACATAGTAAGTCGTGTTGCTGGTAGGACTCACCGTATGCGGACCTGCGGTAGCGGGAATGCTGTTGCTCCAGGAGTAGGTGTAGGAGGGAGTGCCGCTGCTTACATTGGCAGAAAGGGCGACATTGTCGCCACTGCATGTAGTGCCGTTATTTGCCGGAGCGGGTCCTGAATTTTCCACAACAGAGATGCTCACAGAAGGCGATGCGTTGACATTTACCGTTCTGGTGTTTGAGCCGGTGCAGTTATTATCATCCGTTACAGTAACAGTGTAAGTGGTTGGCGAAGAGGGGCTTACTGTTTTGGGGCTGCCCACGCCTAAGCTGTGGCTCCAGGTATAGGAGGTATAGACTAATGAGCCACCGCTGCCGGTGGCGGTGAGCACCGCGCTGGAGCCGTTGCAAATCGGATTTACATTCGCAGAAACAGACACCGAAGGAGTTGAGTTTACATTCACCTGACTGTTATCTGTGGCTGTGCAGCCTCCACCATCAGTTACCACAACGGTATATCCTGTGTGAGCAGACGGGTTTACGTTGATAGAGGCAGTGGTGGCGCTTCCGGGACTCCAGAGGTATGTATTAGAACCGGAGCCGCCTGTTACAGACGTGTTGATGGTTGTGCTTGCCCCGTTGCAAATGGTAACCACATCAGGGGTAGAAGTGATGGAGGGATAGCCGTTTACGGTGATTGCCTGCGAAGCCGTGTCTTTGCAGGATTCAGCGTCTGTTATTACCACCGTGTAGGTAGTGGTAGCAGTGGGGAAAAGCGTTTTCACCGGATTAGTGCCCGATGTGCCGGCAATCCAGTCGTAGGTAATCGTGCCTGTGCCACCGCTGCCGCTGGCAGTAAGTTCCACCTGATCACCGCTACAGGTGATACCGTTGTTGGCGGGCGTATTGCCTGATGTTTCAGCCACGCTGATGGAAACAGAAGGAACCGGATTTACGGAAACCAAAGCGCTGCCTCCTGTTGGGTTGGTGCAGCTTGCGCCATCATCATACACGCTGGTAATCTGGTAGGTGGCATCGGCAGTAAGCGCGCCTGTTGAAATCACGTTGCCGCTGCTGTTGGTGATATTGTTGAGCGTAGCGGGGCTGCCGCCATTGGTGGTATAAGTAACATCCCAGGGACCAACGCCCGTCATCGTGAAGGTAAGGTTTGCGCTTGCGCCCGAACACACTTCAGAAACGGAGGCGTTCACAGAGGCAGAGGGAGCAGAGGCCACCGTAACATTCACCTGGTCGGTGCTGGAACACAGGGAGGTTGGGTGCGTTGCTTCCAAGGTGTAGAGTGTGGTAGTGGATGGAGTGGCCACAGGGTTGGCAATGTTGTTTGCCGACAAGCCTGCGGAGGGATCCCACACATAGTCAATTCCTGCAACAGGAGCTACGCCCAACTGCACGGAGCCGACACAGAAGATATGGTCGGGACCTGCATTGGCAACAGGAGCGCGGTTCACATAAATCACCATGGTGTCCACATCCACATCTGTGATATCGGTGGTATTTGTTACTGTTAATACGAAGGTGATGGCGCTGGCGCTGGTGTTGTGCAAAGTAATAACAGGCTCAGAGTCGGTTGATGTATCAACAAACACAGCAGGCGTAACGATAGAATCAGTGTAAGTAATGATATTATAGATGCTGTCTTTAAAAACATAAGCCGTATCGGTATTTACAACAACAACTGTATTGGGACCCGGATGGGTGGTAATAGTCGCCCCGCGAATCCGAATGGCAAAGGTATCAGCCCCGTATGTTAGCGTGGTGTCTTTATTGGTGATTATGCTAAGGAGAACATCAATTGTATCAGGCGTTAATACTGAGTCGGTGTAAACAATATTATCACCGGAGGGCGTCCATGTCCATTGATAGTCAGCAAAAAGCTCTTGCTCAAGCACCACCTGATTTCCGATGATGAAGGGGGTGCTGTCATTGCTGCAAAGCGTAACGTCATCCCCTGCATTTGCCCACACAAATCTTTTATTCACACCGAGCTTGGCGGTTGGCATCACATTGAGGCGCGATTGCTGCTCTACTTCAATGCTGTTGCAAATACCGACATTCCTTGTTCGAATTTCCGGAAAGTTCAGCACCAGCGGAATAATCGCAATCGTATTGATGCCGGGAATATTTCCGCAGCCCCAGTTTACGGGGTCATTCCAGTCGGTGCTCGCGCTGCCGTTCCAAGTCATGTAGGGAGTGATGCTGGTAAATACATTCACCGCATCAAGTTTGTCCACGCATACGCCATTCGAAGTAGTCCATACAAACTGACTAAGCCCTGAAGTAAGATTGATAACCCAGGTGTCGGGGTTAGAAGGGTCAACGATGTCACCTGAGCCGCTCAGGCGCGTCCATGTGCCTGCTCCTACGGCAATTGTATTTCCGTTGAGTTGCACGGCATTGGTATCGCAAACATACAGGTCAACGCCTGCATTCGGGTCATCGGGGTCTCTGTCGCTGGTGATGGTGACAAAATCAGAAGTGGTAACGCAAAGCGTGGTAACAATCTCCCACATAAAGGTATTGACGGTTGTCGCAGTGGGTATAGAACCCCATAATCCGTTCACAGTTGAGTTTGCATCATTCTCATCATCGGGGGTTCCATTGCCCGCATCCAACGTCCATGTGCCTACACCCGGTGATTCAGGAATGTTTGCTGAGAACACATAGCTGTCGGAGCATACATCGGCATCATCACCCGCAAATGCGGGCGTGGATTGTCCGATTTCAATTTCAAGCACCGTTGTTTCAAAGATGTCGCAATCTGGCGAGCCGATCGGGTCAACGGCTACTTTAAAATAGGTGGTTTCCGTTAACGGGCCCGGGTCATACACGGGTGAATTTACAAGAGGAACAGGAGTCCAGTTTACGTTGTCGGTGCTGGTGAACCATTGATAGTTATAGGCGCCCAAAGCTCCGGTAGGGCTAATGGATAACGGGTCGGGGTTAAAATTCAAGCATTGTGGCTTTGCAGCAGGAGTGAATCCGGTAATTGCGCCCGGAATCACAACAGGAAGAATATCATACTTAATGGTATCTGCCACTAAATCATCGTTTGTGGTGGGGTTTCCAAAGCAATCCAGCGAACTCACGCCTGTGGGGCGCACCCAATACCTGAACCAGGTAGTGTCCGTCAAATCATCAGGATGGTTGTAGGTTTTGTTGTAGCTGTGATTTTCGGAACCGAGAATAACGGTAGTGCCGGAAGTATATCCCACGCCCCCGTTGGTAACGGTAATACTGGTAACGGCTCCCCCGCTCACGTTTGCAGTTGCGGTAGCGCCTGTTCCTGCCAAGGAATCAGAGAAAGCAATTGTCGCTGCAGTAGTATATCCTGTTCCGGCATTTGTGATAGTGATGCCGGTAACCGCTCCTGCTGAAACAGTTGCCGTTCCTGTAGCGCCATGTCCTGTGGTGGTGTCTGTAATCTGTATGGTAGGACCACCTAAGAGGGTGGTGTAACCAGCGCCTCCGTTTGTAATCGTATCTCCTGTGACAGCGCCCGCGCTTACTGTTGCAGTTGCTGTTGCTGTTGTTGTCGGAGTGTTGAAAGATTCCGGTGAAATTATTGCGATGGTTCCGCTGGATGTATAACCGGAGCCTCCCGCTGTAAGATTGATTGCAGTAATCACGCCTCCGCTCACGGTAAGCGTGGCTGTTGCTCCGGAGCCAATCGTATTATCTGTAAATGATACCGTTGTTCCTGAAGATGTGTATCCTGTTCCTCCGGGACTGACATTTGTGCCGGTGATGCCGCCTGTGTCATTTACCGCTGTAACGGTTGCCGCAGCCCCGCTTGCCGTGGAATTATCGGTAATGATTACCGATGGCGGAGTAGTGTAACCGGAGCCACCGCTGGTAACAGCAATCGTGTCAACTGCTTCGCTCGTTATCGTTACAGCGCCTAATACGGCATTCACAGGATAAGGAGAAACTATATCCCAAGTTGCGCCTCCATCAGCGCTTGATTCCCACTTAAAGTCGGTATAGATAGAATTGTGGTAGCCTAAATATCCGTCAGGAAATAATCCGGTGGGGTTTGCTGTGAGTGGTGGCGGATTGTAGCCATAGCATTGGGTGGCGGATACATCGCCCGTAATCTCGCCTGCATCAAATTCATCCAGCACCTCTACCAACACATAATTATTCGTTAATTGCTCTACGCCACAGGGCGGGTCAACGGGCAATAACAATGCGCGGAAATAAGTCGGCACTGTAAATGAAGAGGTAACGATATAGTCTTTTTGCCCTGTTACCGGAGAATCAATCTGAAGCGTTGTCCATGAGCTGAAATCTGTGCTGGTTTGCCAGGTCACTCTGTAAACATCCACCGGACCTCCTCCTGATGTAGGACTAACAGTTAGTTTAAAGCAATTCGAGGTGCATCCGTTGTTAAATCCATTACACACGTTCGCTGTCCAGATATTCGTGCTTCTGTCAATTAAAGATAAATTAGGCTGTAAGTTATTTGGATAAAAGTTGCCATCCGTTTCTTTTACAACGCGGCAGGAATCCGCCCACTGCGCAGTTCCGCAAGCGGGTAAATTACCGACCGCTACCGGGGTAATAAATGCAGCATACCCGATGTAAAGGGCGTCTGTGACGCCATAACTGGAGTCAACGCGCACATTCACACTCGGGGGGTCATAGGTTGCGCCTGTTGCGCCTGAAATGGCAGTCCAGCCCGATACGGAGGAACTTGTTCCTGTCGGACAGCCCGGGTCAACGGTGGGGAAACTTGCTGTAGGATTGCTCTTATCGCCTGCGTTGTAATACCATTGGTAGGTGAAACCGGAGCCTTGCGGAGTCGGTGAAAAAGTTACAGGCGAAGGATTACCGCCACCACAAAAGTTTTCATCTAAACCCTGCACAGCGCCTGCATCAAAATCGGGCAATACGGAAACAACAAAACAATTATTCGCCCAATCGGCAGTGCCGCAAACAGGCACAGTGGCAGTAGGCGCTACCCAACATGCAAAGGTTACAGATGCAGTCAAAGCGCCAAGCCCGTTTACCTGCACAGAAGAAAGCGAAGTAGAAGAGGGGCTGTTTGAGCCAATGGCAGTCCAACCTGAAATGCTGCCTGAAACGGGGCAGTCAATACCTGCTTTGTAATACCACTGATAATTTATGCCTCCCGAGCCTCCTGCAAGCGTGGTGAGCGCAATACCGGTATTGGCTTGTGTATTATAGCAAATTGCCTTACCGGTGTTATCCACCTCGCCTCTTGTGAAAGGCGCAATGATGGTTACTTTGCTGAAAACAGGAATAGACCAACCGCAGCATTGTTCACGCTGGCGGTAGCGAATGGTAAGGTCGCAGGGATAGCTTGCGCACGTGAGCGAAGGCGTGGTGGGGCTTGCAAGTGATGAGGTAAAGACAGTAGCGCTGAGATTATCTCCGGGATAAATGCGCCAGTCATGCTCCTGCACTGTTCCCCATGAGCCTGTAGCTACTAATGTGAGCGTTCCCTGATCGCAGATTGTTGAAGGGGCATTGATGGAAGGAAGCGTACGCAGTTGCGAGCCGATTTTTAATGCGTCATCATAGAACGTGCCGCCTACCGTAACATCATAGGATGAATTTGCCGCTGTGGTGTAAACCGAAATAGGCGCACCAAGCGTATTGCAAGATGTGAGAGTGCATGACTTTGACGCTGTGCCGGCAGGAGTATCCCGCTTATCAGTCACAATATTTAAACCAGGAAACGCCCAAGTAACGCCTCCCTGTGTTTCAATCTGTATTTCACTATTCCTACAATAGTCTTGATTAAAAGAGTATAAAGTAAGGGGTGGACTGCTTGTAAAAGGTGCGCCTAAAGATGGATTTGAAGCAGTGCCGTCTGTCATTACAAAAGCACTGACTCCTAATGCTCCGGTTTGTCCAGTGCCGCCTTTGGCACCGTTTCCACCGGCACCACCGGCACCGCTCTTGCCTCTGTTACCATGACAAGCATCTTGAACAGCTCCGCCACTGCCTCCGGGACCGCCATCTCCACCCGCGCCACCTGCGCCACCTGCCGCTACCGCACAAGGACCTGTTGTACATGTTCCGGCAGTAGTTAAATACACATTACTTAATGTACCAGTAGTAGAGTTTGTTCTGTATATCGTAAAAGAGCCACCACCGCCCATGCCGCCTTGTCCGCCTTGTCCACCGCCTGCGCCTTGTCCGCCACCACTACCGCCATTTCCTGAATTGCCCAAACAAAAGCAAATAGAGCAACTGTTTTCACCTCGGCTGGCGCCACCGCCACCGCCACCGCCACCGGATTTGCCATGTCCTCCCTGTCCGCCTTGTCCGCTGGGAGTGAAATATGAACCTGTGGTATGTGAAGCCGATGCCGTGCCTCCGTTTATGCCTGAGCCGGTAAGATAGGCGGCATTTGCAATTAATCGGTCATATCCCGCGCCAGGTTGCCCGGAACTTCCATCACCTCTACTACAATTACTTCCGGTGGAAGTACCCGCGCCCCCGCAACCTCCCTGGGTACCGATGCCTCCATTTACACAAGGCGGATTAGGCAACCCCTGATTACCTGCGCTTCCACAACTTCTCCCGCAAGTTGCTCCACCTGTGCCTCCACCAAATCCGCTATTTCCTCCCCATACGTTCGCATTTCCTGAACCACCTGTCCCTCCTGGTATGTTAGCAGTTGAATTGCAATCCGAGGAAATAATACCAAATAATATATCCCTGCTGCCGCCCGTTCCTCCGTTTAATCCGTTTGCTCCGATATGCCCTGCGGCTCCGATGGTTCCCACACCACCGGTTGATGCGTTCCCGCTTATAATATTGCATCTGATAACATTATAGCCCGAAGAGTTGTCAATTAACAGCGCGTAATTGGAACACCCTCTCCCATCGCCCGATCTTTGTCCGACAGGCACATTCTGTGTTGTAATATTCAAGTCAATCAGATTCCAGTTGTTGTCACTAATAGACTTAACTCCTACACGGTGACACAGCGCGTTGTTTCCCAATACAGTGCTGAGTTCCAATGAACCGGTGGATGCAAAATTGAGCGTTGTTATCGCAGTTGAAGAGTTTGTTTTTGACCAAACACCACCGGAAACAAGGTATTTACCTTCAATGGTAAGCCCAGTTACCATATTGACAATATTTGGCTCATTGAATGTACCCGTGCTTACTCGAATGTAGCGTCTTGAACCCAACACATTATTAATTGCATAACTTACCGTTCGGCAAGGGTTTCCGGGACTACATTCAAAGTTATTCAAATCTGTGCCGGTGCTACTTACATATAAGTAATCTCCGCAAGGAGGCGAGCCTACAGTTACCGCACAGGAAGTTGAGGGAGAAAAGTCTCCGCAAGATGATTTATAGGTTACTGAAATATTGTACGTTCCTTGTGTAGTTGGAGCTGTCCATGTGAAACTTGCCCCCGAACCGGATGCAGTGCCTCCGCTTGCTGCCCATGAATAAAATGGAGAGATAAGATTCGCAACAGCCCCGGGAGAAGGAGGCTGAAGAGTGGTTAGCGTGTGAACGGAGCCGGGCAATACCGTTTGATTGCAAATACCCGCAAGAATAGGAGGCGGCAGGTCGCCCGGAGAACCCATGGGATTATAGGTAACTCTTACACAATTAGAGTAGGTGGTTTGGCTGTTGAATACAGCGGTGCAATTGGAAGTAACGGCTGCTCGATACAGGCGTGTGCCGCGAATTTGAGGCGGAGTATAGCTGGCGGTGGTATAGCCTGTTCCGGGAGTGCTACTATTATAGGTAGCAGTAACATTCGTCCATGTTCCGGGGGTGTTACAATCGGTGTTGGTAGAATATTGCCATTGATAAAATCTGCCTACGGATTGTCCCGCCCTGCTGTTTACAGAAACAGAAAGGGGGGCGCTGCCTCCCGTGCATAAGGCATAATTCACCGGTGAAGGACCTGTTACGACAGGCGCATCAACCCATGACCAGTAAACCCGCACTTTGTAACTAAAACTGCCGCAGGTTGTCCAGTATTCATTCCACGTGCAGGCAGGGTCGTTCATAAAATTGACTGCGGTGCTGTTGATGCAACGCTTGCTGTCTCCAACGAAACAACCGCTTGACTCATACCTGTAATCCGAAGAACTGCCACATCCAAACAGTGGAACGCAAGTGCAATTATCTTCAAATGCTTCCAGCGAAAGGGTAATAGTTGACGCATCCGTATTTGTATGTGAGATAATTTGCGCGGCAGAAACATTCCATGGATTGGGGTTTGCGCTGTTGTCATTATGATATTGCCTGTTGGTCAATATCTTTATACCGGAGCTACCGTTGGTATTCCCTGAGATAAGCCACGTTGGGTCAGGGCTTCCGCAACCGAAACAATCACTGTATGAATCGCGTTGCACGGCAATCACCTGTACTTCTACATTTACTTCCTGAGCAAATGCAACTTTGAAATGAAAAAAAGAAATGAAAAAAAAGAGGACAATGGGTAGATTTCTTTTCATAAGCCGGGTTTTAGAGGGTGAGTAGAGTGTTATGAATCAATTCATTTATTTTGAATGAAGGACAGTACTAAAAATTGCATTTTGACAGCCTCACTCCATCCCTCTCCAAAAGGAGAGGGCGTTAGTGGTAGAATTTTTAGAACTCCCCTGAAAACAACTTCCTGAAAATTATAAACTGAAAATTCGTATTTGCAAATCGCTGAGAAGGCGTGAACATTCAACACCCTTCCGGTTGAAATATGTAAGAAAGAAACAGATGCGCTTATTCCATCAACAGCTAACAGCAATGCGGTGCGAAACCTGTTTGCTAAATCCGAAAAATTGATTGGCTGAGAGTAAAATTGAACCATAATATATCTTTTGGTATGCAAAAAAACAATTTAAAGGCATTGGAATTTTTTCGTTTAACGGACTAAATATAGTCAGAAAAATGGTAAAAAAAAACATCTTTTACCTTTTTTTTTCCACATACTCTTTTTCTGCAAGTCCGATATGAGCGGAAATGATGACAAACCAACATTCCAAGATTTTGAGAAATAAACAAAAAATCACTCCCAAACGGGTAAAATTCTACAAGCCAATAAACTGCTTGTCCTCTAATTGATAATCAGCAGTATTTGTCATGTTGCTTAAAAACGACCTCCCTTTTTTTTTCAGAACATAGCTGTTTGCAGACAGGGCGACTTGTTGCGCTTTTGTTTTTTAGCGTAGGTGCTTCGGCAGTTGGCAATCATCCAAAACATTTCAAGATGGCTGATGAGGTGTATTCTGAT
>Ga0163153_10000216_pt1 | contig 102483 bp, 89 predicted proteins | sample OliLakLV19MP6IB1_FD_148629 | JGI IMG/M metagenome (GOLD analysis project Ga0163153, IMG submission 148629) | Freshwater microbial mat bacterial communities from Lake Vanda, McMurdo Dry Valleys, Antarctica - Oligotrophic Lake LV.19.MP6.IB-1 | ecosystem: Environmental > Aquatic > Freshwater >...
ATTCACTATTCACTGAACCATCATGGCAGACAGAGAATTCGGATTCGGCACCTTGTGCCTTCATGCAGGTCAGATCCCCGACGCGGCAACGGGCGCGCGCGCGGTGCCAATCTACCAGACCACGTCGTTCGTCTTCGATTCCCCCGAGCATGCGGCGAGCCTGTTCAACCTGCAGACCTTCGGTAACGTCTATTCGCGCATCTCGAATCCGACAGTGGCCGTTTTCGAGGAAAGGATGGCAGCCCTCGAAGGCGGGCGGGCGGCGCTGGCGACCTCTTCGGGCCAGGCGGCGCAGATGTGCGCCCTGCTCACCATCCTGCGCGAAGGCGACGAGATCGTTTCCGCCAGCACGCTGTACGGCGGCACCTATTCGCAGTTCGATGTGACCTTCCGCCAGTTCGGCATCAAGACGGTCTTCGTCCATCCGGACGACCCGGAGAATTTCCGTAAGGTGATCACGCCCCGAACCCGCGTGCTCTACGCTGAAACCATGGGCAATCCGCAAATCAATGTGCTCGACATTGAGGCTGTCGCGAACATTGCGAAAGAAGCGGGCGTGCCGCTGATGATCGACAACACCTTTGCTTCGCCTTACCTGTGCCAGCCGATCAAGTTCGGTGCGGACATCGTGATCCATTCCGCCACCAAGTTCATCGGCGGCCACGGTACCACCATGGGGGGCGTGCTGGTCGAATCCGGTAAGTTTCCCTGGGGCAACGGCAAGTTTCCGATGATGACCGAACCCTCGCGCGGCTATCACGGTGTGATATTCCACGAGACCTTCGGCGACTTCGGCTACACCATGAAGTGCCGCATGGAAACCATGCGGACGCTCGGTCCCGTGCTTTCGCCTTTCAACGCCTGGATGCTGTTGCAGGGTCTCGAGACCCTGCACGTGCGCGTCGAACGCCACGTCGCCAATGCCATGGCGGTCGCGAAATTCCTCGAAGGTCATCCGCGCGTCTCCTGGGTCAATTACCCTGGCCTTCCCGGCAGCAAGTATCACGCCCTGGCGCAGAAATACCTGCCCAAAGGCACGGGTTCCATCATGACCTTCGGCATCAAGGGCGGCATGGAGGCCGGGGTCAAGTTCATCGAGGCCCTGCAGTTCTTCTCGCATCTCGCCAACGTCGGCGACGCCAAGACCCTGGTGATCCATCCCGCGTCCACTACCCACCGCCAGTTGTCAGAAGAAGACCAGATCAAGGCCGGCGTCGGTCCCGACATGATCCGCATCTCGATCGGCATCGAGGACATCGACGATATCCTGTGGGATCTCGACCAGGCGCTCGGCCAGTCCAAAGCCTAGGTCTTGAACCACGGAGGACACGGAGAGCACGGAGGAAAACAAGGACGAGACAAGCTGGTCGTGGGAGGTGCGCAGTGATCTGGCATGAATATCCGTCATTCGATGCTCGCACAACGAATAGGATCGTCGCTGCCAACTTGCCCTTCTCTTCAACGCCCATTCTCTTTCCTGGTTTTCCTCCGTGTTCTCCGTGTTCTCCGTGTCCTAAAAGGGTACTCCACGCTAGGCGAGGGTATCCGTGGTTCAAGAATTAGAATGAAAGGTGTCATCTGGCCGTTGATCGTCACCATGGCCATCCAGGCGCTGGTGTCGATGGCGGTATTTGCGCCGCCGGTCTTCGCGCCGGCCGCGCACGATGAGATCGGGTTTCCGGCAAGCTGGGTTGGCCTGGTTACTGCACTGACTTTCGGTGCCGCCACCTTCGGCGCGCTGTTCTCCGGTGGCATCATCGCGAAAGTCGGTCCGATGCGCATGAGCCAGTATTCGCTGCTGTTGTGCGGCGCCGGCATTGCGCTGATTTCCACGGCAAACCCCTGGATGGTCGCGATGGGCGCGCTGGTCATGGGCTTGGGCTACGGTCCGGTAACCCCGTCCAGTTCTTCGATCCTGGCGGATCGCACGCCCGAGCGCATCCGCAGCCTGATTTTTTCCCTGAAGCAAACCGGCGTGCCGATCGGCGGCGCCATGGCAGGCGTGATCGTGCCAATGCTGATCGTGACGAACGGATGGAGAATGGCGGCCCTTGCCGTGGGATTCGCCTGCGTCGCACTGGCGCTCGTCATTCAGCCCTATCGCGCGGTCGTCGATCTTGCGCGGCATTTCGACCGGCCTATCAAACCCGCGAGCCTGCTCGAACCTCTGCGCCTGGTGCTGGCGCACCCGCGGCTGCGCGAAATGGGCTTCGCATCCAGTACGTACTCCGGCATGCAAAGCTGCCTCAGCACGTTCCTGGTGGTCTATCTCACGCAGCGAATCGGCTTCTCCGTCCAGTTCGCCGGCGCGGCTTTGGCGACGGCGATGGCCGCGGGAATCATCGGCCGCATCGCATGGGGGATCGTCGCCGACAACTTCGCGAAACCGCGCGCAGTGCTGGGCGCCATCGGCATCGGCATGTCGACCGCTGCCCTCCTGACCGCCGCATTTACGGCGTCCTGGCCGGTGGCGGCCATATTCGCCGTGAGCTTCGTATACGGCCTGACCGCTATAGGATGGAATGGCGTCTACCTTTCGGAGGTGGCGCGCATCGCGCCGCAGGGAAAGGCGGCGGCTGCAACGGGTGCGTCGCTGGCGATGACTTACGCGGGCGTCGTCGTCTTGCCGATGATGTTCTGGCTGATCGTGGCGATCAGCGACAGCTATGCGGCGGCGTTTCTGGCAACGGCGTGCCTGACGCTTTGGCGTGGGTCATACTTCTTCAGAAAGGATTAGAGCAGCGCTCACCGCAGAGGACGCGGATACCCTACGTGCGTAGCACGTCGGAGTACCCTTTTAGGACGCAGAGGAAAATCAACGCAGAGAAAGGGCAGGGGCGCTGGCCGAAGGTGCGATCAGCCGATGATCAGTTGCGTATCTCTTCCCTTAACTGTGAGGTAATTGATTTTCCAAATTGTCGTCATAGTGCTCGAACGCGCTTTTGGTGTTGTACGGCGGATCGATAAAAATGCATTTCACCCGATCGGCGTAGAAAGGCAGAGGCGCCTTGAGGGCTTCGAGGTTGTCGCCCTGGATCAGAAGATTTCCGGCGGCTGGATCGCCCGCCTGCTCGACGGGATCGAGAAGCCGGTAATGCACTTTGCGCGCAGTGCGTTTGGCTTCTTGATCGCCGAGCCAAGTCAGTTGGGGCATAGAGTTATCGTGGCTTTCGGATCAGCGGATGTATCGTGAAGCTTCGGCTTTCCTTGCCGGTTCAACGCAATTCGGTCGTAAGAACAGGAGATGGGGGTCGCGATCATGAACGAGCGTCATTCACCTTTGGGATTTTCGCGGGTGTCACCCAGCAGACCACTCGCGTCGTGATCGTCGAGCTCCAGTTTTGGTGTTGCGGTCTTGAGCCGCTTTTCGACTTCCTTGATGTGTTCCGCTGGAGCAATGTTCTCCGGCAGTGTTCCGCCGATTCGCTTGATGGCGTCCCGCACTTTCTTGCCGACCTGTTCATGCGTCTGAATGGCTTGGGTCTGGTTCTGGACTCGTTCACGACCCAATTTGTCGCGAGTCTGCGTCATCCGGAATTGATTGGCGGCCAGTTCGGTGGCGTTCATGCGGTCGAGCAGGTTGTCTTTGTCGGGAATGGCCTTGCGCACCTTGATTGCGTCGCGCCCCAAGCCGCCATAAAGACCCTTGTACCCGGCGTCGTGAAATACGCCGAACATCTTGTTCTGCACGCCGGCATCCTGGGCCGCGCCGGACAATGCTTTGAATTCCTCGGCTGTTTGCTTGCGCAATTCCAGCCGTTCCAGATCGGCCGCCGCCTGGTCGCTTAGTTCCTGACGGCGGGTTTGTACCGCAAAATACTTTTGGGCTTGGGCAATTTCGGGCTTGCGCGGGTCGCCGTTCTGGGCGATGAGGTAGCAGGCGAAGCGGGAAAGTTGATAATCGTCCACGAGTTGAACAGCTCCCTTCCCGCCAGCGATCGGTTTGCCGGCGCCGGCAAAGTGATGCTCCGGACTGTTTCCAGATTCTTTACAAGAGGTTTTGGCGCGCTCGATAGCCTGCTCGAAACGCCGCCACTGACTGTAGCCCAATACTGACTGCAGGTCGCGGGCGCTCCAGTATTCCGCACCGTGGGCATTGGCTTGCTTAAGCTCTTCAAAGGTCTTTCCGCCGAGGGCGGGCAATGATTTTTCGCTCATCTCGATTCCCCTTAATCCGGGATGTCAACAGTACAAAGCAAGTTGTCGGGTATATGCCTCTTTGAGAGACGTCCTATAGTCGTTACGATCCAAATTCAAGTGATTGGCAGGTTCGACCAGGATTGGCAGATGTCCGGCGCCACTGAGGGCTGGGCGTACATAGGTGTTCACCCTGAAATTCAGTCGTTAGCCAGTATGCCGTTCATTTGTAACGGACCGCGAATGCAACACGCATTCCCTTTCAGCCTTTTCCTCTGCGCTACCTCTGCGTCCTAAAAGGGTACTCCGACCTGCTACGCACGTAGGGTATCCGCGTCCTCTGCGGTTAGAGCTGTTTTTTAACGGCATTAGTAAAGAAACGATTCAATTGCCCGAGCGAATTCCTCGGGCTGGTCGTGGTGCATCATGTGGCCCGCATCCGCGAGAGTTTCTTCGTGCAGGGACTGGTAGCAGGCGCGATACGGATCAAGCAACGACTTGTCGCCTTTCATCCACTTCATCATCCATTCCCCGTCTCCCCACAGCCATAGGGTCGGCGCGGTGATGCGCTTCCAGCAGGCCATGGCTTCCTCGACCCGGTAGAGCACCGGGTTCACCATCTTGTGGCTCGGGTCCGCGCGCAAGCGGATGCTGCCGTCGTCGAGTTGCTCGGCCCAATGCGGCGCAAGGAACGTGGCGCGCTCGTCGGTAATGCGCGGGTTGTTGGCCTTCAGCCGCTGCGCGACTGCGCCAAAATTCACGTAGGGCCGCAATGTTGGAGGGGTGCGAATTTCATCGAGCCAGCTAGCGAACCGGTCGGGCGCCTTCTCGGGCTTGGTCGGCGGCAGGCCGAAACCTTCCGCCAGCACCAGTTTGCCGACGCGCTCGGGGCGAATGCCGGCATAGAGGTTGGCGACGTTGCCACCCATGCTGTGGCCGACGATATACGCGGGCGATTCCGGCTGGTAGTGCTGGAGGATCGCGTCGAGGTCCGCGATGTAATCCGGGAACCAGTAGCCTTCCGGCGTCCATTCCGAAAGGCCGAAGCCCCGCCAGTCCGGTGCGACGACATGCCAGTCATGCCGCAGTTCGTCGACAACGAACTGGAACGACGCCGAGACATCCATCCAGCCGTGCAGCAGGAACAGCTTCGGCGCCGATGCGTCGCCCCAGGTTCGCATGTGGTAACGCAGGCCTCGGATGCTTAAGTATTCAGACTTCATTGGCTTCAAGATTTAGTCCTGAACCACGGAGGGCACGGAGAACACGGAGAAAAACGGAGTTTGGCAATGGAATTAATGTGCGGGCTTAGCCGTTTACGAGGCGTTTTATACCGCCTTGACGCATTTGTTCAACGTTGAAGTTTAAGAGATATCCAATTCGCAAGTTCATGAGCTTCAAATAAGTCAGGAGTTGGGCGGAATGAATTGGCAGAAGTTTTTCAGAAGCCTTAACCTCCACCACGATTCGATTGCCATAAAGGATGTCGATTCTGAAGCCTTCGTCGAAATTAATTCCATCGTAGTGGAACGAAACAGGAACCTGTTTTTTGACTTCAATTCCTGTTTTCATCAGTTCATGAAGAAGACAGGCTTCATACACGCCTTCCAAGAGGCCTGGTCCCAGCGCGCGATGGACCTGAATTGCACAACCAATCAACAGAGTGCCAAGCTCGTCATCTTCCATGTTGCATTCCTCCGTGTTCTCCGTGCCCTCCGTGGTTCAAGATTGAGGTTTTCGCTGGATGCCCGAGGGCAGTGAATCGATGCGGGCGTACTCAGGGCCGGAGAAGATCGTCGGGTCGGCGAGGTAGTCGAGCAGCATCGTGCCGGAATCGAATCCCCAGAAGCAGAACCCGTCCACCACGAAAGTGGGCACGCCCCAGACGCCCGCGGCAATCGCTGCGTCGGTGTTGGCTTTCAGCCTTGCCTTTACCTGCGGATCGGCAATACGTGCGTCGGCGTCGGCAATGCCCATTTCGGCGGCGAGCGCGGCGAACTCCTTCGGATCGGAAGGGTCGCGGCCTTCGGCCCAGATGAATTCATAAATGCGCTTCACTGTATCCAGCGGCGCATCGAGAGAAACAGCCAGCCGCAGGACCGACAGGGGATTGAACGGATGCCGGGGCGGCACTTTGAGCTTGACTCCGTTGCGGCTGGCCAGCCACAGGACCTGGCGGAAAGTGAACTCGCGCTTGCCGGGAATTTCCGCGGGCCCGAGGGTGCCGGCGTTGTCGAGCAGGGCGCCGAACAACACCGGTTTTATGCGCAATCGCGTGTCCGCGGGCAGCACGGGAAACCTTGCGCACTGCAAATAGGCATAAGGAGAAATGAAATCGAAATACCAGTCCAGAGTCTTCATTCTCTACTCCTGCCCAGTCATGGGCTCCGGTACCTCACGCCTGCGGATGCTGAGATAGGAAAGCAGTGCGAGTGCGATACCGATGAGTAGCATGCCGATCAACTCCGATCCCCCTGGTTGTTCGCCAAGCTGGATCCACGACGAGAGAATCGCAATGACCGGAATTCCCAGCGCGGAAAGGCTGGTCGTTCCCGCAGGAAGACGGTGCAGGACGTACAGCCACGCCAGCCAGCCGAACCCGGTCGCGAGGATGCCGTTGAACAGGGTGACGCCGATGAACGTGTCCGACCAGACGATGGGCTGGCGTTCGACGAGAACCAGGGCAATCAGGACCGGTACCATGCCCACGATCATCTGCCAGAAGGTGAACGATAGGGCGTCGACCTTCGCGCGGTTGTGCAGGCGCTTGGCGTAGACCACACCTATCGCCCAGCACATGCCCGCCAGGACCGCGAGCGTCTTGCTGAACAGCGAGGTGCTCATGTTCCAGGGTTCGAGCACGAAAGCCAGGCCGACGAGCGCCAGCGCGACGGAAATCCATTGCAGGCCGCTGATGCGTTCGTGCAGCAGCGGCCAGGCGAAAATCAGCACCCAGAAGGGCATGGTAAAGACCAGCACCGAGGTCTTGCCGGCCCCCCCCTCGGAGAGTGCCCAGGTATTGAGCAGCAGGAAGGCCCCGGTCTGGATCAGGCCGATCCACAACAAGGCTTCCCAGTGCTGGGGCCGGATCGAAGTGCGCGTCCAGATGATGGCGACCAGCAACGTGAGGATGCCCAGGCCCGTGCGCAACGCGACGACATCTACGGGGCTGGCGTAGTCGAGGCCGATCTTCGAAGTGATCCAGCTATAACCCCAGAGGATCACCAACAGGATCATCACGATCGTTGCCCGACGGGTTTCGCGTGCCGCGGTCATTGTGCTTTCACGGCCTCGGGCCGCAGTTCCCCGTCCAGTGTGTTGCGCTCGTCGAAGACGAAACAGCGCCCGTCGAAGTGGACTGCCCCGCTATCCTCGAAATACTGAAGTATCCCGCCCTGCAACTGGTAGACGTCACGAAAGCCTTTGCCGATGAGCACGGGCGCCGCTTTTTCGCAGCGGATGCCGCCGGTGCAAAAAGTGACGACAGTCTTGTCCTTGAGCGAAGGGTCCAGTCCGTCAACAGCTTGCGGAAACTCGCCGAAAGCCTTGAGGTCCAGGTGGAGTGCGTTCCTGAAAGTCCCGGCTTCGACCTCGAAGGCGTTGCGGGTGTCGAGCAGTACCACTTCGCGTCCCTCGTCCAGCCAGCGCTTCAGTTCGGCCGGCGCAAGGGCCGGGGCGGGATTCGCCGCGGGATCCAGACCGGGCACACGCAGCGTGATGATTTCCGGTTTGATCTTCACCAGCATGCGCTTGAACGGCTGGGCGGCGGAGCGGCTTTCCTTGAAGCGCAGGCCGACGAAGTGGTCATCGGCGAGCAGCAGGGCCTTGAATTCGCCGATCTCGCGCTCCGGCCCGGCGACAAAGACATTGATGCCCTCGGGGCTCACCAGGATGGTGCCTTTCAGGCCGAGATGCTCGCATTGCAGCCGCAGCGATGCGCGCAATTCCGCAAGTCCGTCCAGTTTCACGAACTTGTAGCCAGCCAGGTTGATGAATTGCATGAAAGGCGGACGGGAGGTTCGTGCGCGTATTTTACCAACCAAAAGCAAGTCTTGACCGCCAAGGACGCCAGGGACGCGAAGGAAAATCAAAAGCGACGCTGAGTATAAAGAACAATTCCCATGAGTCAAAACCCGCCGGCATCTCGCTTTACCATCGAAAGGGTGCCTTTGCCGGGTTTTACTTCGCGTCCCTGGCGTCCTTGGCGGTGAAGTCCTTCACGTTTGAAGCGTAAAATAACTTTCATGCAACCGACGTTTGTCCACCTCCGCCTGCACAGTGAATACTCGATCGTCGACGGCATCGCCCGGATCGACGATGCGGTGGCGAAGGCGGCGGCGGATTCGATGCCGGCATTGGCGCTCACCGACCTGTCGAACCTGTTCGGTATGGTCAAGTTCTATCAGGCGGCACGCGGCAAGGGGCTCAAGCCGATCATCGGCTGCGATGTCTGGATCAGCAACGACGCCGACCGTGACAAGGCCTCCCGGATGTTGCTGCTTTGCGCCTCGCGCGAAGGGTATCTCCGGCTGTGCAACTGGCTGACGCGGGCTTTTCGCACCAACCAGCATCGCGGCCGGGCCGAGATCCGCAAGGAGTGGATGCGCGAGACCGGCACCGAGGGCCTCCTCGCGCTGTCAGGCGCCCATCTGGGCGACGTCGGCCAGGCGTTGCTTGCGGACAACCTGCAGCAATCACAAAAGCTGGCGCAGGAATGGGCCGCCCTGTTCCCGCAACGCTATTACATCGAAATCCAGCGCACCGGCGAGTCTCAGGCCGAGCACCACGTCAGACGCGCCGTCCGGCTGGCTTCGAACCTGAAACTGCCGGTCGTGGCCACTCACCCCGTGCAATTCCTGAAGCGCGAAGACTATGTCGCGCATGAAGCCCGGGTCTGCATCGCCGAGGGCTACGTGCTGTCGGATCAGCGCCGGCCGCGGCTATTCACCGAAGACCAGTACCTGAAGACCCAGGAAGAGATGGCGGCGCTGTTTGCCGATCTGCCGCAGGCGCTCGCGAATTCGGTCGAGATCGCGCGCCGCTGCAGTTTCGTCATCGAACTGGGCAAGTCGCATCTGCCCCTGTTCCCCACGCCCAATGGCGTCGGGCTCGACCAGTATCTGCACGAGCGTTCCGCAGCCGGATTGGAAACCCGCTTGCAGGAACTTTATCCGGATGCGAACTTGCGTGAGGAGAAGCGGGCGACCTATCGCGAGCGCCTGGAGTTCGAGATCAAGACCATCATCCAGATGGGTTTCCCCGGCTACTTCCTGATCGTGGCGGACTTCATCAACTGGGCCAAGAACAACGGCGTGCCGGTAGGCCCGGGGCGCGGCTCCGGTGCCGGTTCCCTGGTCGCGTACTCGCTGGGCATCACCGACCTCGATCCATTGCGCTATAACCTTCTGTTCGAGCGCTTCCTCAATCCCGAGCGCGTGTCCATGCCCGACTTCGACGTGGACTTCTGCCAGGATGGGCGCGACCGCGTGATCGGCTATGTCCGGCAAAAATACGGCGAGGACTCGGTTTCGCAGATTGTGACTTTCGGTACCATGGCTGCCAAGGCGGTGGTGCGCGATGTCGGCCGTGTCATGGAGTGGAATTACAGCCGCACCGATGAACTGGCGAAGCTGATCCCGTTCCAGCCTGGCAAGCTGATCACCCTGCAGATGGCGCGCGAAATGGAGCCGCGCCTGAAGGAGCGCGAGGAGTCGGAGGAAGAAACCCGCGAACTGCTGGCACTCGCGGGGCAGCTCGAGGGCCTGAGCCGCAACGTCGGCATGCACGCCGGCGGCGTGCTGATCGCGCCCGGCAAGCTTACGGATTTTTGCCCGTTGTACACGGCGTCCGGTTCCGAAAGCCCGGTTTCGCAGCTCGACAAGGATGACGTCGAAGCCATCGGCCTGGTGAAGTTCGACTTTCTCGGCCTGACCACGCTCACCATCCTCGACTGGACGCTGCGCTTCATCAAGCGCCTGGATCCGCAGGCGCAGATCAAGCTCGAGAAATTGCCGCTCGATGATCCGGCGGCGTACAAGATCTTTGCCAGTGCCAATACGAACGCTGTGTTCCAGTTCGAATCACGCGGCATGCGCGACCTGCTCAAGCAGGCGCGTCCCGACCGCTTCGAGGACATCATCGCGCTGGTGGCACTGTATCGTCCGGGACCGATGGAGCTGATCCCGGATTTCATCGAGCGCAAGCGCGGCCGCCGTTTTGACTACCCCGATCCGCGGGTCGAAAAAATCCTCTCCGAAACCTACGGCATCATGGTTTACCAGGAGCAGGTCATGCAGATGGCGCAGATCATCGGCGCCTACAGCCTGGGCGGCGCCGACCTGTTGCGCCGCGCGATGGGCAAGAAGAAGGTCGAGGAAATGGCGCAGCACCGCAGCATCTTCCGCGACGGCGCCGCGACGAACGGCCTGACGAATTCGAAAGCCGACGAGCTGTTCGACCTGATGGAGAAATTCGCGGGCTACGGCTTCAACAAGTCGCATGCGGCCGCGTACGCGCTGGTCGCCTACCAGACCGCGTGGTTCAAGGCGCATCACACCGCGGCGTTCATGGCGGCCAACCTGTCGGCGATGATGGACGATACCGACAAGGTGCAGCAATTCCACGAGGATGCCGTAGCCAACGGCATCGAAGTCCTGGCGCCCGATATCCACGAAAGCGAGTACCGCTTCGTGCCGGTGGATGCAAAACGCATCCGTTATGGGCTGGGCGCGATCAAGGGCACCGGAGAATCGGCGATCGGCCACATCATCGAGGTGCGCACCGGGGGCGGCCCGTTCCCGAGCCTGTTCGAATTCTGCCGCCGGGTCGACCGGCGCATTGTCAACCGGCGGGTGGTCGAATCTCTGGTGCGCGCGGGCGCCTTCGATTCCCTGAACGACCATCGCAACAGCCTGCTGGCCTCGGTGGGTATCGCCATGGAAGCCGCGGAACAGGAAAGCCGTTCCGCCTCCCAGGTCAGCCTGTTCGGCGAGGGATCCGCGCCGACCCAGGAGACTAAGTTGCTGGACGCCGCCCGCTGGGACGACCGCGAGCGCCTGCAGAACGAAAAACTGGCGCTCGGCTTTTATTACAGCGGGCACCCGTTCAAGTTCTACCGCGAAGAGTTTTCCTCGGTGGTGCGCACGCCGCTGGTAAAAGTCCTGCCTCCGGCTCCCGAGGAAGGATTCAGGCAGCAGATGCTGGCGGGCGTCATCGAGTCGGTGCGCATGCAGAAGACCGGCAGCGGCCGGATGATGGTCATGATCCTGTCCGACGGTACCGCGCGCGTGGAAGTGGTTGTCTACGACGAGGTGCTCGACCGCCATCGCAACCTGGTGCGCGAAGACTCCGTGGTGTTGATCGAAGCGAAGATCCGTTCCTTCCGTCGTGGCGGTGAAGAGGGGACGGACAACGTGGTGATGCGCATTTCCGCAGAGAAGATCCACGATCTGGCGGGCGTACGCGCCCGCTTTGCCCGCTCGCTCAAGCTGTCAATGAACGGAGCGGCGGACGCCAAGATGCTGAAGAAGGTGCTGGAACCCTACCGCAACGGCAGCCTGCGGGTGTCGGTGTGCTACACCAATGGCAGCGCCGTCGCCGAATTCGATTTGGGCGAGACCTGGAAGATCCGGCCGGAAGACGGCCTCATCGCCGACCTCAATAAGTGGCTTGAGCCGAAAAATGTGCAGGTCGTCTACCAATAATTCTAGTTCTTGAACCACGGATACCCTCGCTTAGCGAGGGTATCCGTGGTTCAGATTTAGCGAGAAACAGTTTTGGACGTTCTAGACAACTTTCATCCCGCGGTCGCCGCCTGGTTCCGCCGCACCTACACCGCGCCGACTGAACCGCAGATCCAGGCCTGGCCGGCGATCGCCTCGGGCAAGCATGCGCTGATCGCCGCGCCGACCGGTTCCGGCAAGACGCTCGCGGCTTTCCTGGCCACCATCGATGCGCTGGTGCGCCTCGGCGTGCGGGGCGAACTGCGGGACGAAACTCATGTTGTCTATGTTTCGCCGCTGAAGGCGTTGTCCAACGACATCCAGAAAAACCTGGATGAGCCCCTGGCCGGCATCCGCAGGGAATTGTTAGAATCCGGGCTTCCGGACGTGGACATCCGCACCGTGGTGCGCACCGGCGATACGCCGCAAGCCGAGCGTGAACGCATGCGGCGCAAGGCTCCGCATATCCTGGTCACCACGCCTGAATCGCTCTACATCCTGTTGACCAGCGACTCCGGACGCAAGATGCTGGGCAATGTCCGCACCGTGATCGTGGATGAAATCCACGCGCTCGCGCCGAACAAGCGCGGTGTGCACCTGTCGCTTTCGCTGGAGCGCCTGCAACACCTGACCGGCGGGCGGCTGACGCGGGTCGGGTTGTCCGCAACCCAGAAGCCGATTGAGGAAGTGGCGCGCTTCCTGGTCGGGCGCGGGCATTCGAATGAGTTATTCGAGGGCGACGAGTGCACGATCGTCGACACCGGGCATGTGCGCCATCGCGATCTCGCGCTCGAACTGCCCGAGGCGCCGCTCGAAGCGGTCATGTCGACCGAGGTCTGGACCCAGGTCTACGACCGGCTGGCCCAACTGATCCGCGAACACCGCTCGACTTTAGTGTTCGTCAACACGCGCCGGCTCGCCGAAAGGGCGGCCCGCGCGTTGTCCGATCGCCTTGGCGACGACCTGGTGACTTCGCATCACGGCAGCCTCGCCCGCGAGCAGCGTCTGAATGCCGAACAGAAACTGAAGCGCGGAGAGTTGAAGGCGCTGGTTGCGACCGCTTCCCTGGAGTTGGGCATCGACATCGGCCACATTGATCTCGTCTGCCAGCTCTCGACGCCACGCTCGATCTCGGGACTGTTGCAGCGGGTCGGCCGTTCGGGCCACGCGGTTGGCGGCCTGCCGAAAGGCCGACTGTTCCCGGTCTCGCGCGACGACCTGGTGGAATGCACCGCTTTACTCGATTCCGTCAGGCGCGGAGAGCTTGATCGCCTGCACATCCCACCGAAGCCGTTCGACGTGCTGGCGCAGCAGATCGCGGCGGAAGTGGCGAGCGGCGAATGGGAAGAAGATGCACTCTTCGAGCTGGTGAAGCGTGCCTCGCCGTACCGGGACCTCACCCGTGCAGAGTTCGACAGCGTGATCGCAATGCTCTCCGAAGGCTATTCGACGCGCCGCGGCCGCAGCCGGGCATTGCTGCACCGGGATGCCGTCAATCACAAGGTGCGTCCCCGCCAGGGCCTGAAACTCACGGCGGTGACCTCCGGCGGCACCATTCCCGACACAGCGGACTATCAGGTGCTGTTGTCCCCGCAGGACATCGTGATCGGCACGGTCCACGAAGACTTCGCCGTGGAAAGCCTGGCCGGCGATGTGTTCCAGTTGGGCAACACGTCCTACCGCATCCTGCGGGTCGAAGCCGGGCGCGTACGCGTGGAAGACGCCCAGGGCATGCCGCCGTCGATTCCGTTCTGGCTCGGTGAAGCGCCCGCGCGCACGGACGAAGTATCGGCGGCTGTCTCCCGCCTTTACCAGGATATGGATGCTCGCCTGCCGCGGACCGGGGAGGCGCTGAGTTATCTGGTGGATGAAGTCGGGATCGGCCTCATCGCTGCGACGCAAATCGTGGACTACCTGGGCGGGGCGAAAGCGGTGCTGGGACTGCTGCCTTCGCAATCCCGCATGGTGATGGAGCGATTCTTCGACGAAAGCGGCGGCACCCAACTGGTGATCCATTCTTCCTACGGCAGCCGCATCAACCGCGCCTGGGGACTGGCGCTGCGCAAACGTTTCTGCCGCAAGTTCAATTTCGAGCTGCAGGCGGCGGCGACCGAAGACGCCATCATCCTGTCGCTGACCGCGACGCACAGTTTTCCGCTGGAAGAGGTCTCCCGCTATCTGAACTCCAAAACCGCGCGCGAAGTGCTGATCCAGGCGTTGCTCGACGCACCCATGTTCATGACTCGCTGGCGCTGGGACGCAACGATAGCCTTGGCGCTGCTGCGCTTTCGCGGCGGCACCAAAACGCCGCCGCAACTGCAACGCATGGCGGCGGAGGATCTGGTCGCGGCAATTTTCCCGGACCAGCTCGCCTGCCAGGAAAACATCGCCGGCGACCGCGAGATCCCCGACCATCCGCTGGTCAACCAGACCATTTACGACTGCCTGCACGAGGCCATGGACATCGAAGGGTTCGAGAAGCTGCTGCGCGCACTGGAGAGCGGCGAAGTGGAGATTGAGACCCGCGACCTGATCGAACCTTCGCCGCTGTCTCTGGAAATCCTTACCGCCCGGCCTTACGCCTTCCTCGACGATGCGCCGCTCGAAGAGCGCCGCACCCAGGCCGTGGTCACGCGCCGCTGGCTCGATCCGGAAAGCGCGGCGGACATCGGCAAGCTGGATCCCGAAGCCATTGCCCGAGTCCGGGAAGAAGCCTGGCCGGAAGCGGAAACGGCGGACGAACTGCACGATGCGCTGTCCTGGTTGGGGCTGATTACGCAGGCCGAAGCCGACGTGCAGCCGCACTGGCGAGCGCTGCTGGAACGGCTTGCCGCGGACAAGCGTGTCACTCACTTCGCCCCGGCAAACGGACACGGCTTCTTCGTCACCGCCGAGCGCCTGCTGGAGTTCAGTGCTGTTCACGCCGGCGCCGCCTTGTCGCCGGAGATAGAAACGCCGGCCGCGCGCGTGAAGACCTGGATACGGGAAGACGCGCTGGTGGAAATCGTGCGCGGACGGCTGGAGGGTCTTGGCCCGACGACTGCGCGGGCGCTGGCGGCATCCATCGGCGTTTCCACGAGCGACGTGGACATCGCGCTGCTGGCCCTCGAAGCCGAAGGCTTCGTCATGCGCGGGAGCTTTACCTCGCTGGGCGCAGCGGAGTGGTGCGAGCGCCGCCTGCTGGCCCGCATCACCCGCTATACGGTCAAGCGACTGCGCCAGGAAATCGAACCCGTACCCGCTGCCGATTTCATGCACTTCCTGTTCGACTGGCAGCGCGTGACGGATCGCACCGAAGGTCCGGATGCCGTTGCTGCCGTGGTGTCGCAACTCGAAGGATTCGAAGCGGCGGCCGCCGCCTGGGAAACCGAACTGATTCCCGCACGGGTATCCGGGTACGAACCGGACTGGCTCGACGACTTGTGCCGTGCCGGGCGCGTGGTCTGGACCCGTCTCGATACACCGCGGCTCGATGTCGCGTCTGATGGAAGCCAACGTTCGCGCGGTCCGGGCCCGATACGCAGCACGCCGATCACCCTGTTGACCCGCAAGAATCTGCCGATGTGGATGACCTTGGCAAAAGTGGCGGATGAACCGCCGCAGTTGAGCACCCGCGCGCAGGCCGTTTTGCAATACCTGAAAGAGCACGGGGCTTCGTTCTTCGACGATATCGCCGGGGGCATGGACCAGCCGCGCACGTTCATCGAGGATGCCCTGCGCGAACTGACTGCTGCTGGCCTGGTGAATTCAGACGGCTTCAGCGGCCTGCGCGCACTATTGCTGCCCGCCGACAAACGCAAGCCAATTTCGGGCGGACGCCGCCGCCGCACAGCGGTATTCGGGGTGGAAGATGCGGGACGCTGGGCACTGATTCGGCGCAAAGCGCCGGCGGCAGAGACTTCGATCACCGTGCAAAGGGAAACGGTCGAGCAGATTGCCCGCACGCTGCTGAAGCGCTACGGCGTGGTGTTCTGGCGCTTGCTGGCGCGCGAAGCGGACTGGCTGCCTCCCTGGCGCGACCTGCTGACGGCCTTCCGGCGGCTGGAAACGCGCGGCGATATTCGAGGTGGCCGATTCGTTGCGGGATTTTCGGGCGAGCAGTTCGCGCTTCCGGAAGCGATCAGCGTGCTGCGCAATGTACGCAGCCAGGAAAAGACCGGCCGTATCGCGACCGTGAGCGGCGTCGATCCGTTGAACCTTGCCGGCATCCTGCTGCCGGGACCTCGCGTGCCGGCGATCTACAGCAACCGCATCCTGTTCCGCGACGGTGTTGCCGTCGCCGCGCTGGTGGCGGGCGAGGTGCAGTACTACGAAAAGCTCGATCCCGAGAAGGCCTGGGAACTGAAGAACATCCTGCTGCGCACGCCGGCGCCTGCCGGACTCGCTGCGCTCATGTGATTTCCATTCTTAAACCATAGGTCTTGAACCACGGAGAACACGGAGAGCTCGGAGGGAGAACAAGAACAACTTCAGTGAAATGGGGAAGATTACTGGTTACGCTCCATTGCTTCTTCAAGTTGATCCGGACCGATTGTGGACCATCCACTTGCCCCGCGTTTCTCCGTGTCCTCCGTGATCTCCGTGGTTCAAGATTTAGATTGTCAGGCAGTGGGTTTCTTATCGAAAACCGCGTGGCGAGGTTCGACTTCGACTGATTCGATTTCGACCCGATCCACTCTCGCCGCGGGCGGACCGCGGCGCGCCCAGACCGTCAGTGCGTCCACCGCGAAGGGTTCGCCCTGGAAGACCGCCTCGACACTGCCGTCGATCCGGTTGCGCACCCATCCCATGACTTTCAACTGTTCGGCGCGCTGGCGCATGGATTCGCGGTAGAACACGCCCTGAACGTGGCCGTGGATGCGCAGGCGACGCGAGATCATCGAATCGCAGCGAGTTCCCGGGCGCGGACCAGCGCCGACGGCAGGTCGTGGACGACGTTCTGCTCACCCAGCGTCAGGAGGAATCCCGAGCGGCGCAGCAGGGAGGCCGGCTGGTTGTTCATTCCGGCCAGAACGAGATGGCGGCCCTCTTCGCGCAGGGTGCGATGCAGGTTCTGCAGGAAATCCAGCCCGGTGGTGTCCAGATTGATGACTTGGTGCGTCTCGAGAATGAGGACGGACAACCTGTCCCGCTTGTGTTCCAGCAAGGTCTCGAGCTTTCCGATGGCGCCGAAGAACAGCGAACCGAACATCTTGTAGGCCACGATCGAACCTTCGCCTGCCCCGTCCGGCCGCTCCAGCGCACCGGCTTCCGCGCCGGGCAGCGCAATGGGCTCGATGCGCGTGATGTCCGAAATCCGGTAAATGAACAGCAGGCTGGCCAGCACCAGGCCGACCTCGACCGCCACGGTGAGATCGAAAATCACCGTCAGCAAGAAGGTCGACAGCATCACAATCCGGTAGTTGTTCGAGAAATGGCGCAGCCGCCGGAACTCCTCCCATTGCGCCATGTTGAATGCGACGAACAACAGGATCGCCGCCAGCGCTGCAAGCGGAATATGCGCGGCCAGCGGTGCGGCGACCAGGATGATGATCAGCAGGGTCGCCGCGTGCACGATCCCGGCAATCGGGCTCTTCGCGCCGGCCCGCACGTTGGTCGAGGTGCGGGCGATGGTGCCCGTTGCCGGAATTCCGCCGAACAGCGGCGAGACGATGTTGGCGATGCCTTGCGCCATAAGTTCCTGGTTCGGGTCGTGGCGGTCGTTGATCATGCTGTCGGCAACGCGCGCGCAGAGCAGCGATTCGATGGCCCCCAGAAGCGCGATGGTGATGGTGGGCGCAACCAGCAGCCGCACCGTCGACCAGTTGAAGTCCGGAAACGCTGGCATGGGAAGCGACTGCGGGATTCCGCCGAAGCGGGTGCCGATCGTTTCCACGGGGAGGTCAAGCAAGGCAACGGCCAGTGTTGCAATCACCAGGGCGGCGATGGTCCCCGGAATCCGGCCCACCAGGGCGGCTCGCCCGGGCAGGTTGAACATGCCGGCACGCCCGCTCAGCGCCGCAACCCGGGGCCAGGCAAAAACGACCAGCAGGGAAACCAGCGCGACGGCCAGGGCTATCCAGTTCAGCGTGTCGATGTTCTTCGAGATGACCGAGAGCTGAGAAAAGAAATTGGCGGGCATCTGCTGGATTTCCAGTCCCAGCAGGTCGCGCACCTGCGACAGCGCAATGAGCACGGCAATGCCGCTGGTAAATCCGATCACCACGGCGACCGGTATGAAGCGGATCAGCGCCCCGACGCCGGTCAGTCCCATCGCGAACAACAGGACGCCCGCCATCATGGTTGCGATGAAAAGGTTGGCTAGGCCGTATTGCTGGACGATGCCGTAAATGATGACGATGAACGCGCCCGCGGGGCCGCCGATCTGCACGCGCGAGCCGCCCAGCGCGGAGACCAGGAAACCCGCGATGATCGCGGTGAAGATGCCGTTTTCGGGTTTGACTCCGCTGGCGATGCCGAAGGCGATGGCCAGCGGCAGCGCCACCAGCCCCACCGTGATACCCGCGCCGAGGTCCGCGGTGAATTTACCGGCGCTGTAATTCCTCAGCTCCTCAACCAGACGCGGGCGGAAGCGCGTCAGCTTCATGGCCTTATTTGACCTTCATCCCGGGCTGGGCGCCGTCGTCCGGCGAGAGCAGGAATATGCCGGGCCCTTCGCCGCTGGCGGCGAGCACCATGCCCTGCGATTCGCCGAAGCGCATCTTGCGCGGCTGCAGGTTGGCGACCATCACCGTCAGCCGGCCGACCAGCTTCGCCGGGTCGTAAGCCGACTTGATGCCGGCGAACACCTGGCGGGTCTCGCTGCCGATGTCGAGCTGCAGCTTGAGCAACTTCTCGGCGCCTTCGACATGTTCGGCGGAGACGATGCGCGCGACGCGCAGGTCTACCTTGCTGAATTCGTCGATGTTGATAATCCCCTCTCCCTTCGGGAGAGGGGATTTTGGGGTGAGGGAGCGGCTACTACGCCGCCCTTCGGGAGAGGGGTTTGAGGTGAGGGAGCGGCTACTGCGCCGCCCTTCGGGAGAGGGGTTTGGGGTGAGGGAGCCGGAGCAGAAGACGTCATTTCATTCACCGTATTCCATATCGACTCGAGAACCGAGTCGGTTTTGCCGAGAACATCATTGTTCCAGAACCGCAGAACCTTGATGCCGAGTTTCGAAAGGAATTCCGTGCGCTTGATATCGCGGTGTTGTTGTTCCTGGTGCTGTCCACCGTCCAGTTCGATGGCGAGTTTCAAGTCGAGGCTGTAAAAATCGAGAACATATCGATTTGCGTCAACTTCTACCGGATGCTGGCGGCGAAACTTCGTGCCAGCGAGCCGCCGGTCCCTCAGCAAACCCCAGATGAGCTGCTCGGCATCGGTCTGCTCGCTTCGCAGCGTGCGGGCGAAATCCAGCAGGTCGGGTGGGAGCGGGACCTTTTTCTTGAAGAGGCTTTCCTTTCCCCTACCTCCCGTTTCCTGCCCCCCCGCTCCCTCACCCCCCCGCCCCTCTCCCGGAGGTAGAGGGGAGCCGAACTGTTGAAGGCTATCCTTGTTGGCTTCAACCAGCGCGGCGATCTGCTTCTGCTCGACGCGGGTCATCAGGTGTTTGTATTCGCTGATGCGATGTCCTTCCGCGAGGAGGGATCCCGCATCAGACCAGGTGAATGGTTTCGTGTTGAGGAATTTCTCGACATCCGCCGCCAGCCCTGGCAGCACCGGCTTGAGGTAGATGGTCAGCAGCCGGAACATGTTGAGCGCATCCGAGCAGACCTGTTGCAACTGTTGTTCGCTGCCAGGCTGTTTTGCAATTTCCCAGGGTTTGTTCAGATCGACAAAGAGGTTCGCTTTGTCGGTAAGCGCCATTACTTCTCGCAGGGCTTTGCCGTACTCGCGGGCATCGTAGAGTTCCGCGATCTGCCCGGCCCTGTCTTGCAACTCGCCAAATAAGGCATTTGCCGAACGGGACGATCCAAGGAGCTTGCCTTCGAATCTCCTGGAAATGAATCCCGCACTCCGGCTGGCGATGTTGACGTACTTGCCGATCAGGTCGCTGTTCACCCGCGCCACAAAGTCGTCGAGGTTAAGATCGATGTCTTCCATGGTCGAGTTGAGTTTGGCGGCATAGTAGTAGCGCAGCCATTCCGGATTCAGGCCTTGCTCGAGATAACTTTCGGCGGTGATGAAGGTGCCGCGCGACTTGGACATCTTCTGGCCGTCCACCGTCAGGAATCCATGGGCAAACACCTTGGTCGGCACACGATAACCGGCGAACTCGAGCATCGCGGGCCAGAACAGGGCATGGAAATACAGGATGTCCTTGCCGATAAAATGCATCATCTCGGTATTGCCGCCCGGCCGCAGGAATTCGTCGATTTCCTTCTGCGACCGGCCCTGCTTCTCGAAGTAGTTCCTGAAACTGCCGAAGTAGCCCACTGGCGCATCCAGCCAGACGTAGAAGAACTTCTGGTTGTTGGTGCCAGGAATGGGAAAACCGAAATAGGGCGCGTCCCGGGAAATGTCCCAGTCGGCGAGCTTGTTTTCGCCCGCTTCACCCAGCCATTCCTTCATCTTGTTCGCCGCTTCCGGTTGCAGGCGTTCGCCGGTCTGGGTGAAGCCGCGCAGGAAGTTTTCGCAGCGCTTGTCGGAAAGGCTGAAGAAGTGGTGCTCCGAGGCCTTGCGTTCGGGTTTGGCGCCTGACACCACGGAATAAGGGTCGATCAGGTCCGTCGGGCTGTAGGTCTTGCCGCAGACTTCGCAGGAATCACCGTACTGGTCCTTAGAATGGCAGTTCGGGCATTCCCCCTTGATGTAGCGGTCCGGCAGGAACATCTGCTTGACCGGATCATAGAACTGCTCGACCGAGCGCCTGGCAATCAGCCCCTTCCTGTCCAGTTGCCGGTAGATGTCCTCGCAGAACGTCTGGTTCTCCAGGGAATTCGTGGTGTAGTAATTGTCGAAGTCGACGTGGAAACCGGCAAAGTCGCGGGTGTGCTCGCCGTAAACCCGCGTGACCAGTTGCTCCGGCGTGATGCCTTCCTTGTCGGCGCGCAGCATGATCGGCGTGCCGTGGGTGTCGTCGGCGCAGACGTAGTGCACCTCATGGCCTTGCATCTTCTGGAAGCGCACCCAGATGTCGGTCTGGATATACTCCACCAGATGGCCGAGGTGGATGCTGCCATTGGCGTAGGGCAGCGCCGAGGTGACGAGGATGCGCCGCTTCATTTCTGCTTCAGCTTCGTGTCTGGACGGAGGGAAGCCGGGATTCTAGCAAATGACCCCCCACAAGGCCCCACAAAGCTCTTTACGTGTGGGGAAATCGGCTTAAAATTCGCCCCTTCAATTCCAGGTCAGCAGGCGTGGCGATAAGCGAAGAGCAGGTCAGGGCGGCACTCCAGACCTTCACCGACCCGGTGACGGGGAAGGACTACGTCGCCGGCAAGGAAGCCCGCAATATCCGGATCGAAGGCAGCGATGTCTCCCTCGACATCGTGCTCGGTTACCCTGCGAACAGTGTCATGGAGGACGTGCGCCAGGGCGTTGCTGCCCGGATGAAGACCTTGCCTGGCGTGGGGAAGATCGCCGTCAACGTCCAGTCGAAGGTTGCTGCCCACGCCGTGCAGCGGGGTTTGAAGCTGCTTCCGGGGGTAAAAAACGTGATCGCCGTGGCCTCCGGCAAGGGCGGGGTGGGCAAGTCGACCACCGCCGTAAACCTCGCGCTGGCACTGGCGGCCGAGGGCGCCTCGGTCGGGCTGCTGGATGCCGACATTTACGGGCCCTCCCAGCAGATGATGATGGGCCTGAAGGGTAAACCGCAGTCGAAGGACGGCAAGACCCTGGAGCCGATGGTGAATCACGGCATTCAGGTCATGTCCATCGGGGTGCTGGTCGACATGGATACACCCATGGTCTGGCGCGGCCCGATGGTGACCCAGGCGCTGGAGCAGTTGCTGCGCGATACCCAGTGGAAAGACGTGGACTACCTGGTGGTTGACCTGCCGCCGGGCACCGGCGATATCCAGCTCACGCTTTCCCAAAAGGTTCCGCTGACCGGTGCCGTCATCGTTACGACCCCGCAGGACATCGCGCTGATCGATGCCCGCAAAGGCCTCAAGATGTTCGAAAAGGTGGGCGTGCCCATCCTCGGTCTGGTGGAGAACATGAGCACCCATATCTGCTCTAATTGCGGCCACGAGGAGCACATATTCGGCAAGGGCGGAGCGGAACTGATGAGCAGGGACTACGGCGTCGATGTGCTGGGCAGCCTGCCGCTGGACATCAAGATCCGCATGCAGGCGGACTCGGGCAGGCCGACGGTAGTGGCCGATCCGGACAGCCGGCCGGCGCATATCTACCGGGAAATCGCCCGCAAGGTGGCGGCGAAGATCTCCGAACTGGCGAAGGACCACAGCTCGGCGTTTCCCAAGATCGTGATTCAAAATACATGAGGCAAGGGACGAGGGGCGAGGGACGAGGGGCGAGGGAAAAGCGCGAGCATCTGCCTCGGTCCGGCGCATTGCTTTTCACCCCTCACCCCTCGTCCCTCGCCCCTCACCCCTACGCGAAGCAATGAGCATCAAATCAGACAAGTGGATCCGCCGCATGGCGCGGGAGCACGCCATGATCGAGCCCTTCGAGCCGGGCCAGGTGCGCGTGGTCAACGGCCACAAGATCGTCTCCTACGGCACTTCGAGCTACGGCTACGACATCCGCTGCTCCAACGACTTCAAGATTTTCACCAACATCAATTCCACGATCGTCGATCCGAAGAACTTCGACGAGAAATCGTTCGTCGATTTCAATGGCGACGTATGCATCATTCCGCCGAACTCGTTCGCCCTGGCCAGAACAGTCGAGTATTTCCGCATTCCGCGCAACGTGCTGACGATATGTCTGGGCAAATCCACCTATGCGCGCTGCGGCATCATCGTCAACGTCACGCCATTCGAGCCGGAATGGGAAGGTTTCGTAACCCTGGAGTTCTCCAACACCACGCCGCTGCCCGCCAAGATTTACGCCAACGAAGGAGTCGCGCAAGTCGTCTTCTTCGAATCCGACCCCGATGACGTCTGCGAGACCTCCTACCGCGACCGCGGCGGGAAGTACCAGGGCCAGCAGGGCGTCACGCTTCCCAAGATCTAGAACAAGAAGCCTCCGTGGCCACGCCACATCACGCAAGCATCCGATCCCGCCGGCGTCCGCCGCCGGCGAGACCCGCAGGGAGATCCTCATGAAGTTTCGCTTTCCCATCGTCATCATCGACGAGGACTTTCGTTCCGAGAACAGCAGCGGCCTGGGCATCCGGGCGCTGGCGAAAGCGCTTGAAGAAGAGGGCATGGAAGTGCTCGGTGTCACCAGCTACGGCGACCTGACATCGTTCGCCCAGCAGCAAAGCCGGGCTTCGGCTTTCATCCTTTCAATCGACGACGAGGAATTCGCCGGCAGCGACCCCAACGACACGTCGACCCCGGTAATCACGGCGTTGCGCGCTTTCGTAAAGGAAATCCGCATCCGCAACGCCGAGATCCCGATCTACCTCTACGGCGAAACCCGCACTTCGCGGCACATCCCGAACGACATCCTGCGTGAACTGCATGGCTTCATCCACATGTTCGAGGACACGCCGGAATTCGTGGCCCGCCACATCATCCGCGAGGCGCGTTCGTATCTGGACAGCCTGGCGCCGCCGTTTTTCCGGGCGCTGGTCCACTATGCGCAGGACGGTTCCTACTCATGGCATTGCCCGGGCCACTCCGGCGGCGTGGCGTTCCTGAAGAGCCCGGTGGGGCAGATGTTCCACCAGTTCTTCGGCGAGAACATGCTGCGTGCCGACGTCTGCAACGCGGTGGATGAACTGGGGCAACTGCTGGACCACACCGGTCCGGTGGCGGCTTCCGAGCGCAACGCGGCGCGGATTTTCAACGCCGACCATTGTTTCTTCGTCACCAACGGCACCTCGACCTCCAACAAGATGGTCTGGCATGCAAACGTTGCGCCGGACGACATCGTGGTGGTGGATCGCAACTGCCACAAGTCGATCCTGCACGCGATAACCATGACCGGTGCGATCCCGGTGTTCCTGACGCCGACGCGCAACCACCTCGGCATCATCGGGCCGATCCCGCTGGAAGAGTTCCGTCCGGAGAACATCCAGAAGAAAATCGAAGCGAACCCGTTTGCGCGCAACGCAAAGCGCAAGAAGCCACGCATCCTGACGATCACCCAGAGCACCTACGACGGCGTGCTCTACAACGTCGAAACGCTCAAGGAAATCCTGAACTCGTCCATCGACACCCTGCATTTCGACGAAGCCTGGCTGCCGCACGCGACCTTCCACGAGTTCTACAAGGACATGCACGCCATCGGCAAGGACCGGCCGCGGACCAAAGACGCGATCATTTACGCCACGCATTCAACCCACAAGCTGCTGGCCGGCATCTCGCAGGCCTCGCAGATCCTGGTGCAGGAATCGGAGACCCGCAAGCTCGACCGTCATATGTTCAACGAGGCTTACCTGATGCATACCTCGACTTCGCCGCAGTACGCGATCATCGCTTCCTGCGACGTGGCGGCGGCGATGATGGAACCACCAGGCGGGACCGCCCTTGTGGAGGAGTCCATTGCCGAGGCGCTGGATTTCCGACGCGCGATGAGGAAGGTGGACGCCGAGTTCGGCAAGGACTGGTGGTTCAAGGTGTGGGGCCCGGAAAAGCTGACGGCAGAAGGCATCGGTTCGCGCGAGGACTGGATACTGAAGGCCAACGAGAAGTGGCATGGCTTCGGCAACCTGGCGCCCGGCTTCAACATGCTGGACCCGATAAAGTCCACGGTCATCACGCCTGGTCTGGACGTGTCGGGCAAATTCGCCAAGAGCGGCATTCCGGCATCGATCGTCACCAAGTACCTCGCCGAGCACGGGGTCATCGTCGAGAAGACCGGGCTCTATTCGTTCTTCATCATGTTCACTATCGGCATCACCAAGGGCCGCTGGAACACGCTGGTCACGGCGCTGCAGCAGTTCAAGGATGACTACGACAAGAACCAGCCCATGTGGCGCATCCTGCCCGAGTTTTGCCAGGCGTTTCCACGCTATGAGCGCATGGGCCTGCGCGAACTCTGCGACCAGATCCATGACATGTACAAGGCCAATGACGTGGCCCGGCTGACCACTGAGATGTACCTGTCCGACATGCAGCCGGCGATGAAGCCTTCCGATGCTTTTGCCGCGATGGCTCACCGGGACATCGACCGGGTCGAGATCGACAGGCTCGAGGGCCGCGTAACGAGCGTGCTTCTGACTCCCTATCCTCCCGGCATTCCGCTGCTCGTCCCGGGCGAAATATTCAACAAGACCATCGTGCGTTACCTGCAGTTTGCTCGTGATTTCAATCGTAAATTTCCCGGCTTCGACACCGACATCCACGGCTTGGTCGAGGGCGAGGCCGCGGGTGAAGTGCAATACTACGTGGACTGCGTGCGGCATCCCTGACCGGCGATGTCCGGAGATGAGACCCGGCCGGATCGTGTCCTGGCGACTGTATTACCTGGCAATCGGCACCAGAAAAGGGCGAAACCGCGATGCCGGTTTCGCCCTTGTTCATTGGAGAATGCCGTCTGCAATCCGAATCGGGATATCGCGTCCTTTCGCGCGCAAACCGTTTGACGCTTGGCGCGCAGTTATGTAATGTTCAGCGCGATAAAAAGTCTTTCAATCTCAGGGTTTACGGCAGATTCAAGTCAGTCAGGAGGTTTCGAATGCCGAATTTAAAACGGTTCGCGCTGTTTTCTACTTTGTTGCTGGTCATCTCGCTGTCTGCTTCGGCGGCGGATGACCTGCTGCTCAAGGCCAAGCAGCAGTTGGACAATGGCGATGCGCAAGGCGCTTACAACCTGCTCATTCCCCTTCAGTCCGCACGCGCCGGTAACCCCGAGTACGATTTTTTGCTGGGTTCGGCAGCGCTCGGAATCGGCAAGAACACGGAAGCGGTGTTTGCCCTCGAGCGCGTGCTCGCCGTCCAACCCAACAGCGCACCGGCCCGTGCACAAATCGCCCGTGCCTACTTCAACTTGAAGGAAACCGAAACCGCGAAGCGCGAATTCGAGAACGTCAAGAAACAGGACGTTCCGCCCGAAATATCCGCCACGATCGACCGGTTCCTCGACGCGATTGCCCGGGTGGAGGAGGCTGAGCGCACGACCATCCGCGGCTTCATCGAGGTCGGCGCTGGCTGGGACAGCAACGTCAACAGCGCGACCGCCGACGGACAGGTCGCAGTGCCGTCCTTTGGCGGCACGATTTTCAGCCTGGCGCCTGCATCCCAGGAGCAGGAGGATGCGTTCATCAGCTTCGGCGGAGGAGTGAGTTTCACGCACCCGTTTTCCAAGCGGCTCTCGATGTTCGGCGGCCTCGCCTACCAGAACAAGAACAACGTCAACGAAACGGACTTCTCGACTTACTACTACGACGCCAACCTGGGTATCGCCTACCGCCGCGACCGGGACACGTTCACGCTCGGTGCCCAGTACAACTCGTTCTTCGTCGACAATCCCCAACTGTATAGCGAAGCCTATCGGAACGCCTCGGGCCTGACCGGCCAGTGGCAGCATGATTTCGATTCGCGCAACCAGGTGAGCTTCTTCGGGCAATACAGCAACCTCGAGTACCCGGGCCAGGATGTCCGCAACGCCGACCGGTACGTGGGTGGCGCGGGATATGCTCATGCATTTGGGCGCGGCACCTTCATTACCTATCTGGGCGTTTACGGTGGGGTTGAGGACGAAAAAGAGGACGGGGTGCCGCAATTCGGCCACGACCTGTACGGTGCACGCATCGGGCTGCAATGGAACGTTGTGGAAAAATTCGCCCTGTTTTTCAACGGCAGTGCGGAACGCCGTGAGTACGGCGGACCGGACCCGTTCTTCCTGGTCGATCGTGAGGACACGCAGTACAACGCTTCGGCCGGAATGATTTTTGTACCGAAGAAGGGGTTGCGGATCACCCCGCAGGCAAGCTGGACGAACAACGAATCGAACATCCCGATAAATGAATTCGACCGGATCGTCTACCAGGTCACGTTGCGTTACGACATGTAGTCCACGGTGTTAAAGAACCGCGGTGCCAAAGAACCGGTTGAATTCCGGAGCACGAGAGCGAGTTGCGAATTGGACAAGGGAGCAATGAAGATGCCTAGGCAAAATTTCAAGCTGGCCGGCCATGCATTCCTGTTGAGCATGATTGCCGCTGCCTATCCGGTGATCGGCCACACGGCCCCGGCGGCGCGTGTGGATTTCGCTGTCGGCAACGTCAAGGCGATCGGCCCCAACGGTCAGAGTCGCACAGTGGCGAAGGGCGCGCAGATCGAACAGGGCGAAACGATCTCGACCAATAATGGCCGCGCGCAACTCAGATTTACCGATGGCGCGTACGTCTCGTTGCAGCCGGAATCTGAATTCCGCATCGACCAGTATCGGTTCGACGGCAAGCAGGACGGCAACGAGAAAGGCTTCTTCAGCCTGATCAAGGGCGGCCTGAGGACCATTACCGGCCTGGTCGGCCGGACGAACAAGAACAATTACCAGGTGACGACTTCGGTCGCCACCATCGGCATTCGCGGCACCGAGTACACCATCCAGTACGGCCAGTCTGTCATCGGCACGGTCGGCGAGGGCGAGATCAATGTCTGCAACGGCGCAGGCTGCCTGAGCGTCACCAACGGCGAGTCGTACTACGTGCAGAACGACGCCGTGAAACCCGTGCTGACCAACAAGCGTACGGACCTGCCACCGCCGGCACCGCAGAATCCGCCCGCGAGTTTCGCTGAAGCCGAAAACGTCAACGAGAACGGCGAATCATGCACCCTGGATCCAGCCAGTTGCGTTCCCCCGGCGCCCACCGGATTGCTGACCGGAACCCTCTCGCCGGGGAATGTGGCGTATGCAACCCAGTTCGGTTCGCAAAATGTCGGGACGACGCCCGCGACCCTCGATGCCAACGGCCTGCTGGTTTCCTTCGACCGTTTTGGTTCACCGTTCTCCCTCTCGAATCACCTCCCCAAGTCCGGTAACGAAGCCGGCAACGACGGAATCATTGCCTGGGGGTACGCGTTGGATTCAAGCGGCGGAGAGGCCGTCCACTATGCGGTGGGCACGGTTCCGAGCATTTCCGACCTGAATACCACATTCACGCAGATGACCGGGACGTATGAATTGCTCGGTGCCACGACGTTGACCGGAAGTTTGGGCAGCGCCGGAACGTTGAACAATGCGTTCATGAGGGTGGATTTTGGCCAGGCATCCGGTAACATCTCCGTCGGCATGGACCTGAATTTGAACGGAACGTCCGTATCCGCCAGCGCCACAGGCAATTTCTCGGGATCGGGATCGATATTCATTGCGTCGGGGGGCTCGTTCTTATCCAGCACTTATCTGGATGTTTCGGGTTTTTTCGCTGGAGCCAATGCCGAACGTGCCGGTGTCTCCTATACCGTCGCCGATCCGTCGGTGAACAGCAACGAAACTTTCCGCGGCGCGGCCGCCCTCAAGCAAACCGGTCTGACGTCTACGTTCGCGCAATAGTTGCGACTCTGCCTTCGGGTGCGCTCGCGCCAAACGTGCTGGATCCACGCTCCGTAGTCGACGGCATAGTCTGGCCGGCGGTACCGAACAACGCCGGCAGCACCATGATGTCGGCGTTGTTCCAGCTGCAACAAAGCCAGTGGCTTGATCCCGATCAGCTGTGGGCACAACAGCGTAGGCAGCTTAGAGAGCTCCTTCTATACTCCTGCCGCCATGTCCCTTTTTATCGACAAGGCTTGCAGGTCGAATTTGCCCGCTTGTCTGACGAGTTCTCCTTGCGGGAGTATTCGCGGCTTCCGCTGCTTACCAGGGCGGACATCCAGCAGCATTTCCGCGACCTTTGTTCGGATGCGCTTCCCCGCGACCACGGGGCGGCCTCTGCGGGAACGACTTCAGGCTCCACCGGGGAACCCATCCGTTTTCTCAGTACCCTTGTTTCCACGTTTTTCTGGCACGCGTTTACCTTGCGCGAGCACCTTTGGCACAAGCGCGACTTCCGCGCCGACATGGTCGCGATCCGGGTGGAAAAAGAGTCCAGTGTGGAGAAAAACTGGTTCGGGGAGGTTGGTGCCGGAATATTTCGCACGGGGCGTTGCGTGGTGATTCCCGCCCACTGGACGTTCGATCGCCAGCTCGCGCGCATCCTGGAGGAGAAACCAGCCTATCTGCTCGGCTATGCGAACAACCTGCTGGGCGTCCTTCAACTGGCGGATCAGCGTCGCGTGGAATTGCCCTGGCTGCGGGAAGTCCGCAGCTTCGGCGAAGCCGTTTCACCGGAATTGCGTGCCTACGTCCGGGACCGCTGGAAAGTGCCTTTTAGCGATGTCTACTCTGCGCGTGAGACCGGTTACATCGCGCTTCAATGCCCGGATCACGAGGCCTATCATATTCAGTCGGAGAGCGCGATCGTGGAGGTTGTCGACGATGGAGGCAATCACTGCGCTCCTGGCGAGATCGGCTGCGTCGTCGTCACGCCTTTGCACAATTTCGGCATGCCCCTGATCCGTTACGACATCGGAGACTATGCGGAGGTGGGCGGTCCTTGCGCATGCGGGCGCGGGCTTCCCGTGCTCACCAGGATCCAGGGCCGCTCGCGCAACTTGCTCGCCCTGCCCGATGGATCCAGAAGATGGCCGACGCTCGCGCCCGGAAAGCTCCTTGGCATCGCCCCGATCCGGCGATACAAGATCGTGCAGAAGAGCATTGCCGATGTCGAGATCCGGCTTATTGTCGACAGGCCGCTCCATGAGAATGAATTGGCAGCACTGCGCAGTCATTTCGCCGATCAGTTGGGACATGCATTCAATTGGACGTTCCGGTTCCTTGATGAATTCCCTCCGACATCCGGCGACAAGTTCGAAGACTTCGTTTCGGAAGTCGCCTGAATCCGGCCGCATGAATATCATCCGCACGGAAAGCGTCGCATCTCTTTCCGCCCGCACTGCATGAACGACGCAACAGAGGACGAACTGCGCGAAGCGGCGCGTGCCTTCGAGGCTGGTGCCGCCGGCGTGCCGGTTTTGCAAAACCTTTGCGCATGCCGGACCGGAGATGCGAATCTGCACTTTCTCCTCGGCGCATTGCTGGAGCGTCAAGGCCGTTTTGCGGACGCCCTGCAGGCGCTCGACCGGACCTTGCAACTGGATCCGGAACGCGTGCCTGCCCTCGGGGCAAAGGCCGCGGCACTGCGGGGGCTCGGGCGGCAGAAAGAGGCGATTTTGCTGCTGGTCGACGCCGCAGCAAGGCAGCCGCTAGCCGCTGAACTGTGGACAAACCTCGGCGTTCTGCGCGAAGCGGTCGGGGAATTCGGACCGGCCCTGGACGCCTATGATCGCGCGATCGCGCTTTCTGAAGCAAGCATGGGCGCCTGCATGAACCGGGGCTATGTCCTGACCCGGCTCGGCAGGCTCGGCGACGCGCTGGAAAACAACCAGCGCATCGCGGCACTGTATCCCGACAATGCGGATCTGCATTTCAATGTCGCGGAAGTCCTGCTCGCATTGCATCGTTACCAGGAAGCGGCAGAGGCCTGCGGCCGCGCCCTCGAGTTGCGACCCGACCATGCCAAGGCGCTCATCGACCGTGCGGTAGCCCTCGCGGCACAGGGGGAGGTCGAGGAGGCGCAGTACGATCTCGACAGGGCTGCGCGGATCAGTCCGCACGCCATGGACGCCTTTAACTTGGGGTTCGCCGAGCGCGCAGGGGGCATCCTCCAGGATTTCGGCGCTTACTCCATCTACTTCCATCTGCGGTATGAGTTGCTGGAATCATGCGAATGGAAGCATCGCGAGGAACTGATGCGTTCAGTGGTGGTTCAGGCAAACCAGGATGGCGGATCGGCGAGAGGAATCGCCGATCCGAACATACCGTTTCGGACGCTTGGATTCGATCTGCCCGGCTCAATCCAGCAAACGATTGCGCGAAGCATCGCCACTGCCATTGAAACCCGTGCGCAGGCCCAGTATTCGGCACTTCGAAAACCAGTATCCCGGCGCAAATCGCGCATCAGGCTGGGGTATGCCTCACCGGATTTCCGCATCCATCCAGCGGCGTTCCTCACCCGGCGCCTTTACGGCGGGCATGACCGATCGCGGTTCGAGGTCTTCGGCTATGCGCTGGCGCCGGATGACGGGAGCTGGATTCGCAGGGAACTGCAATCCGGATTCGACACGTTTCGCGACATGGGAACTCAAGATGCGAGTTCGATTGCGCGCCAGATGGAAGCCGACGGCATCGATATCGCCATCGACCTGGCGGGATACACCAACTTTTCGCGCAGCGGTGCATTCGCACTTCGTCCGGCCCCGCTTCAGGTGAACTGGCTCGGTTTCCCGGGGACTCTGGGCGCGGGCTTCATCGACTATGCCCTGGTTGACGGCATCGTGTGTCCCCCGGGAGACGACCCGTTTTGGACGGAAAAGCTGATCAGGCTGCCGAATACCTACTTCATCACGGACAATGATCCGAGATACGAGCCGGCCGGCATGGTCCGCGAAAAGGTCGGCCTGCCGGCGGACGGTTTCGTCTTTTGCTGTTTCAACAATGCCTGGAAAATCGAGCCGAGGATATTTTCCGTCTGGATGGACCTGCTAAAGGAAGTGCCGGGTTCGGTGCTGTGGTTGCTCGCATTCCGCCCCGAGGTCATCGTCAACCTGCGCCGTGAAGCGGGTGCGCGGGGCGTGGACCCGGACCGGCTGATTCTCGGCGGCCGGCTTCCCAATGAGGTCCACCTCGCGCGCTACGGTATCGCGGACATCTTCCTGGACACGTTGTACTACAACGCGCACACCACCGCGATCGATGCCTTGCGGGAGGGCACGCCCGTTATCACCGCGCCCGGCCAGACGATGCCTTCGCGGGTTGCCGCAAGTTTGCTAAGCGCGGCTGGAATGCCGGAACTGGTTTGCGCGACCCTCGGGGAGTATCGGGACAAGGCGCTGGCCCTGGCACGCAATCCCGAAGAACTTGCGCGTATCCGGTCAAAACTGAAACAGGGTCGCGGCAGTACCCCCCTGTTCGATACTCCGCGCTTCATCCGGAACCTTGAGACGGCCTACGAACTCATGTGGTCCCGGCACCTGCAGGGATTGCCGCCGGAGGCATTCGAGGTGCGGGAAGTGCCGAAACGCCAGGTATCGAGCCGCTGGTTCTGAAAGTCAGGCTTCCAGGTAGCGGTTCAGCGCTTCGCCCTGGGTCCTCAGCAGCAAGTCGATTGCTTCATTGAGTTGCAATTCGCGGCTCGCGCGATCCGCGCCGACGCGTTCGAGTGCCGAGCCGCACAAGTTCGTAGCCCCGCAGACCTGGCGCATTTCCCTCGAATAACGGCGCAATAGCGCCGCATCGTGCGTAGCAAGGGCCGCAACCAGCGTCGGACTGAGCATCGCCACGTTTCCAAGCAGGGCAAGGGGCATGATCCGACCCAGGGACGACAGGAAGTTCGTGCCAATGTCCCAGTCGGTGAGCGTGGCGCCCTTGGCCCTTGCAAGCGATTGCATGGCTTCTATGTAGAAGGGCAGGAACGCGTTGCCCCGGTCATAGACCGAAATGCAGTTGTTGACGCGCCGGTCGAGCATCAGCTCGCCCCATTTCTTTTCGCACCACAGCTCCATGCACAAGGCGTAGCCGTGTTCGGTCGAGACTTCGAAGCGATCCGGCATGAAGATCAGGACATCCGCGTCGACCCAGATGGCCCGTTCCCAGCCTTCGCCCAGGAACTTGCGGGCCCAAAGCGCCCTGGCCAGATCCGTCAGCGGCAGCATGCGTCCCCGGTAGGCGTCGAGAAACCACGCCGGGAGTACTTCGAATATCTCGTCGCCGATGAAGCGGTATTCGAATCCCCGCTGGCGGCCCCATTCGCGCACCGACTCCATGCAGCGGCGTATCCACTCAGGCGTATCGGCGCGGTAGGACTGAAATACCAGCGTTCTCACAATGCCTTGTGTCGGCGCTCTAGCGTGGAGTTGCGGTAACTCAGGTCGCTGGCATCGTCGTGCAGTTCTTCGCGGGCCGATTCCATCCATTCCGCCGCCGGCAACTCCGGGAACAAGACGTCGCCCTCGAAATCGCGATGGATCTCGGTCAGCAGGATGCGGTCGGCGATTCTCAGTGCCTCGCGGAATATCTGCTCACCGCCGATCACGAAGACTTCGCTGTCGTTCGCGGCCAGGGCCAGCGCCTTGACAAAGCTGTCTGCGACCAGGACGCCGTCGAAACGAAAACCGGAGTTGCGGCTGATTACGACAGTGGTACGGCCGGGCAGAATCCGGCCGATCGATTCGAAGGTCTTGCGGCCCATGATGATGTAGTGCCCCATGGTGAGCGCCTTGAAGCGCTTCAGGTCGGACGGCAAATGCCAGGGCAGCTTGTTGCCGGCGCCGATGACGCGGTTGCGCGCCATAGCGACGATCAATGAAATGCGGGGCACCGGCTTTCTGGCGTCACTCGTCACTCGTCACCTGATTAGTGTCGAAGATCGGGATCCCCGGACGGTGGCGCGCGCAGCGGCTAAACCGCCACTGGCGCCCTGATGGCCGGATGCGGGTCGTAGCCTTCGAGGGTGAAGTCTTCGTACTTGAAGTCGAAAATATTCCTGACGGCGGGATTGAGCTTCATGACCGGCAGCTTGCGTGTCTGGCGAGACAGTTGCTCGCGCGCCTGGTCGAGGTGATTCAGGTAAAGATGAGTGTCGCCCAGCGCATGGACGAACTCGCCGGGCTTGAGCCCGCAGACCTGCGCGACCATCAGGGTAAGCAAGGCGTAGGAGGCGATGTTGAACGGCACGCCGAGGAACAGGTCGGCGCTGCGCTGGTAGAGCTGGCAGGACAATTTTCCGTCGGCCACGTAGAACTGGAAGAAGGCGTGGCAGGGCATCAAGGCCATTTTGTCGAGGTCCGACACGTTCCACGCGGAGACGATCAGGCGCCGCGAGTCGGGGGTTCGCCTGATGTCGTCGATGACTTTCGAAACCTGGTCTATGTGGCGTCCGTCGGCTGTCGGCCAGGAACGCCACTGGTAACCGTACACGGGGCCGAGTTCGCCCTTCTCGTCCGCCCATTCGTCCCAGATCGACACCCCGTTTTCCTTCAGGTAGCGGGTATTTGTCTCGCCTTTCAGGAACCACAGCAGCTCATGGATGATGGATTTGAGGTGGACCTTCTTCGTGGTCAGCAGCGGGAAGCCGGCTTCGAGGTCGAAACGCAACTGCGGGCCGAAGACGCTGAGGGTACCCGTCCCGGTGCGATCACCCTTGCGGGTGCCGTTCTCGAGGATGTGGCGCATCAGGTCAAGATACTGTTGCATCGTTGCTCGCAGGAATCTCGTTCGGAGGAACGGATTTTAATGCACGCGCCGCCGCAGCGCATCGTCGGACGCGCGATGCCCCTATGCTAAACTTGGCCTTCATTTCAGTTGGTCGACGACCATGTCCGGCAATACCCTCGGCAAGCTCTTCTGCGTCACGTCCTTCGGAGAAAGCCACGGGCCGGCAATCGGCTGCGTCGTCGACGGCTGTCCGCCCGGACTGCTGCTTTCTGAAGCTGACATCCAGAAAGACCTCGATCGCCGCAAGCCCGGCACTTCGCGCCACGTCACCCAGCGCCGGGAATCCGACACCGTGGAAATTCTCTCCGGCGTGTTCGAGGGCCGGACGACCGGCACGCCGATAGCCCTGCTGATCCGCAACGAGGATCAGCGCAGCAAGGATTACGGCAACATCGCGCAAACCTTCCGTCCCGGCCACGCCGACTACACCTACTGGCACAAGTATGGCATCCGCGACTATCGCGGCGGCGGTCGCCAGTCGGCCCGCGAAACCGCCGTCAGGGTCGCGGCGGCCGCTGTGGCCCGCAAATGGCTGCACGAGAATCACAGCGTCGTCATCCGCGGCTGCATGTCCCAGCTCGGCCCGATTGCGATCCCGTTCAAGAGCTGGGAAGCGGTGGGCGCAAACGCCTTCTTCTCGCCGGATGCGGACATCGTTCCCCAGCTCGAGGAATTCATGGACCGCCTGCGCAAGTCCGGCGATTCGTGCGGTGCGAAAATCACCGCCGTTGCCGAGAATGTCCCGGTCGGCTGGGGGGAACCCGTTTACGACAAACTGGATTCGGACATTGCCTACGCGATGATGGGGATCAACGCGGTGAAGGGCGTGGAGATCGGTGCCGGTTTTGCAGCCGTTGCGCAGAAGGGCACGGAACACGGCGACGAAATGATGCCCGAAGGTTTTCTTTCCAACAACGCGGGTGGCATCCTGGGAGGGATTTCCACGGGCCAGGATATCGTCGTCAACATTGCGATCAAACCCACATCGAGCATCCGGCTGCCGCGGCGGTCGATTGACAAGGATGGCGCGCCGACCATCGTCAAGACCACCGGCCGCCATGATCCCTGCGTCGGCATTCGCGCCACGCCCATTGCCGAAGCCATGCTCGCGCTGGTCCTGATGGACCACGCGCTGCGCCATCGCGGACAGAATGCCGACGTCAGGGTTTCCACGCCCAGGATTGCGGCGCGGGCGTCCGACACAGCTCCGGAAGGCCGTGTCGCAGGCTCGGCCAACGATCCCGAGCCCGACGAGGCCTGACCGAACCCATCTTGTCCTGGCTCGAACGGATCGCCGAGATCAACCATCAGGACTGGCGGCCGGTCGCAACGCCCGCGTACTGCGCGGCGACGCTGGGCGTCCTGATCGTCTGTTTTTTTGCCAACACCGGCGAACGCTGGGTCCATCTGCTCGACAGTGCCAATCTTGCGCTTCATGAAGCCGGCCATCCTTTATTCGGGTTGCTGCTCGGCGGGAACTTCGCGGTGTACGGCGGCACCCTGGGGCAGCTTGTCTTCCCGGTTGCAGTGGTGAGCTCGTTCTGGTGGCGCCGCGAAGCCCTCGCCTTGGCCTTGTCTCTGGTCTGGTTATTCGAGAATTTCTGGAACATCGCCCGCTACATGGCGGATGCGAGGGCACGCGTGCTGCCGCTGGTCGGCGGCGGCGAGCACGACTGGACCGAGATATTTCTGCGCTGGGGCGTGCTGCCCCGGGATACGGGCATTGCCGGCTTCGTGGTTTTTCTGGGCTGGGCCGGAGTCCTGGTCGCCTGGGGCTGGCTTACCTGGCGCTGGTGGCAGGACCGGGAGATGGCGTAGTCCTGCCCCGTCATGTTCCGCCCCTCTTTCTATTTCCGGCTTTCCAATTTCTATTTCTGGTATTTCGCGTTCATCGGCGCGTTCGCGCCGTATTTTGCGCTTTACCTGAAATCCATCGGCTTTTCGGCGTCCCAGATCGGCGTGCTGCTGGCCGTCAATCCTGTTGTACGCATTTTCGGTCCGAGCTTCTGGGCCTGGCTGTCCGACCACTACCGCGCGCGGGGGCCGCTGATCCGGATCAGTGCGGCGGGAACGGCGCTTGTATTCCTCGGCGTTTTCTTCAGCCACAAGTTCGGCTGGATGTTCCTCAGCCTGATGCTGCTGAATGTGTTCTGGTGCGGCGTCCTGCCACTGGCAGAATCCGCGACCCTCAGCCTGGTCGGTTCGAAGGTGGGGACCTACGGCCGCATCCGCCTCTGGGGTTCGGTCGGATTCGTCATGGTGGTCATCGCCGGCGGATACCTCCTCGACTATCTCGGCATCGAGGCCCTGGGCCCGATGATCCTGATCCTGCTGGTGCTGATGGCCGCCAGCACGTTGCCGCTGCCCCGCGACCGCGAGGCTTCCCATCATGCGGAGCATTCGCCGATTCTGAGCATCGTCCGCCGTCCGGCGGTGCTGGCTCTGCTGGCGGGGTTTTTCTTGATGCAGGTTGCCCACGGCCCCTACAACGCGTTCTATTCGATCCACCTGGTCGAGGCCGGTTACTCCAAGACAGCGGTGGGTTGGTTGTGGGCGCTGGGAGTGGTGGCGGAGATCGTGCTGTTCCTCTGGTTACCGCGCCTGATGCGGGCGTTCAGCCTCAACCAGATCCTGATGGCCAGCTTCGGCTGTGCCTTCGTGCGCTTCATGCTGATCGCCTGGGGTGTGCAGTCACTGACCGTGATGCTGCTCGCCCAGTTGATGCATGCGATCACCTTCGGCGCTTACCATTCCGCGGGGGTCGCGCTGATGCACCGTATCTTCCGCGGCCGCAACCAGGCGCGCGGCCAGGCAATCTATACCAGCCTGGGTTACGGCTTGGGCGGTACCCTGGGCACCCTGATGGCGGGTTACATCTGGGAAAGCGGCGGCGCGGAGGTGACGTTCACGATTGCCGCCCTGGCGGCGTTGCTGGCCATGCTGGTCGTGGCTTGGAAACCTCTGTCGCTGCCCTCAAGTACCCAAGTCTGATTATCTCGGACCGCCGTCAGCCAAGTCGGATATGTCATAATTTCCGTTCGACTTGAACGACTCGCGTCCATTTTGCAACGCAGATCCACAGGCATCATGATTCCGCAAACGCTTTACGACAAGCTCTGGGCCAGCCACCTGGTCCGCCAGGAGGCGGACGGCACGGCCTTGATCTACATCGACCGCCATCTCGTGCATGAAGTCACGAGCCCGCAGGCCTTCGAGGGCCTCAAGCTCGCCGGCCGCAAGCCCTGGCGCATCGGGTCCATCGTCGCCACGGCCGATCACAACACCCCGACCCGGGATTGGGATCAGGGCATCAAGGATCCGATTTCCCGCCTGCAGGTCGAGACCCTGGACGCCAACATCCGCGAATTCGGTGCCAAGGCCTACTTCCCCTTCCTGGACAAGCGCCAGGGCATCGTCCATGTGATCGGGCCGGAGCAGGGGGCAACCCTGCCCGGCATGACCGTCGTCTGTGGCGATTCGCATACCAGCACCCATGGCGCGTTCGGCTGCCTGGCGCACGGCATCGGCACTTCAGAGGTCGAGCACGTGCTCGCTACCCAGTGTCTGGTGCAGAAGAAAATGAAAAGCATGCTGATCGACGTGGGCGGCGCACTCGGCCGCGGCATCACCGCGAAGGACATCGCCCTGGCGATCATTGGCAGGATAGGCACGGCAGGCGGGACCGGCCATGCAGTCGAGTTTGGCGGCAGCGCCATCCGGGCGCTTTCGATGGAGGGCCGCATGACCCTTTGCAACATGGCGATCGAAGCGGGTGCGCGCGCCGGAATGGTCGCCGTGGATGACACAACCATCGAATACCTGCGCGGCCGGCCGTTCGCCCCGGCAGGCGAGACCTGGGACAAGGCCGTTGCCTGCTGGCGCACGCTGAAAAGCGATGAGCACGCGCGCTTCGATTTCGTGGTGAAGTTCGACGCCCGCGAGATCAAGCCGCAGGTCACCTGGGGTACTTCGCCGGAAATGGTGGTATCGGTGGACGGCCGCGTGCCCGACCCCGACAAGGAAAAGGACGAGACCAAGCGCGAAGGCATGGAGCGGGCGCTGACCTACATGGGCCTGAAGCCAAATACCTCGATCACCGACATCCGCATCGACAAGGTGTTCATCGGTTCGTGCACCAACTCCCGTATCGAAGACCTGCGCGCCGCCGCGCAGGTCGTGCGCGGCAAGCATGTGGCTTCGAACGTGCGCCTGGCGATGGTGGTTCCCGGATCCGGGCTGGTGAAGGACCAGGCAGAAAAGGAAGGCCTCGACAAGATATTTCGCGAGGCCGGTTTCGAGTGGCGGCAGCCCGGCTGTTCGATGTGCCTGGCGATGAACGACGACCGGCTCGAACCGGGCGAACGCTGCGCCTCCACCTCGAACCGCAATTTCGAGGGCCGCCAGGGCACTGGCGGGCGCACCCATCTGGTAAGCCCGGCAATGGCCGCCGGCGCCGCGATAGCCGGGCGCTTTGTCGACGTGCGCTCGGAGCCCTAGCCATGGCCCGCCGCGCCTGTGTACTGCTCACCGTTGCAGCGTTTCTGCTGCTCGCGGGCTGCAATACGGTGGAAGGGTTTGGCAAGGACCTGTCCATCCTGGGGGACAAAATCGAGAGAAAAGCGGAAGGCAAAAAGTGACCATCGAGAAATTCACCCGACTCGAAGGACTGGTGGCACCGCTCGACCGTGCCAACGTCGATACGGACGCCATCATTCCGAAGCAGTTCCTGAAGTCCATCAAGCGTTCGGGTTTCGGCGTCAACCTGTTCGACGCCTGGCGTTACACGGACCAGGGCGAACCGGGCATGGACAATTCAAAGCGCAAGCTCAACTCGGACTTCGTGCTCAACGAGCCGCGCTACAAGGGCGCGAATGTGCTGGTGGCGCGCAAGAATTTCGGCTGCGGGTCGTCGCGCGAGCACGCCCCCTGGGCGCTGGGCGACTACGGTTTTCGCGCATTGATCGCGCCGAGCTATGCCGACATTTTCTACAACAATTGCTTCAAGAACGGGCTGTTGCCGATCGTGCTGCCCGAAACTCAGGTGGACCGGTTGTTCCACGATGTCGCCGCCTTTCCCGGTTTTCGCGTCATCGTCGACCTGGCCGCGCAGACGGTCTCGTATCCCGACGGCAGCCAGGTTTTCGGTTTCGAAGTGGACGCCTTTCGCAAGCATTGCCTGCTGAACGGGCTGGACGACATCGGCCTGACGCTGCAGCATGTGGACGAAATCAAGGCGTTCGAGAGCAAACGCCGGCTCGAACAACCCTGGCTGTTCACGTAACGAATCACGATTCGAAACGCGAAACCGGGGCAGAGGATGCCCCGGTCTTTTTTTGAGAGAGCGAAGCATGAAAATTGCAGTCCTTCCCGGAGACGGGATCGGTTCGGAGATCGTCAAGCAGGCGGTGAAGGTGCTGACCGCCCTGTCGCGCGACGGCCTGAAGATCGAGATGGAGCAGGCGCCGATCGGCGGCGCCGGCTACGATGCCGCGCAGGATCCGCTGCCGCAGGCAACGCTGGCGCTCGCAAAGCAGGCCGATGCCGTGCTGCTCGGCGCGGTCGGTGGGCCAAAGTACGACATCCTGCCACGGCCCCTGCGTCCCGAGCAGGGCCTGCTGCGCATCCGCAAGGAACTTGGTTTGTTTGCCAACCTGCGCCCGGCGCTGCTGTACGAGGAACTGGCCAACGCCTCGACCCTGAAGAACGAAGTGGTCGCCGGCCTGGACATCATGATCCTGCGCGAACTGACGGGCGACATCTACTTCGGCCAGCCGCGGGGCCGGCGCAAGACCGAAGCGGGCGAGCGCGAGGGCTTCGACACCATGAAATACAGCGAGTCCGAAATCCGCCGCATTGCCCATGTCGGCTTCGGCATCGCCCGCAAGCGCGCGAAGAAACTCTGCTCCGTGGACAAGGCCAACGTGCTGGATACCAGCATCCTGTGGCGCGAAGTGGTCACCGAGGTGGCGAAGGAATATCCGGACATCGCGGTGTCGCACATGTACGTGGACAATGCGGCCATGCAACTGGTGCGCGCGCCGAAACAGTTCGACGTGATGCTCACCGGCAACATGTTCGGCGACATCCTTTCCGATGAAGCCTCGATGCTGACTGGCTCCATCGGCATGCTGCCGTCGGCGTCGCTGGATGCGAACAACAAGGGCCTTTACGAGCCGATCCACGGTTCGGCGCCGGACATCGCCGGCAGAGATGTCGCCAATCCGCTTGCGACGATCCTGTCGCTGTCGATGATGATGCGCTATACGTTCGCCGAGGAAGCGGCGGCGGCGCGCATTGAAGCGGCGGTCAAACAGGTGCTCAAGCAGGGCTACCGGACCGGAGATATCTACGAAGCGGGCACCAGGAAAGTCGGAACTGAGGAAATGGGCGATGCCGTGGTTGCGGCACTGCATTCGTGATTGGTGAACAGTGATCAGCGAACGGTTAACAGTGAACGGTAACTGGCGAAGGGTGAACGGTAATCAGCGAACGGCGAACAGTCGACAGGGATTTTCCGTTCACCGTTCACTGTTAACTGTTCACCATTTACTGATAGCTGTTCACTGAATTTCGGGGAATGAAATGAGACGAGTTGGACTGGTAGGCTGGCGCGGGATGGTCGGTTCGGTGCTGATGCAGCGCATGCAGCAGGAGCGGGATTTCGATCACATCGAACCGGTGTTCTTCAGCACATCGCAGCTCGGTGGCAAGGGGCCTGCGATCGGCAAGGACGTGCCGGCGCTGAAGGATGCGCGCGATCTGAAGGAACTGAGGGCGATGCAGATCATCATCTCCTGCCAGGGTGGCGATTACACCAGCGATATCTTCCCCAGGCTGCGCGCGGAAGGCTGGAACGGCTACTGGATCGATGCCGCCTCGGCCCTGCGAATGCAGAAGGACGCCGTGATCATCCTCGACCCGGTGAACCTCGATGTAATCAAAAACGCGCTGAAGGGCGGCGTGAAGAATTACATCGGCGGCAACTGCACTGTTAGCCTGATGTTGATGGGCATGCACGGCCTGTTCAAGGCCGGGCTGGTGGAATGGATCACGGCAATGACCTATCAGGCCGCGTCCGGCGCCGGCGCCCAGAACATGCGCGAGCTGCTGGCGCAAATGGGCCACGTGCATGGCGTCGCAAAAGAACTGCTTGAAGATCCGCTGTCCTCGATCCTCGACATCGATCGCAACGTGTCCGATGCGTTGCGCTCTCCGGCGTATCCGACGGAGCATTTTGGCGTGCCGCTCGCGGGCAGCCTGATACCCTGGATCGACAAGGATCTCGGCAATGGCCAGAGCAAGGAAGAATGGAAGGCGCAGGCCGAGGGCAACAAGATCCTCGGACGCGAAGCCAATCCGATTCCGATCGATGGTGTCTGCGTGCGCATCGGCGCGATGCGCTGCCACAGCCAGGCGCTCACCATCAAGCTGACGAAGGATGTGCCCGTTAGCGAGGTCGAATCGATGCTGGCCGCGGCTAACGAGTGGGTCAGGGTCGTACCCAATCAGCGGGAAGCCTCCATCAGGGAGTTGACTCCCGCCGCAGTCACCGGCACGCTCACCGTACCCATCGGACGACTGCGCAAATTGCCGATGGGGGGAAGCTACCTGACAGCCTTCACCGTGGGCGACCAGTTGCTCTGGGGGGCGGCCGAGCCGCTGCGCCGCATGTTGCGCATCCTTCTGGAAGCCTGATCAACGCTGAGGAAGGCCGGAAATATGCGGAAAAGTCTTGGGTTATCAGGGAATGTAAGACAAAAGTTGAGCTTGCATCCCTAAACCCATGATGTTATTTTATTTACCCTAATAAACTAAACGATCAGGGTGGGCGCCTTGGGGATCTCGTCTCTTCGCGCATGGATACTCGCCGCATCGTTGCTTTCGGTCTCTGCCGTAGCACATGCAGCAGGGTTGGGCAGGATCAATGTCACGTCGGCGCTCGGCGAACCGCTCAAGGCGGAAGTCGATCTGGTCGCCGAGAAAAAAGAGATCCCGTCTCTTGCCGTTCGCCTGGCAAGCCCCGAGGCATTCGCGCGTGCCGGTTTGACATACATGGGGGCGCTTACCGACGTGAAGGTCAGCGTCGAGACGCGGGGCGACGGCGAACCGTTCGTGCTGGTCACCACCAAGCAACCGATCAACGAGCCTTTCCTCGATCTGATGCTGGAGCTCACCTGGTCGTCGGGCCGGGTTACGCGTCAGTTCACCGCCCTGCTTGACCCGCCTTCGCTCATAGCGGAACGCGAAAAGCAGAAGGCCGCCGAAGCCCAGGTTAAAGCCGCTCCGCCGCCGCCGCCCGAGCCGACGCCGGAACCGGTTCCGGCGCCCGATCAGGCCACGCCCACCCAGCCGACCGATGTTCCGCCGACGGCCGAAGCACCGCCTGCCACGGAAGCTCCTGCAGTGCCGGCCCCGGAAGCTCCGGCATCGGAAGCTTCCAAGCCCGCTGAACCGTCCGCCCCCGTCGAAACCATTGGTGGAACCGCCCCGACCCTGCTCGGCCCGGGCAGTGCCCTGCCGAGCGGAATCGCAGCCGCGGATGCCTACGGTCCGGTCAAAGCCGGCGATACGCTAGGCAAGATTGCACGCGCGACCAAGCCGGCTGACGTCAGCCTGGATCAAATGCTCGTGCTGTTGTTCCGGGCAAATCCGGAAGCCTTTTCCGGCAAGAACATGAACCGCCTGAAGACCGGCAGGATCATCCAACTGCCGACTTCGGATCAGTACGCATCGATGTCCGCCACGGATGCCCGCAAGGAAGTCGTGGCTCAGGCCCGGGACTGGAATGCCTACCGCGAGCAGGTTGCCACGGCCGCCGGCCAGGCTGCCCCCGCCTCCGAACCCGCCGAGCAGACGGCATCTGGCAAGATTGCGCCCACGGTCGAGGACAAGGGTGCCGAAGCCGCAGAGGTGCCGAAGGAAGTCCTCAAGCTCTCAAAAAATGAACCCGCAGGCAGTGAGGCGGCGGGTGGCAATGCGCAGTCCGCCGCCAAAGTAAGAGCACTGGAGGAAGAGCTGGTTGCGCGCGACAAGGCGGTCATGGAGGCCAATGACCGTGTCGCCAAGCTGGAAAAGACCATCAAGGACCTGCAATCCCTGTTGGAAATCAAGAACAAGGGCCTGACGGAATTGCAGAAGCCGGCGGCGCCCGCCACCGGCCAGCCGGGGCAACTGCCCACTCCCGCACCGGCACCGGTAGCCGAACCGGCCACACCCGCGACTCCCGCTGCGCCCACGACACCGGCCCCGGCCACCGCGACGGCGCCGCCGTCGGTCCAGCCCCGGTGTGATCGCGCTGATCCTGATTGGTGCGCTGGCCGTGCGTGCAGTCAAGCGCCGCCGCGAATCGAAGGCTGATTCCGACGACTCTGGCCCTGCGTTCGTAGCCGCGGCTCCGGCCGCAGCGGCAACCTATTTCGGCGCTGACAGCAGTGCCCCCGCCACGGCATCGGCCGCAGCGAGCGACAGCGATGAAGTCGATCCGGTCAAGGAAGCCGAGATCTTCCTGGCCTATGGCCGGGATGCCCAGGCCGAGGAGCTGCTGAAGGAAGCGCTCGCCGCCAATCCGAATCGCCAGGAAGTGCGCGTCCTGCTGCTGCAGATCCACGCGAAGCGCAAGGACGCCAAGAGTTTCGAGCAGATTGCCCGCGAACTTCAGCAGGCGACGGGAAGTTCGGGACCCTACTGGGACCAGGCTGTGGCGCTCGGTTATCAGGTCGATCCTGGTAATCCCCGCTACGCCGCCGGCCAGGGCAGTGGCGGTATGTCCATTACCATGGCAGGTGCCGCTGCGGAGAACGTGGACTTCAACATCGGCTCCGACGATGCCCAGACAGGCACCGCGACAGACATCGACCTGGGCGACGGCGGCAGCGCACTCGAGAGGACGCAGGTCATCGATCTCAATGCGGGTCCGTCCCACGATGACACCACCGTAATGGAGGCCCGCGCGGTGCCGGATATCGCGTTCAATGTCGACCTGCCGGCCGCAGAACCCCGGCCGGCCCAAGCTTCGAGCGGCCTGGATTTCGACATCGACTTGAATTCGTTCAATGTGCCGGCGGCTTCAGACCCTGCGGTTTCGAACCTGGCGGCGAAACCCGCGTTCAGCGGCGGTCTCGATTTCGACATGAGCGCGCTGTCGATGGACACGCCAGGAACCACCGCGTCTGGCGTCGAAACGCCGGCCGCCGCCCTGGAGTTCGACTTGTCGGGCATCAGCCTGGACCTGGGTGAGACCACCCCGCGAGTCTCACCGTCGGGCAAGGATGATCACTGGTACGACGTGCAGACCAAGTTCGATCTGGCCAAGGCCTATCAGGAAATGGGCGACAAGGACGGTGCGCTGGAAATCCTCAAGGAAGTGGTTCAGGAAGGTGATGCCGAGCAGAAGGCCGCCGCCCAGGCGGTGCTGTCCAGCCTCGAGTCCTGATCCGCCGCGAGCGCCCGCAGAATTGCGGGTCGGTAAGTTTTATGTGATATCCGATGCCGGGGCACTCGTGCCCCGGCTTTTCTTTCGGGGTCTGAAGTGAGAATCGCTCTTGGACTCGAATATGACGGTGCCGCGTTCTGCGGCTGGCAGACACAGCCGGGAGGCTGCGGAGTGCAGGACGCGCTCGAACAGGCCCTGTCGGGCGTGGCCGGGGGAAAAATCGAAACAGCCTGCGCGGGCCGCACCGATGCCGGCGTGCATGCTATCGCGCAGGTGGCGCATTTCGACACCGTGGTGGAAAGACCGCTTAGCGCCTGGACGCGTGGAACGAACGCGCTGCTGGCGCAGAGCGTCGCCGTCACATGGGCGCGTGCGGTGGACCCGGAATTCCATGCGCGTTTCTCCGCCACGGGCCGGCGCTACGTCTATTGGCTGCTCAGCCGTTCCCAACGCCCCGGCCTGCTCAGCGGCCGCGCCGGCTGGACGCATCGCGCGCTCGACGAGGCGGCGATGGGCGAGGCAGCACAGTGCCTTCTGGGCCAACACGATTTCAGCGCCTTTCGCGCCGCCGAGTGCCAGGCCAGGACACCGGTCAAGACCATGCGCGAGGTGATGATCACCCGGCGCGGTGACCTGATCCGCTTCGAGTTCGCGGCCGACGCATTCTTGCAGCACATGGTGCGCAACATCGTCGGCTCGCTGGTATACGTGGGCAGCGGACGCCATCCGGTGGGCTGGATCCGCGATCTGCTGGAAACCCGCGACCGTACGCGGGCCGCGCCAACATTCTCCCCGGCCGGGCTTTACCTGTCGGCAGTGGAGTACGATGCCGGTTGGGCGATCCCGCCAAACCCCGACGCCGGCCGCATAGAGGACATCGTCCTTTCGGCCTGCTAGTCAGCCTCCCAATCCAAATGGCTACCGCTGTAAAAATCTGCGGCATTACGCGCGTCGAGGATGCACTCGTCGCGGCGCGGGCGGGCGCGCATGCGATCGGGCTGATCTTCTCCTCGAAAAGCCCACGCCTGGTATCCGATCCAGTCGCGGCCGAGGTAGTGAGGGCGCTGCCGCCGTTCATCACACCGGTGGCGTTGTTCGTGGACCAGCAGGCTGCGGAAATCGAGCGGGTGTTGGCAAAAGTACACCCGCAGTTGCTGCAGTTCCATGGCGACGAGCCGCCCGAGTTCTGCGCAAGCTTCGGCCTGCCGTACATCAAGGTGGCAAGAGTGAGGGCAGGGATGGATTTGCTACAATACGCGCAGCAATACCGTGCCGCGAAAGGCCTTCTGCTGGATGCGTTTGTCGAAGGCAGTCATGGCGGCACCGGTTCCGCATTCGACTGGGCGCTCATCCCTCGCGATTTTCCCCTGCCGCTGATATTGGCAGGCGGGCTGAATCCCGGAAACGTTGGCGAGGCGGTACGGCGCGTGCGGCCCTGGGCAGTGGACGTCAGCAGCGGGGTCGAGGCGGCAAAGGGCATAAAGGATGCGGCCAAGGTGGCCGCCTTCATTCGAGGAGTGAGAGATGCAGATGTATGAGGGAGTGACAGCCTATAACCTTCCGGATGGTAAAGGCCATTTCGGGCCCTACGGTGGTGTGTACGTCGCCGAGACCCTGATCCATGCGCTCGACGAGCTGCGCAACCAGTACGAAAGCATGCGCCGGGACCCCGAATTCATCGCCGAGTTCGAATCCGAACTCAAGCATTACGTCGGGAGGCCCAGCCCGGTCTATCACGCCAAGCGCCTGTCGCAGCAATGCGGCGGTGCGCAGATCTGGCTGAAACGCGAAGACCTCAACCACACCGGCGCACACAAGATCAACAACACCATCGGCCAGGGCCTGCTAGCAAGGCGCATGGGCAAGAAGCGCATCATCGCCGAAACGGGTGCGGGCCAGCATGGCGTGGCGTCGGCCACGGTGGCGGCGCGCTTCGGCATGGAATGCGTGGTGTACATGGGCTCCGAGGACGTCAAGCGCCAGTCGATGAACGTCTATCGCATGAAGCTGCTGGGCGCGACGGTGGTGCCGGTGGAGAGCGGTTCGAAAACGCTCAAGGACGCGCTCAACGAAGCCATGCGCGACTGGGTCACCAACGTCGAGAATACTTTCTACATCATCGGCACGGTGGCCGGCCCGCATCCCTATCCAATGATGGTGCGGGATTTCAATTCTGTCGTGGGGCGCGAACTGCGCACGCAGATGCCCGAAGTCATCGGTCGCCAGCCCGACGCCATCATCGCCTGCGTCGGCGGGGGCTCGAACGCCATCGGCGCCTTCTATCCCTATATCGAGGACAAGCAGGTCCGCCTGATCGGCGTTGAAGCTGCGGGCCATGGAATTTCTTCCGGCAAGCATGCCGCCACACTGTGCGCAGGCCGGCCAGGCGTGCTGCACGGCAACCGCACCTACCTGATCCAGGACGAGAACGGCCAGATCATCGAGACTCATTCGATTTCCGCCGGACTCGATTACCCGGGTGTCGGCCCCGAGCATTCCTGGCTCAAGGACAGCGGCCGCGCCGAGTATGTGTCCATAACGGACGACGAAGCCCTGAACGCCTTCCACACGCTGACGCGCATGGAAGGCATCATGCCGGCGCTCGAATCCTCCCATGCCGTTGCGTATGCGATGAAGATCGCGCCGTCGCTGGGAAAGGACAAGGTTCTGCTGGTCAATCTCTCGGGCCGCGGCGACAAGGACATGAACACCGTCGCCGAACACTCGGGAATGAAGCTGTAAGCGGCGAGCGGTATCTTCCTCCCCCCTCGCCCCTAAACCCTCGCCCCTCGCCCCTTAGAGAAAATGTCCCGCATCCAGGCAACATTCAGCAGACTCCAGGCGCAGAACAAGAAAGCGCTGATTCCCTTCATTACCGCGGGCGACCCGAATCCCGGGATGACGGTGCAGATCATGCAGGCGCTGGTTTCCGCAGGCGCCGACATCATCGAACTCGGCGTGCCGTTCTCCGACCCCATGGCAGACGGTCCGACCATCCAGCGCTCGAGCGAACGGGCGCTCAAACATGGCACCAGCCTGAAGCACGTGCTGGGCATGGTGAAGGAATTCCGCGCCAGCGACGCCACCACGCCTGTGGTTCTGATGGGCTATGCGAACCCGATCGAGGCCATGGGTCATGGCGAGTTCGCAACAGCGGCCCAAGCAGCCGGCGTCGATGGTGTGCTGGTCGTCGACTATCCGCCGGAAGAAGGCGGACCGCTGGTCGAACTGCTGAAGAGGCACGGCGTCGATTCCATTTTTCTGTTGTCGCCGACCACGCAGGACAGCCGCATGGAGAAGGTTGGCCGCATGGCGACCGGTTACATCTATTACGTGTCGCTCAAAGGCGTGACCGGTGCGGCAACGCTGGACCTGAAGGAAGTTGCCGCCAGGATTCCGCTGATCCGCTCACACATCAAACTGCCGATCGGTGTAGGCTTCGGCATCCGCGATGCCGCAACCGCCAAGGCAATTGCCTCGGTGTCCGACGCCGTCGTCATCGGCAGCAGGCTGGTCGAGGAAATCGAGGCTTCCGCTTCCGACAAGGTTCTCGGCAACATTTCGACGTTGCTCGGCGGCATCCGCCGGGCCATGGACGGCGCCTGAAAGTTGCGGTTGCCGATTGTTTGCGTTGAGCAGTGACTCCGGGCGCAGGCCCGCCGCATGACAAGGGGACGTGGATGAGCTGGTTGCAGAAACTGCTTCCGCCGAAGATCAAGCGCAATGCCGGCGCGGTCAGGAAGGCGGTTCCCGAAGGCCTGTGGAGCAAGTGCGAGATCTGCGAGACGGTGCTCTACCGTTCCGACCTCGACAAGAACCTGAACGTCTGCCCCAAGTGCGGCTACCACAACCGCCTCACGGCGCGCGAGCGCGTCGACCTCATGCTCGACCCGGAAGGCCAGTTCGAGATCGGCGCGGAAGTTGAGCCGATCGATTTCCTCAAGTTCGTCGACAGCAAGCGCTATACGGAGCGCCTCCAGCAGGCCAGGGCGGAAACCGAGGAAGACGATGCGCTGGTAGTGATGCAGGGTTCGATCAAGAACGTGCCCCTGGTGATCGCAGTTTTCGAGTTCCGTTTCCTGGGCGGTTCGATGGGCTCCGTGGTTGGCGAGCGTTTCGTGCGCGGCGTGCAGAGCTGCTGCGAACAGAACCTGCCCTACGTCTGCTTTTCCGCCAGCGGCGGCGCACGCATGCAGGAAGGCCTGATGTCGCTGATGCAGATGTCCAAGACCACTGCGGCGTTGACCCAGCTTTCACGCGCACGCCTGCCCTTCATTTCCGTACTGACCGATCCCACGATGGGCGGCGTGTCGGCGAGTTTCGCGTTCCTTGGCGATGTCGTGATCGCGGAGCCCGGCGCATTGATCGGGTTCGCGGGCCCGCGGGTGATCGAACAGACCGTGCGCGAGACGCTGCCCGAGGGTTTTCAGCGCTCCGAGTTCCTGCTGCAGAAGGGCGCTATCGACATGATTGTCGACCGCCGGCAGATGCGCGACAAGCTGGCTGGTCTCATCACCCTGCTGATGCGGGCTCCCGCCGCCTGAGGTTTTTCCGCGACCTGAACCGCGGAGGCGCAGAGAAAATCGCGCGGAGAAATACGAAAGCTGGAACAAGAGCCAATGTTGTTGAATGTCACGATTACCATTTTCCCGAGTATCAGTTTTTTCTCCGCGTATCCTCTGCGCCTCCGCGCCTCTGCGGTTAGAGTTGATTGAGATAGATACCCTTGTCCGTTGACCGCGCCGTCGAGCCGCAGTCGTTGAACGACTGGCTCGGTCGTCTCGAACGCATTCATCCTTCCGCCATTGCCATGGGCCTGGAGCGGGTCGCGGAGGTGCGTGACAAACTCGGGCTGAAGCTGCAATGTCCGGTCATCGCCGTCGCCGGCACCAACGGCAAAGGTTCGGTATGCGCGATGCTCGAAAGCATCTATGCGTGCGCCGGCTATAAAGTCGGGCTCTACACCTCTCCGCACCTGCTGCGCTACAACGAACGGGTTCGTGTCGCTCGCCACGAGGTGGCCGATGACGCCCTGGTGCAATCGTTCCGGCGTATCGACGCCACACGCGGCGAGGTCCTGCTGACCTATTTCGAGTTCGGTACGCTTGCGGCCGTCGACATCTTCGCGCGCGAGAACGTGGATGTGGCGATTCTGGAGGTGGGGCTCGGTGGCCGCCTCGACGCAGTCAACGCATTCGACTCCGCCTGTGCCGTCGTCACCAGCGTGGACCTCGATCACATGGAATATCTGGGGAACGACCGCAACAGCATCGGCTTCGAGAAGGCAGGCATTTTCCGTCCAGGCACGCCGGCAATCTGCGGCGATGAGGACCCGCCTCCCACACTGGTCGAATACGCGCAATCCATCGGCGCGCCGCTGCATCTGCTCGGGCGCGATTACGGATTCAATGCAGAGGCCGGCCAATGGCGATTCTGGTCGCATACGGGGAAAAGATCGTCGCTGCCGCATCCCGCCCTGCGGGGGGCTTGTCAGCCGGGCAACGCGGCCACCGCGCTGGAGGCGCTCGAACAGCTCAAGGACGTGCTCCCGGTCGACATGGGGGCGATTCGCCGCGGCTTGCTGGAAGTCGATCTGCCCGGCCGTTTCCAGGTTCTGCCGGGACGGCCGCTCACCATCCTCGATGTCGGCCACAACCCCCACGCGGCACGGGGCCTCGCGGCGAGCCTGAGCGTCCTGCCCAAAGGGGGGCGCACCCTTGCGGTCTTTGCCATGCTCAAGGACAAGGATATCGAAGGAGTCGTGGCAGCGGTCCAGGGGCAGATCGACGAATGGCTGATCGCCGGGCTGGATACTCCCAGGGGAGCGGACGCTGGCCGGATTGCGCATGCGCTTGAGTCGGCGGGAGTGGGCGCGCCGGTCACGAAGTTCGACACGCCAGAGCAGGCGTACCGGCAAGCCATCAGGTCGGCCGGACAAAATGATAAAATTTTGGTGTTCGGCTCCTTTTACACAGTGGGCGCGGTGCTGCAGGCTCGAGGTTGAGGCCGGCCACGGCTCCACAAAATCCACGGCTTCACAAAATAAAATAATGGCGAAAGCGATCAGCGACGAAGAACTGCAACTCAGGAAGCGTGCGCGCCGGCGACTGGTGGGGGCGATTGCCCTGGTCCTGCTGGTCGTGGTGTTCCTGCCAATGTTCCTCGACAGCGAGCCGCAACCGCTGAACCAGGATATCGCGATCACCATCCCGCCGATCCCGGCTCCCGAAACTCCCGCATCGGCGCCCGCGTCCCCGGCGCCGATTGCCGGGATGCCGAACGCTCTGCCGCCGCCTTCCGAATCCTCCGCGGCGAAACCCGCGGAATCGGTCCAGCCGGGAGCGCCCGCGGCTTCCGCACCGAAAGCCGAACCGCAGTCAACGCAAATCAAGCCGTCCAGGGCGGAGGCCGACCCGAAGCCCGCCCCCAGAAACACGCCCCATCCGGTTACCTCCCCTTCAGGGGATGGCTACGTAGTGCAACTGGGGGCGTTCTCCAACGCCTCCAACGCCAAGGCTTTGCAGAAGAAACTGCAGGAGAACAAGTTCAAAGCCTATACCGAGCTGATAAAGAGTCCTGGCGGCGACCGCACCCGGGTGCGCGTGGGGCCTTACGCATCGCGCGAGGCCGCCGACAAGGCGCGTGACCAGCTCAAGGCGCGCAAGCTGATCATCGGCGACGCCACGGTTGTCCGACAGGGCGATTGAAGCAAAGCCGCCGGGGGCGATTGAACTTGAAAATCCGGACCGCCGCCGCCAACTGTCGTAGTACCTTCCGGTCGATCGCGGGTCGATGACCCTGTTCGATCTCGCCGTTATTGCAGTCCTGGCTGCTTCGGTGGGCCTGGCAGCGTGGCGGGGGATGGTCCGTGAGGTGTTTTCGCTGGTTTCGTGGCTGGGCGCCTTCTGGATCTCCAAGGAATTTGCCGGAATCGTGGCCGGCTGGCTTCCGGCTTCGATCTCGAATCCGGGGTTGCGGCTGGTGATCGGGTTCGTGGGCCTGATGGTTCTGGGCCTGCTGGTGTTCAGTCTGATCACGCTGCTCATGGTGCATCTGGTAAAGGTTGCCGGCTTGAAGACTTCGGACCGCACGCTTGGCGCGTTCTTCGGACTGGTGCGTGGAGTGGTCATTGTCGTCATTCTGGTTCTGGTCGGTGGCATGACCACGGCGCCGCGCGAACCGTACTGGCGGGGTGCACTGTTGTCGCGGCCCCTGGAAGCGGTGGCGCTCTGGGTGAGGCCCTGGTTCCCGGTGGAAGTGGGCCGACGGGTGAGTTTCGAATGACTGCTTTCGACTATACTTGCGACTGCAGAGCCCCCGATGTGACCGACCCGGTCATTCTGGGCATGGAGGCCTGAGACATGTGTGGAATCCTCGGCGTTGTCGCCAAAACTCCGGTCAACCAGCTGCTTTACGACGGACTGCTGGTGCTGCAGCACAGGGGCCAGGACGCGGCAGGCATCGTCACAGCCGATGGCAGTAAGTTCCACATGCACAAAGGTGGCGGCCTGGTGCGCGACGTGTTCCGCACCCGCGACATGCGCCAGCTCGGCGGCAACATGGGCATAGCCCACTGCCGCTACCCCACCGCCGGATCCGCCACCTCCTTCGCCGAAGCCCAGCCGCTCTACGTCAACTCGCCGTTTGGCATTGTCCTCGGCCACAACGGCAACCTCACCAATTCCGAGCAGTTGAAGCGCGAGATGTTCCGTCAGGACTTGCGTCACGTGAACACCAATTCCGATTCGGAAGTCCTGCTCAACGTGCTCGCGCACGAACTGCAGGAGGCGGCCAACGGCTACCAGCTCGACCCGCCCACGATTTTCCAGGCGGTGTCAGGTGTGCATCGCCGTTGCCGCGGCGCCTATGCGGTGGTGGCGATGATCGCCGGTTACGGCTTGCTGGCGTTCCGTGATCCGTTCGGCATCCGGCCCCTGGTGGTTGGCATGGCCCAGACGGAGCAGGGCCCGGAATACCTGGTTGCCTCCGAGAGCGTGACCCTCGATACCCTGGGATTCGAACTGGTGCGCGACGTGGCGCCCGGCGAAGCGATATTCATCGACTTCGAAGGCAGCTTCTACAGCAGGCAGTGCGCCATGAATCCGCAGCTCAATCCCTGCATTTTCGAGTTCGTCTACCTTGCGCGGCCGGACTCCGTGATCGACGGCATCTCCGTATACGAGACGCGCATGCGCATGGGCGCCAGCCTCGCCGAAAAGATCAAGCGTGAATACCGCGACCTGGAAATCGACGTGGTGATTCCGATTCCCGACTCGAGCCGGCCTTCGGCCATGGAGCTCGCGGAAAAGCTGGGAAAGCCGTATCGCGAAGGTTTCATCAAGAACCGCTATATCGGCCGTACCTTCATCATGCCGGGACAGGAAGTGCGCAAGAAATCGGTACGCCAGAAGCTCAATGCGATCGGCATGGAGTTCAAGGACAGGAACGTGCTGCTGGTGGACGACTCGATCGTGCGCGGAACCACCAGCCGGGAGATCGTGCAAATGGCGCGCGACGCGGGTGCGCGCAAGGTGTATTTCGCTTCGGCCGCGCCGCCGGTCCGCTACCCGAATGTGTATGGCATCGACATGCCGACCTCACGCGAACTGATCGCGACGGGCCGCACCGATGAAGAGATCGCGCGTGAAATCGGCGCGGACAGGCTGATCTACCAGGACCTCGATGCGCTGGTTGAGGACGTGAAGTCGGTGAATCCGGGCATTCTCGCCTTCGAGACCTCCTGCTTCAACGGCGTGTACGTCACTGGGGACATAACGCCCGAGTACCTGGCCGGCGTGGAAGCGCAGCGCAACGACGGAGAACTTTCCGGTGGGCAGGATTCGAACATCACCCAGCTGGATCTGAACCTGGCCACCGCAGAATAAGCCGACCGTGGCTCGCCGGTGCGCGGTTGACAGCCGCATGCACCGGGCGTAGCTTATGCACTTCGCGCCGATTTGAGAACAGCTTGCGGGCGCGTAATAAATGCTGCTAAAGCGTGTCGGAAATTCGAACCCGCTTGGCAACAGCTCAAGCGGGTTTTTTATTTCGCGGCCAAGGTTGATTCGCAGCCAAAATTTCAATGAACAGATCTGATTAAACAGGTCTTGATCGAACACGGCCGCGCGGCGACGGCTGAAACGGGGGAGGCAGGAACCATCATGCGTTGGGACGAACTGGAACTGGACACTCTGGCGGTGCGCACGGGCATACACCGCAGCCAGTTCAACGAGCATTCCGAAGCGATGTATCTCACATCGAGTTTCGTATTCAAGAATGCGGCCGAAGCCGCGGCGCGTTTCTCCGGCGAAGATGCGGGGATGGTCTATTCGCGCTATACCAATCCGACCGTGAGCGCGATGCAGGAACGCCTCGCCGCGCTCGAAGGGGCGGAGTGTTGCGTGGCCACGGCTTCGGGGATGTCGGCCATCCTCGGCTGTGTCATGGCCTTGCTGAATGCCGGCGACCATATCGTGGCTTCGCGCAGCATCTTCGGCGCGACGGTTCAACTTTTCAGCGGTCTGCTGTCACGTTTCGGCATCGAAACCACATTCGTGTCGGCGACCGACGTGAGCGCCTGGGAAAAGGCGGTGCGGCCGAACACGAAGCTGCTGTTTCTGGAAACGCCATCGAACCCGCTCACTGAAGTTTCCGACCTGGCGGCGCTGGCCGAAGTCGCGCATCGCCGTGGGGCGCTGCTGGCGGTGGACAATTGTTTCTGCAGCCCGGCGCTGCAGCGCCCCCTGGAATTCGGCGCCGACATCATCATTCACTCGGCGACGAAATACCTCGATGGACAGGGGCGGGTGCTGGGCGGGGCTGTCCTCGGCAAGCGCGAAGTCATCCTCGACAAAATGACCGGCTTCCTGCGCAGCGCCGGACCGACACTGTCGCCGTTCAATGCCTGGGTAATCCTCAAGGGCCTGGAAACGCTGATCCTGCGCATGCACGCGCACTCGAAGTCCGCGCTCGAACTTGCGCAGTGGCTCGAGCAGCATCCGAAAGTCGAGCGCGTCTATTACCCCGGACTGGTCTCGCATCCCCAGCATGCGCTGGCTATGCGTCAGCAAAAGTCCGGCGGTGGTATCGTTTCTTTCGACGTCAAAGGCGCGCGCGATCATGCATGGCGGGTGGTGGACGGCACGCAGTTGATATCGATTACGGCAAACCTGGGCGACACCAAGACCACGATCACGCATCCCGCGAGCACGACCCATGGGCGTATTGCGCCGGAAGCGCGTGCCGCGGTGGGCATCAAGGAGGGATTGCTGAGAGTGGCGGTCGGCCTGGAGGCGGTGTCGGATCTGAAGGCCGACCTGGCTCGCGGTCTTGCAAAAATCTAGGCTTTCAGAAATCTAGTTCAGCGGTTGCGGCCGGCAACCGCCGGTGTCGCACACCAGATACGACCCATGGTCGTACCAATCCGCGAGTACCCAGCGTTCGCAGGATTTTCCATCCACGACATGTTCGTGCCGCGCCGGCCGGTGAGTATGGCCGTGGATCAGGCGCGGATAGCCCTGACTGCGTAAGGCCTCTTCCACCGTCCGCGGCGTCACATCCATGATAGCCATGTCCTTCACTTGCTTGGCCTGCTCGCTTTTTCCGCGTACTTCCCGTGCCATGCTGACGCGCTCCGCCAGCGGTTTTGCGAGGAATGCCTGCTGCCAGGCTGGATTTCGCACCATAGCGCGGAATTTCTGGTATTCGACATCGTCGCTGCACAGCGTGTCGCCGTGCATCAGCAGTGTCGGCTGTCCGTAAAGATTCACGAGCGTCGGATCCGCAAGGACTGTCATGCCGCTTTCGCGGGCGAAGCGTTCGCCGACGAGAAAATCGCGGTTGCCGTGCATGAAATAGACCGGGACGCCCCCATCGGACAGTTTGCGGAATGCTGCGGCGATCGAACGGGCAAATGGATGTTCCAGGCTGTCGTCACCGATCCAGTACTCGAACAGATCGCCGAGTACGTAAAGCGCATCGGCGGATGGCGCGGTTCCTTCGAGAAAATTCAGCAGGGTGTCATTTGCCGCCGGCGTTTCCGGCGACAAGTGCAGGTCGGAAATGAAAAGGGTGTGCGGCATCTGAGCTACCAGACTCATGAACCACGGAGGACACGGAGAGCACGGAGGAAGGGCCAGGCCAAGAATGCAAATTGCCATCCGCTGATCGAATGGCCTGCAGGAAGTGAGCCCACGGACAGTGTTGCTTTTTCTCCAGTTCCCCGCACTTGTTTTCCTCCGTGTTCTCCGTGCCCTCCGTGGTTCAAGGTCTAGATGTAGGTGGTCAGGATCTGATCTGACAGCGTCTGTCGGATCAAGTCTCGCCTATTACACTTTACCCGGCCCTCAAATCGCGTCCTTTGACCAGATCACTTCCGCCTTCTTGATGACCACTTCCTCGGCGGGAACATCCTGGTGGAAGCCCCGGCTGCCCGTCTTGACCTTCTTGATCTTGTCCACCACGTCACGGCCTTCGGCGACCTTTCCAAACACGCAGTACCCGAACGCATCCGGGGTGGCGGCGCGGAAGTTCAGGAAATCGTTGTCGCCCACGTTGACGAAGAACTGAGCCGTCGCCGAATGCGGGTCGGACGTGCGCGCCATCGCCACGGTATAGGGGTCGTTCTTCAGGCCGTTGCCGGCTTCGTTGCTGACCGGCTCGCGTGTGGGTTTCTGCTTCATGCCGGGCTCAAACCCGCCGCCCTGGACCATGAATCCATCGATCACACGGTGGAACACGGTATTGTCATAGAAGCCGTCGGCTGCGTACTGCAGGAAGTTCTTGACGGTGTCCGGCGACTTTTCGTCGTCGAGTTCGATGACGAAGTCACCGAGCGATGTTTGCATTTTGACGCGGCTCATCTGGGCTCCAGCAATTTTATATCTTCGATCACGACTTCCTTCCTGGGGACGTCCGTAGGAAACGGCCCGCCCTTGCCAGTGGGGGCCTCGACCATCTTGTTGACCACTTCCATGCCCTTGACGACCTTGCCGAACACGGCATAACCGTAGCCCTGGGTGGTCGGCGCGCTGTAGTTCAGGAAATCGTTGTGGGCAACGTTGATGAAGAACTGGGCGGTCGCTGAACTCGGATCGCGGGTGCGCGCCATGGAGACGGTGCCCTTGTCGTTCTTCAGGCCGTTCGCGGATTCGATCGCAATCGGCTCGCGCGTGGGCTTCTGCTCGAAGGCACGGGTGAACCCGCCGCCCTGCGCCATAAAACCGGGGATTACGCGGTGGAAGATCGTGTCCTTGTAGAAACCGCTTTTGACGTACTGCAGGAAGTTGTCCACGCTTTTCGGCGCCTTGTCCGGAAACAACTCGACCACTATGGAGCCCAGGTTCGTTTTGATTTCGACCTGTGGGTTGGCTGCCAACGCGCCGGTACTCAACAACAGGGCAAATGCGATGCCCAATAGCTTCTTCATCGGATTTTCCTCAAGGCTTGAATTTTCTACTCAGCACCCAGCACCCAGCACTGAAGTTATGCCGCCCCTTCGTAGACGATGCGCCATTTACCGTCTTCCTTGAGCCAGTACTGGCGCTTCATCATGCGGTTGGACAAATTGCTGCTGGCGTAGTCCTGTTCGAAGGTGGCGACCGCAAGTTCCTGTTTGCCCGGATAGAGCAGCAGGGACATGCCGGATAACTGCACTTTGATCCAGGTCTTGGAGCCATTCACCTGCCGCTTCTGCGCTGACCATTGCGCCAGGTTGGCGCCGCCCGCGGCGAACGATTTCGCGTAGTGCCGCAGGTAGACATCGGTATTGCGGCCTTCCCAGTCGCGGCGCCAGCGCTCAATGGCGGACGTCAGATCGGTTTTCAGGGCTTCGATCTCGTCCGGTTTCGACCATTCGACAGAATCGGTGATCACGACGGGCGTCGAGCCGAGCTGCAGCTTGCGCTCGAGGGTCTGCAGGTCGTCGTTGGCCAGCACAATGCAGCCGTCGCTGGCGCGCGGCGGCCGGCTGTAGGTGTCGCGCGGCGTTCCGTGGAGCCAGATGCCGTAGCCGTCGCGGCCGCGCATCATGTCCCATTCGTTGGGATAGTTGATCGGGAATGCGCCGCTGCCGTAGAAGTCGGTGAGCTTGTTCTGCGGCAGCTTGCTGGTGACGTGATACACGCCGAGCGGCGTGCGCTTGTCGCCCTCGCGCCGCTTCTCGAAGCCGTTCTTGCCGATGGTGACGTAATAGTCCGCGACATAGCGCGGCGTCCCGCTGGCATTCTCGAACACGAACAGGGTCGACTTCGAGGAATCGAGCACCAGCGCGTATTTCTGTTTCTCCGGCAACTGCAGCAGGTAGCGTGGGAGCAGTTCGGCCGGCGGTTCAATCCGGTAACGGGCGAGGCGCGCGCGGGCTTCCTGGCGCAGGCCATCCATTGTTTCGGCCGGAACGTCCGCCGCATTGCCTAGGTTGCTGATCGGACGCGAGCGCGCCAGCAGCAGGTCGCCCCTGACCAGTTGTGCGAGCCGGAAGTTCGGATTGGCGGCGAGCGCGTTGTCGATCTGCTTCAGGGCGGAGGAAAATTTGTGATCGCGGATGTCCAGCAGCGCTCCGACCAGCATGGCCTCGGGCGCAGCGAGAAGGCGCGCGGGAGGCGGGGGGGTAAGGCCCATGCTCCAGGCGTACGAAGCGCCCGCGACGATGATCGCTACCACGGCCTGGGCCAGCGACTGCCTCGACCCGGCTTGGAATCGGCGTGTCCACGCACCCACTAGTTCATTTTCTCCTGCAGGATCTGCCAGCGGTCGTTGTTTTTGACCAGCGTCAGCGTCTTGGCTCCGGAGGTATCGAGGGTGTCGGATTTATAACCCTGCCGGAACTTCACCATCGCCCTGCCGCTTGCATCGAAGGTAACCTTGGGGGAGTTGACTGCCACCTGGATTTTCTTCGGCTTGATAATGCGGTCGCGCCGTGTGGTTTCCCACGCCGAACGCGCTTCGCCGCCGGGAACCTGGAAGTTTGGCGCGTAGTAGGAGAGATAACCATCGGCATCCTTGCTGGACCAGGCCCTGGCCCAGCCCTCGACCGCAGCAATGACCGCATCGCTTTCAGCCTTGCCGGGACTGGGAGGCTGGGGTGCCACCGGTGGTTTCGTCACCGTGCCCTGAGCCTGCTGCGGCGATGGCTTGGCGGGTGCCGGTGCGGCCGGCTCAACGCGCTCGGCCTGGGCCACGCTGGTCTTGCCCGGCACGACGCTGCTCGAGAACAGGTCCTTGATCATGGCCAGCTTGGTCTGGGCCGCCGCGTTGCTACGATCTAGCTGGAGGGCCTTGTCGTAGGCTTCGCTTGCCATTTTCGCGTACACGTCGCCGAGGTTCTCGTGCGCGACTGCATAACTCGGATGCGTGCGGATCGCCATCTCCAGCGACTTGCGCGCCTTGTCGTACTGACCCTGCGAGGCATACAGCACGGCAAGGTTGTTGTAGGGCTCCGGCAGTTCCGGATAGTCCTCGGACAGCGAAGTGAAAATGCCGATCGCTTCCGTCGGCTTGTTCTGCTCGGTAAGGATCAGTCCCTTGAGGAAGCGCGAGCGCGCGTCGCGGGGATTGGCGGCGACTGCCGCATCGATCTTCTCCAGTGCAGCCGCGTAATTGCCTTGCTTGAACAATCGGCTGGCATCGTCATAGTCGGCGGCCGCAACGGCTCCGGATAGCAACGCCAGTATCATCAGCGTTGTGAATCCGCGCGCGACCAGACATCTCGCTGCAAGGGGGAATCGGATCATTGTGTTAAACTTCGCCTCAATAAAAAACGGTAGGTTATTGTAAACATTAGCAGATTCTACCAGCAGCACCCCTGCTCCACAATCGGGAAGTGACTGCAGGCGCGATGTGCTCCGGACATGCGCGCGCTCCCGTGCCCGGTCCCGGAACCCAATGCTGAAAATCCATAATTCGCTGTCCCGCACCAAAGAGACTTTTACCCCGATTTCCCCCCGAAAGGTGGGGATGTACGTGTGCGGGATGACGGTGTACGACTACTGCCACCTCGGCCACGCCCGGGTGATGGTGGTATTTGACGTGGTCAAGCGCTGGCTTGTCGCCAGCGGACATTGCGTCACCTACGTTCGCAACATTACCGATATCGACGACAAGATCATCCGCCGTGCTGCCGAGAACAAGGAGCCGATCGACGCACTCACCGGGCGTTTCATCCGCGCCATGGACGAGGATGCCGCGGCGCTCGGCGTGCAGAAGCCGGACATCGAACCGCGCGCCACTGACAACGTTCCGCAGATGCTGGTGCTCATCGGCGACCTGGTGAAAAAGGGCATTGCCTACCACGCCTCCAACGGCGACGTCTATTACTCGGTTCACAAGTTCGACGGCTACGGCAAGCTGTCGGGCAAATCGCTGGACGAACTGCGCGCCGGCGAGCGCGTCGACGTCGACGCCAGCAAGCGCGAGCCCCTCGACTTCGTATTGTGGAAATCGGCCAAGCCTGGCGAGCCGGCCTGGGATTCCCCGTGGGGCAGGGGACGCCCCGGCTGGCACATCGAGTGTTCGGCAATGAGCGAGCGCTATCTGGGCGGGCACTTCGACATCCACGGCGGCGGCCAGGACCTGCAGTTTCCGCATCACGAAAACGAGATCGCGCAGTCCGAGGGCGCGCACGATCACGTGTTCGTGAACTACTGGATGCACAACGGCTTCGTGCGCGTGGACAACGAGAAAATGTCCAAGTCGCTCGGCAACTTCTTCACCGTGCGCGAAGTGCTGACGAAATACGATCCAGAAGTGGTGCGCTTCTTCATCGTGCGCGCCCAGTACCGCAGCCAGCTGAATTACTCGGACCAGCATCTTGACGACGCCCGCAGTGCGCTGACACGGCTTTACACCGCGCTCAGGGGTGTGCGGGCGGAAGCGGCGGAAATCGACTGGAACGATCCTTATGCGTCGCGTTTCCGCGAGGCGATGAACGACGACTTCAATACCCCGGAAGCGGTCGCCGTGTTGTTCGACCTGGCCAACGAAATCAATCGCGGCAAGTCGGTCGAAGCGGCAGGACTACTCAAGTCGCTGGCAGGCCTCCTCGGGTTGCTGCAGCGTGAACCGGCAAGTTTTCTGCAAGCAAAAACAGGGCAATTGAACTTGGACGGTCATGTGCCGAATGTGTCGATTAACTATTCTGAGGCCAACGTCGACCAACTAATACTTGAGCGGAACGCAGCTCGAAAAGCGAAGAATTTTGCCGAGTCCGACCGCATCCGCGACCAGCTGCTGGCGGCCGGTATCCTCCTTGAAGACGGCTCCGGCGGCACTACATGGCGCCGTAAGTAGCCGGCAAACCCGGAAAGAAAAAGGGCCGCGATGCGGCCCTTTTTCTTTGCCCGTGATCCTGCGGTCTACTCGGCGAAAAATTCCTTCACCCGGTCCATCCAGCTTTTCGCCCGCGGGTTGTGCCTGCCCGCGTCGCGTTCGATGATTTCCTCGAGTTCCTGCAGCAGTTCCTTCTGGCGGCCGGTCAGGTTCACCGGCGTCTCGACCACCACATGGCACATCAGGTCGCCGAAGGTCTGACTCCTGACGCCCTTGATGCCTTTGCCGCGCAGGCGGAACACCTTGCCCGACTGGGTCTCGGCCGGAATCTTGATCTTGGCGTAGCCGTCCAGCGTGGGGATTTCGATTTCCCCGCCGAGCGCGGCCTTGGTGATGCTCACCGGCATTTCGCAATGCAGGTCGTTGCCTTCGCGGCTGAAGACTTCATGTGCGCGGATGTGGATCACGACATACAGATCCCCCGACGGACCGCTGTTGACCCCGGCTTCGCCTTCGCCGGACAGACGGATGCGGTCGCCTTCGTCGACCCCCGCCGGGATTTTCACCGAAAGCGTCTTCTGGTGTTTCATGCGTCCCGCGCCGCTGCAGGTCGCGCAGGGGTTCTGCACCACCTTGCCGCTACCGTGACATTTCGGGCAGGTTTGCTGGATCGAGAAGAAGCCCTGGGTCATGCGCACCTGACCGTGACCACCGCAGGTCGTGCAAGTCGAGGGCTGAGTCCCCGGCTTGGCGCCGCTGCCGCTGCAGGCCTCACATTCCTGCATGGTCGGAATGCGTATGCGGGTTTCTGTGCCGTGCGCGGCCTCCTCCAGCGAGATTTCGAGGTTGTAGCGCAGGTCGGCGCCGCGATAAACGCTCGAGCGCTGGCGGCCGCCGCCGAAAATATCGCCGAAGATGTCGCCGAAGGCATCGGCAAAAGTACCAAACCCCGCAGCTCCACCCGCGCCCATGCCTGCCCGGTGATCCACGCCGGCATGGCCATACTGGTCGTAGGCCGTCCGCCTGGTGGAATCGCAGAGCACTTCGTAGGCTTCCTTGGCCTCCTTGAACAGCTCTTCCGATTTGGGATTATCCGGATTGCGGTCCGGATGGTGCTTCATGGCCAGCTTACGGTAGGCCTTTTTGATTTCGTCCTCGGAAGCGTCGCGGTTGATCCCGAGCACTTCGTAGTAGTCGCGTTTAGCCATTCAAATGATCTTCCCCGCCGATTGCGCTGCGAATCGCAAACGACGCCAGGGGTGAGCGGGAAAATCCGCTCACCCCTGGCGCCTTGCTGCTGCCTGTAGTCAGGCCGATTTCTTCTTGTCTTTCACTTCTTCAAATTCGGCGTCCACCACATTGCCTTCCCCAGGCCCACCGGCAGCGGCCGGCTCGGCCTGGGGCTGCGGTTCGGCGCCTTCCTGCTGCGGCTGCTGCGCATACATCTTTTCCGCCAGCTTGTGCGAAGCTTCGGCCAGCGCCTTGGACCTGGCTTCGATCTGATCCTTGTCGCCGCTCTTAAGCGACTCCTCGGCATCCTTGACCGCCGCCTCGATCTTCGATTTCTCGTCGGCCGAGACCTTGTCGCCGTGCTCGCCGAGTGTTTTCTTGACGGCGTGGATCATCGCGTCGGCCTGATTGCGCGCCTCGACCAGTTCGCGGGCCTTGCGGTCATCGTCGGCGTGGACCTCGGCGTCCTTCACCATACGCTGGATCTCGTCCTCCTTGAGGCCGGAGTTCGCCTGGATCTTGATCTTGTTTTCCTTGCCGGTGGCCTTGTCCTTCGCCGATACGTGCAGGATGCCGTTGGCGTCGATGTCGAACATGACTTCGATCTGCGGCAAGCCGCGCGGCGCCGGCGGTATATCGGCAAGGTTGAACTGGCCGAGACTTTTGTTCCCGGACGACATTTCGCGCTCACCCTGCAGTACGTGGATGGTGACCGCGGTCTGGCTGTCGTCGGCGGTCGAGAAGACCTGCTGTGCCTTGGTCGGAATCGTGGTGTTTTTCTGGATCAGCTTGGTCATCACGCCGCCCAGCGTTTCGATGCCGAGCGACAGCGGCGTTACGTCCAGCAACAGCACGTCCTTTACGTCGCCTTGCAGCACGCCGGCCTGGATCGCTGCGCCGATCGCAACCGCTTCATCGGGGTTGACGTCCTTGCGCGGCTCCCTGTCGAAGATCTCCTTGACCTTGTCCTGTACCTTGGGCATGCGTGTCTGCCCGCCCACAAGAATCACGTCGGAGATGTCGGACAGCTTAACGCCGGCGTCCTTGATCGCGATGCGGCAGGGTTCCGCGGTCCGTTCGATGAGTTCCTCGACCAGGCTCTCGAACTTGGCGCGGGTGACCTTGATCGCCAGGTGCTTCGGGCCGGACGCATCCGCCGTGATGTACGGCAGGTTGATTTCGGTCTGCTGGCTGGAGGACAGCTCGATCTTCGCCTTCTCCGCGGCTTCCTTCAGGCGCTGCAGCGCGAGCACGTCCTTGCGCAGGTCGATGCCCTGTTCCTTCTTGAATTCGTCGGCGAGGTAGTCCATCAGGCGCTGGTCGAAGTCTTCGCCGCCGAGGAAAGTGTCGCCGTTGGTGGAAAGCACTTCGAACTGGTGCTCGCCGTCGACTTCGGCAATTTCGATGATGGAAACGTCGAACGTGCCACCGCCCAGGTCGTACACCGCGACCTTGCGGTCGCCTTCCTTCTTGTCCATGCCAAAGGCAAGCGCGGCCGCCGTCGGCTCGTTGATGATGCGCTTGACGTCGAGGCCGGCAATGCGGCCGGCGTCCTTGGTGGCCTGGCGCTGCGAATCGTTGAAGTAGGCCGGCACTGTGATAACCGCTTCGTTCACCGGCTCGCCGAGGTAGTCCTCGGCGGTCTTCTTCATTTTCATCAGGACCTGCGCGGAGACTTCGGGCGGCGAAAGCTTCTTGCCGCGCACCTCGATCCAGGCGTCGCTGTTGCTGTTCTGCACGATCTTGTAGGGCATCAGGTCGATGTCCTTCTGCACCTCTTTCTCGGTGAAGCGGCGCCCGATCAGGCGCTTGACCGCGAACAGCGTGTTCTTCGGGTTGGTGACCGCCTGGCGCTTGGCCGGCGCGCCCATGAGGACTTCGCCGTCTTCCATATAGGCGACGATCGAGGGCGTGGTACGCGCGCCTTCGGAATTCTCGATGACCTTGGGTTGTCCGTTTTCCATGACGGCCACGCAGGAATTCGTCGTACCGAGGTCAATGCCGATGATCTTTGCCATGATGTTTCCTTTGCTCGAAAAGTGGATGTCCTATTGCGTTCGAAGATTTGGCCTATTCGGCTGAAATCAAGCGGATTCCCTGGGTTTGGCGATGCTTACCAGCGCCGGGCGGATGACGCGGTCGTTCAGCAGGCAACCCTTCTGCAGCACGCCGACAACGGTATTGGGTTCGGCATCGGATTCCACCAGGCTGATGCCCTGGTGCCGGTGGGGGTCGAACTTCTCACCCAACGGATTGATTTCCCTGATCGAGAACTTTTCGAACCCGGCGATGAGCAGCTTTAACGTGAGTTCCACACCGCTCCTGAGGGCTTCCGGCGTCGCATTCTGCGCGGCAAGGGCGGCTTCAAGGCTGTCGCGCACCCCGACCAGTTCGGAGGCAAATCCCTCCAGGGCGTACTTATGGGCGTTGGCGATGTCGGTCTGGGCGCGCTTGCGGATATTCTCGGCGTCGGCCTTGGCGCGCAGCCAAGCTTCCTGGTTTTCCCGGGCGGCAGCTTCGGCTTTTCTCAGCAAATCTTCCAGGCCGGGGGCGCCATCGGCTGCCCCGGCGTCGTTCGCCGCAGCATCCGGTTGATCGTCCATCGGGTCTGCCCGCGGCTCTATCTTTTCGTGGTCCCGCATTCCATCCTCCTGGTTCAATGCCTTACCGATTTTGGGGCGGCACACGGCTATTCAACCCCCGGCCACAGGGTCTTTGGTAAGCTGATGTTAGGAAGGACTTACTTGGGGTGAGGCCCTCTGATGCAAGGCTGGCCGTTGCGTCTATACTGGCGGCCAGCCGGGGCGGATGCCCCTGCATGGAGGAAAAAACGATGCGAAAAACAGGAATCGCGGTACTGCTGGCGGCGGCGATTTGCCCGGCGCTGACCTTGGCCGAACCGGTCACCCGCGTGCATACCAGTTACTACTATATAGACGGCTCGTCGGCCACCGTGCTGGCTGCCCAACTTGACCAGACCGGTCCCAAGGGTGTCGATGGCAATCGCTATGCCGGCAAGACCCGCTGGGATGTGCAATGGAAGTTCAACCATCACCAGGAGGGCGAGACCTGCGGGATCAAGGATATAACGGTCGCCGTCGGCATCGCCCAGAACATGCCCAAATGGCGCGGGCAGGACAAGCCGGGCGGCGCCACCCTTAAGGCGCGCTGGCAGAAATTCCTCGAGGCCCTGAAGCGCCACGAAGAAGGGCACAAGGAGCACGGGATGAAAGCCGGAGGGGAAATCGAGAAGGCACTGCTGGCGATCAAGCCGGCCAGCAATTGCGAAGACCTCGACAAGGTGGCCAACGCAGCCGGCGAACGGGTGACAGAGAAATACCGCAAGCAGGACGCGGATTACGACCGCAGCACCGACCACGGCCGCAAACAGGGCGCGACCCTGCTCTGATCACTTTTTCGCGCCGAGTGCCGTTGCGCGGACGCGGCTGACCTCGGCCGCCCGCATGGCCGCTGCCGAATCCAACTCCGTTGCCTCCCAGCCCTGCAGGTTCTCTGCGGCGATGCGGGCGAGCGCCTCGATCCACTCGTGGCGCTCGTTCAGGCAGGGGATCAGGTTGAATTCCCGGCCGCCGGCCTGGAGGAAGGCTGCCTTGTTCTCGATGCCGATTTCCTCGAGGGTTTCCAGGCAGTCGGCGACGAATCCCGGGCAGACCACATCCACCCTGCCGACCTTGCGTTTTCCGAGTTCGACGACGGTGTCCATCGTGTAGGGCTTGAGCCACTCCGTGCGCCCGAATCTCGACTGGAACGTGACTACGTACTGCTCTGGTTTCAACCCCAGTTCTTCACCCAGCATGCGCGCCGTCTTGTGGCACTCGCAATGGTAGGGATCGCCGCGTGTCAGCGTGAACTTCGGCACGCCGTGGAAGCTCATGACCAGCTTGTCCGGCCGGCCGTTTGTCATCCAGTAATCGCCGACGGACTTTGCCAGCGCCGCAATGTAAGCGGGGTGATCGTGGTAGTGCTTGACCAGGCGCAGCGCCGGAACATTGCGCAGGCTGGCGATGCCGGAGAACACCGCGTCGAAGACGCTGGCGGTCGTGCTCATCGAATACTGCGGGTACATCGGCAGCACCAGGATGCGATCGCAGCCCGTTTCGCGCAGCCCGCGCAATGCCTTGCCTACCGACGGATTTCCGTAGCGCATTGCCCAGGCCACAGCATGGGGGGTTTTCAGCCGCTCGCCGAGATACCCCTTGAGCAATGAGGCCTGCTTCGCCGTATGCACTGCCAGTGGAGAACCTTCCTTCGACCAGATCTTGGCGTACTTCTTCGCTGACTGTTTGGGCCGGGTGGTCAGGATGAAAAGGTTGAGAATCAGCCACCACGGCAGGCGCGGAATCTCCACCACGCGCGGGTCGGAAAGGAATTCCTTGAGATAGGCCCTGACCGCCATCACTGTAGGCGTGGACGGCGTACCAAGATTGACCAGAAGAATGCCGGTCCTGGCGATGGCGTCGTGCTGGTATTCCGGTTCAGGCAGATAAGGCATGTAAAGACAGTGGCGTCAGGGGTAAGTAGTGAGCGACGAGGAAAGGCAAAAGCCCGGGTGAGGATCGTTCCGCCTCTCAGGCCCTTCCCGCGACCCGCCAGGGCCTTAGCTGAAGTTCTTCACGCATCTGTCCAGTGCTGCGATAAGGCGCTGGACAGCAGTTTTGCGGTAATGTCCACGATGGGAATCACCCGCTCGTAGGCCATGCGGGTCGGGCCTATGACGCCCACGGTTCCCACCACCTGTCCGTCCATTTCGTAGGGCGCGGTTACCACGCTGCATTCGTCGAGCGGCACCAGTCCCGATTCGCCGCCTATGAAAATCTGCACGCCCTGCGCCCTGCTGCTGACGTCGAGCAGTTGCAGCAAGCTCGTCTTCTGCTCGAACATGTCAAACAGCTTGCGCAGGCTGGTCATGTTCGACGAAAGATCCTGCACGTGCAGCAGGTTGTGTCCTCCCGAAAGCACATAGTCTTCGGAGTTGCGGGTCATGACTTCCGTGCCGGCATCAAGCGCCTGGGTCATCAGATGGGTCATGTCCTCCCTCAGCTGCTGCAATTCGTCCCGCACGCGCAACTTGATGTCGTCGAACGTCAGCCCCGCGTAGTTCTGGTTGAGGAAATTGGCGGCCTCGGTCAGTTCGGATGCCTTGTACGCCTTGTCCGTCAGAATGATGCGGTTCTGCACGTCGCCATCGGGCGCAACGATGATAAGCAGGATGCGCTTTTCGGACAGTCCGAGGAACTCGAGGTGGCGGAAGGCCGCGCTGGCGCGCTTCTTCGGCGTCATGACCACACCCGCAAAGCGGGTGAGGTCTGAAAGCAGGTGCGAAGCCTGAGTCACCAGTTGCTGGGAATTGTTCGGTTGCAACTGGTCCTCCAACTGACTGATCTCTATCTGGTCGAGGGGGCGGACCTTCAGCAGCGTGTCGACGAAGAAACGATAGCCGCGTGGCGTCGGAATCCGTCCTGCGGACGTATGCGGGCTGGCGATGAGACCGGATTCTTCCAGGTCCGCCATGATGTTGCGGATGCTTGCGGGACTCAGGTCGAGCCCGGAGAAACGCGCGAGCGCGCGCGATCCGACCGGCTGCCCATCGGCAATGTACCGCTCGACCAGCATCTTCAGCAGGATCTGGGCGCGCTCGTTGATCACGGGTTCGTTGGCTGACATGCATCCATTCTACAAACCTTTGCACCCTGCCGACAGCCGCCGTGCCAGGGATCCTCGACGGACGGCGGCAGCGGGGGAAATGTGTTTTAATTCAAGCCATGTCCAACGCCTTCAATACCGTCGCGCTAATCGGCAAATACAAGAGCCCGGAAATCGCTCCGCCGTTGCTGAAGCTTGCCGATTTCCTGCGCCGGCGCGACATCAGGGTACTGCTGGATCCTCTCACCGCCGCCCACGTCGGCAAGAGCGGGCATGCCGTCTTGCCACTGGAAGAAGCCGGCCGCGCAGCCGACCTTGCCATCGTCATCGGCGGCGACGGCACCATGCTCAACATCGCGCGCACCTTTGCGCCCTTTGATGTGGCGCTGGTCGGCATCAACCAGGGGCGACTCGGATTCCTGACGGATCTGTCGATGGGTGCGATGCTCGAGGCCATCGGCTCCATCCTCGACGGTCATTTCGTCACTGAATCCCGCATGTTGCTGCAGGCGGAAGTCGTGAGCGGAGAAGAAAAAATCCTCGATGTCGTCGCGTTCAATGACGTATCGGTCAACAAGGGCGCCGAGGGCAGCCTGATCGAGATCGAAGTGCATATCGACGGCCGCTTCGTTTACAACCTCCGGTCCGATGGTTTGATCATCGCTTCGCCCACCGGATCGACCGCCTACGCCCTGTCTTCCGGCGGACCGATCCTGCATCCGGGCCTCAACGTCATCGGGCTGGTGCCGGTGTGTCCGCATACCCTGTCGAACCGGCCGATCGTGGTAAACGGCGAATCGGTAATCGAAATCCTGATTTACAAGGCCGCCGATGCGCGCGCCCATTTCGACAGCCATTCGCACCACGAGCTGAAGGAACGCGACAAGGTGATCGTGAGGCGATGCCCGCACGCGATCCGCTTGCTGCATCCCACTGGCTACAACTACTACCACATGTTGCGAGAAAAGCTCCATTGGAGCGAAGCCCTGTAGTTTCCCGGTCGCCCGTCCTTTCATGCTGCGCAGCCTGAGCATCCGCGATTTCGTTATTGTCGACAGACTCGACCTGGAGTTTGCCGAAGGCTTCACCGTGCTCACCGGAGAAACCGGCGCCGGAAAATCCATCCTGATCGATGCGCTCGCCACAGTGCTGGGCGAACGGGCGGAGACCGGCCTGGTCCGCGAAGGCCGCGAAAAGGCCGAAGTCAGCGCCGAGTTCGACATCGGTGATTCCGCCGCGGCCGTCGCCTATCTGCAGTACAACGATCTGTCCGGCGACGACGAAGGCTGCCTGCTCCGCCGCGTGGTGGAAGCCTCGGGCCGCTCGCGCGCCTACGTGAACGGCCGGCCGGCGACGGTGCAGCAACTGAAGGAGATCGGCGAGTTCCTGGTGGATATCCACGGCCAGCATGCGCACCAGTCGCTCATGCGCGCGTCCGCGCAGCGCGATCTGCTCGACGGCTACGCAGGCAGCGGCGCGCTTGCCAGGGAAGTGGCATCGGGCTTTCGCGACTGGCAGGACATCCGGCAACGCCGGCTGGCGCTCGAAACAGACACTCAGGCGCTGGCGGCGGAACGCGAGCAGCTGGAATGGCAGGTGCAGGAATTTGATGCCCTCGGATTCCGCGCCGACGAATGGGAAGACCTGCAGACCGAACACAAGCGCCTGGCGCATGCCGCCAGCCTGATAGAGGCGGTCGAGTACGGACTGGAAACGCTGTCCGAGGGAGAGGCTTCCGCGCTTTCCGCGGTGGCTTCCGCGAGCAGCAAGCTGGGCAATCTCACCGACTGCGATCCGCTGCTCAAGGAAGTCATGGAAGTGCTCGAGCCGGCGCAGATCCAACTCCAGGAAGCGGTCTACAGCCTGCGCCACTATCAGCAACGGCTGGAACTCGATCCCGGACGCCTGCGTGATGTCGAAGCCCGACTCGACGCCGTGCACGCTGCGGCGCGCAAGTTCAAGGTCCAGATCGCGGACATTCCGGAGCGCCTGGCGAAAATGAAAACGCGGCTCGCGGAACTGGAAACCGGCTTCGATCCCGCGGCCCTGCTTGAGGGGGAAACCAGGGCCGAGGCCGGCTACCGCGAACGCGGCAGGAAACTGTCCGCGACACGCAAGAAAGCAGCGGGTGATCTGGCGAAGAAAGTCACCGCATCGATGCAGGAACTGGCGATGGGCGGAGGGGCGTTCGAGATCGCGCTGCATCCGCTTGCCGAAGGCAGTGCGCACGGCCTGGAGCAGGTTGAATTCCTGGTTGCCGGCCACACCGGTTCGACGCCTAGACCGATGGCGAAAGTGGCTTCCGGCGGCGAGTTGTCACGCATCAGCCTTGCCATTCAGACGGTCACCAGTCAGGTGGCGGCCGTACCCACGCTGATATTCGATGAAGTCGACGCCGGCATCGGTGGCCGTGTCGCGGAAATCGTCGGCCGCATGCTCAGGGACCTTGGCAGGCGGCATCAGGTGATGTGCGTTACCCATCTGCCGCAGGTTGCCGCGGCAGGAGACCAGCAGTGGCAGGTTGCCAAGGCGGCGGCGAACGGCAAGGTGGCCAGCCAGGTTGCGGTATTGGATCGCGCCGCGCGCGTGGAAGAGATCGCGCGCATGCTGGGCGGAGTGAAAATTACCGAAACCACGCGCAAGCACGCGGCGGAAATGCTGGGAGTGAAACGCTAAGGGGTCAGGAATGAGGAGAGGGAACCAAGACGAGGCTTCTCGTTCTTCCCCTCACCCCTCACCCCTCACCCCTCACCCCTCACGCTTCGCTTTGTTGGGGCAGTTGACCTTCACGCAGTCGGCGTACAACTGCAGCGAATGTTCATGAATGTTGAAGCCGCGGTCCTTCGCGATCTTGGCCTGGCGCCGTTCGATCTCGGCGTCGAAGAATTCCTCCACCAGGCCGCACTGGATGCAGACCAGATGGTCGTGGTGGCCGCCCTGGTTCAGTTCGAACACCGCCTTGCCGGACTCGAAATGGTGGCGAATGAGCATGCCGGCCTGCTCGAACTGCGTCAGCACGCGATAGATGGTTGCCAGTCCGATCTCCATGCCCTCGCTGAGCAGCATCTTGTAAACGTCTTCAGCGGTCAGATGGCGCACATCGCTGTTCTCGAACAGATTGAGGATTTTAAGGCGCGGAATCGTTGCCTTTAATCCGATGTTCTTGAGGTCGCTGGATGAACTCATGGTTTGATTGGACTCTGGCGAAACTGACAGGCGAAACTGACAAGGGGGGCCAAGACAATTTATCATACGGCTTTACACTACATTTGAAAACCGCGACCTCAATGCGCTATCTGCTGCTCCTCCCGTTGCTGCTTGCCGGCTGCATGCTGGCGCCGCACAAGATCGACATCCAGCAGGGCAACTACGTGGACCAGGAAATGGTCGCGAAGCTCAAGCTGGAGATGACGCGCTCGCAAGTGCGATTCATTCTTGGTACGCCGCTGGTGGCCGACGCCTTCCATCCGAATCGCTGGGACTATGTTTTCATGACCGGCAGGGCCGGCGACGTACGCAGCAAGCGCAGAATCACCGTGGTGTTCGATGGCGACAAGTTGAAGCGCATCGAGGGCGACGTCGCCACCAGGGAAAAACTTACCCAGGCGCCGGCGGATACCCGCAAGCCCTGACAGGCTGCCCCGCCAAGCCTGACAAGGCAGACTAATGACCACTCAGCAGATCGCAATTGCCGGTAGTTCCGGACGCATGGGACGTGCGTTGATCGAAGCCGTTGCCCAGTCGGGCGATTTCCGGCTGAAAGCCGCATTGGAAGTGCCAGGCAATCCGGCGCTGGGCAAGGATGCCGGCGAGCAGATCGGTGCGCCCTGCGGCGTCCTGATTTCAGCCGACCTTGAGCGGGCGCTGACGGGCAGTGATGTCCTGGTCGACTTCACCCGGCCCGAAGGCACGCTTGCGCACCTGGAACAGTGCCGCAGGCAAGGAATCCGCATGGTCATCGGTACCACTGGCTTCAATGCGGAACAAAAGGCGCGCATTGCCGATGCGGCGAAAACCATCGCGATCGTCATGGCGCCCAACATGAGCGTCGGCGTGAACCTGACCTTCAAGCTGGCCGAACTTGCAGCGAAAGTGCTCAACGAAGGCTACGACATCGAAATCATCGAAGCGCATCACCGCCACAAGGTTGACGCGCCGTCCGGGACCGCGCTGCGCATGGGGGAAGTGATTGCGGCAGCCCTCGGCCGCGACCTTGCGAAAGATGCCGTTTACGGCCGCGAAGGCGTGACCGGGGAGCGCAAGGCGTCGACCATCGGTTTTGCCACCGTGCGCGGCGGCGACATCGTCGGCGACCATACCGCGCTGTTTGCCGGGACAGGCGAACGGGTGGAAATCACGCACAAGGCCGCCAGTCGCGCCACATTCGCGCTGGGCGCCCTGCGCGCAGCCAGATTTTTGGCGGGCAGGAAATCGGGGCTGTTCGACATGCAGGACGTGCTGGGACTCAAGTAGGGCAAGACTCACATTGCCCGGACCGGGGCGTTCCTCTATAATGGCCGGCCATGAAAGCGGGAGAGGCAGGTGCCTCTCCCGCTTTCCATGTGTAGTCCTCGAAACCGCATTTTTCGGGAGTCATCTTGCCTGCGCTCGACCGTCAGCCCGCCATACTCGTGCTCGCCGACGGCACGGTATTCCGCGGGTACTCCATCGGCGCCGACGCCCATACCTCCGGCGAAGTGGTGTTCAACACCGCAATGACGGGGTATCAGGAAATCCTGACCGATCCGTCCTACTGCAGACAGATCGTCACCCTGACCTATCCCCACATCGGCAACGTGGGCGTCAATCCGGAGGATGAGGAATCCGCGAAGGTGTTCGCGGCCGGTCTTGTCATCCGCGACCTGTCGATCCGCGCCAGCAACTTTCGCAGCACCATGGACCTCCCGGAGTACCTGCAGGCCCATGGTATTCCCGGCATTGGCGGCATCGACACCCGCAAGCTCACCCGGATCCTGCGCGAGAAGGGTGCCCAGGGCGGCTGCCTGATGGGCGGCAGCGCCGACGAGGTTTTTGCGCTGGAGCAGGCGCGCGCCTTCCCCGGACTTGCGGGCATGGATCTGGCAAAAGTCGTGAGCTGCGACAAGGCCTACGAATGGAACCAGACCGAGTGGGCCCTTGGCCAGGGCTTCCGCACGCAAACTTCGCCGAAGTATCACGTCGTGGCCTACGACTACGGTGTCAAGCGCAACATCCTGCGCAAACTGGCGAGCCGCGGCTGCAGGCTGACCGTACTGCCGGCGCAGACTCCGGCGGAACAGGCGCTGGCGCTCAAGCCCGATGGCATCTTCCTTTCCAACGGCCCCGGCGATCCGGAGCCCTGCGACTACGCCATCAAGGCGATCAGAAAATTCCTCGTCGCGCGCGTGCCCACCTTCGGCATCTGCCTGGGCCATCAACTGCTGGGACTGGCCAGCGGCGGGCGCACCATGAAGATGAAGTTCGGCCACCACGGCGCCAACCACCCGGTGCAGGATCTCGACAGCGGCCGCGTGATGATCACCAGCCAGAACCACGGCTTCGCGGTGGACGCGTCCACGCTGCCCGCCAACGTGAAGGTCACGCATGTCTCGCTGTTCGACGGCAGCCTGCAGGGATTCGCCCGCACCGATACGCCGGCCTTCTGTTTCCAGGGTCATCCGGAGGCCAGTCCCGGCCCGCATGACGTGGACTACCTGTTCGACCGCTTTATCCAGTTGATCGAACAGAACAGGCCGCACCGCTGATCCCGCCGCAGCCTGCCAAATCATGCCAAAGCGCACAGACATCAAGAGCATCCTGATTATCGGCGCCGGTCCGATCGTGATCGGCCAGGCCTGCGAATTCGACTACTCCGGGGCGCAGGCCTGCAAGGCGCTGCGCGAAGAGGGTTACCGCGTCATCCTGGTGAACTCCAATCCGGCCACCATCATGACCGACCCCGAAATGGCGGACGTCACCTACATCGAGCCGATCAACTGGCAGATGCTGGAAAAAGTGATCGCCAAGGAGAAGCCGGATGCGCTGCTGCCTACCATGGGCGGCCAGACCGCGCTCAACTGCGCGCTCGACCTGGCGCGGGAAGGCGTGCTCGAGAAATACAAGGTCGAGATGATTGGGGCCTCCAAGGAGGCGATCGACAAGGCCGAGGACCGCGAAAAATTCAAGAGGGCGATGACCAGGATCGGCCTCGCCAGCCCGCGCTCTTCCATTGCGCACAGCCTGGAAGAAGCGATGCAGGTGCAGGCCATGGTCGGCTTTCCGACCATCATCCGGCCCTCGTTCACGATGGGCGGCACCGGCGGCGGCATTGCGTACAACAAGGAAGAATTCGTCACCATCTGCGAGCGCGGTCTGGACGCATCCCCGACCCACGAATTGCTGATCGAGGAGTCGGTGATCGGCTGGAAAGAATTCGAGATGGAGGTGGTGCGCGACTGCAAGGACAATTGCATCATCGTCTGCTCGATCGAGAATTTCGACCCGATGGGCATCCATACGGGCGATTCGATCACGGTGGCGCCGGCACAGACGCTTACCGACAGGGAATACCAGATCATGCGCGACGCATCGATCGCGTGCCTGCGCGAGATTGGTGTGGATACCGGCGGCTCCAACGTGCAGTTCGGCATCAATCCGCAGGACGGGCGCATGGTCATCATCGAGATGAATCCCCGCGTTTCCCGGTCCTCCGCGCTGGCCTCCAAGGCCACCGGCTTCCCGATCGCCAAGGTGGCGGCCAAGCTCGCGGTGGGCTACACACTCGACGAACTGAAGAATGATATTACCGGCGGCGCCACACCCGCCTCGTTCGAACCGACCATCGATTACGTGGTCACCAAGATCCCGCGTTTTGCCTTCGAAAAGTTCCCGCAGGCAGATTCTCGCCTCACGACCCAGATGAAATCCGTGGGCGAGGTGATGGCCATCGGCCGCACCTTCCAGGAATCGCTGCAGAAGGCGCTGCGCGGCCTCGAGACCGGCATCGATGGCCTCGATGAGAAGACCGCCGACCAGGAACTTATCGAGACCGAGCTCGGCGATGCCGGTCCCGAACGGATCCTCTACCTTGCCGATGCCCTGCGCATTGGCATGAGCCTGGAGGAAATACACCATCTGACTCACATCGACCCCTGGTTCCTCGCGCAGATCGAGGACCTTATCCACCAGGAAAAGGCGCTGGCGGGCAAGCGCATTGGCGACCTCGACCGGAATGCGATGCGCAATCTCAAGCGCTCCGGATTTTCCGACCGGCGCCTGGCGAAGCTGCTCAATGCGACGCAGGACGCCGTACGTGCCAAGCGCTGGGAAATGGATGTCCATCCCGTATACAAGCGCGTGGACACCTGTGCTTCCGAGTTCGACACCCGCACGGCTTATATGTATTCCACTTACGAAGAGGAATGCGAATCGAGACCCACGGACCGCAGGAAAATCATGGTGCTGGGCGGTGGGCCCAACCGCATCGGCCAGGGTATCGAGTTCGACTATTGCTGCGTGCATGCCGCGCTGGCCCTGCGCGAGGACGGCTACGAGACCATCATGGTCAACTGCAATCCGGAGACCGTCTCGACCGACTACGACACCTCGGACAGGTTGTACTTTGAGCCACTGACCCTTGAGGACGTCCTGGAGATCGTTGCGGTGGAGAAGCCGCAAGGCGTCATCGTCCAGTATGGCGGCCAGACTCCGCTGAAGCTGGCTCAGGACCTGGACGCCAACGGCGTGCCCATCATCGGCACCAATCCGGACATGATCGACTGTGCCGAGGATCGTGAGCGTTTCCAGAAAATGCTGATCCAGCTGCAGCTCAGGCAGCCGCCGAACCGGACCGCGCGCAACCCGGAGGTGGCGCTCGCGCTGGCCCAGGAGATCGGCTATCCGCTGGTGGTGCGGCCTTCCTACGTGCTGGGCGGGCGGGCGATGGAAATCGTCCACGAACAACGCGATCTCGAGCGCTATATGCGCGAGGCGGTGAAGGTTTCGAACGATTCGCCGGTGTTGCTGGACCGCTTCCTCAACGACGCCATCGAAGTGGATGTGGATGCCATCAGCGATGGCGAAGCGGTGCTGATCGGCGGCATCATGGAGCACATCGAACAGGCCGGCGTGCATTCCGGCGACTCGGCATGCTCGCTGCCGCCGTTCAGCCTGTCGAAGGAGCTGCAGGACGAACTGCGCCGGCAGACGGTGGCCATGGCCAGGGCGCTGCGGGTTGTGGGACTCATGAACGTGCAGTTCGCGATTCAGAACGACGTGGTGTTCGTGCTCGAGGTGAATCCCCGCGCGTCGCGCACCGTGCCGTATGTCTCCAAAGCTACAGGCCTGGCGCTGGCCAAGATTTCGGCGCGCTGCATGGTCGGCCAGACGCTGAAGGCCCAGGGCATCAAGGGCGAAGTGATTCCGCCGTACTACTCGGTCAAGGAAGCGGTGTTCCCGTTCATCAAGTTCCCTGGCGTCGATACCATCCTCGGACCCGAGATGAAGTCCACCGGCGAGGTCATGGGCGTGGGCGAGAGTTTCGCGGAAGCTTTCATCAAGTCCCAACTGGCCGCGGGCGTGAAGTTGCCTTCCAGCGGCAAGGCATTCATCAGCGTACGCAACGCCGACAAATCCAAGGTGGTGGACATCGCGCGCGCCCTGGCGAAACTCGGTTTCACGCTGCTGGCCACACGCGGCACCGCTGCGGCCCTGGCCGAAGGCGGGCTGCAGGTCACGCCGGTCAACAAGGTGGCGGAGGGCCGGCCGCACATCGTCGACATGATCAAGAACGGCGAAATCGCGCTGATCGTCAATACGGTCGACGAGAAGCGCTCCACGATTCAGGATTCCTATTCGATCCGCCGCTCGGCGCTGCAGGGACGCGTGACTTATTTCACCACCATCGCCGGTGCGCGCGCCGCCTGCACCGGCATGCAGCACATGCAGGAACTGAAGGTGTATTCGGTGCAGGCTCTGCACGCCAGGCTGCACTGAGTCCCACCTTTGCCAATGCTCGCCTTATCATTTGCGCCAGCCGCCCCGAAAATCACTCAGAGGTTCCCGAAATGACCAAGATCCCACTCACCGTGAAAGGCGCGGAATTACTGCGCACCGAACTGCACCAGCTGAAGACGGTCGAGCGGCCCAAGGTCATCACCGCCATCCAGGAGGCGCGCGCCCACGGTGACCTTTCGGAAAACGCGGAATACGACGCGGCCAAGGAACGCCAGAGCTTCATCGAAGGCCGCATCGTCGAGCTCGAGTCGAAGCTGGCCAACGGCCAGATCATCGACCCGGCGCACCTCGATGCCGACGGCCGCTGCGTGTTCGGTGCGACGGTGGAACTCGAGGAAGTTGGCAGCGGCGAATCCGTGACCTACCAGATCGTGGGCGACGATGAAGCCGACATCAAGCAGAACAAGATATCCATCAGCTCGCCGATCGCCAGGGCGCTGATCGGCAAGTATTCCGGCGACGTCGCGGAAGTGAAGGCCCCCGGCGGCATCAAGGAATACGAGATCCTGGATGTGAAGTACCTGTAGGGATGAGGGGCGAGGAACGAGGGGCGAGGGGAAACCAAAGAATCCTCTCGGAAAGTTGTCCTGGAGCAAAACCGAGCTAGACTTTAATTCGCCCCTCGCCCCTCGCCCCTCATGAAATTCCTCGCCGACTCCCTGCACTCGATTGCCGTGACCCTATGGGTCGGCGGCTTGTGGATTGTCGGCCTGATGGTGGCGCCGCTGTTGTTCCATACGCTGAGCGATCGCTCACTGGCAGGCTCACTGGCGGGCGTATTCTTTACTGCCATCGGCTGGGTCGGGCTCGGCTGCGCTGCCTACCTCGTGCTGTTCCGGCTTGCACGTTTCGGTCCGCAGGCGCTGCGGCAGGTATTCTTATGGTGCGTGGTGGTGATGGCGGCGCTGACCGCTGGCAGCCAGTTCGGGATCCAGCCGCTCATGGCCGGCCTCAGGCAGCAGGCGCTGCCGTCGGAAGTGATGCAAAGCATTTTCCGCGACCGCTTCGCGGCATGGCACGGCGTGTCGAGCGTGCTCTACCTGATCCAGTGTGGCTTGGGTATGGTGCTGGCGGTTTTGCACGGACGTGGCAAATGACGCCGACGCGCCGGCGTCACGCGCGGTTCTGAAATGTGCGCTTGAGCGCCCGTTCCGGTTTTCGGCGGGGTTTGCCTTTGGGCTTGGGTTTGTCCGGTTTCTGGCGGTAAATCACCAGAATCTTGCCGATATGCTGAACCGGCGCCGCCTCCAGGTCGGTGCATACCTGGCGCAGAATGTCTTCCCGGGCATTGCGATCGCCGCCCGCCACCCTGATCTTGATCAGTTCATGGGCGTTCAGACTACGATCGATTTCCGACAGCACCGCCGGCGTCAGGCCACCGTCGCCGATCAGTACGACGGGATCGAGCGCTTGCGCGCTGGCCCGGAGCGCGCTGCGCTCGCGGGAATTCAATGGAATGGGCAAGGTATCCTCCTGGAAGGGAAATTGTAGGCAATGGCACGCACCAAGACCAGCAAAGCCTGGATGCACGAGCATGTAACCGACATCTACGTGCGCCGCGCCAAGCAGGAAGGCTATCGCTCGCGCTCTGCGTTCAAGCTGCTGGAGATCCTCGAAAAGGACAAGTTGGTCCGCAGCAGCATGATCGTGGTGGATCTCGGCGCGGCTCCGGGCGGCTGGTCCCAAGTCCTGGCGTCCCTTATCGGCGAAAAAGGCCGGGTGATCGCTCTGGATATGCTCGAAATGGAGCCGATACGCAATGTCACCTTCCTGCGCGGCGACTTTAGCGAAGACAATGCCGTGGCGGCGCTGCAGAAGGAACTGGGCGGACGCAAAGCGGACCTTGTGGTTTCGGACATGGCGCCCAATATCAGCGGGGTGGGTATGGTCGATCAGGCCCGCTCCATGCACCTGGCCGAGCTGGCCCTCGATTTCACGGGTAATTTTCTGAAACCGGGCGGCGTCCTGCTAGTCAAAGCTTTCCAGGGAGCGGGACTGGACGAATTCCGCAAGCAGCTTGGAGAGGTGTTTGATTCGGTGGCCGTACGCAAGCCCAAAGCCTCTCGAGATCGCTCCAGTGAGCTGTTTTTACTCGCTAAAGGCCGGCTTGCAAGGTCCTGAAGAAGCCCCGCGGGTGTGACCAGATTGGGTTTAAAATGCCTGCAGTCGTGCGCGGATTGATCCGCGCCAGAAGGAGCACATGAACAATCTCATCAAGAACGTAGCCATCTGGCTGGTCATCGCGCTGGTGCTGATGACGGTATTCAACCAGTTCAGCGCCCGCCAGCAGCAGACCACGTCGATGGAGTATTCGCAGTTCATCGACGCCGTGAAGCAGGGCCAGGTTGCCAAGGTCACCATCGAAGGCCGCGTGCTGAAGGGCGTCGGCAACGACGGCCGCAAGTTCAACACTTACTCGCCCTCGGATCCCTGGCTGGTGTCCGACTTGCTTAAGGCCGGGGTCATCATCGAGGCCAAGCCCGAGGAAGAGCCCTCGCTGCTGATGAACATCTTCGTCTCCTGGTTCCCGATGCTGTTGCTGATCGGCGTATGGATATTCTTCATGCGCCAGATGCAGGGCGGTGGCCGCGGCGGCGCGTTCTCGTTCGGCAAGAGCCGGGCGCGCCTGCTCGACGAATCCACGAATCCGGTGACGTTTGCGGACGTGGCCGGCTGCGAGGAGGCGAAGGAGGAGGTTGCCGAAATCGTCGATTTCCTGCGCGACCCCACCAAGTTCCAGAAGCTTGGCGGCCGCATCCCGCGCGGGGTGCTGATGGTCGGGTCGCCCGGCACCGGCAAGACGCTGCTGGCGCGTGCCATCGCCGGAGAAGCCAAGGTGCCGTTCTTCTCGATCTCGGGATCCGATTTCGTCGAAATGTTCGTCGGCGTCGGCGCGGCGCGCGTGCGCGACATGTTCGAACAGGCGAAGAAGCATTCGCCCTGCATCGTGTTCATCGATGAAATCGACGCGGTCGGCCGCCAGCGCGGCGCCGGCCTTGGCGGCGGCAACGACGAGCGCGAGCAGACGCTTAACCAGTTGCTGGTGGAAATGGACGGCTTCGAGACCGGTTCCGGCGTGATCGTCATTGCCGCGACCAACCGTCCCGACGTGCTCGATCCGGCATTACTGCGCCCGGGCCGTTTCGACCGCCAGGTTGTGGTTCCGCTTCCGGACATCCGCGGCCGCGAGCAGATCATCATGGTGCACATGCGCAAGGTGCCGGTCGCTCCGGACGTGCGTCCCGATATCCTTGCCCGCGGCACGCCGGGATTCTCCGGTGCGGATCTGGCCAACCTGGTGAACGAGGCCGCGCTGTTTGCGGCACGCGGCGGCAAGCGCCTGGTCGATATGGATGACTTCGAGCGCGCCAAGGACAAGATCATGATGGGTGCGGAACGCAAGTCCATGGTAATGCCCGAGCTGGAGCGCAGGAACACCGCATACCACGAGTCGGGACACGCACTTGTCGCCCGTATGTTGCCGCGCACCGATCCCGTGCACAAGGTCACGATCATTCCGCGCGGCAGGGCCCTGGGCGTGACGATGCAGCTCCCGCAGGAAGACCGCTACAGCATGGACCGCGAGCAGATCCTGCAGAACATTTCAGTGCTGTTCGGCGGCCGCGTCGCGGAAGAAGTGTTCATGAAGCAGATGACTACCGGTGCGTCCAACGACTTCGAACGGGCCACCGAGATGGCGCGTCGCATGGTGACCCAGTGGGGCATGAGCGACCAGCTCGGTCCGATGGTGTATGGGGAGAACGAGGGCGAAGTCTTCCTCGGCCGCTCCATCACCACGCACAAGAACGTTTCCGAGGCGACCATGCAGTCCGTGGACCGCGAGATCCGCCGCATCATCGACGAGCAGTACAAGCTCGCGCGCAAGCTGATCGAGGACAACCGCGAGAAGGTCGAGGCAATGGCCAAGGCCCTGCTGGAGTGGGAGACCATCGACGCCGACCAGGTCAACGACATCATGGAAGGCCGGCCGCCGCGTCCGCCCAAGCCGACCGGTACGCCGAAGCCGCCGCCGGGACCGCATGGCAGCGCCACGGCTCCCGCCGCAACCACCACGCCGGCACAGGAAGCGTAATTACCCCGTGAGGGGTCTGGAGGGAAGGGTGAGGGTTTAAATCCTCACCCTTTTTATTTCTTGAACTCGCATTTGAACGCCAACCTTCGCATCATGGCCAGCGGGAATGTGATGGCATTTCCTCACTCCTCATCCCTTGTTCCTAACGCCGTTCTCAAGCTCGGTCGCTTCTCGCTCCCGCTCGACCGCGCACTGATCATGGGCGTGCTCAATGTGACGCCGGATTCTTTTTCCGACGGCGGCAGGTTCTTCGATCCGGCACGCGCGCTGGAGCAGGCAAACCGGATGATTGCCGAAGGCGCAGACATACTCGACATCGGGGGCGAGTCGTCGCGGCCGGGGGCCGCCCCTGTGGGCGCCGAAGAGGAACTGCGGCGCGTGATGCCCGTACTGGAAAAGCTCGCCTACCTGCAGGTGCCGGTATCGGTCGACACGGGCAAGCCGGAAGTGATGCGCGCAGTGATCGCCGCAGGCGCGGCGATGATCAACGACATCTTCGCACTGCGGACGCCGGGTGCATTGGAAGCGGCGGCCGGATCGGATGCCGCGGTGTGCCTGATGCACATGCGGGGCGAGCCGCGGACCATGCAGCAGGACCTGCACTACCAGGATGTGGTGGCCGAGGTTGGCGCCTTCCTCGACGGCCGGGCGAAGGCCGTGATGGCCGCGGGAATCGGTCGTGACCGGATCGTGCTGGACCCGGGATTCGGCTTCGGCAAGACTCCGCAGCACAATCTGGAATTGATCCGCGCCCTGCAGCGCCTGCGAGGGCTGGGATATCCTGTCCTCGCGGGGCTGTCGCGCAAATCGCTCTTCGGTAGAATCGCGGGTCGTGCAGCCGGCGAGCGCGTGCATGCCAGCGCCGCCGGCGCCCTGCTTGCCGTGCAGCGCGGCGCTTCGATCGTGCGCGTGCATGATGTTGCGGCCACGCGCGATGCCCTGCTCGTGCTGCGCGCCATAGACGACGTCACATTTACTTTCGAACAATGAAGAAAACCAGAAAATATTTCGGTACGGACGGTGTGCGCGGACGTGTCGGCGAACCGCCGATCACGCCCGATTTCGTGATGCGCCTCGGCTACGCCGCGGGAAAAGTGCTGGCGGCGGAAAAGAAACTGCCATCGGGGGAGCATGCCGCCGTCCTGATCGGCAAGGACACGCGGATTTCCGGCTACATGCTCGAATCGGCCCTGCAGGCCGGCCTTTCCGCGGCTGGAGTGGACATCTATCTGGCCGGCCCGATGCCTACGCCCGCCGTGGCTTACCTGACGCGCGCCTTGCGCCTGCAGGCCGGCATCGTAATCTCCGCCTCGCACAATCCTTTCGAGGACAACGGCATCAAGTTTTTCTCGGGCGACGGCAACAAACTGCCCGACGCAGTCGAGCATGCGATCGAAGCCAGGCTCGACATGCCCCTCGAAGTCATGCCGTCGGCACGGCTGGGCAAGGCCCGCCGCATCAACGACGCAGCCGGCCGCTATATCGAATTCTGCAAGAGCACGTTTCCGAACGACTTCGATCTGCGCGGGCTCAAGCTGGTGGTGGACTGCGCGCACGGGGCGACCTATCACATCGCCCAGCATGTGTTTCACGAACTCGGCGCCGACGTATTCCCGATCGGGGTGCAGCCCGACGGCATCAACATCAACCTCGAATGCGGCGCCACGCACCCGAAGACCCTTGCCGCCGCGGTCAAGGACCGGCATGCCCACCTCGGCATCGCCTTCGACGGCGATGGCGACCGCCTTGTAATGGCGGACCAAAACGGCACCATCTACGATGGGGACCAGTTGCTGTATGTAATCGCGAGATTCCGGCACGGCCAGGGACTACTCAGGGGCGGCGTGGTCGGCACCCTGATGACCAACCTCGGCATGGAGCAGGCGCTCGGCAAGCTCGGCATCCCGTTTACAAGGGCGGCGGTCGGCGACCGCTACGTGCTGGAGAAAATGGTCGGGAACGACTGGCTGCTGGGCGGCGAGAATTCGGGCCACATCATCTGCCTGGACAAGCACACGACGGGAGACGGCATCGTTTCGGCCCTGCAGGTGCTGCATGCCCTGCGCGCGGAGGGGCGGCCGCTCGCCGAACTGTGCCAGGACGTGCGCCTGTATCCGCAGGTGCTGGTCAACGTGAAAACAAAAAAGGGCTTCAACTTCCAGGGCAATGGCGAAGTCCAGGCCCGTCTCAGGGCGACGGAAGCCAGGCTCAAGGGCAAGGGCCGTGTCCTGTTGCGGGCTTCCGGCACCGAGCCGGTGATCCGGGTTATGGTGGAAGGCGAAGGCCGCGAACTGATCTCGGGCCTGGCCGATTCGCTGGCGGACATCATCCGGACCCAGGCCGGCGCCTGAGGCGCGACGCAAGTGCATGGCGGAAAAGCGAATTGGCGCCATGCAATCAAACTGTCACATTGGCTGGCTACACTTCTGATGTTAGTTTCAAACATACCCATCAGGAGACTCAAGTCATGTTCAAAGCCACCCGCATCGCGCTCGCCGCCTTCGCCGCCGTCTTCGTCGGCGGCCTCGGCATGGCCGCGCTCCCGGCCTATGCCCAACTGGTCAAGGTCGACGGTTCCAGTACCGTGTTCCCGATCACCGAAGCCGTGGCCGAGGACTTCCAGAAATCCAAGAAAGGCAAGATCAAGGTCACGGTCGGCATTTCCGGCACCGGCGGCGGCTTAAAGAAATTCTGCCGCGGCGAAATCGATATCGCGGATGCGTCCCGCCCGATCCTGAAGAAGGAAATGGACGATTGCAAGGCGGCTGGCGTGCAATACATTGAGCTCCCCGTGGCCTATGACGCGCTGACCGTGGTGATCCACCCTGACAACAAGTGGGCACAGACCTTGACCGTGGCCGAGCTGAAAAAAATGTGGGAGCCCGCGGCACAAGGAAAGGTCAAGAACTGGAAGCAGGTCAACCCGGCATTCCCCGACGCGCCACTCAAGTTGTTCGGTGCCGGCGCGGATTCGGGAACCTTCGACTACTTCACTGAAGCAGTCAATGGCAAGGCGAAGTCGAGCCGTGGCGACTTCACGGCGTCGGAGGACGACAACGTACTGGTGCAAGGCGTCTCGCGTGATGTCAACGCGCTCGGATTCTTCGGGCTTGCCTACTACACTGAAAACCAGAGCAAGCTCAAGGCGGTCTCGATTTCCGAGAAGGCCGGCGGCAAAGCCGTGGCGCCTTCGATGGAGTCTGTCATGGACGGCAGCTACCAGCCGCTCGCCCGTCCAATCTTCATTTATGTCAACGCCAAGTCCCTCGATCGTCCGGAAGTCATGGAGTTCGTGCAGTTCTACATGAAGAATGGCGCGGAACTGTCGCGGGAAGTCAAATACGTACCGCTTCCCGCGGCGGCCTATGCCTACAACCTCGATCACATCGAGAAGAAGGTGTTGGGCACCAAGTTCGGCGGCGAGAACAAGGTGGGCCTGACCATCGAGCAACTGATGAAGCTCGAGGCCAAGCAGTAAGAGCGGGAAAGTTGGAAGCGGCAGGCGGGAGGGGTTCCGACCCCTCCTGTTTTTTGCCCGGGCTCCGGGCTCCAACGGAAATCTGTACTAAAATCACCGTCGCCCCGAATCGATGAGCGCCATAGCTCCCACTCAGAGGTTAGACGTCTTGGCGGACAACATTGTCAGCGCCCGTCTCGCGAAGAGAAAATCCCGTCACGTCCGCGAGCGGCTGATCGAAGTCCTGCTGTTCCTCGCCGCGTCGGTTTCCGTCGTGGTCACGATCGGGATCGTCCTGATTCTCGTCACCGAGTCCTACCAGTTCTTCCAGCACGTCCCGCTGGTGGACTTCCTTACCGACACGCAGTGGACGCCGCTGTTCGATGACGCCCACTACGGCATCATGGTGCTGCTGTCCGGCACGCTCGTCAGTTCCATCGTGGCCCTGGCCGTGGCGATTCCCCTGGGCACGATCATCGCCATCTACCTCTCGGAGTTCGCTCCGTTCGCGGTGCGCGAAGTGGCAAAGCCCTTCCTCGAGCTGCTCGGCGGCGTGCCCACCATCGTCTACGGCTACTTTGCGCTGCTCTATGTGACCCCGGCGCTGCAGTATTTCTTCCCAGGCCTGCCCGGCTTCAACCTGCTGTCCGCCGGCCTCGTCATGGGCATCATGATCATTCCTTACATCAGCTCGGTCTCCGAGGACGCCATGCGCTCGGTGCCGATGGCCATGCGCGAAGGTTCGTACGCGATGGGCGCCACGCGCTTCCAGACCGCGATCCGGGTCGTGACCCCGGCGGCCTTCTCGGGAATCTCGGCCGCGTACATCCTCGGCATTTCGCGCGCGGTGGGTGAAACCATGATCCTTGCGGTGGCGGCCGGCATGCAACCCAACCTGACGTGGAACCCGGCGGAGCCCGCGGCAACCATAACGGCGTTCATCGTGCAGGTGGCGCTCGGCGACCTGCCACACGGCAGCATCGGTTACCAGACGATTTTTGCAGCGGGGCTGACGCTGATGCTGCTGACGCTTTTCTTCAATGTTCTCGGCCACATGCTGAAGCGCAGATTCAGGCAGGCGTACTGACATGGCCGATATGACGGTAGCCGAGATCCGGGCCCTCATCACCAAGCACAAGCGCTGGGACCTGATTTTTGCGATGATCGGCCTGTTTGCGCTCATGGTCGGCATACTGACGTTCGTCGCCCTGTTCGCCGGCATGGCGATGGACGGCGCGCACCGGCTGTCGTGGGACTTTTTCACCAATTTCCCGTCGCGCCGTCCGGAACAGGCGGGCATTCTTTCGGCGTGGGTCGGCAGCACGCTGGTCATGCTGGTGACAGCGGTGGCCGCGGTGCCGCTCGGCGTAGCGGGTGCGGTCTACCTCGAGGAGTACGCACCGAAAAACTGGATGACCGACATCATCGAAATCAACGTCACCAATCTCGCCGGCGTGCCTTCGATTGTCTACGGCCTGCTTGCGCTCGGCCTGTTCGTCTATCAGTTTGGTTTCGGCCAGAGCATACTTTCGGCCGGGCTGACGCTGGCACTGCTGATCCTGCCGGTAGTGATCGTGGCCACTCGCGAAGCGATCAGGTCGATTCCCAGCGTGATCCGCGAGGGGGCCTATGCGCTCGGAGCGACCAAGTGGCAGACAACGGCCGATCACATCCTGCCCTACTCGCTGCCGGGCATCCTTACCGGCGTGATCATCGGCATGGCCCGCGCCATCGGCGAGACGGCGCCGATCATTACCATCGGCGCGCTGACGTTCATCGCCTTTCTGCCTCCGGCGCCATTCAGCGGCGATCCGGCGGCGGGCCCGTTCGACTGGCTGTTCGCACCGTTTACCGTTATGCCTATCCAGATGTTCAACTGGACATCGCGTCCCGAGGCCGCGTTCCACCAGAATGCGGCCGCCGCCGGCCTCGTGCTGGTGGTTATGACGCTGTCGATGAATGCACTGGCGATCTATGTCCGCTATCGCCTCAGAAAAAAAATCAAGTGGTAACCGCCCATCATGTCGAAAATCACTGACGGCGCCCAGGCCAACCTGGTACTGAAAGCCGAGTCCCGGAACCTGAGCTTCTACTACAGCACTTTCCATGCGTTGAAAGGCATCAACATGCCGATCTACGAAAAGAAAGTGACTGCGCTGATCGGCCCTTCCGGATGCGGCAAGTCGACGTATTTGCGCTGCTTCAACCGCATGCACGACCTGTACCCCGGCAACCGCTACGAAGGTGAGATCCGGTTGTATCCCGACAACACCAACCTGCTCAATCCGCAGGTCGATCCGATTGAAGTGCGCATGCGCATCAGCATGGTGTTCCAGAAACCGAATCCGTTTCCCAAATCCATCTACGAAAACGTCGCCTACGGGTTGCGCGTGCGTGGCGTGCGCAGCGTAGCGACGCTCGATGAAAAGGTCGAGCAGGCCCTGCGCGGCGCAGTGCTGTGGGAGGAGGTGAAGGATCGCCTCCACGAACTGGCCTTCAATCTGTCCGGCGGCCAGCAACAGCGTCTGTGCATTGCCCGGGCGCTGGCCACCGAGCCGGAAATCCTGCTGTTCGACGAGCCTACTTCCGCGCTGGATCCCATCGCCACCGCCAGCATCGAGGAACTCATCGCCGACCTGAAGCACAAGGTCACGATCCTGATTGTTACCCACAACATGCAGCAGGCGGCGCGGGTGTCGGATTTCACGGCTTATATGTATCTGGGCGAGATGATCGAGTTCGATGCCACCGACACCATCTTCATCAAGCCCAAGAACAAGGCCACCGAAGACTACATCACGGGAAGGTTCGGCTGAGACGAACCGATCGTGCTGTAGCGGCGGAGGCTAACTTTGCCTTGGCAAAGTTAAGTCGCTCCGCTTCTGGAGTGACGGGCCGGAACCACTACATTACGGGCCGTTTCGGCTGAATGGGCGGCCGGCTGTCGGCCAAGAGGTTGGTTTTGGCCGATTCTGCCCTTTTCCCGACCTTCCCTGCCGTCCCGGACCGGGCGGTCCGCATTGACCCTCCCTCTCCCTCACGGGTAAAATTCGCCGGTTTATTCGGTGGGATAGCGCATGCGGCAGCGTCTGGCAGTGGGCAACTGGAAGATGCACGGCAGTCTTCCGGAAAACCGCAGCCTTCTTGATGCGGTTGCCGCAGGGGCGGCCGGCCTGCAGCGGGCCGCCTGTGCGGTTTGCGTTCCTTTTCCGTACCTTGCACAGGCCCAGTCGGCCCTGGCAGGGTCCAGGGTGGCGTGGGCCGCCCAGAACGTCAGTCAGCATCCCAAGGGGGCGTTTACCGGCGAAGTCTCCGCCGCGATGCTTCGCGAGTTCGGCTGCCGTTATGTGCTGGTGGGCCATTCCGAGCGCCGGCAGTTGTTCGGCGAGGACGATGCCACCGTGGCGGCCAAGGCCGGGGCGGCGCTGGCGGCAGGACTGACGCCGATCATCTGCCTGGGCGAGACCCTTGCAGAACGCGAGGGAAACGTCACCGAAAAAGTGATCGGCAGGCAGGTGGGCGCGGTGGCGGACGCGCTCGGCATGGAAGGAATTGCCGCATCGGTTCTTGCGTACGAACCGGTGTGGGCGATAGGCACTGGCAAGACGGCGACGCCAGAGCAGGCGCAGGCGGTGCATGCGTTCATACGCGGCTTGCTTGCAGGCCGGGATAAGAAAGTGGCCGGGGCGCTGCAGATTCTGTACGGAGGCAGCGTGAAAGCCTCCAATGCGGCGGAACTGTTCGCGAAAGCGGACGTGGATGGCGGACTGATCGGCGGGGCAGCGCTGGTCGCGCAGGAATTCATTGCGATCTGCAAGGCGGCGGATTCGGCCCGGCCGGATTGAAGTCAGGCGGATCGCGGAAGACGGGACAGACTATGGAAACCTTGATTATCGTATTGCACGTGCTCGCAGCCCTGTGCGTGATCGCCCTGGTGTTGCTTCAGCATGGCAAGGGAGCGGACATGGGCGCGGCTTTCGGCAGCGGTTCGGCTGGCAGCCTGTTTGGCTCCAGCGGTTCGGCCAATTTCCTGAGCCGCACGACGGCCGTCATGGCCGCGGTCTTCTTCCTGACCAGCCTTGGCCTCACCTACTTGTCCAGCCACAAAGGCCAGGAACGCGGCGTAATGTCGACGCATGAGGAAGCCCCTGCCGATCCGGCAGCGGCAATTCCGGCACCGACCAGCCCCGCACCGCAGGCCGGGCAGGGTGAGTCGAAAGCGATCGAAGTACCGAAGTAACAGTATTGGGTACCGCGTGCTGAGTGCTGAGAAAAATCAGTGTTCAGAACCGGGACTCGAAAGAGTGCGCCGACGTGGTGAAATTGGTAGACACGCCATCTTGAGGGGGTGGTGGGGAAACCCGTGGGAGTTCGAGTCTCCCCGTCGGCACCAGCAGTTTCACAGCGCGCCAGGCGGAATTCGCCTTACCGGGAATCGGGGGCGCACGGGTGGCCCGTGCAGCCTGACGCGTACGGAATGATTCTGATCCTGCCTGACGGCGGGACGAGAGCGGGCAATGCTTGAGCAGTACTTCCCGATCCTGCTGTTCATTTTCGTCGGCCTGGCCGTCGGGGTAGCGCTACCCCTGATCGGTGGAGGGCTGAGCCGGGTGCTCGGCGTTCATCGTCCCGACGCCGAGAAGCTTTCTCCCTACGAATGCGGTTTCGAAGCCTTCGAGGATGCGCGCATGAAGTTCGACGTGCGCTACTACCTCGTTGCCATCCTGTTCATCCTGTTCGACCTCGAAATCGCCTTTCTTTTCCCTTGGGCCGTCGTAATCCGTGAAATCGGCACCTTCGGCTTCGTTTCGATGATGGTCTTCCTTGCCATTCTGGTCGTCGGCTTCATCTACGAATGGAAGAAAGGGGCGTTGGAGTGGGACTAAAGGTAGAAACATGAGCATTGAGGGCGTAACGGAAAAAGGCTTCGTCACCACGACGATAGACACCGTCATCAACTGGACCCGTACCGGTTCGATGTGGCCGATGACTTTCGGCCTGGCCTGTTGCGCGGTGGAAATGATGCACGCGGGCGCGGCGCGCTATGACCTCGACCGCTTCGGCGTGGTGTTCCGCGCGAGCCCGCGCCAGTCCGACGTGATGATCGTCGCCGGCACCCTTTGCAACAAGATGGCGCCCGCGCTGCGCAAGGTCTACGACCAGATGGCCGAACCGCGCTGGGTGATCTCGATGGGATCCTGTGCCAACGGCGGCGGCTACTACCACTACTCTTATTCGGTCGTGCGCGGATGCGACCGCATCGTGCCGGTGGACGTCTATGTTCCGGGCTGTCCCCCCACCGCCGAGGCGTTGATCTACGGTGTGATCCAGCTGCAGAACAAGATCCGCCGCACCAACACCATCGCCCGGTGATCCCGAAATGGCCCTTTCCGTCTCCGCGCTTGCCGAAAACCTGAAATCCTTGTTGGGAGACAAGGTGGTGCGGCTCGACGAAACGCTGGGCCAGCTCACGCTGGTGGTAAGAGCGGACGATGTGCTTGCCGTCGCGGACACACTGCGCACGCATCCGCAACTGAAGTTCGAGCAGCTGGTCGACCTGTGTGGCGTCGACTACCGCGACCACGGCGGTTCGTCCGATGCCGTCCGCGCTCCGGGCACCCGCTTTGCCGTGGTCTATCACCTGCTTTCGGTCTCGCAGAACTGCCGGCTGCGGCTGCGCGTGTTCGCTGCAGACGACGAATTGCCCGTAGTGGATTCGGTGACCGGCATCTGGCCGGGGGTCAATTGGTTCGAGCGCGAAGCCTTCGACCTCTTCGGTATCGTGTTCCCGGGACATCCCGACCTGCGGAGGATCCTCACCGACTATGGATTCATCGGCCATCCTTTCCGTAAGGATTTCCCGGTCTCTGGATATGTTGAGATGCGCTACGACCCCGAACAGGCGCGCGTGATCTACCAGCCCGTCAGCATCGAACCTCGCGAGATCGTGCCGCGGGTTATCCGCGAACGGCATTACGGGGACGTGGAATAGAGCATGACGCCACGGTTCATCGCCATGAATTTTAGCTCCGGCCGTCCTGCGGACTTAACTTGCCAAGGCAAGTTAGCCTGCACTGAAGTTCATCGCCCGGATCGCGGATTTCATTGCGCCATTGACGTCGGTCAGGTGTCGAGCAATGGCTGAGATCAGAAACTATACGATGAACTTTAGCTCCGCCATAACTTCGGCTTCGCAGAAGTTAGTTTCCACTGAAGTTCATCGCCCGGATCGCGGATTTCATTGCGCCATTGACGTCGGTCAGGTGTCGAGCAATGGCTGAGATCAGAAACTATACGATGAACTTTGGCCCCCAGCATCCCGCGGCGCATGGCGTGCTGCGGCTGGTGCTCGAACTGGATGGCGAGGTCATCCAGCGCGCGGATCCGCACATCGGCCTGTTGCACCGGGCCACGGAGAAGCTGGCGGAGACCCGGACCTTCATCCAGTCGTTACCCTACATGGACCGGCTCGACTACGTGTCCATGATGTGCAACGAGCACGCCTACGTGATGGCGATCGAGAAGCTGCTGGGCATCGGGGTGCCGGAGCGCGCGCAATACATCCGCGTGATGTTCGACGAAATCACTCGCGTGTTGAACCATCTGCTGTGGCTGGGCGCGCATGCGCTCGACGTGGGCGCCATGACCATGTTCCTGTACTGCTTCCGCGAGCGCGAAGACCTGATGGACTGCTATGAGGCGGTTTCGGGCGCGCGCCTGCATGCCGCTTACTACCGGCCCGGCGGGGTTTACCGCGATCTGCCGGAGACCATGCCCCGCTACCAGGTATCCAAGATCCATGACGAGAAGTCGGTGCGGGAACTGAACAAAAACCGCCAGGGCTCGCTGCTTGACTTCATCGAGGACTTCACCAACCGTTTCCCCCGGCATGTCGACGAGTACGAAACCCTGCTCACCGACAACCGCATCTGGAAGCAGCGCACCGTCGGCATCGGCGTGGTCACCCCGGAACGCGCGCTCGCCCTGGGCTTTACAGGGCCGATGCTCCGCGGCTCGGGCGTCGAATGGGACCTGCGCAAGAAGCAGCCCTACGAAGTCTACGACTGCATGCAGTTCGACATTCCCGTCGGCGTGAATGGCGACTGCTACGACCGCTACCTGGTGCGCGTCGAGGAAATGCGCCAGTCCAACCGCATCATCAGGCAATGCATCGACTGGCTGCGGAAGAATCCCGGCCCGGTGATCGTCGAAGACCACAAGGTAGCACCGCCGTCACGCGTCAACATGAAGATGAACATGGAAGAGCTGATCCATCACTTCAAGCTCTTCACCGAAGGCATGCATGTGCCCGCAGGCGAAACTTACGCCGCGGTGGAAGCCCCCAAGGGCGAATTCGGCATCTACCTGATCTCCGACGGCGCCAACAAACCCTACCGCGTGAAAATCCGCGCACCGGGGTTCGCGCATCTTTCCGCGCTGGACGAAATGTCGCGCGGCCACATGATTGCGGACGTGGTCGCGATTATCGGCACCCAGGACATCGTGTTCGGCGAGGTGGACCGGTGAACGCGCCCATGGTGCTATCGCCCGAAGCCCTTGCGAGAATCGAGAAGGCAATCGCCAAGTATCCTCCGAACCAGAAACAGTCCGCGGTCATGGCGGCGTTGACCATTGCCCAGGACGAAAAGGGATGGCTGTCGACGGAGACCATGGATTTCGTCGCCGGCTACCTCGGCATGCCGCCGATCGCTGTGTATGAGGTGGCCAGTTTCTACGGCATGTACGACCTTCAGCCGGTGGGCCGTCACAAGATCACGATCTGCACCAACCTGCCGTGTGCGTTGTCGGGCGCGGCGGACGCCGCGGAACACCTGAAGAAGAAGCTAGGCATCGGCTTCGGCGCGACCACGCCCGACGGCGCCTTTACGCTCAAGGAAGGCGAATGCCTGGGCGCCTGCGGCGATGCGCCGGTTTGCCTGCACAACGGCAAGGTAATGCTGTCGTTCATGACGCCCGACAAGCTGGATGCGCTGATCGAGGAGCTGAACAAGTGAACGCGCCCCTGCCGCCGTTTGCACCGGACATCTACGGCCCGGACTCGATCATCCTCAAGGGCCTGACCGGCCTCAACTGGCGCCTCAAGGATTACGAGGCGCGAGGCGGCTACCAGGCGCTGAGAAAAATCATCAGCGAGAAAATTCCGCCCGAGCAGGTCATCGCCGAGCTGAAGAAATCCGCGCTGCGCGGGCGCGGCGGCGCCGGCTTCCCGACCGGGCTGAAGTGGAGCTTCATGCCGCGCAATTTCTCGGCACAGAAATACCTGGTCTGCAATTCGGATGAAGGCGAGCCGGGCACGTTCAAGGATCGCGATATCCTGCGTTACAACCCGCATATCGTCATCGAAGGCATGGCCATCGGCGCCTATTCGATGGGCATCACAGTGGGCTACAACTACATCCACGGCGAGATCTGGGATGTGTACGAACGCTTCGAGGAGGCTCTGCAGGAAGCGCGCGACGCCGGCTACCTGGGTAACCGCATCCTCGGCTCGGAATTCAATTTCGAACTGCATGCCCATCATGGGTGGGGCGCCTACATCTGCGGCGAAGAGACCGCGCTGCTGGAGTCGCTCGAAGGCAAAAAGGGCCTGCCCCGTTTCAAGCCGCCGTTCCCGGCGAGCTACGGGCTTTATGGCAAGCCGACGACCATCAACAATACCGAGACCTTCGCTGCCGTGCCCTGGATCATTGTCAACGGCGGCGAAGCCTTCCTGAACCTGGGCAAGCCGAACAACGGCGGCACCAAGGTCTTCTCCGTGACCGGTCACATCGAACGTCCAGGCAACTACGAAGTGAAACTGGGCATCCCGTTCGCGAAACTGCTTGAGATGGCCGGGGGCATGCGCGGCGGCCGCAAGTTGAAGGCGGTGATTCCGGGCGGGTCCTCGATGCCGGTGCTGCCTGCGGACGTGATGATGCAGACCGACATGGACTACGACTCCATCGCCAAGGCGGGCTCGATGCTGGGCTCCGGTGCCGTGATCGTGATGGATGAGACCACATGCATGGTGCGGGCGCTGGAGCGCCTGTCCTACTTCTACTTCGAGGAGTCCTGCGGCCAGTGCACGCCCTGCCGCGAGGGCACCGGCTGGCTGTATCGCATGGTGAACCGGATCGAGCACGGGCAGGGCCTGCCGGACGATCTCGATCGCCTGACCTCGGTGGCCGACAACATCGCCGGGCGCACGATCTGCGCGCTGGGCGACGCGGCGGCGCTGCCGGTGAAAAGCTTCATCAAGAATTTCCGCGACGAGTTCCAGTACCACATCGAACACAAGAAGTGCCTGGTGGGCGGAGCTCATCACGGGCACGGGAACAGATAAACATGGCGCATCTAGAAATCGACGGCCGCGCGGTTGAAGTTCCGGACAACAGCATGATCATGGATGCTGCGAACAAGCTCGGCGTCTATGTGCCGTATTTCTGCTACCACCGCAAGCTGTCCATCGCCGCCAACTGCCGCATGTGCCTGGTGCAGGTCGAGAAGGCGCCGAAGCCCTTGCCCGCCTGCGCCACCCCGGTGGCTGAGGGCATGAAGGTCTATACGCACTCCGAGGCGGCGATCAAGGCACAGAAGGGCGTGATGGAATTCCTGCTGATCAACCATCCGCTCGACTGCCCGATCTGCGACCAGGGTGGCGAGTGCCAGTTGCAGGACCTAGCGGTGGGCTATGGCGGCTCGAGTTCGCGTTACGCCGAACCCAAGCGGGTGGTGGCCAACAAGGATCTCGGACCGCTGGTTGCCGCCGAGGAAATGACCCGCTGCATCCATTGCACTCGCTGCGTGCGCTTCGGCCAGGAGATTGCCGGCGTGATGGAACTCGGCATGATTGGCCGCGGCGAGCATTCGGAAATCATGCCCTTCGTGGCACGCACGGTCGATTCCGAATTGTCGGGCAACATGATCGACGTCTGCCCCGTCGGCGCGCTGACCTCAAAACCCTTCCGCTACAGCGCCCGCACCTGGGAGTTGGCGCGGCGCAAGTCGGTGAGCCCGCATGATTCTCTCGGGTCCAACCTCGTGGTCCAGGTCAAGGGCGATCAGGTCATGCGGGTCCTGCCGCGCGACAACGAGGAAGTCAACGAATGCTGGCTGTCCGATCGCGACCGTTTTTCCTATGAGGGCCTGAACTCGCCGCAGCGCCTGACTGCGCCCATGGTCAAGCGCGACGGCAGGTGGGAGCAGGTCGAATGGCAGGTGGCGCTGGAACTGGTGGCGCGCGAACTCAAGCGCGTCGGTGACGCGCACGGCGCGGACGCGATCGGTGCGCTGGCCACGCCGCAAGCCACGCTAGAGGAATTGCACCTGCTGCAGAAGTTCGCGCGCGGCCTTGGCGGCGACAACGTCGACTTCCGCCTGCGCCAGTCCGATTTCTCCGCGGACGCCCAGCTCGGCGGCACGCCCTGGCTGGGCATGAAAGTGACCGATCTGAACGCCCTTGATCGCGTACTGGTCGTCGGCTCGACCTTGCGCAAGGACCATCCACTGCTCGCGAGCCGGTTGCGCATGGCCGTGAAGAAAGGCGCGCAGTTCAACCTGGTCAACCCGGTCGACGACGATCTCCTGATGCGGGTCGCGAACAAGGCGATCGTGGCGCCAGCCGCGCTGGTGGAAGCACTGGGCCAGGTGCTGAAAGCGGCTGCGGAACTGAAGAACTCGCCGGCGCCCGCCGCCGTTGCCGGACTGACTGTCGGCGACGTGGCGCGCAGGATCGCGGAGAGTCTGGCCTCGGGAAAGAACGGCGCCGTATTGCTCGGCAGTCTTGCCGGCCGCCATCCGCAGGCGGCGCAACTGCACCGGCTCGGCCAGGAACTGGCGCGCATCACCGGCGTGAAGTTCGGATTCTTCGGCGAAGGCGCCAACAGCGTCGGCGGGTACCTGGTGGGGATGCGCCCCGCGCGCGGCGGCTTGAATGCAGTCGGAATGCTCGCCGCGCCGCGCAAGGCTTATGTGCTCCTGCATGCCGAGATGGACCTCGACACCCAGGACGCGCAGGCCGCCAACGCGGCCATGCAGGACGCGGAGTTCGTGGTTGCCATGTCGTCCTATCTGCACAAGGCGACCGAATATGCACAGGTCCTGCTGCCGGTGGCGCCGTTCACCGAGACCGCCGGCACGTTCGTGAACATCGAAGGCCGGGTGCAGAGTTTCCAGGGCGTGGTGCGCCCCCTCGGCGAAACCAGACCGGCCTGGAAAGTCCTGCGCGTGCTGGGCACGCTGATGGGCGTGGCCGGATTCGGTTTCGACACCATCGAGCAGGTCCGTGCCGAATGTATGAGTGCGATCGGCGACATTCCTGCGCGCCTCGACAATACGATCACAGGCGCGCCTGCCGTCGTTGCGGTGGCCAAGGCCGGCGGCATCCAGCGCATCGGCGAAATCCCGATCTACCACGTGGATTCCATCGTGCGCCGCGCGGAGTCGCTGCAGCAGACCCGGGATGCCCTGGTTGCGCTCGCCTGGCTGCCCGGCGGCTTGATCGAAAGAATCGGCCTGCGCCAGGGCGATCATGTAAGGATCCGCCAGCAGGGCGGGGAAGTGGTCGTGCGGTATGCGCGCGACGACCGCCTGCCCGCCGACTGCGTGCGCTTCGGCGCGGGCTTTCCCGAGAGCGTGTCCCTTGGCAGCCTGTTCGGCGAAGTGGAACTGGAGCGCGTGGCTGCGCAGGAAAGGGCCACCGCGTGACCCTCGAATTCCTCGAAGGCCTGATCGGGACCGGCGCCGTCACCGCGTTGTGGACATTGGCGAAAATCCTCGCCATCGTCGTGCCGGTCACCCTTTGTGTCGCTTACCTGACCCTGGCGGAGCGCAAGGTGATCGGCTACATGCAGGTGCGCATCGGACCGAACCGGGTGGGCTGGAAAGGCCTGCTGCAGCCGTTCGCCGATGTCCTCAAGCTGCTGGTCAAGGAAGTCATCGTACCTTCCGGTGCAAACAAGTTCCTGTTCCTGCTGGCACCGGTGCTGGCGATCATGCCGGCGCTCGCGGCCTGGGCGGTGGTGCCGTTCTCGCCGGAACTGGTGCTGTCGAAGGTAGACGCCGGTCTGCTCTACGTGATGGCCATCACGTCGATGGGCGTGTACGGCGTCATCGTCGCCGGCTGGGCTTCGAATTCGAAGTACGCCTTCATCGGCGGCCTTCGCTCCGCGGCGCAGATCGTGTCCTACGAAATCGCCATGGGCTTCGCCCTCGTTTGCGTGCTCATGATGTCCGGCAGCCTCAACCTTGCCGTGATCGTGACCGAGCAAAAGACTTCCTGGGGCATGCTCGGGTGGAACCTGATTCCGCTGTTCCCCATGTTCGTGGTCTATTTTGTCGCGGCAGTCGCGGAAACCAACCGCGCGCCCTTCGATGTGGCCGAAGGCGAATCGGAAATCGTCGCCGGCTTCCACGTCGAGTATTCGGGTACCGCGTTCGCGGTGTTCTTCCTCGCCGAATACGCGAACATGATCCTGGTTTCCACGCTGGCGGCGCTGATGTTCCTTGGCGGGTGGCTGTCGCCCGTTCCGTTCATCCCCGACAGCTTCCTCTGGCTGGCGCTCAAAGTCGCCTTCCTGCTGTTCTGCTTCCTCTGGTTCCGCGCCACATTCCCGCGCTACCGCTACGACCAGATCATGCGCCTGGGCTGGAAGGTGTTCATCCCGCTGACGATCGTCTGGCTGGTGCTGGTGGGCCTCCTCATGCGCATGTCCTGGTGGCCCTGGTAAGGGGACGATGATGATCGAACGCGTCCGCGATTTCTTCCGCACCTTCCTGCTCCTCGAGCTGGCCAAGGGCCTCATGCTGACGGGCCGCTATTTCTTCGCCCGCAAGATCACGGTGCAGTTTCCCGAGGAGAAGACGCCACAGTCGGGACGGTTCCGCGGCCTGCATGCCCTGCGCCGCTATCCCAACGGGGAAGAGCGCTGCATCGCCTGCAAGCTTTGCGAAGCCGTCTGTCCGGCGCTGGCGATCACCATCGAATCTGAACAACGCGCCGATGGCACCCGGCGCACCACGCGTTACGACATCGACCTGACCAAGTGCATTTTCTGCGGATTCTGCGAGGAATCCTGTCCGGTGGACTCAATCGTGGAAACGCGCATCCTCGAGTATCACGGCGAGAAGAGGGGGGATCTGCTCTACACCAAGGAGATGCTGCTGGCCATCGGCGACCGCTACGAAGAAGAAATCGCCAAGGACCGCAGCGATGATGCCGCCTTCAGATAGTCAACGAACGGTGAACGGTGAGCAGTGAGCAGTGAGCAGTGAACAGGGAACAGTGAACAGTGAACAGGGAACAGTGAACAGGGAACAGGGAACAGGGAACAGTGAACGGTGAACGGTGAACAGGGAACAGGGAACAGGGAACAGGGACCAGGGAACAGGGAACAGCCAGCAGTGAACGGTGAACAGTGAACGGTGATGGATCAAGGTATTTTTTTGACCGTTCACCGTTCACTGTTGACCGATTACTAAAAAAAACATGGACTTCGCGACTGGAATCTTCTACTTCTTCGCGGCGATTCTGACCTTCGCCGCGCTGCGCGTCATTACGGCGCGCAATCCGGTGCATTCCGCGCTTTTCCTGGTGCTCGCCTTTTTCACCGCTGCCGCCCTGTGGCTGCTCCTCGAAGCGGAGTTCCTTGCCATCGCCCTGGTGCTGGTCTACGTGGGCGCGGTGATGGTGCTGTTCCTGTTCGTGGTGATGATGCTGGACATCAACCTCGACCGGTTGCGGGAAGGTTACTGGGATTACCTGGTGCCGGCGCTGATCGTGGCCGGTGTCATGGTGGCGGAAATGACGCTGATTCTCGTCGGCCGCTACTTCGACCTTGAAGGCATGCCGATCCCGGAACCCAGGCCTGCCGACTACAGCAACACCCGCGAACTTGGCCTGTTGATCTACACCTACTACGTCTATCCGTTCGAAATTGCCGCGGTGATCCTGCTGGTGGCCATTGTCGCCGCCATCGCCCTGACCCTGCGCCAGCGCAAGGACACCAAGTACATCGATCCTTCGAAGCAGATCAACGTGCGGCGCAAGGATCGTGTGCGGCTGGTATCCATGCCGTCCGAGCCCAAAGCCGGGGAGGAGGCAAAATGATTTCCCTTTCCCACTACCTGGTCCTCGGTGCGATCCTGTTCGCGATCAGCGTCGTGGGGATTTTCCTGAACCGCAAGAACGTGATCATCCTGCTGATGGCCATCGAGCTGATGCTGCTGGCGGTGAACATGAACTTCATCGCCTTTTCCCATTTCCTGGAGGACCCCGCCGGTCAGATATTCGTGTTCTTCATCCTGACCGTCGCCGCCGCGGAGTCGGCGATCGGGCTGGCGATCCTGGTGGTGCTGTTCCGGAACCTGAATACGATCAACGTCGACGATCTGGACAAGCTGAAGGGATGAATACCGTGCTGCGTACTGCCCGACTTCGCTGGATGGCGGACATCGTCCATAAGTGCTGCGTGCTGCGAAAAGGCGAAACCGGGGGTTACTTTGGGCTGTGCCTCTCAGCACCCAGCACCCAGCACCCAGCACCTTGCGAAGGTAAAGCATGAAGCTTCTTTACCTCATCGTCCCCTTCGCGCCGCTCGCCGGCGCGCTGATCTCCGGCCTGCTGGGCTGGCTGATCGGCCGCCGCGCCGCGCACTGGGTCACCATCATCGGCATGGTGATCTCGACGGTCGCGGCGCTGCTGGTGTTCCGCGACGTGCTGGCCGGCAATACCTTCAACGGCCCGCTGTACACCTGGATCACCAGCGATGACGCCACCCTGCAGATCGGCTTCCTGATCGACCGCCTGTCGGCGCTGATGATGGTGGTGGTGACCTTCGTGTCGCTCATGGTTCACATCTACACCATCGGTTACATGGCCGACGATCCCGGTTACCAGCGCTTCTTCTCCTACATCTCGCTTTTCACCTTCTCGATGCTGATGCTGGTGATGAGCAACAACTTCCTGCAATTGTTCTTCGGCTGGGAGGCGGTGGGCCTGGTTTCCTACCTGTTGATCGGCTTCTGGTACACGCGGCCCACGGCGATCTATGCCAACCTCAAGGCTTTCCTGGTCAACCGCGTCGGCGACCTCGGTTTCCTGCTCGGCATCGCGCTGATCCTCGCTTATTTCGGAACGCTCGATTACAAGGAAGTCTTCGAGCAAGCCCCCGCCGCGAAGGATCAGGTGCTGGCCGTTGCTTTTACCGGCTGGCCGCTGCTGACTTCGATTTGCATCCTGCTATTCATTGGCGCAATGGGCAAGTCGGCCCAGTTTCCCCTGCATGTCTGGCTGCCCGATTCCATGGAAGGCCCGACGCCGATCTCGGCGCTGATCCACGCCGCGACCATGGTGACGGCCGGTATCTTCATGGTCGCGCGGATGTCGCCGCTGTTTGAGCTTTCCGAGACGGCGCTTTCCTTCGTGCTGGTCATCGGCGCCATCACCGCGCTGTTCATGGGCCTGGTCGCGATCGTCCAGAACGATATCAAGCGCGTGGTCGCCTATTCGACGCTGTCGCAGTTGGGTTACATGACCGTCGCCCTCGGCGCCTCAGCCTACGCCGCGGGCATGTTCCACCTGATGACGCACGCCTTCTTCAAGGCGCTGCTGTTCCTTGGCGCAGGCTCCGTGATCATCGCCATGCACCACGAGCAGGACATGCGCCGGATGGGCGGCCTGCGCAAGTACCTGCCGGTCACCTACGCGACCATGTTCATCGGCGCGCTGGCCAGCGCCGGCATTCCCGGCCTGTCGGGTTTCTTCTCCAAGGACTCGATCATCGAAGCGGTCCACCTGTCGCAGCTTCCGGGTAGCGGTTTCGCCTACTTCTGCGTGCTGTCCTGCGTGTTCGTCACAGCTTTCTACACTTTCCGCCTGATGTTCATGACCTTCCATGGCAAGGAGCGTTTCGACATCCATGGCCAGGAAACACAGGGCCACGGCGCCGGTCTTGCACACGCGTCGGGGCATGACAGCCACGATGAGCACCGTGCGCACTCCGGCCCGCCGCACGAGTCGCCCTGGGTGGTGACCCTGCCGCTGATCGTGCTCGCCATTGCATCGATCTGCGCGGGCTGGTTCATCGGCCCGATCCTGTTCGGCGGCTACTTCGGCGATGCCATCCGCGTGACCGAAGAGCACAACGTGCTTGGGGAAATGGCGGGGGAGTTCCATGGCGTGATCGGGATGATGGTCCATTCCCTGGGCACCTGGCCGTTCTGGCTGTCCATCGCCGGCATTGCCACGGCGGCTTTCCTGTACCTGAAGCGCACCGACCTGCCGGCGAAGATCGCTTCGATGCTTTCGCCCCTCTACACGCTGCTCGACAATAAGTACTATTTCGATCGCTTCAACGACTGGTTCTTCGCCAGCGGCGCGCGGCTGCTTGGGCGCGGACTGTGGAAGGGCGGCGACATTGCTGTAATCGACGGCTTTTTCGTCAACGGTTCGGCCCGCGTGGTCGGCTGGTTCTCCGGGATCCTGCGCAAGCTGCAGTCCGGCCTGATCTACCACTACGCCTTCACCATGATCATCGGCGTGTTCGTTCTGCTGACCCTGTGGTTCGCGCGAAACTGAGCCGGTACCAATAAGAAAAATGATCGTCGGATTCCCCATACTGAGCACGGTTATCTGGTTGCCGATCCTGGCCGGCGTTGCCGTGCTCTGCACGGGCCCGGACCGCAACGCGGTCGCCGCCCGCTGGCTCGCGCTGGCCGGCGCCATCGGCGGGTTCCTTGTCGCGTTGCCGCTCTGGAGTGGCTTCGATACCGGCGCCAGGGGCATGCAGTTCGTCGAGGTCCTGCCCTGGATCGAGTCCTACAACATCCAGTACCACGTCGGCATCGACGGCATCTCGCTGTTGCTGATCCTGCTCAACTGCTTCACCACCGTGCTGGTGGTGCTGGCGGGCTGGCGGGTCATCGAAAGCCGCGTTGCCCAGTACATGGCCTCGTTGCTGATGCTCTCAGGGATCATGAACGGCGTGTTCTGCGCGCAGGACGCGGCGCTGTTCTACGTGTTCTTCGAGGCAACGCTGATCCCGATGTTCATCATCATCGGCGTCTGGGGCGGTCCAAACCGGGTCTACGCCGCGCTCAAGTTCTTTCTCTACACGCTGCTCGGTTCGCTGCTGACGCTGGTTGCGCTCATTTATCTGTACACCGCGTCCGAAGGCAGCTTCGCCCTCGCCGATTACTACCGCCTTGCGATTCCGCTGCCGGTGCAGATCCTGCTGTTCATCGCCTTTTTCGCCGCTTTCGCGGTCAAGGTGCCGATGTTCCCGGTCCACACCTGGTTGCCCGATGCCCACGTCGAGGCGCCAACCGGCGGCTCCGTGGTGCTGGCGGCGATCATGCTGAAGCTGGGCGCCTACGGGTTCATCCGCCTGTCGCTGCCGATCCTGCCCGACGCGAGCCACGTGCTGGCGCCGGTGGTGATCGCCCTCTCCCTCATCGCCGTGATCTACATCGGCCTGATCGCCCTGGTGCAGACGGACATGAAGAAGCTGATCGCCTATTCGTCCATCTCCCACATGGGATTCGTGACGCTGGGGATATTCATTTTCAACGCCCACGGCATGGAAGGCGCGGTGATCCAGATGGTGTCGCACGGCTTCGTATCCGGCGCGCTGTTCCTCTGCGTGGGCGTGTTGTACGACCGTATGCATTCGCGCCTGATCGCGGATTACGGCGGCGTAGCCAACAGGATGCCGGTCTTCGCCGCGTTCTTCATGCTCTTCGCGATGGCCAACTCCGGCCTGCCGGGCACCAGCGGCTTCGTCGGCGAATTCCTGGTCATCATGGGCACCATGGACGTGAACTTCTGGTACGCGGCGGCCGCCGCGACCACGCTGCTGTTCGGCGCGGCCTATACCTTGTGGATGTACAAGCGCGTCATGTTCGGCGCCGTCGCCAACGGCCAGGTTGCCGGATTGAGTGACATCAATGCGCGCGAGGGACTGATCCTGGCCCTGGTGGCGATCGCCGTGCTGGCCTTGGGCATTTATCCGCAACCGTTCGCCCAGGTGCTGCATACCTCGGTCAACGAAATCCTGACGCTGGCCAACCAGAGCAAATTATGAGAACAGGGAAGAGGGAAGAGGGGCGAGGGGTGAGGGG
>Ga0163153_10000221_pt1 | contig 101732 bp, 89 predicted proteins | sample OliLakLV19MP6IB1_FD_148629 | JGI IMG/M metagenome (GOLD analysis project Ga0163153, IMG submission 148629) | Freshwater microbial mat bacterial communities from Lake Vanda, McMurdo Dry Valleys, Antarctica - Oligotrophic Lake LV.19.MP6.IB-1 | ecosystem: Environmental > Aquatic > Freshwater >...
CCCCGCCCCGACCCCCGACCCGGTCCTGGAGTTCTCCGGCCCACCCCGCAGCGGCAAGACGTTCCTGTCGGCCGGCCCAGACGGCCGGGCGGTGCTGACCTGGTTCGAGCGCAGCGACAGCGCCAACTCCGCCCTGCGCCTGGCAGTTCGGGACGGCGGCACCTGGTCGGCGCCCCGCACCATCGCCGAGCACGATCGCTTCTTCGTCAACTGGGCCGACTTTCCCTCGTCGGTGGTAACCACCGACGGCAAGATCGTGGTCCACTGGCTGGAGAAGACCGCCGCCCGCCCCTACGCCTACCACGTTATGCTCACCACCTCGGCGGACGACGGCGCCACCTGGAGCACCCCGATCCGGGCCCACGCCGACACCTCCTCCACCGAGCACGGCTTTGTCGGCATGGTGCCCCGCCCCGACGGCGGGGTGGACCTGACCTGGCTCGATGGCCAGCAGATGGTGGGCGACCATGCCGGCACGATGCAGGTTCGGTTCGGCTCGCTCCTGCCCGACGGCACCATGGGGTCCGAGGCAATCCTCGATGAGCGAAGCTGTGAGTGCTGCCAGACTCGCTTGGTGCGCACCACCAGCGGCCTGGTCGCTTCCTGGCGCGACCGCAGCGAGGGGGAGGTGCGGGACATTGGAGTGGTGCGCTTTGCCGATGGCCAGTGGCAGGCTCCGACGCTGGTGGCCAACGACGGTTGGGTCCACCGCGCCTGTCCGGTCAACGGACCCGGACTCGACGCCCTCGGTGATCTCGTGGGACTGGCGTGGTACACCCAGTCCGACAGCACGCCCAAGGTCTTCTTTGCGTGGTCCACCGACGGGGGTGCCTCGTTCGGCGAACCGGTAAGGATCGACGCCGGCAGCCCGGTGGGCCGCGCCGAGCTGATCATCGAGGACGACCGCTCCGCCCTGGTGGCCTGGCTGGAAGGCACCGGTGACACCAGCGCCGAGTGGCGTATGGTACGCGTCAGCTCCGACAACGAGCTCGGCCCAGTCCAGGTGCTGCATCGCACCAGCAAGGCGCGCGACGCCGGCTTTGCCCGGATGCTCCGCGCCGGGGATGACCTGCTGGTGTCGGTGACGGCGGTGGGGGATACCGGGGGAGTACGGGTGGTTCGAGTGGCGAAAGGCAGGGAGTAGGGAATCGGGAATGGGAGAGAAGTGGGGCGTGGGCGACTCGGCATCTGACCCTGCTGGCCCACTGATCACCCGACATTCGATCCCATTCCCTATTCCCCATTCCCCAGCTCTACCTACCTTCCTCCGCTCACCCCCACGGTAATCCGGAAATCCTGCTGGCCGGTCTTCACTGGATCGGGGCCGTCGAACTTGGCGTTGTAGAGCCAGCTCTCCGCTCCCAGCGTCAGCCGGACCCCGCGGATGAACGGCACCCCGACCTGCACCCCCGCCACCGCGGCCGGCCAGTTGGAAATAGCCGGCTGCGGCGAGGCGATCCAGTGGCGGATCCAGCCCCCACCGGCGTTGAGCGCCACCGAGACCCCGCGACGCCGCACCGGGGTGATCTGATAGGCCAGTCGCGCCGAAACGCCAAGGAAATTAGCGTAGCCGGACTGGCTCCCGTTGCTCGATCCGATTCCCTGCACCCTGCTCCGGGCGTAGCCGATGTCGGCGTGGGCCTCCAGTCGAGGCCGGATTGGTATCTGCAACCGTGCCCCCAGCACATAGCCCGTCCGGGCCTCCCATCCTCCTTCGCCGTCGGTGGCCACCAGCAGGGTGTGGGTCGGGATGCTGACCCCGGCGTAGGGCACGATCATGATCACCGTGGGGCCACCCCGTTCCGGCTCCCCCTGCGCCTCGAGGAGCGTGGCGGGCACCCCAACCAGTGCGGTGGCCAGTGCAAGATGGCGAAGCACGAATCTGGACACGGGATCCTTGGGGTGCGGGGTGACGGATCTGCCTGAGGCGGCTAGCTTCGGGGCGATGCAACTGGAAGGATGGGACGAATATCCCTGGGCGGCGACACACACGCCCTCGACCACGCGCCTGCTGGTCCGCCAGGGTATCCTGAGCCCCCAGCTCCGCAACTATCGCGATCTCCTGGTAGCGGTCCCGCCCGGCGGGCTGGAGTCGGGGCGCCGCTATCCGGTGGTGTACCTGCAGGATGGCCAGAATCTCTTTGACGCCTCCTCTTCCTACGTGGAACCCTGGGGCCTGCTGGAGGTGATGGACCGGCTGGCAGAGGCGGGCACCGAAGCGCTGGTGGTCGGTATTCCCAACCTCGGCCGGCTGCGTCGGTACGAATACAGCCCGTTCCGGGACATCCTGCATGGCGGCGGAGGTGGCGACCGCTACCTGGCGTTCCTGGTGGAAACCGTCAAGCCATTGATTGACAGGGACTTCCCCACCGATCCCAGTCCAGTCAGCACGGTGCTGGGCGGGGCCTCCCTGGGGGGCCTGATCAGCCTGTATGGAGCGTTTCGGTATCCGGAGCTTTTCGGGGCCGCCCTGATCCAGAGCCCGGCGCTCTGGTTTGCCGGCGCGGCTATCTTTCCCTGGTTGACGGACCGGCCCCGGCCGGCCCGGATTCACTTGGACATTGGCACTGCGGAGGGAGCGGAAGCCCTGCGCGATGCCCGCCGCCTGCGCGACCTGCTGCTGGATCAGGGTGCGGAGCTCGGCCGCGACCTCTCGTACCAGGAGGAAGCGGGTGGTGATCACCACGAAGTGACCTGGGCGCGCCGGTTCGAGACGGCGCTGCCATTCCTGCTCGACGGTCGGGGTACCCCGTGAAGCACGAGATCCGTACCTGGCACAGTCACGCGCTGGGCCGGGAGATGACGCTGCAGGTCTTGGGCCATGCCGGTGCCCGGTTGCTGGTGTTCCCGACCACACTCGGCACCCATTCCGAATGGCCTGACCGCCGGATGCACGAAGTCCTGCGGGACCACCTCGAGGCGGGGTGGCTGCAGATGATCTGCGTGGACCAGGTGCACAATGAGAGCTGGTACGCCAAGGGGATGCACCCCGGCGCCATGGCCTGGCGGCACCTCCAGTACGACCGGTATGTCCACCAGGAAGTGCTGCCGTTCACCGCCTCGATCAACCCGAACCCGTTCGTCATTGCCACCGGCGCCAGCTTTGGCGCGTATCACGCGGTCTGCTTCGGCTTCCGTCATCCAGAGTCGGTGCAGCGGATCATCGGGCTGAGCGGGCTGTACGACATCAAGCAGATGACCGGCGGCTATTCCGATCCCAACGTCTACGCCTGCAACCCGTTCGAGTTCATGCCCAACGAGCAGGACCCCACCCGGCTGGAGGCGTTTCGGCAGCAGGACATTATTTTGGCCATCGGGCAAGACGACCCGAGCGCCGCCAACAACACCCAGCTCTCCGGCATCCTCTGGGGCAAGGGCATCGGCAATGCCCTCCGCGTCTGGGATGGCTGGGCCCACGACTGGCCGTACTGGGAATTGATGATCCGGCAGTATGTGGGGGGGCATGATTGACGGACGGAGAATGGAGAATGAGAAGGGGGGAGTGGGGAATGGAGGCACGGGCAAGCGCTCGGGCCTCTTGGCTCCCGGCGCCCCGGAACCTGCCCCAAATTGTCATTCCCGATTCCCCATTCCCCATTCCCTTTTCAAATGACACCACACTATGACTGAACCAAAACGCATTGGCCTCGTCGTCGGCCGTGAATGGTCCTGGCCCCCGGCGTTCATCGAGGAAGTGAACCGCCGCAACGCCGGTGTGATGGCGGAGTACGTCAAGCTCGGCGCCCCGCACATGGACGACCCGGCACGTTACGCGGTGGTGATTGACCGGATCTCCCACGAGGTGCCGTTCTACCGCACCTGGCTCAAGCATGCCGCGCTGCGCGGGGCCACGGTGGTCAACAACCCGTTCATGTGGTCCGCCGACGACAAGTTCTTCGGCGCCACGCTGGCTACCTCGCTCGGTATTGCCCACCCCAAGACCGCCGTGCTTCCCAACAAGGAGTACGTCCCGGGCATCGTCCACAGCGAGAGCCTCCGCAACCTGAACTTCCCGCTCGACTGGGAGGCCCTCGGCGAATACATCGGCTTTCCCTGCATCCTGAAAGACGCCCACGGCGGCGGCTGGAAGGAAGTGTACGTCTGCGACACCATGGACGACCTGCTCCGGCACTACAACGAGTCGGGGCTGTTGACCATGATCGTGCAGGAGTTCATCGAGTGGGAGGAGTTTGTCCGCTGCATCTGCATCGGACAGACCGAGATTCGGGTCATCAAGTACGACCCCAAGGCCCGCGCCTACCACCAGGAACTCGATTTCCTGCCCGGCGCCGTGCACGCCCGCGTGGTGCAGGATGCCCGCAAGCTGGTCCGCGCCCTGGGCTACGACATGAACTCGATCGAATTTGCGATTCGGGACGGCATCCCGTACGCCATCGACTTCATGAACCCGGCGCCGGACATGGATATCTACTCGCTGACCCCGAGCCACTTCGACTGGGTGGTCAAGGCGATGGCCGACATGGCGATCGACCTGGCGCTGCACCCCGCCGGGCTGGGAACCCCGGGCTGGAACAGCTTCCTCAAGGGCCGCACCCTGCCCGGCAGCAGGACCTGAACCCGGAATGACCGCGCCAACTCCCGACATCATTACCGCCTGGCACGAGGCGCTGACTCCGGCGCGCGCCGCCGAGTCGTGGCACTGGCTGACCGACCAGCTGGCCCGCCGCGGGTTGATGTTCGGGCCTCGGCCGCTGTGCACGGTCCTGCGACCGCGTTTCCTGATGGCGGCAGAGTATCAGCTGCTGCGGGATCGGATCCCGTTGCTCCTCTCCGCCTTTGCCACCACCCATGCAGCGGCACTGGCCGATCCATCGGTCATGGCCCAGCTCCGGCCGGAGCCGTGGGAGGAGGAGCTGGCTCGGGCCGACCGGCCGCTCCTCGATGCGGGGGCCACCCCGATGGGGCGGGTGGACGCCTTCTTCGATCCCGACGGCCACCGGATGCGCGTCACCGAGTACAACGCCGAGACGCCGGCGGGCGCGGCGTACAACGACGCGCTGACCGAACTCTTCCTGGCGCTCCCTGCCATGGGACCAGTCCTTGGCCGGTTTGATATCCGTCCCCTTCCCTCGCGGGCACCCTCGCTCCACGCGCTGCTCTCCGCGTGGCATCGGTTCTCCGGCGGTCACGCCATGCCCACGATCGCCATCCTGGACTGGACCGAGGTGCCGACCTGGAGCGAGTTCCTGCTCTGGCAGTCGTACCTCGAGTCGATGGGCTACCCGTGCGTGGTGGCCGACGTGCGCAGCGCCGAGTACCGGAATGGCGCGCTCCGGGCGGGGGGCAAGAAGATCGACCTGGTCTTCAAGCGGGTGCTGATTGCCGAACTGATCGAGCGGGAAGGGCTGAACCATCCGCTGGTGCGCGCGGTGCGCGACGGCGCGGTGTGCATGGTGAATCCCTTCGCCTGCAAGCTGCTCCACAAGAAGGCCAGCCTGGCCATCCTGAGCGATGAACGCAACACCGGGCTCTTTTCCCCCGCCGAGCTGGGGGCAATTGAGGAGCACGTGCCATGGACCCGGGTGGTCGAGGAGCGCCACACCGAGTTCCACAGCATGCCGGTGGACCTGGTGCCCCATGTGCTGCGACACCGCGAACGCATGGTCCTCAAGCCGAATGACGACTACGGCGGCACCGGCATCGTCCTGGGATGGGAAGTGGACGACAGCGCCTGGGAAGCCGCCGTGGCCCGGGCGCTCGAGGTGCCGTACATCGCCCAGGAACGGATCGGGCTGCCGTCGGAGTCGTTCCCCAGCATGGATGGCGACACCCTGGTCTATGCCGATCGGATCGTGGATACCGCCCCGTTCGTGCATGGCGGCACCCATGTCGACGGCTGCCTGAGCCGGATCAGCAGTGCCGCGCTGGTCAATGTGACGGCGGGCGGCGGCAGCACGGTGCCGACGTTCGTGGTGGGCGCATGAGCGGGAACTGTACGGCCCTGAGTACTGGTACGCTTCCGCTCATGGTGAGAGGGAACTGTACGGCTCCGTCCACCTCGAGTCTCCGCTCATGGTGAGCGGGAAAGGCATGTCCTGGCCGGTCCCGTCCATCCTGTCGGGAATCGGAGGTATGCCTTACTGCCAGGCAGTTCCCGCCCACCATGCTCGGCACTCAAAGGTGCTTGGAGCCAGACAGTTCCCGCTCACCATACACGGCACCTTCCCGGACGCGGAGTCGTACCGTTCCCGCCCACCACACACAACACCTTCCCGGACCAGGACCCGTACAGTTCCCCCTCAACCGGCGCGGCCCGCATGAAGCCCCCAAGTCTGACCATCGGGATCGAAGAAGAGTACCAGATCATCGATCCGGTCACCCGCGAGTTGCGCTCGTACATCACCGAGATCCTCCAGGAGGACTCGATGCTGATGGGCGAGATCAAGCCGGAGCTGCACCAGTCAATGGTCGAGGTTGGCACCAGGGTCTGCCAGACCCCCGCCGAGGCCAAGACCGAGCTGATCCGGCTGCGAAGACTGGTGATGGGGCTGGCCGCCAAGAAGGGCTTGGTGATTGCCGCAGCAGGCAGTCACCCGTTCTCGAGCTGGATGGACCAGGAGATCACCCCGCTGGAGCGCTATATCGGGGTGCGAGAAGACCTTCAGGACCTGGCCCAGGCCTTGCTGATCTTCGGGATGCACGTCCATATCGGGATCGAGGACCAGGAATTCCGGATCGACGCCATGAACATGTGTCGCTACTTCCTGCCGCACGTGCTGGCGCTCTCCACCAGCTCGCCGTTCTGGATGGGACGGGCGACTGGGCTCAAGTCCTACCGCAGCGTCGTGTTCCGGAGCTTTCCACGGACCGGGATGCCACGCCGGATCGAGGGCTGGGCCGACTACGAGGGACTGGTCAACACCATGGTGGCCACCAATGCGATTCCCAACGCGTCCAAGCTCTGGTGGGATGTACGGCCAAGCTGGAGCTACCCGACGCTGGAGTTCCGGATCTGCGACGTCTGCCCGCGGGTGGACGAGGCGGTCTGCATCGCCGCGCTGTTCCAGGCCATCGTGGCCAAGCTCTACAAGCTCCGTCGCGACAACTTGTCGTGGCGAGAGTATTCGGTGTCGCTGATCGAGGAGAACAAATGGCGGGCGGTGCGCTACGGTCTGGATGGCAAGCTGATCGACTTCGGCAAGCAGGAGGAGTTTCCGGCCCGCGACCTGATCGCCGAGATGGTGGAGTGGTTCCTGGGCGATGTGGTGGACGAACTGGGCAGTCGCAAGGAAGTGGAGTACGCCATCCGGATCCTCGGCGAGGGGACCAGCGCCGACCGGCAGATGGCGGAGTTCAAGCGCACCGGAGACTTGAAATCGGTCGTGGACCTGCTGGTCCGCGAGACCGCGGAGGGAGTGCTGTGAGCCGAAGGCCAGTGATCGGGATCCCGACCCAGACCCTGCAGGCGATCGACGGCATTCCCGAGGGATTGCCGCATTCCTGGGTGATGAACCGCCGCTACTATCACGCCGTCACCGCGGTGGGGGCGGTGCCGTGGATGGTGCCGCTGCTCCACGACGACCTGGACACCCTGCGCGAAATCTACGAGCGGCTCGACGGCCTGCTGATTGCCGGCGGCGTGGACCTGCATCCCTCGCAGTTCGACGAGGCGCCGATCCCCGAGCTGGGCCGCACCGATGAGGCCCGGGATATCGTCGAATTGCAGCTGGTGAAATGGGCGCTGGAAGATGGCATGCCGATCTTCGGTCTCTGTCGCGGGTTGCAGGTCATCAACGTCGCGCGCGGTGGCTCACTCCACCAGGATATTGCCGCCCAGGTGCCAACGGCCGCCAAGCACGACTACTTCCCGACCGCCGGCTTTGCCCGTGACCATCACGCCCACACTGTCACCGTCCCCCAATGGTCGATCCTGCACGCGGTCTACGGCGCCACGACCTTCCCGGTCAACTCCATGCACCACCAGGCCATCGCCCGGCTCGGCGAGGGGCTGCTGGCTAGCGCCCACAGCCCCGACGGCCTGATCGAGGCGGTGGAAACGCCCGGCGGCCACTGGGTGCTCGGCGTCCAGTGGCACCCGGAGATGTTCGAGGAGACCGACCCCAGGACCAGGCAGCTCTTCCGGTCCTTCATTGAGGCGTCCAACAGCTTCGGCGAGGCGCACCGTCCTCCCGGAGTCCTGGCCCCGCGATGAGCACCGTCCTGGTCGTGGCGCTCGGCTCGGGACTGGGCGGGGCACTGCGCTACCTGGCGGGACTCTTCCTCCAGCGGCCAGGACTCAACTTCCCGGTCGCCACGCTGGCCGTCAATATCCTGGGCTCGTTCGCCCTCGGGCTGGCGCTCCGAATCGGCCTCGACCCGACCGCAATGTCCGCCAGCACCCGGGCGTTTCTGACGGCTGGTGTCTGTGGCGGGTTCACCACCTTCTCGACGTTCAGTGTCGAGTCGCTGGCCCTGCTCGAACAGGGGGCCTGGGGACGTGGTCTGCTCTACATGATCGGCAGCGTCGTCCTGTCCGTTGGCGCGGCGGCGGTCGGGTATGGGGTGGGGGCGAGAGGATAGGGACTGGGGTATCGGGTGTCGGGTGTCGGGTGTCGGGTCGGCAAGGATCTCGTTGGGGGCGCACTCCTGTGCGCCCCCGTGCACGCCGATCCACGCATCGCGCCGTAGGGGGCGCACAGGAGTGCGCCCCCTACGCCTTGCCCTCCTCTTCCCGCTCAAACTCCCCCGGCCCGTACGCCTGCAACGCCCCCGACGGACACCGCGCCACCTGCGCCGCCACTTCCTCAGCCGACGCCGCTTCGGGCCGAACCCAGCGCTTCCGCCGCACGTCGAACACCGCCGACAGCCCGCGCAAACAGATTCCGGTATGCTTGCACTTGGCGGGGTCGAACGTGACCGCAATCTCAGGGGTCTCGTAGACCTGGAGGCGCTGCGGCATCAGGAATCCCTCCGGTGAATGGTAGCGCGGGACAGCGTGCAAGATATCCCCTTCGGGGCCTGCGATTCGACACCCGGGCAGGACGGGACATGGACGAGCAATGCACCGTAGTGGCCGAATCCATTCAGCCCGCGGACTCGAGCTCCGGATCCCGAGGGCAAGATCCCTCGCCTTCGAAGCGGGCGCCCCACGGGGCGCCCCTACGGCTCGGGATGACACCTTGCGTGCGCGTTGGCACCACACCCGACACCCATTCCCCATTCCCCATTCCCTGTTCCCTGTTCCCCGCCCTCACGCTACAATTCCCCGATGCCGAGACGACTTCTCCCGCTGGTTGGCGCCGTTCTGGTCCTCTCCGCCTTCAGCGGTGCGGCGTACTTCCACGCGCAACTGGTCAGGGCAATGCCGGGTGTGGACGGCACGATGAAGGCGCCCCCGGCGGCCCTGCAGCTCTGGTTCAATCAGCCGGTCAATCCCAGGCTGACCTCGGCCACCCTCCTGACGGCCGACAGCACCCCACTCTCCAAGGTGCAGTTCATCGCGACCCCGGACTCCCTCAACGTGGTCGGGCCAGTCGGGGTGTGGCTGCAACCGGGCGAGTACCGGGTCCAGTGGCGTTCGATGTCCGACGACGGCCACGTGATCCGCGGCGAGTATCGGTTCCGCCTGGCCCGCTGAACCGCACCCCATGATCCTCTCCGACCTCCACCACAAGTCGATCGGCATTTGCGTCTCCGGAGGCCTCGACAGCAAGACCGTCACCAAGCGGCTGGTCGCCGAGGGGCTCCAGGTCACCTGTTTCGCGGCCGACCTGTCCCAGCCTGACGAACTCGACATCCAGGACATTGCCCGCCGGATGGCGCCGTGTGGTGCCGAGACGGTCATCGTGGACCTGAAGGATGCCATGGCGGAGATGTGCCTGGATGTGGTGCTGGCGGGTGCCAGCTACGACGGCGGCTACTGGAACACCACCGGCATCGGGCGCGCGGTCACGGTTCGCGGCCTGGTGCGGGCCATGCAGGAGCGCGGCATCGAGGTGCTGGCCCATGGTGCCACCGGCCGCGGCAACGACCAGATGCGGTTCGAGCGATACACCCGCTCCCTGGCGCCGGAAATGGACGTTTATGCTCCCTGGCGAGACCCAGCGCTGCTGGCCCAGTTCCCGGGGCGGAAGGAGATGGCGGCCTACCTGGCGCGGTTCGACATCCCCGCCGTGGTGGGACTGAAGAAGCGCTACTCCACCGATGCCAATCTGGCTGGGCTGTCGCATGAGGCAGAGGATCTTGAGAGCCTGGAGACTTCGAGCCTGATCGTCGAACCGAAGATGGGGGTCTGGCCCCACCAGGCCCCCGACGCCATCGAGTCGGTGACGATCCGCTACCGGGCCGGACGACCGGTGGAGATCGACGGTACCGCGGTGACCTCGCTGACCGCAATGCTGCTGGCCAACGGGCTGGGCGGGCGCAACGGCATCGGCATCCGGAGCGCCTTGGAGAACCGGATCATTGGCACCAAGAGCCGCGGGGTGTACGAGGGCCCGGGGATGGAACTGCTGCACGTGGGCCTGCGCTTCATCCTGCAGGCCACGATTGACCGTCGCGGCACCGCCCTCTACCAGCAGCTCTCCCGCCTGCTGGCCGATCAGCTTTACGACGGGCGCTGGTTCGACACCACGACCCGCGCCGCGTTCGATGCGGTGCGCACCCTGACGGCCAATGCGGACGGCGTGGTGCAGGTGGGGCTCTACAAGGGCAACATCTTCTTCCTCTCGATGACCGACGTCCCCGCCTCCCTGTACAATGAGGCCGACTCGTCGATGGAAGCGAGTGACGGGCTCAACCCCCAGAGCTCCCAGGGCTATGCCGACATCATCTCGGTCGAAGCCCGGGCACTGGCCAAAGCGGGGCAGTTCCGAAAGGTGGACTGACTGGGAGTGGGCGCACGCGGAGGCGCGGAACCGCAGCATCATCGGTGTCGGAAGGTGTCAGGCGGAGCCGCGGAGGGCTCCCTATAGGGCGCCCCTCCAGCTCCGCGGCTCCGTGTGAGCCACCCTACGGTGCCGCCCCGGGAAGCCACAGGTCCATCCAGCTGGAGCGCCGGAACCCCACCTCCACGGTGGTCTCCACCAGCGGTTGGCGCCGGTTGAGGACCCGGATCGTCACCAGTTCGTCGGCCGGAAGATCGCAGAGTGCGTAGAGGCCGCGGCGGCCCATCCGCGCGGAGATCTCCTTGCTGCCACCCCCCGGAGTCCGCCACGACGCCTTGACCTCCATCCCCTCCTGCCCCGTGCCATCCGGTGCCAGCACCAGCCCGATCACCCCAGACTGCCGACCCGCACTCCGCCCGCACAGCGAGGTGGCAAATCGCGCCAGCGGTGGCACACCGAAGTCCACCACCGTCGTATCACCGAGTGAGAGAACGTCGGGCGGACGGAGAGCCTCGTCCAGAAGCCCGAGCTTGGGATGTGTGGCGCTGATGGCACGGACCCCGAACAACGGCGCGGCGAGTTCGTAGCGCCCATCCGGTCCGCTCAGCATGACGTCACTCGATCCCTCCACCCGGATGGCGGCCCCGGCGAGCCCGGCATCGCCCTGGGTGCTGTCGATGATCCGCCCGCGCACGATGGCCAAGTCCACCCGCCCGATGCCGCTCCCGGCCATCGCCACTCGACCGCCGAGATCGAGGTAGCCGATATGGCGCGGCAGCTCACGCCGAACTCCCCCAGTGGCCCGGACTTCAGACGAGGTGATATCAGGCGTCCGGACATGCCAGTAGCTCACGATCCATTGCCCGGTGGGCAGCTGCTGGAACTCCACCCGCCCGCCGAGCTCGGCCCGACCGAGGAGACCCGGAAGGTTCAGGTATTCGTATTCGAGGAACTTGAGCTCGCCGGTGGCCCGATCGACCCAGATGGTGCCGGCCACTTCGGGCAGCTTGCGACCGGGCACCGGCTCGAAGGTGAGCCCGACCAGCCCTTCGTCCCCGGGGGTCACCCCGAAGCAGTGGGTGGACACAAAGGCATCCGAGGTCAGCAGCGCAGCATCGGGCACCGCATAGGTCATGCTGTCCCGGGCATCCATCACCACGAACCCCACCTCGGCCAGGGTGGCCGGTTCCATGGACCGATAGATATGTCCCCGCGCAATCCGAGAGGCGACGTTGTACTCCCGGATCGGCGTCCCGTTGCGCTGGAGCCAGCGCCGGAACTCGCGGACATGCAATGGGATCGCTGCGGTGCGGGTGGTGATCAGGTTGGCGGTCAGCGCCTTCTGGATTTCCTCCCAGATGGCCAACGCCTCCCTACCGTCCGGCCCCTGTGGATTGCAGCGACTCCGGGTTTGGACTTCGATGGTCGGGAGCTCCAGCCGTGTGGTGGGCATGAGGACGTCGCTCGGGAACGGCGTGCCCGCGGTCAGGTCAAAGTTCGCGGTCAGGATCCCCAGGTAGCCGATCCGGTCGATCTTGAGGCGGTAGCTCCCATTGACCGGCGCACGAAGCGCAACGCGCCCGGCCGCATCGGTCAGTCCCTGGGCCACGGTGCCACTGTCGGACAGGAGGCGGACGATGGCGCCATTGACCGGGGCCAGGGTGCCCTCCTCGCGGAGACGAACCTGGACCTGCTGGGCCGAGAGCTCGGCGCCGATTCCGATCAGCACCAGCGCGACAAGGAGGGTCGTTTTCACGGATTTGCCCGTGACCAGAGCAAGATCACCCCGCAACCGGCGCCAGGGCCACCGTACTCCTGGGGAATTTCAGCAGCACTGCGATAGACCTCGACCGCCTCCAGTCCGAAAAGACCGAACATTCGGAGGTCCGTGGGGTTGAGATCACTGGTGCCCACGACACCACCCTTCCCAACGGGTGAACCGTTGTAATAAACCTGCATCATGCAATTCGGCTTGCCGTTGATGTCCCTCCGGACGTTGTTGAATGCGTAGAACCCACTCAAATCTCGCAGGATCTGCACATCGGAATAGCGCCGCAAGACGTCTTCGAGCTTGAGATAGTCCTCATACTGCCGCAGCTGCTCGCTGTCAAAGAAGCGACCGAACCCCATCTTCCGCCGCTCCTCGAGTGCCTCCCGTCCAACCCCAACGCCGCGACTGGACTCCGGCGCGCCGGTCACGATCACCGGATCGAGCACCACGGCGCTCTCAATCAAGGTTGTATTGGCACGGGTCGTGTCGCCGGGCGCCAGGCGGACATCGATCCGGACCGGCAGGTGGCCGACTTTCCGGAAGATGGCCTGATACACCCCGGCGGGCAGCCCGGCCATGATGTACCGGCCCTGGGCGTTGGTCTCGGTGCGGAAGGTGGTCTGGCCAATGAGGACTTCGACGCCCGCAAGCGGGGCACCGGTGGAGTCGTGGCGAACGACACCGGAGAGGGCGGCCTGGGCACTCAGGGCCGGGGCCGCCATGCAGGCTAGCCAAAGGAGGGAACCGCAGGCCCGAAATAGCTGCATTACCAATCTCCGATCCGGCACCCCACACCCGGCGATTACAATCTGCCGCCCTATTATCCCACCGCAAGGGTCAGGGGCGAATGGCAGGCCCCTCTACTAGTTCGGAAGGGGCTCACGCGGAGGCGCGGAGGGGGTCGCTCCCCGAGGCCAGCTCAGTTCTGGAGTGGAGAAGCGTTGTTGTTTGGGGGGGGTGGAGGGCACCATCAGCTTCCGATGGGCACGATACGACCTCCGCAGGCTCCACCCCTCCGCGTCTCGCTGTTCAGCTCCGCGGCTCCGCGTGAGCCTTCTCCCGGGTGTCCACGGGGCGCACAGGGGTGCGCCCCTACACCGCGGCTCCGCGCCTCTGCGTGAGCCCCCTGACACAATCCACCCCCGGCCACCGTATGTTTCGGGGCAGCGGGACCCTGGAGCCGGAGGCGTATGATGGGTGTGTTCGAGATGGTGTTCTACCTCGCCATTGCCGGGATCATCGGCGAGACCGCGGTCAAGCTGATCCGCGGCCACCCAGCCAAGGCCAAGGAGGTCAAATCGCTCCGCGACCGGGTGGACGAGATGGAGCACAAGCTCGGCGACACCATGACCGAGCTGATGGACACCCGCTCCATGCTGGACGACGAGATGACGATGCGATCAGAGCTGGCCGAACGGCTGGACTTTACCGAGCGGCTGCTGGCCAGCGGGCAATCACCCGACCGCTCACGGCATGATTCCGGAGGTGCATGATGCAGTTCCTGCGCGCAACCCCGCTCCTGTTCGGCGCAGTGCTCACGGGCGGCTGCCTGGACGTCGCCAACCCGAACGCCTGCACCGCCGTGGCCGTGTACGGCCTGACGGTCGCGGTACGAGACTCCGCAACGGGCTTGCCCGCAGCGGCGGAAGCCTCTGCGGTGGCCCGTTCTGGCGGCTACGAGGAGGTGCTGTCCGGCATCTTTGGCAACGACCTGCACCTGGTCGGTGCTGTGGAGCGTCCCGGCGTCTATGAAGTCACGATCACCAAGGCGGGATACCAGACCTGGACCCGCGCCGGGGTCAGCGTGCAGGCCGGGGTGTGCCATGTCACGCCCGCAGTTTTCGAGGCGAAGCTGCAGCCGAGTCACGGGGCGGGTGCGCCAGGGACAGACTAGGCCCTGTCCGCCCTTCTATTCCGCCCGCAGCACCTCCACCGGTTCCACGCTGGCCGCGCGTCGGGCCGGCCCCACGCTGGCGAGCGTCGCGATTCCCAGCAGGAGCACTGACACCGAGGCCAGCACCACGGGGTCGGTCGGACTGACATCATAGAGCACCGCCTGAAGCGCCCGGGTCCCCACCATCGCACCCGCCAGACCGAGCCCGACCCCGATCGCCACCAGCAACAGCGACTGCCCCACCACCAGCCGCGCCACCTGCGACACCCGTGCGCCAAGGGCCATCCGTACCCCGATCTCGCCCCGTCGCTGGGCCACGAGGTAGGAGATGACGCCATAGATCCCCACCGCGCTGAGCAGCAGTGCCATCGCCCCCGCAATCGTCAGCAGCGTCATGACGAAGGAGGTCCGGGCCATCGACTGCTCCACCGCCGACTGCATCGTCTGCGGGTTGACGACCGGCACGTCGGGATTGAGTTCGGCAACCAGCTGGCGCACGGAAGCCACCAGCGAGATCGGGTCGGCCAGGGAAGTCTGGATGGCGTACTCCAAATCGTGCAGCGCGCCCGACCGCAGGTCGGCCACCTTTTCGCTGGCCGGGTAGAACACCACCTCGGTCGGCGGCCGATCGAGCCCATCGGCACGGAGCGCGGGAATTACCCCGGAAACCCGGTAATACCCGAACGGCGAGTCGGGGCCGCCGTTGGTCGTAATCCCCTTCCCGATCGGATCCTCGCCCGGCCAGAGGCGATCGGCCAGCGCGCGGGTCACCACCACGGCGCCACTGCGGGAATCCACGTCAATCCAGGTGGGAGCATGGCCGGATACCGCGATTCCCATCGCCTCGAAGAACCCCGGGGTGGCCCGCGGGGTGGCCACGCAGGGGGTCTGCTCGTCGGGGCCGTACGGTCTCCCTTCCCTGAACACCACCGAGCATCCGCCAAAGTCGCGCAACGGCAGCGCGCTGCTGGCGCCGACCCGGATTACTCCCGGCAGCGACGCCAGCCGTTCGTGCAACTGGCGATGGAACGCCACCCCGGCATCGAGGGTGCCATACTGGGAGAACGGAATGGAAATGGAAACGGTGAGCACCCCCGCCGGCTCGAGCCCGGGCTCCACACCCCGCAGTCGCGCCACGCTCTTGAGCATCAGCCCTGACGCAGAGAGCAGCATCAACGCCAGCGCCACCTGCCCCACCACGAGCACGCTCCGGGCCCGGCGCGGACCCGGCCCCGAGGTCAACCCGCGTCCCCCCTCGCGGAGCCCAGCCACATCCACGCGGGTGCGGGCCAGTGGCATCAGCCCCAGCACCAATCCCGCCAGCAGCGAAATCCCACCCGCGAACAGGATCGCCTGCCCGCTCATCGACACCGCCGCCAATCGGGGAATGTTGGTCGGCGCAATGACCAGCAACGCTCGCAGCCCCGCCCATGCCACTCCACACCCGATGGCGCCTGCCACCGTGGTCAGCAGCAGGCTCTCGGAAAGGAACAGGGCCAGCATCCGGGGCCGGTCGGCGCCGAGCGCAGTCCGGATGGCCGATTCGCGGCGGCGCGCTTCCATCCGTACCAGGAAGAGGTTGGCGACATTGGCGAAGGCGATGACCAGCACCAATCCCACCGCGGCGAACAGCATCCAGAGGATCGGCCCCAGCGTCGGACCGAGCACCTCGTCTCGCAGCGGAATGACGCCGGCGCGGAACTGATACTGTTCCATGAAACCCGTGGAGTAGGCGCTCGGGAAGAGGGTCGGAAACTGCTCAGTCATCGCCTCGAAATCCGCCTGCGCCATCTCGGGCGTCACCCCCGGCTTGAGGCGACCGATCCCGGAGTACTGGTGGGAGTTCTGCGCCCGGGCAGCCGGGTCCAGTCGCATGGCACCCCACACTTCCACCCCGAATCCTGCCAAGTTCGCGGTCGACCCGAACGGACCTGGTTTGGGCAGCGTCAATCCCGGCTCGGCCACCCCCACGATCTCCATTGATGCTCCCGCCGTTGCCAGCATCGTCCCAACCACGCCAGGGTCCCCGCCGAACCGGCGCTGCCAGAAGCCATGACCCAGCACCACCACCGGCGCGGCCCCCGGCAGGTCGTCCTCCGGAAGCAGCAGCCGACCGTGCAGTGGTTGGGCCCGCAGCGTCGGGAAGATCGAGGCCGTAACCATGCCCATCTGGACCGTCTCTGCTCCTGCTTCGCCGGTGACGGTGAGCCCACCGGTGCGATATCCCGCCAGGTCCACCAGGGTCCGGTTATTGGCCCGGAAATGGAAATAGCCGGCGGCGCTCATCCCCCATTTCTGGTCACCACTCCCGGGCACCGTGGCAGGCTGAAGCACGGAGACCAGCTCCTCGCTCTGCCGGTATGGCAGCGGCCGGAGCACCACAGCATCGAGCACCAGGAAGATTGCTGTGGCGGCACCGATGCCGAGCGCCAGGGTGATGGTGGCAACCAGAGAAAACGTTGGAGTGCGGCGGAGGACGCGGGCGGAGTGGGCGATCTCTCGGAGGAAACCCCGAAGCCGCTCGGAACGCTGACGGGTCTGCATGGTGGCCTCATGGATGGCACGGGTCCGGTTGCGATATCCCTCCACGTTTCCGAATCGACGCGCCGCCTCGGCCTCCGCGTCGGCGCGACTCATCCCGGCGGCAACGAACTGATCGATGCGCTCTTCGAGGTGAAAGGCCAGTTCCTCGTCCACCTCGTGACGGGCGCGACGCCACGACAGCGGCAGCCGAAACACCCGGCGGACTTCGCGCCAGCCATCGAGTGGCTCGGTCATCGGGCGGCCCCCCCTTCAGCGGCAATCACCCGGCCGATCGCCGTGGTGTACCGGGACCAGGTGCGGAGCTCGGCGCTGAGCTGCTTCCGGCCGGTAGCGGTGAGCTGGTAGTACTTGGCCTTGCGTCCCCGGTCGGTGAAGCCCCACTCGGCCTCGAGCCAGCCTTTCCGCTCCAGGCGGTGCAGGGCGGGATAGAGGGCGCCTTCCTCCACCTGGAGCTGTTGATGGGTCACCGCCTCGATCCACTGGACCACCCCAACACCATGGAGCGGGCCCCAGGAGAGGGTCTTGAGGATGACGAGGTCGAGGGTGCCGCGGAGGAGTTCCAGGCTGGATTCTGGCATGAGGGGGCTCCAGAGGTTAAACCTAAGGTTCTTAGGTTTGACGCAGGGAACCCCGAAAAGGTTGCAAGCGGTCGGGACGGCCGCTCGCTACCCCTCCCGCCAGAGCGCATCTCGCACCTCGACCCGGATGGTCCGTCGTGTCGGGAGCCAGGTCGCCAGCAGAACGGTCGCGGCCACGACCGCCGAGACGACCACCGCCGTCGCCACCGCAAGGCCAGCCCCGCCAGCATCGTGAGCGGCAATGCGATCAGCCCGGGGAAGGGGCAACGGGCTACCATGGCGGTGCGAAGGAAGCTGAAGGTGAAGATGGTCACGGCCAGTCCACCGGCCAGCATCGGGAGAGTCATCGCGGTGAAAACCGGCGTCCTGGCCAGCAGGCGCAGGGCGTAACGGAGGTCAGACCACGCAAAGATGTCGGGCATGGTACGAGTACGAGGGGTACGCCGCCGAAGGTTTCAATATGGAACGTCGATCCTTCATTGAGTGGACCGCAGCGTCGTCGAACTGTCGCAGCAAGCACCCCGAAGCTCGCCTGAGTGAAACGGAGGGCCCTCCCTGATCGCCGGGCTCGGGGCGACACTTGCCGACGGCGGGATTATGATATCTCCCGAGGCTTCCGCCTCGGGCTCGGCGGAGGAGGTGGCGCACGCCACCCAGCCCAGGACCACGCGGCCGCGCCAGCGACGTCTTCGGCCGAGCCCCCGGGCGAGAGCCCGGGGAACCGCGATAAGGGCAGACTCGCGCGGCAAGGTCTGCGTCGCCGCCCCGATGATGACCCACCCGAAGGTCACTCGTCGTTGAGCTGGATCACGAAAGCGACCGGTATCCCATGAAGAAACTGCTCGGATTGGTGGGCGCCACCATCGGCGGCGCGGCAGGATGGTGGCTCGGCGCACAGGTGGGGGTCATGACCGCGTTCGCCGTGAGCATGGTAGGCACCGGACTGGGCATGTACTGGGCGGTGCGCTGGTTCCGGGACTATCTGCCCTAGGGCGCGCCCGGCACCTCTCAATGGTGCCCGCCGCTCCTGCGTGGTTCAAGCACCCTGATTGGGGTGGGCTAGTGGACAGTTCCGCTCCCCATCCCCCCACCGAGCCGATAGGTAAACCGCACCATCACATGACGACCCAGGGAGTCGATCCGCCGCTCCTCGATGGCGTTGGCATTGCTGGTGACGGAGACTCCGGTGTTCTGGTTCAGCAAGTCCGCACTGATCAGCTGCAACTCGCCCCGCCCGCCCATCACCATGTAGCCGATCGACCCGCCCAGCACAGCCACGCTCTCCGATGGTCCGAACAGCTGCTGGTCAAAGGTCCGATACTCCCCCGACCCAGCGATGGTCCAGTTGGATCCGATAAAATAGGTGCCGGACCCGTACCAGGTGTTGGTCCAGTAGTCGGCGCCCAGGGCCGGGTTCAAGTCGTAGTCCGGCATGGTGTACATCAGCCTGGCGCCCGCCCGGAGATCCATGTTCTCCTTGTTGCGGTTGTCGAGCGTCACGTTCATGCTGTGGCGCACGATCCGGCTGGCATTCTCATTCTCGTTGACGTACTCCAGGCCGGTGGAATAGCTGAGGCCGTAGTCGAGGTTGAGCCGCGCCCCGATCGGCCGGACCGGCCGGCCGTAGCTGGCACCGCCGCTGGCCGTCCACATCCCCTGGGTGGCGTTCAGGCGGGTCACCTGTTGCTTGCCGCCCGCCTCCACGGTGCGCGAGGTGATGATGTCGTCAACGGTGTACCCGGCGGCAAAGTTGAACATCAGGTTCGTGAAGGTGAACTGGTCGAATTTCCGGAAGGTCCCCCGGACGGAGTGGGCATACTCCGACACCAGGCCGGGATTGCCGGAGTACACGTACAGCGGGTTGGTGTTGTCCACGAACGGCTGGAGCTCCGTCATCGCCGGCTCGCGGGTGCTGGTATTGTAGCTCACATCCATCGTCGTTCCGGTGGCCAGTTGAAACCGTACGTTGGCCGTCGGCAGGATATGGGAAAAGCCGTTGCTGATGGTGGCACCCTGATTCGCGATAGTCCCGTTCAGATTCGAGCGCTGTCCCTGCAGCCCGAGCGTCCATCGCGTCGCCGAGGCGTTGCTGCTGAGCCGGAACCCGCCGCGCAGGTAGCTGTAGGTCCGCTCATACGCCGAGCTCAGGACCGGGTTGAGCACCGGGGCACCACTGCCGAGATCGTAGACGACCCTGGTCTGGTCCTCGTTTACGGCACTGTACTGCCCGAACAGCTCCAGCCCCTTGCCGCTGCTCCCCAGTGGCTGGGTCATCGACAGGCGCCCGGAGTGGGAAAAGGTCTGCCCGCTGTTGCGCTGGTCCTGGAGCAGGTCCACCGTGGCGACACCGCCGTTGGCATCGGTGAGGTCGGTAGACGAGCTGAGCCGACTGTTCAACTCCGGTGAGTTCAGGTTGGCCCGGAATTCACCAACCAGCGTCCGGCCGGTGCCGCTGAGCCGCTTGCGCCAGGTCAGGGTCGCCGCGCCACCGGGATTGTTGCCATCCACAGCCAAGTCGGTGGCGGCGAGGTTCTGGAGCTGGCCCGCACCGGTCCGGGTTTCCTGGAAGCTCTGGCTGCCCAGCGTGCTCGTGGCCAGCTGGAGATCAGCCCGCACCCGCAGGTCGTGCCCCTCGGCGAAGGTCCGTTGGGCGTTGAGGTTGAGCTTGTGGCTCAGGGTGGCGGTGGTGGCGCTGCTGGTGCTGTTCTTGACGCCGAGTACCGAGCCGCCCTGCAATTGCTGCTGCTGCGAGATGGCATCCTGGCGGTTGTCGAGGTTGCTCACGAAGTAGCTGCCCCGGATCCAGCTCCTCGACGCAAAGTCATAGGCGGCATTGAGTCCCAGTCCCAGGGTCTCGGTCAGTCCATCATCCCGGCCACCACCCAAGGGAACTCCGTCCATACCGCCGGCAGCCATCCCCCTGGCGCCACCGATGAAGGTCTGGAAATCCGACCAGGCAAAGCCGGGCTGGTTGATATTGTTGAAATTGGCGATGCCGGCCAGCTGCGCAGTGGGGGTGAACCGGTTGAGACTGGCCGAACCGGAGTAGCGGGTCCGGTCCGCACCCGCCAAGCTTCCCACCGGCTGCTCCTGCACGTCGCTCCCCAATCCTCCCGCCGTCCGCCCGAAGTACCCCACCTTGGCGTCGTCCTTGAGCACCAGGTTGATCGCCTTCTGCTCCTGGCCGTCCAGAATCCCGGTAAATTCCGCCATGTCGGACTGCTTGTCGAACACCTGCACCTTGGACACCGCCCCGGCGGGGAGGTTCCGGGTGGCGACGGTCGGATCAGTCCCGAAGAACTCCTTGCCGTCCACCAGCACTTTCCCCACCGCCTGGCCTTGCGCGGTGATCTTGCCATCGGCTTCGACCACGACACCCGGCAGCAGCCGCAACAGATCCTCCACGACGGCCATCGGCCGGGTGGCAAAGGCAAGGGCGTTGAACTCCAGGGTGTCGCGTCGGTTGACGATCGGGATGTGCTCGGCGTTCACCACGATCTCGGTCAGCGTCACCGACGCCGCCTGCAGCGTGACAGTTCCGAGGTCCACCAACCGGTCACTCACCGCGAAATTCTGGCGGAGCGGCGCAAAACCTATGGCTGTCACCTGGAGGATATATTCCCCGGTCGGCAGCTTCGGCAGCTGGAAGGCGCCACTGCCGGTGGTCGTGGCAAAGGTCTTGATGGCCGAATCGGCTCGGATCAGCGCCACCACCATGGCATTCGCCACCCGGCTGCCGGCGGAGTCCAGAACAACGCCCTTGACCTCGAACCGCTCCTGCCCCTGCGCTGGCGTGGCCAGGATCAGGCCGAACAGGGCGAGCACTGTCAGCCATCCCCCGGACCGCACCTGTCGCTGTTCAGATCGCGGCATCATGGAATCCGCTCGCCCCGGTGACCCGCCGCCTGCTGCTTCAGCTCCGCGAGCTTCTGGTCCACGATTTTCTCGTATTCGGCCCGGGTCACCTTCTGGCCACTGGTGGGGAGAGCGATCGCACCCACCGGAGTCGTGAGATCCACCGCCGTCGCGGAGTAGGTCGTCTGCCCTCCGTCGACGGTCACCGTCAGGATCAGACCCGGCAGGCCGCCGTATTCACCCGGGCCGGCGGGGACCGGAATCTGCGGGGTGAACCACGCCTCGATCGCCTTGCCGTCATGGGTGGCGGTGGCCTTGATGACCGGATAGCTCAGGAAGGTGCTCTGCTCGGTGGTGAGCTTCCAGGCCAGCTCCAGCCGCTCCCCCGATACCAGGAAGGGGCGGGTCATGAACTCGTAGGACTGGGCCTGCGCCCCGGTGGCCAGGTCGGTGTGGGCTCCCACCAGGGACTCGTGGTCGGCCCGGGAGCTGGAGCCCATCGACATACGGGTCATCAGCATTCCACCGCGGGGCGCGTTGACGTCCACGGCGTGTGCCGGAGCGGATTCCACCCGTACGACCGCACTTCCCCCGGCCGAGCCGACGACGGTCGTCGCCGCCATGGTCGTGCCGGCGGCACCCGCCGATGGTGCCACCGTCAGGAGCGACCCCGCGGGGGTGAATCGCAGCACCATCGAGGTCAGCCGCGCCGTGGGGATCTGGGCCCGGATCTCCGCCGGCACCCCGGCTGGCAGCGTGACCTCGAACTTGACGGCGCGGCTGTAGTGCACCGTGCCGGATTGAGCCGAGGCAGCCAGGGGGAGGGTCATCAGGAGTGCAGTCAAGTACCTGGTCATGGCGATTCCAGTCGTCGGGTGAGTTTCCGAAGGGCAAGCCTGCTGCCCCGGATGGCTGCGTGTCGGACGTGCTTCCCTGACAAAGATACGCGCAGCCCCCGGGAACGTTTACCAGATGCGCCACGACCACCAACCGTCGCCCCGGCTCGTCTCATATCGCTGGCGCCACACCCGATGGGAAGGTGTGGTCCGGCGATGGGATGCTGACCCCGGTCCAGCACCCTGGAGCCCCAATGCAGCCACGACCGCAGCAATGACCATGGCCTCCTGACTTCGACTCGGCGACGCCAGCCTGCTGGCCGGGGCAGGCTGGGGTGCAGGCGCTGGCCCGCTCGGGTCCCGGGCGTTCGGAAACGAAATCTGGCTGGCCGGATTCGCCAGCCCCGCCCTCATCGCCTGGGAGCTGGACCGGCACGGCGGCTGAGGTCTGCTCTCGGTCACCGAGGGACCTGCATTTCTCCTCCTGAGGGCGGTCGCGACTGGCTGGACCCCGGGCCACCGCCTCAGCTCCCCAGGCCCCAACCCTCCCCCAACCATGCAAAGGCCCGGGTCATGGTACCGGCCGGGACAAAATGTCCCCCCACGAGGGGTGCCCACTCCACCGCCAGCTGCCGATCTCGCATGAACGGCACAATGACATCCCGGGTGGATTCGAAAGAGAGGACCGGGTCGGTGCTGCCATGGGACACAAACACTCGCGGCTTGCCTCGCAGGTACCCGTCGTCCGTGAAGCCGGGCGAGAAGGCCATCACCGATCCGGTGAAGTCGCCGTTGGCGAGTCCCAGGCTCAGTGCGGCGCTTCCTCCGTCGGAAAATCCACCCAGCGCCACCCGGGCCGGATCGATCCGGCACTGGTCAAAGGTGCGGCGCAGCGCCAAGTCGAGGTAGGGCAGATCGGTATCGTAGTTGCCGGACTCGACGATGTCCCAGGTGAAATGGGACCGGGAGTCGGGCGCCAGGATGACGGCGCCGAGCCCATCAGCCAGTGCCGCGAGTACGAGGGTGCTCCAGTCTTGCGCTTTGCCCCCGGCGCCGTGCAGCAGGATCAGCAGGGGTGCCGGCACATCGGATTGATAGCTTGGCGGGACGTAGAGGAGGCCATCACGATTGGTGAACTCGTTGCGGAGCCCGAGGGGTGAGAACCCGAGGGCTGGCTGGAGATATGGCAGACTCGGGCGGGCGGTGATCCGGCCGGGACCGTCGATCGGGGCGGTCGGACTCGAGCGGCACGCGCCGAGGACCCGGGCCATGCTGGCGGTGGCGCACGCCAGAAACTCACGCCGCGGAATTCCGGGCTGCTTTCCCTGGGCCAGGGGCCCCAAGACCATCCTCTCCACCGTGGAGCTCCCTTCGATCCGTCCCAGGCTGCTGGTCCGCAAAGCGCCACCGGCTGCCGCGCCGACGACACGGAAGGTGTATTCTCCCGACGTGGTGCGGAACAGCGGTGTTTCAGGTTTGCCACGATCAGCGGACCCCCGGTACCAAGCCTACGGCACCGGCATGGAGCTCGGCAAGCGGGAAATCCATCACGTTGAATCCGCGGCCGATCCCCGCCGTTGATGATCGGCCTCGCCTCGAGAGGGTCCCGTCCCGATGCGCGCTTCCGTCTTCATTGCCACCAGCCTCGACGGCTTCATTGCCCGGAACGGCAAGCGAGTACCGCCTGGAGCGTTGACCCGGAAGGGGCGGAGGTCGGTCAGGGCAGGTGGAGGATGATCCGCAGATTGCGCCGATGACGCAGATTGCTCAGGCGGCTGCGCAACCACCGCCACTCCACAAGCCTCCCCCGAAATGAGCCACGGATTGCACGGATGACACGGATTCATCTGCATCCTTGGGCAGCAAACCGCACCGGACCGTTCAGGGCCTGTTGGTGAACTACATGTGCAATCCAGGTCCGCTTCGATGCCAGCCCGATGGAGTCGGCACCCAAGCGTAGCTACGGTTTACCCCATATCAGGTCCCTCAGGTAGTCTGGATGATGACCGAGGCCTCGACCGATCCGTGTCATCCGTGCAATCCGTGGCTTCACCTCCTCCAACACTTGGAACGGGCCCACCAAGCACCACGAACGATCAGGGTCAGCTGCGCACACTGCCTTTCGGCGGGTGCCCCCTCACGCCTCCCCGTCCCGCCGAGTAGATTGAGTCCACCACCACCAACTTCATCCTGGAGCCCGCCGTGACTGTGTCCACCATGGCCCGCCGCCTCGCGTTGGTCCTGACCTTGGTTCCCGCCATCGCCGCCGCGCAGGCCGCGCCCGCCAACCCGGTGCGGATCAACCGCGCCATCGAACTGCTCGAGGCTGGCCAGCCGACTTTCGGCATTTTCAGTCACGACCGCTCGCTGGTCAACGCCCGGTCGCTGGCCCGTTCCGGGCTGGATTGGGTCTTCATCGACATGGAGCACGGCCCGCTCGATATCGAGACCCTGCAGATGTTCCTGCTCGCCATGACCGACAAGAGCCGCATCATGCAGAAGGGCAATCTCCAGCCCGACGTCACGCCGATTGTCCGGATCCCGGTCAACGGCGGCGACATGGCCTCCTATGTCATCAAGCAAGTGCTCGACGTCGGCGCCATGGGCATCATGTTCCCGTACATCCGCACCGCTGAGGATGCCCTCAACGCCGTCAAGTCAGTGCGCTATCCGCAACGCCGCGGCACGCCGGACTACGAGCCCCAGGGGATTCGGGGTTCGGGCGCCGGTACCGCCAGCTGGCTCTGGGGTATTCCCGACTACAGCGCCAAGGCCGACGTCTGGCCGCTCGACCCGCAGGGTGAATTGATGGTGGTGATCCAGATCGAGACTGTCGAGGCGATGGACAACCTCGACGCCATCCTCGCGGTCCCCGGCATCTCGGCGATCTTTGTCGGCCCGGCCGACCTGGGCCTGTCGATGGGTGGTTCCGGCGCCGAGGGACAAGCGGCGTTGGAGGAGGCGGTGCAGCGGGTGTTGCGTGCCGCCAAGGCGCGGAACCTGCCAATTGGGATCACCACCAGCGCCGGCAACGTGGCCGAGCGGGTCCGCCAGGGGTTCAACTTTGTGACCGTTGGCTTCGGGGATGGAGGCATTACTCCCGCGACGGCGACGGCTCTCGAACGTGGCCGGGCGGCGGCGGGTCGGCCCTGAGTCCAGGCTCGAGGGGGCTCACGCGGAGGCGCGGAGGTGAACTGAAAGACGCGGAGGGGTCCAGCACAGGGCCGAGACCCCATCCGTGAGAGTTTTGTAAGCTTTTTAATTACAAACACTTACAAACGCGCCCCTGACCACTCGGCCTGCTCCGACACGGAGCCCTCCGCGCCTCCTGCTGTTCTCTGCGTCTCCGCGTGAGCCCCTTGCAACACCCCTCATCGAAACGTACGTTTCGAACTGAAACCTTCCTGAAACACCCACCGTAGGGGCCAACTCACCCCCCACGGGACACCCGATGCGCGCGCTCTGGAAGGACCTCCTCCTGGGTATGCGGACTCTGCGAAAAGAGCCTGCGTCCGCCCTGATCGCCAGCCTGACGCTGGCGCTCGGCATCGGCCTCTGCGGCGCCACCTTCAGCCTGAACTATGGCGTCTTTGCCCGGGGGCTCGACATCCCGGAACCCGACCGCGTCACCATGATCTTCCGCACCAATCTGGAGCGGAACCAGGAGTGGATGTCGGTGACCAACGACGACCTGCACGACTGGCGGGAGCAGCAGACCAGCTTCGAGGCGTTGGGCCACTTCTCCACCGGCACGGTCAACCTGAACGGCACCGAGGGTCCCGAGCGGTACGACGGGGCCTTCGTCTCCGCCAACGTTTTTCAGCTGCTCCGGGTGTCACCGCACCTCGGCTCCACCTTCCGCGAAGGCGACGACGCGGCAGGGGCTCCCCGCACGGTGGTGCTCGGCTACGCCACCTGGGTCAACCGCTATGGATCGGACCCTGGCGTCGTCGGCCAGTCGGTAATGATCAATGGCGAGGCCGGCACGATCCTCGGCATCATGCCCGAGGGCTTCGAGTTTCCGCAGGACCAGGAACTCTGGGTGGCGTACCGGGACAACCGTGCCGCCAACACCGCCCGGGGGCGCGGAGACCAGTTCACCGTGTTCGGCCGGCTGCGCGCGGGCGTTTCGATGGACCAGGCCGAGCGGGAACTGAACGTCATTGCCAGTCGGTTGGCCGAGACCTACCCGGTATCCAACAAGGGTGTCACCGCCCGGCTCCGCTCCTTCGTGGACAATGACACCGGACCCGAGCTGTTGGCAGTATTCGGCGCGATGCAGGTGGCCACTACCCTGGTGCTGCTCATTGCCATCGCCAACGTGGCCAACCTGCTGATGGCGCGGGCCACCATGCGCACCCGCGAGGCGGCGGTGCGCAGCGCGCTGGGGGCCAGCCGCTTCCGAATTGTGCTGCCATTCTTTGCCGAGACGCTGGTGCTGGCCGGGATCGGGGCGGTGGTCGGCCTGGGAATCGCCTATATCGGGGTCACCCTGTTCGACGGCGCGGTCAGCGACGTCGGCAAGCCCTACTACATGGTGTTCCGTCTGGACCTGCCAGTGATGGCGTTCATCGTCGCCATCTCGGTGGTCACTGCGGTGCTGGCCGGACTGGCGCCGGCGCTGACAGTGCTCAAGACCGACGTCAACGCCACCCTCAAGGACGAGGGCCGGGGAAGTTCCGGACTGCTGGGCACCCGGCTCACCAGGGTACTGGTCACCGCCGAGATCGCCCTCTCCTGTGCCCTCCTCATCGGGGCGGGCTTGATGGCCAAGAGTATCGTCCGCCTGAGGAACTTTGATTTCCCGTTTGCGACCGAGACGGTCTTCACCGCACGGGTCGGGCTGTTCGAGAGTGAATACCCTGACCGGGAGGCCCGCCAGATCTTCTTCCGGGACCTGGGACAGCACCTTGCCACCATCGGCGGGGCGAGGGCCACTGCCATCACGACGGGCCTGCCGCTCAACAGCAACAGCGCCCAGATCGCCATCGAGGGGCAGTCGTATCCTGATCCAGACGAGTATCCCGAGGCGCGGAACGCGGACATCACCCCTGGGTTCTTTGACACCTTTGACGTGACCCTGATCAGTGGTCGTGACTTCAACCTGACCGATGAAGCCACCAGTCAGCCGGTGGCGATTGTGAACCAGGCGTTCGCGGAGCAGTTCTTCCCGGGGCGCGACCCGATCGGGATGCGATTCGCGGAACGGGAGGGGCCGGACAGCCTGGCGGCGTGGCGGACCGTGGTCGGGGTGGCGCCCAACCTGCGCATGGAGGGGTTTGGTCCCGACCAGAATCCGGCGTGGGGCTACTACGTGCCGCTGACGCAACGCGACCCCCGGTTCGTGAGCCTGGCGGTCCAGACGGCGGGGCTGGACCCGATGGCCATGGCCCCGCTGGTGCGCGAAGCGGTGCGCTCCCTCAATCCGAACCTGCCGATCTACAATGTCCTCACGATGGATCGGGTCATCCGGGAGGCCGGCTGGTTCTATCAGGTCTTTGGGACGCTGTTCATCGTGTTCGGAGCGGCGGCGCTGTTCATGGCCACCGTGGGGCTGTACGGGGTGCTCTCCTTTTCGGTCAGCCGGCGGCTCAGGGAAATGGGTATCCGGATGGCACTCGGCGCCAGCCCGCGCGACGTGATCCGGTTGATCGTCGGTCAAGGCGGCCGCCAATTGGGAATCGGCCTGGCATTCGGGGTGCTGATGGCCTTTGGGCTGACCCGGGTCATCGGCTTCCTCATGTTCGAGGTGACGCCTCAGGATCCGCTGGTGTTCGCCTCAGTCGTGCTGATCATTGCCAGCGTGGGGCTGCTGGCCAGCGTGGTGCCGGCCCGGCGGGCCACGCTGGCGGAGCCGGTGGCGGCGCTCAGGACGGAGTAGGACGGGAAGGACGGCCAGGACGGCTGGAAATCCATGTCGGAGGGCTGGTCGCCACCCGCATTGCGGCGGGGGCCGAAACTGTTCGGCCCGAGGAATCGGCGGCCCCCGCGGGATTCCGCGACTGCAGTCGCGGCTCGGCGATCGCCCCGCTGAAGCGGGCTCCCAGGTGAGAGCGGTGCACACGCCAGTTCCATGGCACAGACCCCGGGCGTGCCTCCGGGGATCGGCCTTCCCTCTCATCTCTCATCTTTTACGCCTCAAGCGCTACCTCGTTCTCCCCACCGCCATTCCAGGCTGCAGGTCTTTGAGCAGGACGGCCAGCGCCGCCTCCCACGGCACCGGACCGCCCGACCACCTCTGGGGGCCGCAAGTGCCCGGCCCGCTGGTCCGTGCCGCCCAGGCGATACCCTGGCGCACGCACGACAAGCCGTCCGGAGTCCGGCTGTTCCGCCGCGAACTCAGGAATGGTGTCCGTAAACCAGAGCACGGCCTTTTCCACCAGCGGCCGCTCCTCGACGGCGATCACCGCCTGGATCGGTGCCATCCAGTCGCGTGAATCACGTACCCGGTCAAACGCTGCCGCAAGCACCTCCAGCGGGTAGCCGGTCAATATCTTCGCGTCGTACAAAAGGTTCGCCGTCATCTCTGCCTCACCAAGTGTAGAGGGACTTCCCGGGGCTCGCTCGCTACCTGGGCGCTGGGCATCTCCAGGATACGGTACTCTTCTCGGCGGCCACCGTGAGCTGGGACCAGAGGATGGGCAGCAGAGGAACCGCCGTCCAGACGGAAGTCGCCGAGCTGGTCCCGTCCCCCCCCCTGAACGAGGACAAGATGCCGCACTGGCCGTGGCCGTCCCCACCCAGCATGGACCCTGGCACGCCGACGGCGCAGTCGCCGAGAATGCGGCAGCCAACCCTGCACAGGGCCCAGCGCGGCGACAAGACCGACGATGAGCCAGGTCAACATGTCCATTGGATACTCCGGTTGAGGCCATCGACCTGGGAACAACATTTCCAGCCGGTCGGGGGTCCGCCACCCCAAGGGCCGTTCGCTCAAGAGCAGCCCTCGTGCACTCCGCTTCGCTCGATCCTGCCCGGCCATGGATTGCTGCCTTGGCAACGGACGACCCTCGCGGCTCTGACGGAGAAATATCGTCGCCAACCGCGGGCGTGCCATTGGTCGTTGGGATGAATTCGGGTCTAGATCGAACGTGGGGGGCCGGGGCGGGAGAGAGAGCGATTCCACTCGCGTGGACCAGAGATCGGGTCGCCACGGGTCGGTGCAATCCTGTCCGGCGGTCGCCCTCCGTTGGCGTAGCCATGCCAGTCCCCTCCCCGGGCCTGGCACGGCTGCCAGTGTCCGCTACTTCTCCTCCGAACGCTCCTCAAACTCCTTGACCTGGCGCTCGATTTCGTCCTTGGCACTGCCATAGCGCTCCTGCAGGACGCCCACCAACTGCTCCCGCTTGCCGGCGATAACGTCGAGGTCATCGTCGGTGAGCTTGCCCCACTGCTCACGCACCTTGCCCTTGACCTGCTTCCACTGGCCTTCCATCTGATCCCAATGCATGTCCGACTCCTGGTGATTGGTGACGACGCCGACTGGTTCGGTGCCTGGGCTCCCTCCCCGATACGCCAGGGAGCCGTTGGCGCTGGAGCACTCCCTGGTGGTCGTCGAGCGACAGCGCGCCCACCAAGGAAGGAGGGGACAGGCCACTCGGCCTGCCCCCGGGTACAGCGTGGACCATGAAGTTACGAGGCCAGCCTGAGGCTGGGAATCGCTCGTCGGGCTGAATTGTGATCCAGTCCTAAGGAACTAGGCCGCGGGAAGCGGGACCGGGCCGGCGAGGGGGGCCGGGGTGCCTGGTGGCGCACTCGGCACCTTGCCCCGCAGACGAGCAAAGGCGGCCACTTCCAGGCGGCTGTTGATCGAGAGCTTTGCCAGCAGGTAGTGGACGTGCTTCTTGACGGTGGGCAGTCCGATCTTGAGGTGCTGCGAGATCTCGCGGTTGCTGGTGCCCTCAACGATCAGGTCCGCAACCTGTCGTTCCCGGGGGGTAAGCCGGGCAAAGCCCAGGAACGGCTTGGGACGTCCCTGCACCCCATGCCGCTGGATCTGGCCGAAGAGGTTGTGAGTCAATTCCCGAGGCAGCACCGACACGCCGGCGGCCACCGCGGTGACCACCTCGCAGAATCGCTCGAATGACGCGTCTGCCATGAGGAACCCGGACACCCCGGCCCGCAGAAATCCCGCCACGTCGGTTGGTGCCGCCGTTAGCCCCATGATGATCACCCGGGACCCGGGGGATACGCCCCGCAGCACACCCGCCAGGGTCAGGCTCTCGTGGCCGGACTGCAGCAGGTTCAGCAGCACAATGTCCGGCCCGATCTCCCGTACCTGCTGCAGAGCGGCCTCCACCTCGGTCACCACCGCGAGCACGTGGAATCCGGCCTGCGTCCTCAGGCGCGACACGAACCCCACGCTGGCAGGTGGATGGTCGTCGATCAGGACCAGCGAAATCGGTGGTTTCACAGTCATCAGGGAAGGTGGCCAAGGGCGGGACTGGCAACAATCGCTCGTGAGACCTCAATCGGGGTTCGTTCCAAAGAACTGGTTTCGTCGTCAACGCGTCTACGTTGCGGGAGGCTCATGGGCACGACGGCCATGGGAGAATGCAGCGACCTCGAGCCGGCTGTGCAGGGCCAGCTTCTCCAGCACGTTGTGCACGTGGCTCTTCACCGTGTGGATCGCGATATGCAGCCGGGTGGCCAGCTCCTTGTTGCTCAGCCCCTCCCCCAGGAGGTCAATCACCTGGCGCTCCCGCGCGGTCAGGCGGACCGACCGCAGCGCGGCTGCCTTGTTCCTGCCAACCTCATTGCGGGCGATCTGGTTGAACAAGGAGGTCGTCAAGGCACGAGGCAGCACCTCTGCCCCGGCAGCCACCGCCCGGATGGTGGCGAAGAACTCGACGAACGAGGCATCCTTCATGATGAATCCGGAGGCGCCAGCCCGCACAAAATTGGCGACGTCTTCCTGGTCCGGGAGGAGGCCCATGATGATCACGCGGGCCTCGGGCAACTCGCCGTGCACGGTGGCCGTGATGCTCACGCTGTCCCGGTCCTCGATGCCGAAATCCAGCAGGACCACGTCGGGCCGGACCTCGCGCACCTTGGCAAGGCCTTCCTGCACGTCCGCCGAGGCCGCCAGGACCCGGAACCCGGGCTGGCTCCGGATCATTTCCGCGATCCCCTCACGGAGCATGCGACTATCATCGATGAGGAGCAGGGAAATGGGCGTGGCGTCGGCCGAGGCCGCTGCTGGGATCGCCGCGTCACTGGCCGCTCGCGTCGCTGCGGGCCCGCGCGCTGTCGGCTTCGACTTCACCAACCGATGCACCGCGGACGGGGCGGGCGGACAGCTCGCGTCGTCACCAGCTCATCATGTGACCTGGTGACGGGCATCCCGGGACTGCAATCGGGGCGAGTTGTGAATGGCCCGCTGCGACCCATCAACGTTTTCATCATCTTGGGACTCATGATGGAAGGTGCTCAGCGGCGCCGCCGGCCACAATCGACCATGCGGACCACTACGACTCACTCCAAGGGGGTGGTAAGCCCTCCAAATCGCGGGGGCCCACATGCCCCGTTTCCGTGTGGTCCATCAGAATGGCAGCACCGCCCCCCCCTCCTGTTCAGGCTAGATCCCGAGGCTTCCGCCTCGGGCTCGGCGAAGGAGGTGGCTCCCGCCACCCGAACCCGGACCACGTGGCCGCATCGGCGGCATCGGCGGCATCCCTGGCCGCGCCCTGACGTGAGCCCGGGGACCACAACGATGGCGGACCTGCCCCGTGTGGTTGCGGCGTGTAGCTTGAGGGAGAGGACCGCCCGCCCCATCCACCCGGTTTGGGCCTACCGTGCGCCTGATCAGTTGTCTCCTGCCAATCCTGGTGGGATCCGTTGCGATCGCCTGCCAGGACCCCCCCGCCGAGGCGGTGGACCGGACGGTGCCGCGCCAGGCCATCCGCGATACCACGGACCCTCCTCCGGTTCGCCAGTACACGGTGGAGCACCGCAGTGGCCCCATCGTGGTGGACGGGGACCTGGAGGACACCGCCTGGCAATCGGCACCGTGGACCGAGGCATTCCTGGGCATCGAGGGTGAGCAGCAGCCAACTCCACGGCTCGGAACGCGGGTGCGGATGCTCTGGGACGACGAGTTCTGGTACCTGGCCGTTGAGCTGGAGGAGCCCGACCTCTGGGCCACGATCCAGGCCCGCGATTCCGTCATCTTCCTCGACAATGATTTCGAGTGGTTCGTCGATCCTGACGGCGACACCCACCGCTACTTCGAGTTCGAGATCAACGCCCTCGGCACCGAGTGGGACCTCTTCCTCCCCAAGCCCTACCGCGATGGCGGCCAGGCTGACAATGGCTGGAACATCGCGGGACTTCGGGCCGCCGTACGGATCCATGGCACCCTGAACGATCCGGGAGACCGCGACCGCGGCTGGACGATCGAGATGGCCGTACCCTGGGCCGCCTTTGCCGATTCCGGGCACACTCGGGTGCCTCCGATGGCGGGCGACAGCTGGCGGCTCAACTTTTCCCGGGTGCAGTGGGATCTCGATGTCGTGGACGGTGGGTACCGGAAGCGCATCGATTCCACCAGCGGGAAACCGCGTGCCGAGCACAACTGGGTCTGGTCTCCCCAGGGGGAGATCAACATGCACATGCCGGAGATGTGGGGGGCGATGATCTTTCTGGACGCAGCCGATTCCGGTTCCGCGGTCCTCCCTCCAGCACCGAGAGGCGCGTCGGTCCACTGGGCGCTCCGCCGGGTGTATTATGCCCAGCGGAGTTTCCACCGTTTGCATCACCGATGGGCTTCCCGGTTCGAGGAGCTCGGCCTGACCGGGCTTCCCGCCGGCCTGGAACTCCGCCTGACGCCCGATGGCTACCACGCCTCGATGCCTGGACCGACAGGAGTCCGGGCCATCCGGGCTGACGGGCTGCTCTGGACTCCCTGACGAGAGGGTGGAATGATGCGCAGACGCAACTTTCTCGAGCTCGTTGGCGGCGCGGCAGCCGGGGTAGCCATGTTGCCGGAGGTCCTGCTGTCACAAGGTCGCCGGGCTGATTTCCGCGCCTGGAGCTGGGTCCACGGCAACGCCGAGCGCTCCCCATCCGAGTGGCGCGCCCATTTTGCACGGCTCCGCGCTGCTGGCATCTCCGGGATCCTGGTCGAGGGCGGCAACACCGACATCCTCTCGGCCGCAGCCAGGGCGGAAGGGATGGCCTATCACCGCTGGCTCTGGATCCTCAACCGCCCCGGCGACACCTGGGCGCAGCAGAATCATCCCGAGTGGTTCAGTGTCAGCCGCCGCGGAGAGTCGAGCCTTACCCATCCGCCGTATGTCGGCTACTACAAGTGGGTCTGTCCCAGCCGCCAGCCGGTGCGCGAATACCTGCGTGGCCTGGTCCGCGAGGCGGCGGCGCATCCGGGGGTGGACGGCATCCACCTGGACTACATCCGCCACCCCGACGTCATCCTGCCGGTCGGACTCTGGGCCAAGTACAACCTGGTCCAGGACCGCGAACATCCGGAGTTCGATTTCTGTTACTGCGAGGTGTGCCGGGAGGCGTTCAAGTCCCGGTCCGGAAATGATCCGATCGACATGCCCGACCCCACGGCGGACCAGGCATGGCGGGAGTTCCGCTGGAACAGCGTGACGCAGGTGGTGCGTGAGCTGGCCGACGAGGTGCACGGGGCGGGAAAGCAGATCACCGCCGCGGTCTTCCCCACCCCGACGCTGGCTCGCAAGCTGGTGCGCCAGGCCTGGGAGCACTGGCCGCTCGACGCGGTATTCCCGATGCTCTACCACGGGTTCTACCTGGAGAGCCCGGCCTGGGTTGGCGACTCGGTGCGCGAAGGCGTGTCGGCGCTGCCGGCGGACCGGCCGCTGCACGCGGGGCTGTACCTGCCCGATCTCGACCCCGCCACATTGGGACAGACGGTCCGGATCGCCCGCGAGGCTGGGGCCGCCGGGATCTCCCTGTTCGAGTCGAATGGGCTGACGGACGCGTCCCTCGACGTGCTCCGGTCGGAGATCGGCTGATGGCCTCGACCCAGGAATTTGCCGACTTCGTGATTCAGCAGTTCGACCCGCACTGCGGAGCAACCCACAAGAAGATGTTCGGGGAATACGGCCTCTTCAGCGCCGGGAAGATGTTCGCCATGGTCTGCGACGATCGCCTGCTCTTCAAACCCACCGTGGGAGGGCGCGCCTGGATCGGAACCGTGGTGGAGGCGCTGCCCTACCCCGGGGCCAAGCCGTGCTTCCTGATTGAGGATCGCATCGAGGATCGGGAATGGCTGAGCGAGCTCGCCCGGATCACGACCCGGGAACTGCCGCCGCCCAAGGCCAAGAAGCCCAAACCCAAGCAGTAGGATCACCCACCTGGAGCCATGATGCTGCGACGCCACCTGACTGTTTCCCTCGTCCTTCTCCTCCTCAGCGGAATCGACGCCTCTGCCAACGCCCAGGTCATTCCTCCGGCCACCGCCCTCAAGGCGGGCGAGATCCGGCTGACCTACCTCGGCAACGCCGGCTGGGAGATCACCGACGGGCGCACCGTGGTACTGGTGGACCCGTTCCTGACCCAGTTCAACCGCTGGACACCCACCGGCCCCGCGCCGACGGTGGCACCGGGAGATTCCTACCGGCCCGATACGACCCTGATCAACCGTCACATCCAGCGTGCGGACTACATCCTCATTACCCACGGCCACTCCGATCATGCGCTCGACGCGGGGGTCATTTCCCTGCGCACCGGGGCCACCATCCTCGGCCACGAGACGGCGGCCAACCTGGCCCGGGCCTACGATGTGCCGGACAGCAGCCTGATCACGGTGATCGGCGGTGAGGACTACGACTTCGGGGAGATCTCGATTCGGGTCATTCCGAACATCCACAGCGCCCTCGACGACAAGCACTACTTCAACAACGGCCGCGGTATTGCCGGAACCGCACCGCGCGGGTTGCGGGCTCCACTGCGCCGCCAGGACTACCAGGAGGGCGGCAACCTGGCCTACCTGGTGCGGATGGCCGGCCACGAAGTGCTGGTAATGGGATCGATGAACTACCTCGAACGGGAAATGGAGGGCCTGCGGCCTGACATCGCCCTGGTCGGGGCCAACAGCCAGCGGCTGGAGATCTTCGACTACACCGGCAGGCTGCTCCGTGCCATGGGCTACCCTGCACTGGTCATTGCCACCCATGCCGACAGCTACGGCGATCCCAATCCCTCACCGGCAGTGCTGGCCGATCGCCGCCTATTCGCGCAGGAAGTCGCTGCCGCCTCGCCATCCAGCCGGTTCCTTCAACCGACCTGGTTCGAGCCGATCGTGGTCCCGGCCCGTCCTCCAGTCTCCGATCGCTCGGTCATCAATCCCCCGGGCATCGCGCCTCGGGTGCCAGCCTACTCGGTGGCCATTCGCGACGGGGACCGGGTCTACGTTTCCGGCATGACCGGCTTCGTGCCCGGGACGCAGGACATCATTGCAGGCGGAGTCGCGGTCCAGACCCGGCAGACCCTCGAGAACATCCGAACCACCCTGCACGCCGCCGGCGCCACGATGGCCCAGGTGAACGAGTGCACGGTGTTCCTGACCGACATGGGAGACTACGCGGCAATGAACGCCGTCTACGTCGAGTTCTTTCCGGTCGACCCCCCTGCCCGAGCCACCCTGGCCGTGTCGGCGCTGCCGCGCGCTGCGGCGGTGGTCGAGATCAAGTGCAGCGCCAGGATCCGGCCCCGGTGATCGCACCCGCAGTGGCGCGCGATGCGGGCGCCCGCAGCTTCGCGCCGGAGGCTCACGCGGAGCCGCGGAGGTGAACCGAGAGACGCTGAGGGCTCGTGGCGTCGCGCGGCGTTCCTCGAGTCGGCAGGCGACCGAATTCTGGGGAAACGGCACGTCCGCGTCGGCCACCGGCCCCACCCGCAAGTGCTGTTCACCAAAAACACCGGGAGCTCCGGAAACGGAATGAATCAGCCTTGGCCCCCGACCTCTCTGCGGCTCCGCGCCTCCGCGTGAGCCCCACCACACCCGCCGCCTGCCCCGGAGCGGTGCTGGCCGATCCGACATCCGCGCAAGACCTTCGAAGGAATCCCGATCCACACCCCCGGTCCCATCCCGCCCCACCCGGAGCCTGACCTGTGATTCCGCTGACCAACCTCGAGCGCATGCACTACGTCCTCTACAGGCAGTCCGGCAACGGCAACGCCTCGCTGAACCAGTGGGGCCAGGGCCGCATGGGCACGGTGGATTGGAACCAGGGCCTGGAGTTCTATGTGGCGCCTCGGCGCGAGGGGACAAACGTGATCCTGCTCAGCTACCCCAACGAGTCGCACCACCTGGCCCGGAAGCCGAATCAAATCGACTTCCAGATCCGGATGCGGGAGCACGTTGACCACTGCCTGAAGGACACCCCGGCACCAGAGTGGATGACCGAAGGCGTCCGCTTCAGCGAGGGGAGCCGGGAGGTGCGGTCATGAGTATCTCCCGACGCGACGCCATGCCTACCCTTGCCGCAGCCTCGGTCACCTTGGTCGGCGGGCCGGCCGTGCGCCCACGGCGCTATTCCGATGACACCGTCAAGCTGTTGCTGGGTGGCAACTGGCTGCGGGTGTTGACGGAGTTGTAGGGCCAGGGCTGGAGGTAAATGATCCGCAGATTACGCCGATGGACGCAGATTGAACGGCCTGGGCGGGGACACTCGACCTGGTTGAGGCCGGGCCTGCCCTCCACAAGAAGCCACGGATTGCGCGGATGCCAAGGATTGATCCGGGTCCGTGAACAGCTCATGCCGTGGGACGGTTCCAGACGTTTCTTGTGAACAGCAGGTGCGATCCAGATGTGATCCGATGCTGGACCACCGGAACAGGCTCCCGACGGTACGTGCAGTTCACCCCATTCCAGATCCATCCGCCTTCTGGATGCGGGCCAAGGCAACGACCAATCCGTGTCATCCGTGCAATCCGTGCAATCCGTGGCTCGTCGTTTGGGGCCGGGCAGGCCCGGCCCCTACGGTGCCTGGTGCCCGCCTGATCCCGGAGCAATCTGCGTCCATCGGCGTAATCTGCGGATTCCCCTCCCTACCAACGCCCGACTACCGCCAGTGCAGCCGCGCGAAGATCGGCCGATGATCCGACGCCACCGTCTCGGCGATCACCGCTATCGAATCGGAGCGCCAGCGCGCGGCAGGCGCGGCAAAAATGAAATCGATCTCCTTGACAGGATCGGTGGACGAGAAGGTGAGCCGGTTGCCAGCGGGCTTGGCGGCCTCGCGGGCCCGGGCCTGAAAAAGCCCCAGCGTCCGCGAGCCGGGCTCGTCGTTGAAATCACCGAGAAGGATGTAGGGCATCGGCAGCGAATCGAGAAACCGGGTCAACGCCGTTGCCTGGACGATCCGAAAGCTGTCGCTGGCCACCCAGTCAAAGTGCACATTGACCACCATCAGCGGGCCAATGCCGGGGGCTGCGACCTCCACCGCGAGCGCAATCCGGGGCTCATTGCCATCCGGTAGCCGCACCGAGCGCACCAGCTGGATCGGGTACCGAGACAGGATCCCCATCCCATACTGCCCCCCCTGATACGCCATGAAGCCGCCAAAAGCATGCTGCATCCCCAGCCGCTCGCCCAGCGCCTGTGCCTCGGCCACCCGGCCACTGCGCTCCACCACACTGTCCACTTCCTGCAGGCCGACGATATCCGGCTGGAGACGGCGAAGCACCGCGGCGGTCCGGTCGAGGTTCACCTCGTTGTCCATCCCGCGGCCATGGCGGATGTTGTAGCTTGCGACGCGGAGCACGGTGCCTGTTGGTGCGGGAATCTCGGGTCCGCCTGACTGACAGGCAGAGAGCATTGCGGCCAGCGAGAGCAGCGCAACGCGACCTGTGGTCATCATCACTCCTCCAGGACACACGGACAGCAGAGCCAACCAGGAATCGGAGCGAAAGCTAATGGACCTCTCGGGTGCCTTCTGCAGGGCGTGTCCCCTGGTTGCCCACCTGCTGGCGGGCGCGTGCCTGCTCACAGTCAGCACTTCGCTGTTTGCCCAGGGGCGGCCTCGACAGGCTCCCCAGGTGCTGGTGGTCGAGAGCGTGACAGTGGTGGACGCGGCCACTGGTACCCTGCTCCCGAACCGACGCATTGTCATCCGGGGCGACAGTATCTCGACGGTTGAGCCGATCACCGCAGCAGCCCCCTCCGATGCCACACGGACGGTGAACGGCGAAGGCCTCTTTGCGATTCCCGGCCTCATGGACCACCACGTGCACCTGAGCGCCGGGATGGAGAGTACACTCGAACGCGCCGTGCGGGGTGGTGTGACACTGGTCCAAGCACTGGCGGGCGACAACCGTGTCGCTGGTTACCTCGCGATTGCCGTCCAGTCCGGACGGCTGCGTGGGCCCGAGATCGCCTATGCCTCCGTCATGGCGGGGCCAGAGTTCTTTACCGACCCCCGCTTCATCAACGCGGGTGCCGGCTACGCGCCCGGCACCTCGCCGTGGGCACAGGCGGTCACCGCGCAGACCGATCTTCCCCTGGCGGTCGCCGCGGCCCGCGGCTCCGGGGCAGAGGTGCTCAAGCTCTACGCGATGATGGACGCCGATCTCGTGGCCGCCCTGACCCACGAGGCGCACCGGCAGGGTCTGCGGGTGGTGGCGCATGGCACCGTCTTCCCGGCCCGCCCTTCCGACCTCGTGGCCGCCGGAGTCGATGTCCTGACCCACGCACCCTACCTCTCCTGGCAGGGGGCAGCGACGATCACTGCCAACCAGGCGTGGGACCGACGCGACGGACCGTATGCCACGGTACCGCCCAACGGACCCGCCATGACCGGGCTCGTTCAGGCGATGGCGCGCGCCGGGACCCACCTGGAGCCCACCCTCTGGGTCTTCAACCGGGCACCGGCCGATTCGTTGCTGCAGCGATGGGCCAATGTCTTGATCCGCGCCGCCGATGCCGCCCGGGTCCCCATCCTGGCCGGAACCGACGGCCTGGTCGATGACGACAGCACCGCGCTTCCGAACATCCACAAGGAGATGGCGCTCCTGGTGGCCTCCGGTCTATCTCCCGCCCGCGCGCTGGCTGCCGCAACCATCGTCCCGGCTCGGCTTATGGGCCGGGGCAATACCCATGGCCGGGTGGCGGCCGGCCGAGTGGCCGACCTGGTGTTGCTGACCGCCAACCCGCTCGTGGATATCTCGGCGACCACGCGAATTCGGTATGTGATCCGGCGGGGCGAGATACTGGAACGGAGCCGGTAGTTCACGGTAGTCAGCTGCGGAGAGTCGGCCGGGGAGTACGGCAACCTGGATCGAGAACTCCTGATCTGATTGGCCTCGCCGCACCTCCCTCAGTACCTTGGGGAGTGCCTCCTACATCTTCTTCCGAGCCTGCCATTCCTCGCGGTGCACTCTCAGCCGTGGCGCTGCTGCTCGTGCTCCTGGGCACTCCAGGTTGCGATTCCGCCCAAGGCCCAGACGTTTCCAGCCTCGTCGACCACCACGTCCACCTGCTCAGCCCCCAGTTGGTCAAGGACTGGAAGGCGCTCGGCGCCAATTTCTCGCGCCCGGACTCCGCCTACACGTCGGTCGTGACCCTCCTCGGCCCACCGGACTCGACCAGCCCACCGCGACCCGGTATGCTGGGAGGCGCTGTGCTGGTGCCGATGGCCCATGCCTACAGTCGTGACGATTTCCGGGGACCGCTCCGACTGACTCTGGCCACGGAGCAGCAGGCGGTACGGCGTGAGAATGACTATGTCGCCGCAGAAGCCGCGAGGTATCCCGGCCGGGCGATCGCGCTGTGCGGAGTGGATTTCCTCCGCCCCTACGCCTGGAATGAGATCCAGCGCTGCCGGCGGGAGCTCGGCAGCGCCGGGATCAAGCTTCACCTCGGCAGCGCCGGCACCGATCTCCGTAATGCCGGCCATCTCGCCGCATTGCGCCGGATCGCCGAGTTGGCCGAGGCCGAACGCCTGATTCTGCTGATCCACTTCGACCCCCAGAGCGACCGGGCGGCGGTGGCCGATGTCGACCGGTTCATTGAGGTCGTGCTCCAGCCATTTCCCGAGCTGACCGTGGTCATTGCCCACCTTGGCGGCAGCGGGAGTTACGGCCCGTGGACCCGCGCCATCCTGGGTGCGTTTTACGCCTGGCTGAAGGTGGAGGACACGGCCGGGCGTCCAAGAACCGGGGTGTTCTTCGATATTTCCGCGGCCTGGCTGGCCCGCGATTCCGAGGGGCTGCCCCGCACCTCCGGCCAGGAAATCGAGGCACTTTCGGAGGACCTGGTCCGCTACGGGACCAGTCGACTCCTGTTCGGCAGCGACTACCCCGTGTTCGACCCGAAGGGGTATGCCCCCGGGTTCCGCCGAGTCACCGGAATCTCGCCAGAGGCCTGGGACACCTTGGTCCACAACCGAGTACCGGGATTCCCGGCGAGCCCCTCCCGATAGCCAATCGTCCGCCAGTCCGTCATGGCACGCCGAATGCAACAGAGCAAGGACCATGCTTTCTCGCCGGCAGTTTCTCCAGACCTCCCTCGCCACCTCCGCCGCCGGACTCGGCCTCGGTGGCTACACTTGGCTGATCGAGCCTCACTGGCTCGAGATCGTGCGCCGACCGCTCCCGATCGCGGGGCTGCCTCCAGCCATGGCCGGCCTCCAGCTGGCCCACCTGACCGACATCCACGTGGGACGGCAGGTCTCCGACGACTACATCCGCGAGACCTTTCACAAGGTTGCCGCCCTCAACCCCGACATCGTAGTCTACACCGGGGATTTCACGACCCACGGGCCCGGGATCTTCGAGCACGCCGAGCGGATGTACCAGGACCTGCCACGCGGCCGACTGGCCACCCTCGGGGTCCTTGGCAACCACGACTATGGCCCGAACTGGGCCCACCCAGAGGTTGCTGCCCGATTTACCGGGATCCTGGCCGACTCCGGAATGCGCATCCTGCGCAACGAAGTGGCCGATGTAGAGGGGCTGCAGGTGATGGGGATGGATGACTACTGGGCCAACCAATTCGATCCGGCGCGAGCCGTGGGCGCGCTGGACTCGTCCCGCGCGGCCATTGCACTGACCCATAACCCGGATTCCGCAGACCTCCCTGGCTGGCGGGACTACCATGGCTGGATCCTGTGCGGGCACACCCACGGCGGGCAATGCAAGCCACCTTTCCTTCCACCGCCGATGTTGCCCGTCAAGAACCGGCGCTATACCGCCGGTGAGTTTGCGCTGGAGGGCGAGCGCCAGATGTACATCAACCGCGGCGTCGGCCACATCCAGCAGGTCCGGTTCAATGTCCGGCCAGAAGTCACCCTCTTTGAGCTGGAGTGCGCATAGCGCCGACTGGACATTGACTCCAGGAAAAGGGTTCTGGCGCGGGCCTACCGGGCACGCTAGCTTCGACTGGTCCCGGCCCGCCCCCCCATAGCCCCGGATTCCCGCTGATGCGACGCGCATTCCGCCTGCTGCTTCCCGTCCTGCTTCTTGTCAGTCCCCTCGCCGCCCAGGTTGTCGGCCCCGCACGCGGTTCCCTGGTCATCATGGGCGGCGGCCCCGGCGGCCGTGACGTGCTGGAGAAGTTCATCGAGCTGGCCGGGGGCCCCGACGCCCCGATCGTGGTAATCCCCACCGCCGGCGGCAATCCGACCTACGACGCCTCCGGTCCCGAAGTGGACCGGCTCCGGCAGCTCGGCGCCACCAACCTGATCCTGCTGCACACCTACGACCGCGCTGAAGCCAGCGACCCCGCCTTTGCCGCGCCGATCCGCAAGGCCCGCGGCGTCTGGTTCCCGGGCGGTCGCCAGTGGCGCCTGGCCGACTCCTACCTCGACACCCCGGTGCTGACTGAACTTCAGGCCCTCCTGGACCGAGGCGGCGTCATCGGCGGCACCTCCGCTGGCGCCACGATCCTGGGCAGCTACCTGGCGCGCGGCGACACCCGGGACAATTTCACCATGATGGGCGACCACGAGATTGGCTTCGGCTTCGTCAAGAACACCGCCATTGACCAGCACCTGCTGCGCCGCAACCGCCAGCACGACCTGATCGGGGTCATCGAGAAGCTCCCCCACCTGCTCGGCATTGGCCTCGACGAGAACACCGCCATCGTGGTGCGCGGCGACACCGCCGAGGTGATCGGCCAGAGCTACGTGATGGTGTACGACAATCAGCGGACCCTCGGCGATGGCGGTCGGTTCTACATGTTGCAGCCCGGCGACAAGCTGAATCTCAATACTCGTGAACCCAGCAGAACAATCGAAGGGCTCCGCCGCGAGCCCTGGAAAGCCACCCCGATGGACGCCAGCACTGCCGCCGGCACCTTTGATGTCACCGTGACCCCGCAGGCCCCCGATGCCCACACCCCCGGCAGCCTCGGCCGGTTCACCCTCGACAAGATCTTCCATGGTGAGCTGAACGGCACCAGCGTAGGCCAGATGCTCGCCGCCGGCACCCCAACTGATGGTTCGGCCGGGTACGTCGCCATTGAACAGGTGACCGGAACGCTTCAGGGACGCCGTGGCAGCTTCGTCCTCCAGCACAGCGGCACGATGAACCGTGGCGAGGCCAGTCTGGTCCTTACGGTGGTGCCCGACTCGGGCACCGAGGGGCTGGCCGGCCTGGCCGGCAGCATGACCATCACCGTTGCCGACGGCGTCCACTCCTATGCCATGAACTACCAGCTTCCGGTTCGGCCATGAGGGCGCTGGCAGCAGTCGTCGCTGCGGCCACGCTCTCCGGGTGCGCCGTGGTCAGCGCACTCGGCAGTCTGGCAAGTGGGCCCTCCGCCGAAATGTCCGACGGCATGCGGATCGCGGAGCGGTACCGGGTCAGCGCCATCAGCGACCGGCGCTTCAACCACGCCGACTACTGGCGAGCCCTGGCGCCATCCCTGCGTTCGGAACGGCTTCGGGTGGCAGATGTAGGCCACTCGATGCAGGGCCGTGAGCTCCGCACCGTAACGTTTGGCACCGGCCCCGTCACCGTCCTGCTCTGGTCCCAGATGCACGGCGACGAGTCCACCGCCTCGATGGCGCTGGCCGACATCTTTGCCTGGCTGGCCGCTTCCGGCAGCGACGACCTGCGCGACCGGCTCGGCGAGCGGCTCACCGTCACCTTCCTGCCGATGCTCAACCCCGACGGCGCCGAGCGGTTCCAGCGCGAGAACGCGGCGGGGATCGACATCAATCGCGATGCCCGTCGGCTCGCCACGCCGGAGGGCCAGACGCTCAAGATGCTGCAGGAGCGGCTCCGGCCCCAGTTCGGCTTCAATCTTCACGACCAGAACGCCCGGACCCGGGTGGGGCGGGATGGCAGGCAGGCCGGGATCGCCCTGCTGGCGCCGGCGGCGGACGCTGAGCGTACCTGGGGGCCGGTGCGGAGCCGGGCAAGGCTGGTGGCGGCGGGCGTCGCGGCCAACCTCGAATCGGCGATTGGCGGTCGGGTGGCCAAGTACGACGACGCCTTCAACCCGCGCGCCTTTGGCGACCTGATGCAGACCTGGGGCACCAGCACCGTGCTGATCGAGAGCGGCGCGCTGCCGGACGACCCCCAGAAGCAGGAGCTCCGCAAGCTGAATGTGGCGGCGATTATTGGCGCGCTCAACGCCATTGCCACCGAGGAGTACACCAAGGCCGACCCCGATGACTATGAGCGGCTGCCGTTCAATACCGGTGGGGCCTACGACCTGCTGGTGCGCGGGGCGGACCTGGTGGTGCCGGGGGCGCCCCCGCTCCGGGCCGACGTGGCCATCAACTATGACGATCCGGTGGCGCGCGAGGGTGGGCGGGTGCGCGAGGTGGGGGACCTGAGCGCCGTGGTGGCAATCGATACGGTGGATGCGACGGGACTGTTCCTGCACCCGCGCAACGAGGCGCTGGTCCGTGAAGGCGCCCGTGCCCTGCTGCCGATCGGTGCCCGGGCGGTGTTCGACCTGCGGGAGGGTCCGCAGGTCACCAGCCGACTGCGGCAGCGGATTGAGCGGTAGAGGCCGGGCGTGCCCGGCCCCTCGGGCACCGTGATTCGATAGGCTCACGCGGAGGCGCGGAGGGTGACTACGAGACGCGGAGTCCGGACCCAGGCCGACTTCCCAGTTCCGCTGTCCTTCAGGCGGTTGGGGTACCCCACCCCCCACCACCGGATAGCCACCAAAGAATCTCCGATCCTGAACCACCGCTCCAACTGCTTCAGCCCAAACACTCTCCGTCCGAACTTCCTCCGCGTCTCCTGCTGTTGCTCTGCGTCTCCGCGTGAGCCATTTACAGAAACCCCTCCGCGCCTCCGCGTGAGCCTACACCAAAATTTCTCGGCCCCAGCTCACCAGCCGGATCAGGCAGCGGATGGAGCGCTAGGGGGTGCGGACCGGAATCACCGCAATCCGGCGACTCCCCTCCAGCTCCACGTAGATGACACTGCGTCCGTCAGGCAGCCACTCCGGGTTGATCGCTATGCGGTCGGGTGGTGACGGCACCGGCCGGGCGGCACCTCCGGGCCAGCTCACGAATTCGAGCCGTATTCCATTGATCTCGGGGATGAAATCCTCCACGACAATCGAGGCCCCGTCCGGCGACCAGCGAGGGGACGTCTGGTAGACGACGTCGGTCTCGGTACTCAGGCGGCGCGGCGCACCTCCAGCGACCGGAACCACTTCGAGGTACCCCATCCCGGCCACAAGGCGGGTATAGGCGAGCAAGGTGCCATCCGAGGAGAGCGCCGGAAACTGGACATCGGAGTCCTTTGCGAGCAGCGGCCTCGGAGCCCCGCCACCCACCGGCACCGCATAGAGCCCCCGTCCACTGCCCACCCCGCTCGCGGCGGCGTACAGCGTGCCCCCGTCCCTACTCCAGACAAAGCTCTCCACCTGAAGGCCCGGCGCCAGTCGAGTCCCCTCTCCTCCGGTGGCCGGAACGGTCCATACTTCCAGCCTGCTGCCGCCCCGGTTGGAGAGGAACGCAAGGGTGGACCCATCCGGCGACCAGCTTGGCGCCGTCTCGGTGCCGGGCGACCAGTCGGTGAGGCGGCGGGGTTCACCACCAGCCCCCGCAACCACCCACAGATCCTCGGTGCCCGCTCGGTTCGAGCTGAAGGCTACTTCGCGGCCGTCGGGTGACCAGGCGCCGGCGTTCTCATCGGCGGGCCCACCGGCCAGGACCACAGGTTCGCCCCCGGCCGACGGGATCACGTAAAGATCAAGGTTCCCGCCCCGAACGCCGACAAAGAGCACGCGGCTGCCATCGGGGGAGGGCCGCACCTGCCTCAGACCGTCTCCGTCCCATTGCAACAGCAACCTCGGCGCACCACCGTCGGCCGGCAGGTGCACGACCGCCGTCCGGTCCTCAGCGGTCACGAACGCTACCGCACGACCGTCGCGGGACCATTGCGGGTCCGATTCCAACGCTCGGTTGTTGGTAAGCCGTGTGGCGGCTCCACCGGCCGCCGGCATCAGCCAGAGGTCCTGCTGCCCGCCGCGAGTGGAGATGAACGCCACCCACTGCCCGTCCGGTGACCAGCGACCTGAATCATCATCGCGCACATCGTTGGTGAGCTGCCGGGTCTGGCCCGTTGCCGCTTCCACCACCCAGAGGTCGGCGGTGCCGCTGCGGCGGGATTCGTACAGGATGAAGCGGCTGTCGGGCGACCAGGCTGTCGGGGTATGCGGATCCTCGAAGCCCTCAAAGGTGAGCTGCCGCGGCGCCCCGTCCGGCAGCGCCTGGACCCAGACCGTGATGCCCCCGGCCTGCTCCACCTGGAGGAGCAGCTGGGAGCCGTCCGGCGCCACCGAAGCGCGGACCGCAGCCCCGGGCACGACACCGAACGGGCGCGCTGGTCCGCCATCGACCGGAACGAGCAGGGTCCGCACCGTGCCTTCCTCCGCCCGCTCCACGATGACGGCGCTGCCATCCTGAATCCACCCGCTGGGGCCGTCCTGTCCGGGCCCCGAGGTCAGTTGGCGCCGGTCGCCCCCCGCGGCGGGCACCAGGTAGACATCGGCGTCTTCGTCGGAGTAGTACGCGATCCACTGCCCGTCGGGCGACCACTTCGGGGCCAGATCATACACCCCGTGGGTAATCCGCATCGGATTGCTGCCGTCGCTTCCCGCCACGAAGATCGCGGAGCGCCCCTCCACCGCCTGGGCGTAGGCCAGACGGGTCCCGTCCGGGGACCAGGCCGGGTCATTGGTGTAGGTCAGGCCCCCGCCGATTACAAGCATCGGCTCGGGCACTTCGCCGGCCTCACCGCCGCCACACGCCATCAGGACGATCAGGCAACCACTCGACAGGGACGAACGGGCCATGGGAGGTGTCCTCAGGGTGATCAATTGGACGGAGGCGCGTTGGGCAGCACCGCCGCACGGACCCCAGCGGCGATCTGCCGCACGACGGAGTCCTGGGCGCCAAGCACATCGGTGGCGTCGATCTCGTAACTGTGGCTCCAGAGCTGCTGCACGCTGCGCGGCTCCACCAGCTGGACGTTGATCCGCATCCGGTCGCCGGTGCGGAAGACAGTGGCCTCGAGAATGGCACCGATGCCGAAGGTGGCGGCGATCTCGCTCATCGGCTTGGGCGCCGCCTTGTACGGCAGCATTGCCGAGCGGGCCACCACCGAGAGTCCGCCCGCCTGGGCCAGCGCCACATTGAGCTGGTCGTGCATGGCATCCACGAAGAGCTCGTCCTGTCCCGAGATGTCCGAGAACGGCAGCACCGCCATCCGCTCCGGACCGGGCAGCGAGCCTGCACCCAAAAGTTGCTTCGCTCCCAGTCCAAGCGCCGCGACCACTGCCACTCCGGCTGCAATCGCCAGCCACTTGGGACGTCGGGCCACCGGCCCCGTCGCCGCGCTGACCACCTGCAACGGCCGCGTGGTGCTGGGCGTGATCCCGCCGCTTGGCGTAGTGATCGACTCCAGCTGGTGATGCACATCCTCAGCAGTCTGCCAGCGATCGGCGGCGTTCTTGGCCAGGCAACGGGCCAGCAGGTCACTCAACGCCAGCGGCACCGAGGCCCGCACCGTGGTGATCGGTTTGGGAACTTCCAGTACCTGCGCGGACAGAATTGCCTGGGCGGTCTGCCCGGTAAACGGTGGCTTTCCTGCCAGCAGCTCGTATCCCAGGATCCCGAGAGCGTAGATATCGGAGCGCTGGTCCAGATTGGCCGAACCGGTGGCCTGCTCCGGAGACATGTACTGCGGGGTGCCCACCGCCACACCCACCGTGGTCAGCGTCTGGCCGCCGGCGTCGCTCACCGCCTTGGCCACGCCGAAGTCCATCACCATGGCGTGCCGGCCGGAGAGCATCACATTGTCAGGCTTGATGTCGCGGTGGAGGATGCCGTGCCCATGGGCATAGGAGAGGGCGTCGGCCACTTCGCGCAGGATCCGGACGGCGTCCTGGATGGGGAGCTGCCCCTCCCGGTCAAGACGGGTCCGGAGCGACTCGCCGCTGACATAGGGCATGACGTAGTAGAGAAAGCCCTGCAACTCACCGGAATCGTAAAGTGGCAGGATGTGGGGGTGCTGCAGTTGGGCCACGATCCGGATTTCGCGGGGAAAGCGGTCCGGGCCAAGGGCAGCCGCCAGTTCAGGCCGCAGGACCTTGATTGCCACCTGGCGGTCGTGCTTGGGGTCGCGCGCCAGGTACACCGTGGCCATCCCACCGGCCCCGATCTCCTTCTCGATGTCGTAGCGGCCCGCAAAGGCCGCTCGCAGGCGATCGATCTGGTCGGACATTGGACTGCAATGTACCGACTCTCCCCACCGGCGGCGACCCCGTCACCGGCTTGACCGGGTCACCCGGCCCAGCGAAACTCCTCGCCCATGACCGAGCCCCGCCCACGAGTCGCCACCCCTGCCGACATCCCCGAACTGGTCCGCATCATCAACGCCGCCTACCGGGTCGAGGACTTCTTCATCAAGGGAGACCGGACCGCAGTCCCGGAGCTCCAGGCCATGATGGCGCGCCCCATGGGAGCGTTCCTGGCGCTCGACGCCCCGGGCGAGGGGACGCTGGCAGCGGCCGTCTACCTGGAGTTTCGCGGACAGGGCATGTACTTCGGGATGCTCTCCGTGGACCCGGTGCGGCAGAAGCAGGGCCATGCCCGCCAGCTGCTGGAAGCGATCGAGGCGCGGGCCCGTGAGGCGGGTTGCACCAGGCTGGAAATCGAGGTGGTCAACCTGCGGGAGGAACTCCCCGCCTTTTACCTGCGACAGGGCTTTGCGGTGACCGGTACTAAGCCATTCCACACCACCGAGAAGCTCAAGCTGCCGGCGCATATGGTGCTCATGCGGAAGACGCTGGACGATGCCGGAGACCGTTCATGACCCCTTCATGCACCCATACCGAATTGCGGTACCTTTGGCCCCATGCCCGGTGAATTCCACTATACCCACCAGATCGGCTGGCTCCGCGCCGCCGTTCTCGGAGCCAACGACGGACTGATCTCGACCAGCAGCCTGGTCGTTGGGGTGGCGGCCGCCCAGGCCTCCAAGGAGGCCGTGCTGGTGGCGGCAGTGGCGGGACTGGTGGCAGGGTCCCTCTCGATGGCAGCCGGCGAGTATGTCTCAGTCAGCTCCCAAGCCGACTCGGAGGCGGCCGACCTGGCCCGCGAGCAACGGGAGCTGATCGAGACGCCGGACGAGGAGCGCGCCGAGCTGACCGCGATCTACATTACCCGCGGGCTGACCCCCGACCTGGCCGCCCAGGTGGCCGACCAGCTCACGGACCACGATGCCCTGGGGACCCACGCCCGGGACGAACTGGGAATGTACGAGCTGTCTCGGGCGCGCCCGATTCAGGCGGCCCTGTCTTCCGCGGTGGCCTTTGCCGTGGGAGCAGCACCGCCGCTGCTTTTCGCTGCGATAGTGCCGGTGACCATCGTGACACCCGTGGTCGGCGGCAGCACCCTGGTGCTGCTGGCCATCCTTGGCGCCACCGCCGCCCGGCTCGGGGGTGCGCCGCTGGCCCGTGGCACCCTGCGGGTCACCTTCTGGGGCGCGGTAGCCATGGGAGTGACCGCGCTGGTGGGTCAATTGTTCGGAGCAGTCGGGTAGCTACCCCTCCAGCCTTCGCCTTGCCCAGATCATCGCGGCACGATCGACTCCGCGTCTCGCTGCCGCTCTCCGCGCCTCCGCGTGAGCCCCTTCGAACCCACTGGGGCTACCGCCCCGCGGCCCCCCTGCCCCTCTGCCCAGCCTCAGCCAGGTTCGCCCGCAGGTGTTCCAGGCTCAGGCTGCCAACCACAACACTGGACACCCCTGGATTCGCCAGGGCAAACCGGATCGCCGCCGCCGGATCGTGCCGCCCCGACGCCAGCGCCTTTTTGACCAGCACCCCGACCCCGCCAGCCGCTGCCTCGGCAATGACCGCCTCATGGCGGCAATCATCCAGGTGGTACTCCACCATCAAAACATCCGCCCACGCCAGCGCCGCCCGGGCGCCCTCCACCGTCTTCCCCGAAAGGCCGATTCGCCGGGCCAGCCCCTCCCCCCGAAGCGCGATCAGGGTATCCACCGCATCGGTGTCGCGCTGGACCACGAGGTCGTTGCCATCGGAGTGCAGCAGGAGCAGGTCCACATGATCGGTCCGCAGCCGCTGCAGGCTTGTATGCAGGCTGGCGCGGAGGGCGGTGCCGCGGAAGTCGTATCGCGACACCCCGGCTTCGAACTCCTCCCCGGCCTTGGTACTGAGCAGGTACTCGTGCCGTCGATGGCCGATGGCACGCCCGACCCGCCCTTCACTGCTGCCGTACGCCGGCGCGGTATCGATCAGGTTGATGCCGAGGTCCAGAACCCCGTTGAGCAATCGCTCCACCTCGAGGTCGGATGGCAGCGCGAAGGGCGCAGGATACTTCACCCCCTGGTTGCGGCCGATCTTCACCGCCCCGTAACTGACGGGACAGGCAAGGGGACCACCCCGCCCTAGGGGACGCTGGTCCACTCGGCCTCCGTCTCCCAGGGGGGAAGTGCCACAGCGGGCCGAGGCCATTCCGAAGGCACCTCGGGTTGGTCACCCGGGGTAAAGGCGATCGCCTCCAGCAGCCGATCGGCGAGCCTAGGTGCCAGCGCCAGCTTGGTCGGCCATGCGGTGATCACGTTTCCCTCCACCACCAGCTGCACGTCGTCCGGCCGCCGCCCGCCCGGCATGCTCCGCTCGGCGCGATCCACCCGCCAGGCAGCCCACTCCGTCCCACGAAGAGACAGCCCGGGGACGATCGCCTCCAATTCCTGCCTGGCATGGCCCAGCAGGGCGGCTGGCGTCATCCCGACCCCCTGCTCGGCAATCAGCCCCCCCACCAGCCAGATCATCCGGCCCGCCGCGTCCACGACGGTGGTGATCGTGGCCCGGGTGGACCCGCCGTCGACGCAATGACCGTTGAGTTCGGGAAGCGCCCCCCGGACCATCACCATGTGGAGCGGGCGCCGCTGCATCAGGGCGGGATTGAGCCCGAGTTGGCTGCGCAGCGCGGCCGCACCCTGCCCCGCCGCAATTACCACCTGGGACGCCACAATGCGATGGGGCTCCTTCGTTCCCGCCCGGATCTGCACGGCGGAAACGCGTCCGCCGGCATCCGGCGCAAAGTCGATCGAGTCGGCCAGAAACAGATGCCCCGCGTTCCGCGCCGCCAGCACCCCCAGGACGGACGCCACATCCACGACCGGCTCAGCCAGTCGCATCACCGCCCCCGGACACTCGCGCAGCACTGGCGGTCGCTCCGCCGCCGCCAGGACCTCGGGGGTCACCTGGAGCGCCAGGCGGGCGCCCAGCATGCCCAGGCCAGGCCGAAGACCCTCGGTCTGCCAGAGGTGGCAGTATCTGGTGCGGAGTCGGGCGGTCCGGAGGTCGGGCTCGGCGGTTCCCTCAAGCGAGGCCATCCACCGGGCGGGCATCTCACCGATATTGGCGGCCGACTCGCTCAGCGCACCAGCCAGGGCATACTTGACCCCGCCGTGGATGATCCCCTGTGACCGGATGGTCTGGCCATCGCCCAATCCGGACCGCTCCAGCAGGACCACGGGATCCCCCCGACGCCGGAGGGCATCGCAGAGCCAGAGCCCGGCGATCCCGCCACCAATGATGATCGTTGCCGCCTGCGCCACCCGCACTCCGGTGTTGGGGATCGCTCAAGGTGCACGGTATCATGCAGGGCGGGTAGCGTCGGACGCAACCCGCCACACCGAAATTCGCGCCACCCGCAAGCCGTAGCGGGGGCCGCTGGGGATGTGTCGGCCTGATGCGGGGACATCGTCTCCTTCTTGATGGCCGGGAAGCGAATCCCCCGGCCACCTTCCACCGAGGAGTCTCGTGACTGTCCCCCACCGCCACCTGGCGCTGCTCGCTGCGATGCTCGCGTGCGGCTGCAGTACCACCACGCCGACCCCGACCGAGCAGGAACGGCTGGAGGCGGCGGTCCTCCTGTGGGAGGCGCAGGAGCTGCGGAGCTACCACTATGAGTTCCGGTTCGTCTGCGGCGAGTGCCCGCCGGGCTGGGAACACCTTCGGCGGATCGTCGTCGATAAGGGAGTGATTACCCAGGTGGCCGACTTGATTTCCAGCGAAGAGGTGGAAATCGACGAACGCTCGGCCACCATCGAGAAACTTTTCCGGGATATCCGCGACACCTTGGCGGCCAACCCCTGGCAGATCACGGTGACCTATCACCCGACCCAGGGCTATCCCACCTCACTGTTCGTGGACCTGCGCGAGGCGGTGCAGGACGATGAATTCGGGTACCTGGCCCAGAACATGACGGCGCTGCCGGTGCGGTGAGCGCTCGCTGCTGCCCAGCCTATGGCGGAGACCGACGATTCCGGCGGGGCTGGAAGGGAATCATCAACAGGTTGCCAAGGTGGGAGTGGTCCGCGGGCGCCATATGGGTGTCCACCCCGTAGACCAGCCGGTCCCGCTCCAGGATCCGGAACGTCCCGAACAGGCGGTCCCAGACCGAAAAGATGTTGCCGTAGTTCGAATCGGTGTACGGCAGCACATAGTGGTGATGCACCTTGTGCATGTCGGGCGAGACGATGACCCAGCTCAGGGCACGATCGAGTGCCCGGGGCAGCACGATATTGGCATGATTGAACTGGCTCAGGACGACGCTGAGCGCCTGGTACAGGAACACCAGCCAGATCGGGGTGCCGAGCACCAGCGCGGCCAGGGCGGTAAAGGCAAACCGTACCACACTCTCTCCGGGGTGGTGCCGGTTGGCGGAAGTGGTGTCGACGGTGGCATCGGTGTGGTGGATCAGGTGGAATCGCCAGAGTACCGGCATGCGGTGCTGGACCCAGTGTGCCAGCCAAGCCGAGCTGAGGTCGAGGCCCAGCAGGCCCAGCAAGGTGAAGAGCCAGAACGGCATCGCCGGTGCCCATTGGAGCAGGCCGAACTGGTGGGCCACCGCCCAGTCGGCGGCTCCGAGGAGCAGGAACGCCATCCCGAAGTTCACCGCCACCGTCGTGAGGGTGAAAAAGATGTTGAGGGCGGCGTGATGGCGCTTCTGGTACTGGAACCGGAACAGCGGGACGGCACTCTCCAGGATCCAGAAGCCTCCGATTCCCCCCGCCAGGATCAGGGCCCGGTGGCTGGACGGAATGGTTGCGAAATAAGCGACGATGTCTGCGGACACCTGGCACCTCGACAGTGGGGCGCCCCGGCAACCCTGCCGGAAGCGCTCCTATGATAATACTCCCGCCAGATTGCGTTCCCCCGGCTGAACCCGAGATTGGAAGCATGACCCTCCGCCCCTGGCCCCGCCCCCGCGTCGGCCTCGTCCTGCTGGTGGCCCTGACGGTCACGGTCTCGGTCGCCTTGGCCCAGCGCCGCGGCCGGGGTGGACTTGGCGGGGCGATCGAGCCCAACGCCCCCTACGACGGCCAGTTTGCCTTTGTCCGGCTGCGCTACCAGGAGTACGGTCCGGCGGGGTGGGCGTTCGACTACCCCCAGATGGAACGCAACTTCATGACCATCCTGCAGGACCTGACCACGATCGGGCCGCACCTGCAGGAAAGCAACGTCTTCCTGATGGACGACCCGGAGTTGTTCAACCATCCGACTGCCTACCTGTCGGAACCCGGATACTGGCTGCCCAGCGACCTCGAGGCCGCCGGCCTCCGGGACTGGATCCACAAGGGCGGATTCCTGATCGTGGACGACTTCTACTTCAACCAGTGGACCAACTTCGAGCGGGCAATGTCCAAGGTGCTGCCCGATGGCCGCATCCATCCGGTCCCCCTGGGCCACCCGGTCTTCGACTCGTTCTTCCGGATCGCCTCGCTGGACGGCATGCATCACCCCTCCACCCAGCAGGCTCGGGCGGAATACCTGGGCATCTACGAAGCGAACGACCCGAGCCGGCGGTTGATGGTGATCATCAACTACAACAATGACATCGGCGACTACATGGAGTGGTCGGGCGAGGGGTGGTACCCGGTCAACATGTCGAACGACGCCTACAAGTTTGCCACCAACTACCTGATCTACGGGCTGAGCCGGTAGGCGGAGGAGAGGGTCCGCAGAGTGCGCCGATGACGCAGAGTGCCTCGACTCCCGGGCAATCTCAATCTCCCCCACAAGATTCTTTGAGTTGAGCCACGGATTGCACGGATGTCACGGATTTGTCTTTGCCTGGGCACCATCCAGACACTGAATGGACCTGGTATGGGGTGAACTGCTCGTACTCTCGAGCGCCGGTTCCCATGGGCTGGCATCGGATCGGATCTGAATTGCGCATGCCGTTCACCAACAAGTTCTGAACTGTCACAGGCGGTGCGCCGTCCACGGATACGAGAGAATCCGTGTCATCCGTGCTATCCGTGGCTTCATCTCTGCCGGCCCCAGGCGCGGGCCCACCAACCACCACGAACAATCTGAGTTTTCTGCGTAATCTGCGGATCCCCCTTGCCAGATCCCGCTCCTCGCTGGCAGGCCGCCACGCCGCGGCCTATACTACAATGTTCCCCATCCCTCGCTCCTCGTTTCCCGGCCCTGCCCAAATGACCAAGCTCCTCGCCGCCCTGTTCGTCGTTGCCGCCCCGCTGGCCGCCCAGGACACCACCCGAACCGCCGCCACCACCATCCCGGCCAAGTGGGATGTGCAGGCGCCGCGCGGCCCGACCGACACCCTGGAGTTCGAAACCAGCGAGGGCACCTGGATGTCGGTGGATGTGTCACCCGATGGCCGCACCCTGGTCTTCGACATCCTGGGCGACCTCTACACCATGCCGATCGCCGGCGGGCGCGCCACCCTGATCCTGGGCGGGATGGCGTACGAGACGATGCCGCGCTGGTCGCCGGACGGGCGGCGCATCGCCTTTACCAGCGATCGCGACGGGATCGAGAACCTCTGGACCATGACCGCCACCGGGGGCGACCTGCATCAGGTGTCGAAAGAACGGGAGCGGCAGGTGAGCAACCCGGCCTGGACACCCGATGGGCAGTACCTCGTGGGCCGCAAGCACTACCGCAACACCCGTTCGCTCGGCGCCGGCGAGATGTGGATCTATCACACCGCGGGCGGCGGCGGGCTCAAGCTGACCGACCGGCGCAACTGGGAGCAGAATGCTACCGAGCCGGTCGTCTCGCCAGATGGGCGCTACGTCTATTTCAGCGAGGATATCTCACCGGGCGGTGGATTTCAGTACAATCGCAACCCGCACGGCACCGTCTACGCGGTGCAGCGGCTGGACCGGGAAAAGGGTGAACGCACCACCTGGATCGCCGGGCCAGGCGGCGCGTTCCGGCCGCAGCCCTCGCGCGATGGCAGCCAGCTCGCCTTCATCCGGCGCGAGGGAATCAAGAGTGTGCTGTTCGTACAGGACATGGTCAGCGGCCGTGAGCGGCGCCTGTGGGATGGCCTGGACCACGACCAGCAGGAGGCCTGGGCAATCTTCGGCACCTATCCCGGCTACTCCTGGACCCCGGACAACCGCGCCATCATCATCTGGGCCCAGGGAAAGCTGTGGCGGGTGGATGCCACCAGCGGCGCCCAGACCCCGATTCCCTTCACCGCGCCGGTCAAGCAGGTGCTCGTAGAGGCGGTCCGCTTTGCGCAGCAGGTGGCGCCGGACCAGTTCGACGTCAAGATGCTGCGCTGGGTGAGCGTGTCCCCTGATCAGCGCCGCGTGCTCTACACCGCGCTCGGCAAGCTCTACGTGAAGGACCTGCCGAACGGCACACCGCAGCGGGTCACCACAGTGGGGTCGGAGATGGAGGTGTACCCGTCCTGGTCTCCCGATGGCCAGTCGATCGTCTACGCCACCTGGGACCCCGACTCGCTCGGCGCCATCCGGATTGTCCCGGCGGCCGGGGGTGCGCCACGCCGGATCACCAGCCAGATGGGGCACTACACTGCGCCCCGCTTCTCGCCGGACGGCCGCATGGTCGTGTACCGCCGCATCGGGGGCGACCAGTCGCGCAGCGACCTCTACAGCCGCGACCAGGGGATCTACGTGGTGGCCTCGGCCGGCGGCACATCTCGACTGGTCATCGAGTCGGGCAACGATCCGCGATTCAACCAGGCCGGGACACGGATCTTCCTCTCCGGCAACGACGGTGGCCGCGCGGCGCTCTACAGTGTGGACCTGAACGGTGGCGAACGGCGGGTCCATGTGACGGCGGAGAACGGCACCCAGTTTGTCGCCTCGCCCGACGAACGCTATGTGGCCTGGGTGGAACGATTCAACGCCTTCGTGGCCCCGCTGCCGCAGACCGGGTCGGCGGTCAACGTATCGTCCGGGTCCAGCGATATCCCGGTGCGGCGGGTGTCACGGGACGCCGGGATCGACCTGCACTGGAGTGCCAATTCGCAGCGCCTCTACTGGTCGCTCGGCCCAGAGCTGTTCCAGCGTGACCTGAGCCAGACATTCGCGTTCGCAACTGATGACAGCACCACGGTGCGGAAGGAGCCGGAGGCGGCAGGGGCACCGATCGGTCTGCGCGCCACCACCGCCAAGCCCACCGGACGCCTGGCCTTGGTCGGGGGCACCGCGATCACGATGAACGGCGATGAGGTGATCCCGAACGCCGTCGTCCTCGTGGAGGGAAATCGAATCACCGCGATCGGGCCGGCCAGTCAGGTCCAGATTCCCGCCGATGCCCGACGGGTCGACGTGACCGGCAAGTGGATTGCGCCGGGGCTGGTCGATGCCCATGCCCACGGGGGGGTTGGCTCGGCCGGCATTATCCCGCGCGTCCAGGGCGGCCTGCTCGCCAACCTGGCCTTTGGCGTGACCACGATGCACGACCCTTCCAACAATACCGAGATGATCTTCAGTGCCTCGGAGCTCGGCAAGGCGGGACAGCTCCTGGCCCCACGACTCTTCTCCACCGGCGGAATCCTGTATGGCGCCGAGGGGAACGCCAAGGCAATTACGCAGTCGTTCGAGGATGCCTTGACCCACCTGCGCCGCATGAAGGCGGTGGGCGCCTTCAGCGTCAAGAGTTACAACCAGCCCCGTCGCGACGCCCGGCAGCAGATCGTGGAGGCGGCCCGTCAACTGGAGATGATGGTCGTGCCGGAGGGCGGCAGCACGTTTTTCTTCAACATGACCCACGTGCTGGACGGGCACACGACGGTGGAGCACAACATCCCTGTGGCGCCGCTCTATGGCGACGCGCTCCGCCTCTATGCCGCCAGCAAGGTGGCGTACACGCCCACGCTGATCGTGAACTACGGCGGTGTCAGCGGTGAGTACTATTGGTATGCCCACACCGACGTCTGGAACAACGAGCGGTTGCAGCGCTTCGCGCCTCGCGGTGCGCTTGAGGCCCGGTCGCGCCGACGCGAAATCGGCGACGAGGATGACTACGCCTACATGGCGGTGTCGCGCGCAGCCAAGGCGCTCAACGACCAGGGCGTGGTGGTCAACGCCGGTGCCCACGGCCAGATCGATGGCATCGGGCTGCACTGGGAGATGTGGATGCTCGAGCAGGGGGGGATGACGCCCCTCGAGGCGCTGCGAGCCGGAACCCTGAACAGCGCCCGCAGCCTGGGGCTGGACGGAGATATTGGGTCGCTCGCGGTCGGCAAACTCGCCGACCTGATCGTCCTTGACCGGGACCCGCTGGCCAGCATCCGCAACAGCAGCTCGGTGCGCTACGTGATGATCAACGGGCGGCTCTACGATGCGGATACCATGGCGCAATTGGGCAACCATCCGGCGCCGGCGCCGCGGGGGCTCTGGGAGCGGTAAGGGCGCGTAGCGGCGCGCGTAGGGGCGCCCTGTAGGGGCGCCCTATCAGGGCGCCCTATCAGGGCGCCCTTCACGACCGGTACACCATTTCGCCGGGGCCGGATCCATTCGGCCCGTGACCCCCATTCCCCATTCCCCGCAGTCGATTCGCCGCCTCCTGCAGCATCTCATCGGTCTTGCAGAAGGCAAACCGTACCAGTGACTTCCCCAGCGCCGGGTCCCGGAAGAAGCTCGACCCGGGAACTGGCGCCACCCCGACCGTCCGGGTCAGCCAGGTGGCAAAGGTGGTGTCATCGTCCCCGGACAGCTTGGAAAAATCGGCCAGGATGTAGTAGGCACCTTCCGGCGCGACGCAGGTGAATCCCGCGTCGACGAGGGCGCCGACCAGCAGGTCCCTCCGCACCCGGTAGGTGGCCGAGAGATCGGTGTAGTAGGAAGCCGGCAACTGCTCCAGCGCCACAGCGACCGCCTCCTGCAACGGTGCCGGCGCTCCCACAGTCAGGAAGTCGTGCACCTTCCGGATGGCGTTGGTGGCCTCGGGGGGAGCGATGATCCAACCGATTCGCCAGCCGGTAACACTGAAGGTCTTGGACGCACCGCTGATGGTGATGGTCCGCTCGGCCATTCCCGGAATCGTGGCCATCGGGATGTGGGCGCCGCCATACCGGATATGCTCATAAATCTCGTCGGTCACCACCCATGCGTTGTGCCGTTGGCTCAGGGCGGCAATCCCCTCCAGTTCCTCCCGGGTCAGCACTCGCCCGGCCGGATTGTTCGGTGTGTTCACGATGATGGCCCGGGTCCGGTCGGAGCAGGCGGCGGCGAGTCGCTCCAGGTCCAGCGGTTGGCCCGGGTGGAGTGGCACGAATACCGGCTTCGCTTCGCAGAGCACCACATCGGGTCCGTAGTTCTCGTAGAACGGCTCCAGGATCACCACCTCATCCCCTGGATCGACAATCGCCATCAAGACCGCCACCATCGCCTCGGTGGCGCCGCAGGTGACCGTCAGGTGCGCGGCCGGGTCGACCGACATCCCGTACCAATCCGCATACCGCATCGCCAGCGCCTCCCGGAGGCGCGCGGCGCCCCAGGTAATGGCATATTGGTTGATGCCGGCGTGGATGGCCCGGGCGGCGGCTTCCTTGAGGAGCGCCGGGGTCTCAAAGTTCGGGAACCCCTGGGCCAGGTTGATGGCGTCGTGTTCCCGGGCGATCCGGGTCATGCCGCGGATGACCGACTCGGTAAACCGCTGGGTCCGGCGGGCAGTGGGTGGGTGCATCACGGAAAATAGCGCGGAGGAGGAGCATGGAGGCAGTCCATCGGGCCGGGGAAAATCGCTTCGTCATCGTCCTGCCGGAAGGCGATGCGGTGCTGGACTACCACATCCGGCCCAGCGGGGAGATGGATATCCTGAGCACCGTCGTACCGTCCGCGGCCCGCGGGCGGGGAGCGGGTGGACAGCTCGTCGAAGCCGCCCTGGCGCATGCTCGCCGGCACGACCTGCGGGTAGTTCCGAGTTGTTGGTTCGTCCGCACCTGGGTTGAACAGCACCAGGAGCATGCCGACCTGCTGGTCCCGTAACCCGGGACGGATCAGGACAGCGTTGTCCTGCGCGTCGCAACGGGAGCCGGCGGACCTAGGTGGCCGCCAACGGAAGCCGGATCGACACCGTCGTCCCCGCCTCCAATTCACTGTCAATGCTGATCTCCCCCCCGTGCGCCGCGACGATCTGCCGTGAGACCGCCAGCCCAAGGCCGGTGCCCTCCTGCTTGGTCGAGATGAATGGCTCGAACACCGTCGCCAGCTGCTCTGCCGCGATCCCGGAGCCGGTATCCCAGATCTCCACTTGGGCGCTGCCGGCCGTCGTCGAGACAACCACCCCGGCTTGGCCATCGGCCGCCAGCGCCTGGGCCGCATTCAAGAGGACGTTGAGGAACAGCTGTTCCAGCGCTGCGGCGGAGCCGTGGACCAGCAGCGGAACGGTGGGGATTCCGGCCTGGTCAAGGGTGACCCCGCACTGCGCAAATCCGGGGGTGGCCATCTCAATGGCCCGCGACAACGGGTCGCGCAGGTCCACCAGGTCAAGGGCAATGGTCCCGCTTCGTGCCAGGCGGAGCGCCCCGCTCACCGTCTGATCGAGGCGTTGCACTTCCCGCAGGGCGCGGCCGAGCGGCACGCGGTGGGGGGAGTCCGGCGGAAGTGTCTCCTCCACCCGCTGCAGGTCAATCCGGATCGAGGTGAGCGGATTGCGGACCTCGTGGGCAAGCGAGGCCGCGAACTCTCCCACGGCTGCCAGCGCTTCCCGTTGAGAGAGTTGGCGCAGGGTCCCCCGGAGGCTCTCAGTCATGGCATTGAACGCCCGCCCCACCCTTCCCACCTCCGAGTCACTGCGTTGAGACACCTGGCGGTCGAGGTCTCCCGCGGCGACGGCGTGGGTGGCCAAGGCAAGGTCTTCGAGGGAATGGGTGACCCGGCGAATCAGCAGGTAGGCAAGGCCAAGGGAAGCGACCGCGACCACGAACATGGCGAGTCGCCCTTTGCGTGCAGCCTCCTCGAACGGGAGGGTATAGGCACCGAGAGGGGCCGCCGCCACAAGGACGATCGCGGGCTCCTCGAGGGTGCGACGCCGCACCAGCCACCGCTCGCCCCCGGCCTCAAACCCCGCTGCCGATTGGAGCAGCACCGGGTCGAGCGGAAGGGTGATCTGCGAGGCCCCGGTGGCGCGGTCCACTACGTCGAGCAGAAGCCCAACTCCAGAAAGGCCACCGGCACCAGGGGGCATCAGGCTCTGCACGTTGAGGCGGGTCTCCAGCCGTCCAATCACGGGGCCGCCACCGGGGGCGCGCACCGGGACACTGACCGTGATTCCGGCACCATTGACCGGCGCTCCAGCGGTCGCCCGCAAGTCGCCACCCACCCTCGACGCCTCCGCATCAACAATCGTCCACTTGGCAGGACCCTCGGACGCAACCAGCGTCAGGGGTGCATTCAAAGCTGCCGTGAGCGATCCGAGGGTCCCCAGCCCGGGGACTCGGAGCAACCCAGACGGGCTGGTCGCCAATTCTTCCCTGGTGTGGCGACTCAGGACGGCCTGCACCGCAGGCGCATCGGCAACCTGCAACAGCAAGGACCGGAGGGGTGCCCACTGGGCCTCAGTTTCCCGGGCGATCTCGCTCAGCACAGACTCCAGCCGGCCGGCCAGCAGGGCTTGGCCCGATTGGGCCGCCGATCGGCTCAACCAAGCCCCGACAACCGCGAACGGGACGAGCACCCCGACGAACACGACAAAGAGGAACCGCGACCGGATGGAACGGAAGCCGGGAAGGCTCATGGCCGCGGCTGGGCCATCAGGAGAGGCCGTGCTTGTGCAGCAGGCGGTCCAGCCGCGGCCGAGAGACTCCAAGCACCTTGGCAGTACGCGCTTTGTGACCGTGGCAGATCCCGAGCACCCGCTCGACGTGGGCCCGTTCCAGCTCATCGAGAGTCGGCAGCGCGCCCTCGCCCTCGACCCGGGCAGCACCGAGGTGAATGTGCTCGGCGCGGATCACGTCCCCGCTCGCCAGTGCCACCGCCCGGGTCAGGCAGTTCTCGAGTTCCCGCACATTGCCGGGCCACTGGTGGGCGACGAGCAGGTTGACCGCCTCCCGGGAAAGGATCGGCGCCGGCCGCCCCATGGCTGCGCTGGCCCGTTGCGCCAGATGCTCCGCAAGCGGCGGAACATCGCGTACCCGGTCGCGGAGGGGAGGGATATCGATGTCCACAACCCGAAGCCGGTAATAGAGGTCGGCCCGAAATCCGCCGCTGGCCACCAGCGCCTCGAGCGGCTGGTGTGTGGCGGCGATCACCCTTGCCTCAGCCCGTTCCGGATGCTCGGACCCCACGGGATAGTATTCCCGCTCCTGGAGCACTCGCAGCAGCTTGGCCTGCAGGTCGGAACTGGTGTCACCGATTTCATCGAGGAAGATGGTCCCCTTCCCCGCCAGCGCGAACCGCCCCCGCCGGTCCCCCGTGGCACCGGTAAACGACCCCCGGACATGGCCAAACAGCTCGGATTCGAGCAGGTTCGGCGGCAGCGCCGCGCAGTTGACTGCCACGAATGGAGTGGTTGGATCGGCCGAGCTGGCGTGGATGGCCCGGGCAATCAATTCCTTTCCGGTGCCGGTTTCCCCCCGGATCAGCACCGTGGCGCGGTGGCTCGCGGCCTGGCCGATGCGCTTGAAAACATCCACCATTCGTGGGTCGTGGCCTACCAGGGACCCTGGCCCTCCCTCCGGTGGGTAAGCGCCTTCCCCATTGGGCGGTGCTGTCTGGCGGCCACGCAGGCGGCGATCCGCGAAGACGCCGGCGAGAACTCGACGCAGCGCGTGCAGGTCGAGCGGCTTGACCAGGAATTCGAGGGCGCCTTCGCGCATGGCCGATACTACGGTGGCCATGTCATCGAACGCGGTCATCAACACCACATCGATGTCGGGGGTTCGTTCCCGAAGCAGGCGCAGCAGGGCAAGGCCATCGAGACCGGGCATCCGGATGTCGGAGAGGACCACATCGATGCCACCCGCGCCAATGAGTGCCAGCGCCGCCTCGGCACTGTCCGCGACCTGCACGGTCGTGACCTTGTCGGGGAGCGCTTCCGCCAGCGCTTCCCGTATCGTGGCATCGTCGTCAACGATCAGTAGCGACTGCGTCATCGGGCCCCTCGGCGAGCGGGCATGACGGGTGCGTTCCGGACGGGAAGCAGGTCCGCCGGAAGGCTGCCCTGGATAGCAAGGCACCGGAGGCGAAGGCGACGAGCCGCCGCCCGCGCGACATTGGGAACGGGGCGGAGCACGCAACGGCGGGGCATGGGAGCTCCTGGGACAGGTGAACAGTAGGTCCGCCCACCCCGGACGGAAAGGCAGCCCCCCCGACTGAACCCACCGGACCCCGCAAAGCACCAGGGCGTAACCGACGGCCGGGTCGCCACTTCAGGCACCCCAACCAAGGCGCTGCATCAGAGGGAGACCCCGGCCGGGCGGTGATTGACAGGCACGCTCCATCTCGCTGCGCGCCTTGCGCGGCCCTGATGCCGCGGGTGCGACCGCCAGCGCGGTGAACATGGTGGTGAGTACCAGCAACCAAATGGCGGCAAACACCGGCACGAATCGTCGCCGAAACAGCACCGCTTCGGGGAACGGTACCGGTCTGCCGCGAAACTTTCCGGGCGCGTCCGAGGTCGCAAACGTCTTCCGGCTCTCGATCGTCGCCACCGTGAGCCCGAGCGCCCCGAAGGCGATCACCACCCAGCTGGTGGTGAACGCCGCCATCGCCAATCCATAAACTGCCGCGATCGTCGGGCTACGAAAGAACTTGAGCAGCTGGAACCCCTCCAGCGGCGCATCTTTCCACGCTCCGCCAAGCGCCGAAACCCACCCTCCGACCGAACCGAACAGCATCAACAGGCCAGCCGGGCTCCCGAGATCGAACTTCAGGAAGGCCTGGAGAACCACCCCGGCCACCCCTCCGATCAGTGGACTTCGGAGGTACTTCCGGCTGCTGAACCCCTCGTACGGCAAGTCCTTGTACATGCCCCAGGTGGCGGCGTGGAGGCCGCTGGGTTTCGGGAATGCGCTGGCGGGGTGGTATACGCTGCGGGGGGCCGGGGCGCTCCTCACGGCCAGAACCTGTGAGGGGATGGGGCATAGCATCAGCCAGGAGGAGTTGAAGGACGCGCGCGCCTGGCTCACCGACCACCTCTGGCACAACCCCCCTGGCCCAAGAGGCCTCGTCCCCACGCGAGCAACTAGGTCACTCCCCCGGCGCGGCGCGAATGCGATGTGCGTTCCCTTTGAGCACAGCCACCAGGAGGAAGGTCAGTATCGAGCCGACCGTGATCAGGGTGAGCGTCGCAGTCGATAGGTGAATCGCAGGACCGAGCCATGCCAAGAACCAGAGCCGTGGAAAGCGCCCCAGAGCGGTTGCCAAGAGGTACTTGGTCAGGGAGTATCGCGAGAGCGGCGCAAGTATGCGCACCGACCAGTAGGGTAATGGTGACTACGAACAGAGCCACACGGTCACAAAAGGTGCGCGTCCGAACAAGGTGGTCAGGTGCCGGACGATGAACGTGTCACGGAGCGGTGAGAGCGCGCGAGTCTTCAGCAGGTGCGCGTACAGGGAAAAATTGAACATCTCGACATAGAGGATGCCAGCGGTCCCCAACGTGGCAATCAACAGCGGCGGATAGATTCGACCGAAGAGCATGAGGATGGGCTCGTAGGTGGCCGGAAGAAAGATTCCGAGCGGCCCATTCACCCAGACAGTAACCATCGAAAAACCGACCAGGCCCCCCGACCACTCTGAGCCGACCATGAGCAGAATGATTCCAAGGAGGGCCAGTAGCAACGTGCCGTAGAGCGCCCCATCACCGGTGGTGTCGCCGCGACGTCGAGCCATTTCATGACGAAACGTCATGTCGCAACTCCATCGATGTTCTCCGGTATTGGATGCCCAAGGTGAAGGAGCGTCGTGACAAAGAGGTCCACCGTGCGGAGCGGGCAGTGGAGCCTGTGATTGGATGCGACCAGACAACGCATATGATCCCCATGCAATGAACCGTGTCCTGCGTGGTGCTCAGGGTATTCCCACTCCTCACGCAAGTCTGTTCCGGGAGCAGCAATCACGACGAGATCGCCAGTGCGTTGGGCGCGAAAAAGCTGCATCAACTGTGTGGGAGCATCTGGGAACGCGCCATCGTGGCTCAAGGCAAGCCACTCCCGCTCATGTCGTTCAGCCTCTCCCCCGAGTAAAAGGGGATCACCACATTCGGGGAGATAGCGAATCCGGTTCGCCACATCCACGCTGAGGCGCGCGCGCCCGTTGGCACTCACCACGACAACATCGTTCCCTTCGGTGGCCACCACCATGGCGATTCCGGGGAGTTGTGCCAGCCGTCGGACGATCTCTCCGGAAACCCCAGCTTGCCCCGCCTCTATGGCTGACAGATCCTGACGGAAGGCACGCGGTGTGTTGGGTACGAGGTAGATCTGCGCCGACGCATTCCCAGAAACCATCACCGCGACCGAGGGGTCACGTCGCCAGAGGTGCATGGGGTGCCGCAACACCGCGCTGCCGTGGCGCTCGAAGGCCACCGCCAGGTCCACATGTCGTTCAATGCGCGATAGGCCGTGGTCGCTCACCAGCAGCGTTAGGTGGTCTCCATCGGTGCCGCCAGCCGCCACATAGTCACGGAAAATGCGATCGAACTGTCGGTAGATGTTGAGTACGTCTTGGTGCCAGGGATCACAATAATGCGTAACGCCGTCCACCCCGGGGAAGACCGCAAACGTAAATCGATGCTGCGCCGGGGCCGCGCGCACCAACGCCGTGCCCACGGCCGACTCCAACTTGGCATACCCCATTGTGTAATGCGCCACGCCACCCCAAATGGCCCGTGCTGTACCACACCGAACGCGACTGGGTGGAAGCCCACGGGAGAAAGGAGTACAAATGGCCAGACTGTCTCGCTCAATGTCGAAAAGGGTCCGAATCCCCGGCGCAAGATCGTGATTGAGCTGCCCCCCCTGACTCCCACAGTAGCTACGGACCTGCGCGCGATCTCTCCACCAATGCCCGGCGTAGTTGGCGCGGTCGAGCCACCGGATCCCTGGAATGTTGCAGGTCCCTGGATAGCAGCCGGTCAGGAACGGCAGATACGCCACTCCCGTGGTTGACGGGAAGACGGTCGTCGCATCGGTGATCCCTCCGGTCACCATCAGGTGCCGCGCAAGGTGCGGAAGATCGCCACGATCCATGAGATGCCGGAATACATCGGGGCGCGCGCCATCAAGCATCAGGAGCGTGACACGCGCATCCTTCGGAACGGGCTGAGTTCCGTGTGATCGCATCGGGATGGATCACTCCTTCCGTGGGTCGCCTCGGGGGAACTCCCCGAGGCGGGGTGCGCTACTGGGACAAGGACAAATTGTGGCAGGGTCAGGACAGCCCCACCAGGGCGGCGACACCGAAGGCGGTAGGAGAACCGGCGGTCACCGGGGCTGCGCTACCGGCCGATAGATCGTCCCGGGATGAGTCCAACCGATCCCACTGCAGGGTGTGCCTGTCATGCTTCCCCCAAGGAGCGCGCCGGCCGAGTCCGCGGTCACGCAATACGGCCGACGGATGACCCGGTCGCCGCGTCCGATCCGGACACCCCGGCAAACCGCCCCGTGGAACGCTGGCAGTCATACGTCCCGGTGCCGACAAAGGTGACGGTAATCATCGGAAAGCTGCTGGCATCCTGGCCGGCCACCTGACCCGTGAAGTCGGTGGCCAACAGGTCCTCGTTCGCCGCGGCATAGATGGTCTGGTTGGCAAAATGCCCGTCGCTGTACACGTACTGCGTGGCGGTCATCTTGGCCCGTCCCAGATGCTCGACCTGGCATACCCCGGTCAACGCGAGCACCTCGGGTTCAGCGCCGGGCGTGAGATCAATTGGCCCTCGATGCTGCAACGGCCGCCGGTGGGGCGCACCACGGCCGCGCCACCAGTCCGCAGGAGGGCGGCGCCCATTTCCGGGTCGGTGAGGACATCTCCAGCGCAACCCGCCGACAGGCTGAGCAGTGAGAGCAGGATTGGCGCCATGGAACTGGGCATGGTTTCTCCTGGGTTGTGCCGCGCCGAGCTCCGGCGGGATGCCGGCGCCGTCTCGGCGTCCAGGGTCTTTCAGGGCAACCGGGAGGCCATGATCGCCATCCCCCTCCCGCGAGGCCAAACCATTCACCGGAAACATGTTCGCGGGAGACCCGCGGGAGCTTCGTACTCCATGAAGAGTATCAAGCCGTTACGCCCGCCTGGCAGGACAATGCATCGTTACGGAATCAACGCTGCCGCTCGGGTACTCTCCCTGCCCTCGCAATCGTCGTTCCGCCACCATCCACACCGGCCCACTGGGCTTGAGAGTCAGCAGCGACCACACCGATGGTGCGCCTGCCCTGGTGGGCCGAAGGCGCCAGCAACGGGTAAAGTCGTAGAACCTCCTTGATCACCCACCCCGCGTAGCTCCGCTCCGCCCAGTCCATCGGTGCGAGGTCTTGCAGGGCTCCCACCGTCCCGGCTGAGCGCGAGCCACAGCAGCATGGGCACCGTCGGACCCCCTCAAGTACCACGACCCACCACCTCTCACGTAACGATCCATTACAGACCAGAGGATAGCAGGCGGCTCACCCAACACGTGCTAACTCCTGCCCAGGCAGAGCATTAGCTCCGGCGATCGGGACCTTCTCCCGGCGGGGCCCCTTCTTGCGATTCCTGGGCTCCGTTCGCATCGCATCACCCCATACCCAGTCGGGAGGGACTTCTGATGATTCGCCCACTGCTCTGCACCTTGGTACTTGGTGGCACCCTCACATCCTCGCTGGTGGCCCGCCAGGCCGAGGCCAATGCTGTCACCCCACCTAGAATCCGCGTCACCCTGAACGACGCACCGCACACCCGGATCACCGGCACGCCCGTGATGGTCGGATCCGACGCGGTCCGCCTGGTTCCCGATGGGCGAGCGGACACCGTGACCGTCATGACCACTGCCATCCTCCGTCTCCAGGCAGTCCAAGCCCTGCGCTCGAACGCTGGTCGTGGCGCGTTTATTGGTGGCCTGGTCGGTGCGGGGTTGGGAGCCGTCGGCCTGTATGCATTGGCCTCAGCATTTGGTGAGGGCGATCGGGACCCTGGTTCCTCTGTGGTGGTACCCATCATGGGTGCCGCGGCCGGGGCAGTGCCTGGAATGCTCATCGGCGGGACGATCGGGTCACTGTCGAAGGGCGAACGCTGGGCGGTCATGCCGCTTACCACGCTTCATCCTGTCTCGGGCAAGCCGGGCGTTGGTATGCAACTGCGGATCGTGTTCTAGCTGGATTTGTCAGCCTTCACCCCAGGATGGACCCTGATCTCGTTTCGAATGATCGCCCTTGAACCTCACGCCAGTGGCCAACTCCAGGAGGAATGATGCCCGCTTTCCCGGTTCGGTTTTCGCTGCCCGGGCTGACGCCGTGAACCGATCTCGGCGCGCCCTGGCCTGTCGCGAACCGTGGGCCCACCAAGGTTGGAACAACACTCTGGCGTCGGTTGAAGTTCCCCCTACGAGGATCCCGCCATGTTGCACGCCACAAGCGCTCTCCTGGCATTGCTCCTCACCGGCGGCGGGGCGTACTCGGCCTCGCTCCACCAGGGAATACTGGCGATGACCGTTCCATCTGACCCGCAGACACCAGTTTTCAAGCCTTGCGAAGGGGCAGCGGCGCGGGACGCGGACGCGGATGACTCACTTCCCTCCCTGCCCGAACTCGCACCCGTGACCCCAGCTTCTTCCCTCCCCGAGTGCGACCGCTTTTCCGCACCAGTTCGCCGCGGCGCCTTGCTCGGCGCAGCCTTCGGTGCCCTGCTCGGCCTTTTGGTCGGTGCCATGGTGGGAGCGGTGTTCGGTGGGGTCTTGCGGTCCCTGCCCTGAGGGGCTGGCGTCCGGCCAGCGGGCCGGGGTGTAGAGGCCTACCCCAACACACCATCTCTCAATGCCGCCAGCGCATCGCAGCATTCCGCATCCAGCGCGGCCTCGGTCATTCCACCACCCGCCCCCCTGCCCCCGCTGACCTCACCGACCTCACTGTCCCTCACCGACCCACTCCAACCCCGTACTTCCGCAGGATCTCCCGCACCCGATCCAGCGGAATCGCTTCGACCGTCCCGAAGCGACTCGACACCCTCGTGGCCATGAACAGGGAGTTGTAGATCGCCTCCTCGGTGGCCTCGACGACCGCCTGGAACACCGGCGAGAGGGCGTCATTGCCCAGCTCGGTACCCGTAGCGGCACCGCCTGGCGCCCGGCGCATCCCCGCCGCGGTGCTGAAGGCCACGACATAGTCCCCGGATCCGTTGGAGGCCGAGCTCCCGGTACGCCCCAGTCCGAGCATCGCCCGCGAGGCGACCCGTGCCAGGTTGCGGTGGCCGATCGGGGCATCGGTGGCCACCACGATGATGATTGACCCATCGCCGCGCTCACCCTCCAGGTTGGCCCGGAACGCATACCGGCCAAGTTCCTGCCCCACCGGTGCCCCCATCACCTGGAGCACTCCCCCGAAGTTGCTCTGCACCAGCACGCCCACCGTAAATCCGCCCAGCGAAGCCGGAAGGACCCGCGACGAAGTCCCGATTCCACCCTTCCAGCCGAACGCCGCCGTTCCCGTCCCGGCACCGACGCTCCCCTCCGCCACCGGCCCCGCGGCGGCGCTCGCCAGCGCCTGCTCGACGGCGGCGGCATCCAGCGGCCGGGAACGAATGGCGTTGAGTCCGCCATCGTTCGTTTCGGCCACCAAGGGGTTGAGCGATCGGACCCGCTCCATGCCGGGCTGTGCCAGCATCCAGGCTACCAAGGCATCGGCGGCCCGCCAGACACACAGGGTGCACGTCAGCAGCACCGGACTCTCGAGCTCGCCCAGCTCATTGACCTGGGTGGAGCCCAGCAGCTTGCCGTACCCGTTCCCGACGTGCACCGCGGCCGGCACCCGGTCCAGATAGGCATTGCCCGGATGGGGGAGAATGGCGGTGATGCCGGTGCGGACCGAATCGCCCACCACCAGCGTGGTCTGGCCGACCAGCACTCCGGTCACGTCGGTGATGGCGTTCAACGGCCCCGGCTCAAAGATTCCGGGAGTCACTCCCAGCGCCCGGGCGCGCAGTTGTGCGGAACCGGGGGTGGCACCGGCCAGGCCCATGGCCAGGGCGCCAAACAGGATCATCTTGGGATTTGGCATGCTCCGAATATAGGAGTCCATGGACCGCCTGCCTTGCGACAGCGGCCCCAGTTGTCGAATCTTCATCGATGGCCGACGACACCTCGACCCCGGCGGACGGCGCGCCCCCCCGACGTTTCCGTGCCTGCGTGGTCCTGGGCACCCGCCCGGAGGCCATCAAGCTGGCCCCGGTGATCCGCGAGCTGCAGCGGCACCCCGACCGGTTCGAGACCCTGGTCCTGACGACCTCCCAACATCGGCAGATGCTGTCGCAGGCCCTGGATGCCTTCCAGATCACCCCCAGCCATGACCTGGGGCTGACCCACGCCAACCAGACCCTGGCCGAGTTCACTGCCAGGGCGGTCATTGCCCTGACCGAGAGCTTCGCGTCCCTTCGCCCCGATGTCGTCATCGTGCAGGGCGACACCTCCACCGTGGTCTCGGCCGTCCTCGCCGCGTTCTACCAGGGGATTCCGGTGGCACACGTGGAGGCGGGGCTCCGTTCCGGCGACATGCGACGCCCCTTCCCCGAGGAGGCCAACCGCCGGATAGCCAGCGTGGCCACCGACCAGCATTTCTGCCCGACCGAGGCGTCCCGCCAGAACCTCCTCCACGAGGGTGTCTCGAGCCAGGACATCTATGTCACTGGCAATACCATTGTCGATGCCCTGCAATCAATCTCGAGACCGGAGACCTTCGAGGAACCGGGACTCGACCAGGTCCCGTGGCTCACCAGGCGGATCCTGCTGGCCACGGTGCACCGCCGGGAGAACCTTGGCGCGGAACTCCGCGACATCTGCGCCGCCCTCCGGGAGATCGTCCGCGCGCGGCCGGACACCCACATCGTCATCCCTGTGCACCTCAACCCCAAGGTGCGCGAGGTGGTCTTTGCCGAGCTGGGCGACCACCCCGACGTCTCCCTGCTGAACCCGCTCTCCTATCCCGATCTGCTCGAGGTGATGCGCCGCTCGGTGATGGTGCTGACCGATTCCGGCGGCATCCAGGAGGAAGCGCCGGCACTCCGGAAGCCGGTCCTCATCCTGCGGACCGTCACCGAGCGCCCGGAGGTGGTGCTGGCCGGATTTGGCCGCCTGGTGGGCACCGAACCGCAGACCGTGGTGGCCCACGCCCTTGAGCTCCTGGACAACCCCGCGGCGGTCCACGCGATGACCGCCGGCGCCAATCCCTTCGGCGACGGGCATGCCGCCGAGCGTATCGTCGAGATCCTGTGGCAACGGTTGAGCACCGGGCGGCAGTTCGCCACCCCCGAGTCAAGGCCTCCCATTCCGCTGCCAGTCGTCGAGGCGGCCCCATGAGGCGCATCCCCCTGCTCTGCCTCATCGTGGGCCTGCTGCCCACCAGCGGTGCCGGCCAGGCGACCCCGCCCCCGCGAGGGGGATTGGTGGAGGCCAGCGGGTTTTCCCACCGGGTTTCCAATGACTTTGGCCACTGGTCCGGGGGCCGGCTGCGGGCGGTGCTGCCAGCCGGACGGGGCAACGTGTTCTACCTCGAGGGCACCGCGCAGCGTGCCTTCGGAGACGAGGGGGCGTACGCGGCGGTGGCACACCAGCACAGCTTCGGCGACAGCTGGATCAGTTATGTCGGTGTGGGCGGCGGCACCGGGAAGTTCTACTTTCCCGAGTTGCGCCTGGACGCCACACTCACCCGGAAGCTGCTGGCCAGTCACCGACTGCTCGCCACCATCGGCGGCACCTGGGTCCGCTCCAAGGATGTCTATCGCGATCGTGCCGTGCAGGCGTCCCTGACCGGCTACCTGAGCGCGGTCGTCGTGGTCGAAGCGGGAGGCCGCGTCAATTGGAGCACGCCTGGCGACGTGGCCTCCCAGCGCGCATTCCTGGCGCTGACCCTCGGTCGGGCTGGAAGCCACTATGTCGTCCTGCGCGGGGCAGGAGGCTCGGAGGGCTACCAGCTCACGGGGAGCGGGGCCACCGCGCAGAAGTTCAACAGCGCCGAAGCGTCCATCGCCTGGCGGCAATGGCTGGGAGCGCGGCTGGGATTCGTGCTGGGTGGTGAGTGGTACGACAGCCCCTTCTATACCCGTACCGGAGTCCAGCTTGGCCTCTTTGCCAGCTGGTAGAGAGCGGGGCGCAACTCCCCTCCCCGACCGGGCCTCCCGACTCGCCGACCTCCGGGCACGCGGGGTGCGCGGCGGCATCATCCCGCCCCATCGTGCCATGGTCGGGATGGCGATTCCCCGCACCACCATCCTCATCGCCACGGTGCTCGGCCTGGGAGGCGCCGTGGCGGTGGTGGCGGCCCTCAACCCACTGGCAGAGCTGTGGGCGCGCGCCTTTGAAGCACTGGCCGGTCCGTTGGGAATACCCGGTGGGGTCGCCATGCAGGGCACCAGCGTCCTCGGGCTTCACACCCTGCAGACCCCGTTCTACCTCCTCCAGGCGGCGCCTCCGTCAGCCCTGATGCTTCGGAATGTTGCCATCGTGGCCGGACTCCTCCTGCTGGCCACGATTGTGGTCCCGCAGCGCTTCGTGCCGCTGCGGTATTTCCTCCGCTTCCTGATCCTCCTCCAGGGCATCAGCCTCGGATATTTTGCGCTGGCGCCGGCCGGCGGCTTCCCCTACACCCTGCCCAGCTATGTGGCAGGACTGGTTGGCATGGGGCAGGTGGTGCTGGTGCTCCTGCCGGTGATCCTGGCCATCACCTATTACCTGTTTGACATCAGCTGGGCGCGCAAGCTGCTGCTCAGCATCCTCCTGCTCGGCCACCTGGCGGTCATGATCCCGCTCCAGGCCACCGTGCATGCGTGGCTCATTGCCAGGGGGTCGTTGCTCTTCCTGCCGCCCTTGTTCCTGGTGTTCGGGATCCTGGTGCACGTGCTGGTCTTCGTGGCGTTCTACGGTTGGGGCATGAGCTGGCCTTCCGCCCGGAGGCGGGCATGATCGGCGCCATCCTGGTGACGGTACTGGCCGCGATCGTGGCGGTGATCCTGATCTACACCATCAGGCACTACACCTTCACCATCAACCGCCTGGTCGGTCAGCATCGGCAACCCTACGTGGACATCGGGGTGGCCGACTGGCCCGAAGTCGTGGTGCTGGTTCCCGCCCACAATGAGGCCAAGGTCATCGGGGGCATGCTCGACGCCCTCCTGGAACAGGACTACCCACCGGACCGCCTGACGATCGTGCCGATCAACGATCGTTCCACCGACGCCACCGCCGCCATCGTGGATCGGTACGCCGCTGCACATCCCGGTCGGATCGCCCCGTTTCATCGCACCGACGGTGTCGGCGGCAAGGCCGCGGCGCTTCGCGATGCGGCGGCCAACTTCGGGGGTCAGGTGCACCTGGTCTTCGACGCCGACTACCTCCCGGGACAGAGCCTGGTCAAGCAGCTGGTGGCCCCATTCTTCGACCCCGAGGTTGGCGCGGTCATGGGACGGGTCGTCCCCCACAACGTCAGCCGGTCGCTGCTGACCAGGCTGCTCGACCTGGAGCGGGCGGGCGGGTATCAGGTGGACCAGCAGGCCAGAATGAACCTCCGGCTGGTACCCCAATACGGCGGTACCGTGGGCGGGGTGCGGCGCGCCGCCGTCGAGGCGGTGGGTGGCTGGAGCGCCGATACGCTGGCCGAGGATACCGACATGACCTACCGGCTGGTCCTGGCCGGTTGGGAGATCGTGTACCAGAACCGCTCGGAGTGCTACGAGGAGGTTCCCGAGAACTGGCCCACCCGGATCCGCCAGATCATGCGGTGGACTCAGGGCCACAATCAGTCGCTCTGGCGCTACTGGTGGCCACTGCTCAAGCGACCGGGGCACCTCCGACCAGGCCTGGTGCTCGATGGCCTGCTCCTGCTCGGCGTGTTCGCGGTTGGCCCGCTGCTCCTGGTGGGGTGGGGGGTGGCGATCGCACTCTTCTTCATGGGGGTCATCCCGCTGCACGGCTTCGTGGCGCTCCTGGGCATCACCGCCTACGGCACCCTGGGGAACTTCGCAGCCTTCTTCGAGGTGGCCACCGCAGCCCGCCTCGATGGAACGCTGGGCCGGATCAGGATCCTTCCTTTCCTGGCCTTTGGCTTCCTGGTCAGCCTCGTCTCGGTCTCCCGCGCCACCCTGGCCCAGATCTTTCTGCCGCGCCCGCGGCAACCGCGCCAATGGGACAAGACCGAACGCTATCGCGGCGACAATGGCGCTGCCCCGAAGGTGCACCAGTGAGCCAGACCACCACCTTCCTCCTCGTCCTGCTGGGCACCGTCGCCTGGTTTCTCCTGCCGCTGCTCCCCGCGATCCGGGAGTTGCTCTGGCCCACCGACATTGCGCCGCTCCGGGTAGCAGACCGCGATGCCGCCAATGTGGCACTCTTTGCCCAGGGGTTTCGCACCTACCTCCACCGCCAGTTGGAGTTCCTGCCGACCGATACGCCAGAGGAGAGCGTCGGCGTCCTTCCCGACCGCACACCGTATGTCCGCGGGCGCCGGCTGCCCGACTCCCTGCTGGACGAGGCCCGGCTGGAGGGCGGCCTCGATCGGCTGGTGGTGCTGACCGGACCAGCCACCCTGGCTGGAGGCGAAACCTTTCTGCGGGAGTTGTACGCTTCGCGGGGGTTTGCCGGCGGACCGCGAGGCGTCTACCGGGCTGTGCTCGGCGATGCGGGCATCACCCTCGGCCCGGGCACCCTCGTGCTCCGATGGGTGCATGCGCGCAGTGACCTGCTCGTTGGCAATGGTTCCCTGCTCTCGGGCCGGGCCAGCGCCGACCAGGCGATTCGCCTCGGTGGCGAGGTCGGCTTCGATCGCCTCGGCGCCCGCACCATCATCGTCGCCGGGGGAGCTTCGCTCCCGGACCTGCCAGCTCCCGTCCCCGAGCCGTTCATCGTGCCAGAAACGGGATCCCGGGTCGTCGGGGACCACCTCCGGGTCGAGGGAGACTTGCATGTCCCCAGGAATGCCGTGCTGACCGGCAATCTCGTGGTGACTGGAAAGGTGGCGATGGGACCGGGGGCCCATCTCGTCGGCAGCCTCAAGGCCCACCAGGAGATTGAACTGGGAGACGGCGCCAGGATCGATGGCGCTGTGGTCAGCCGGACCACAGTCACTTCGGCGTTTCGAGTCGCCATGGGAGGTCCAGTCGTAGCCGAGCAGGAGATCCGTCTGGGGCCTGGCAACACCGTCGGGCTGCAACATCGACCCACCTCGCTCGCGGCGCGGCGGATCGAGCTCGGAATCGGCACCACGATCCACGGATTGATCACCGCCTCAGAGGGGGGAGTCACCACAAAACTTCCGGAGTGAGGCATAAATACAACACCACTGTCGCGAGACCTCATCGGGTGTGGCATTTTAACAGCATCTCCGCGACTTGGGCTGACACCACCAGACCCAGCCCACCTAGACCACACCGCATTATTCCTGTTCGACACCACCGGCAAGCCCATAGGGCCAACCCATTTTCGGCCCGCAACTGGAAAAGCACCCGCCACCACCGCCCGCCGCGACAAATGGGCACAGCGTCGCATTTTTTGACAGTGACCGATTACGAGACGGCACGGTGATTGCCATCTACATAGATTGGAATATTGGGCTTCTCCTGACGGGTGACCGACCATGGCTGCGCTGGACTGCCGGACCACGATGCTATCGATCCTGCTCCTCGGCACCGCACTTCCTGCGGCGGCGCAGGTTCCGATCTATCCCGGAGACCCGCGCTGGAATCCCGATCCGATCAACTACGGCACCACCATCGCGACCACTCCGGCCAACCCCTACCTGGGCAACGCGTCGCTCGAGTTCAACCTCGCCGGGAGCCTGATCGACTGGGGATTCTACATGCGGGTGGCGGGTGCCCCTGAATCGAGCAGCTGGGGGCTCCTCTCCGCGGTCGAGACCCTCGGTTTTGCCTGGTATCGCGACCTGCTCCCGATCGACAACTCGGTGGCCGGCAATGATCCGTTCCACCTCCAGTCGCCGGTGCTTCGCCTCCTGGTGCGCGACATGGTCGGCTCCGAGATCGTCTATACCCACCTGGTCTGGGAGTACTGGTACAACCAGAACACTCGGACCCCGGGTGAAGAGTTTGCCTACAATCGCTGGTTCGAGGAGGACCTGACCGACCAGATCTTCTGGCGCCACCTCGCCGAGCCTTCAGACCAGGAGCTGTACACCAACGGCGGTTGCCTCGATGAGAAGTTCGCTGGCCGCGATAAACTGACCCTGGCCAGCATTTCAGGCTGGTCGGCGTGCTACAGCCCCACCGCGATGGTGTGGGGAGTCATGCTGGGCGTGGGCAGCAACTGGCCCGATGACTACCGGGGGTTCGTCGATCACGTGCAACTTGGATTTGCCGGGGATAACGCGCTGACCGTGAACGACAATTTCGAGCTGCCGCCAGAAACCACCGTCCCCGAACCGGCCACCCTGGTCCTGCTGGCCTCCGGACTCGTCGGATTGGCGGCAGCCAGCCGGCTGCGTCGGAAGCGAGAAGTGTGAAGGAAGAAGCGAGAAGTTGTCCGCCGGCTTCTCCCTTCTCGCTTCTCGCTTCCTACTGCTTCACCACCACTCCACCGACCATTACGAACCCCACCCGCTCCAGGACCGTCACATCCTGAGTGGGATCCCCCGGCACGGCAATCAGGTCGGCCAGCTTGCCCACCGCGAGTGTCCCGCGGTCGGTGACGCCAAGCAACTCCGCCGCATTGATCGTGGCCGTGCGAACCGCGTCGATCGGAGTCATGCCCCGCGCCACCAGGGCGGCAAACTCGCGGGCGTTCTGGCCGTGGGGAAAGACGCCGGCATCGGTACCAAACGCAATGCGTACCCCGGCGGCGATGGCCCGGCGGAGACTTTCCTTCGCGAGCGGGAGGACGTACTCGGCCTTGGCGCGAATCTGGGGCGGCAGGTTGTCCAGGTTGATGGCGTCTGCCAGGTAGGTCGTGGGCACCAGCCAGGTGCCGTGTTGCTTCATCAACGCAAAGGTCTCGTCATCGAGCATTGAGCCATGCTCGATCGAAGCCACCCCCGCACGGATGGCCGCCTTGATCCCCTCTGTCCCATGGGCATGTGCCGCCACCCGGACGCCGTGGCGCGCCGCTTCCTCCACGATGGCGCGCATCTCCTCCTCGGAAAACTGCTGGGCGCCGACCGGCCCCTCGAAGGAGAGCACCCCGGCGGTTGCGCAGATCTTGATCACCTTGGCGCCGTGCTTGATCTGGTAGCGCACCGCCTTGACCACCTCGTCGATGCCGTCGGCCACACCCGTCTCGGGAGTCCCCTCGAGGATTCTCGGCCGAAACCCGGTGATCTCGCAGTGGCCACCCGTGATCGACAGCGCATGCCCCGCCGGGATCACGCGGGGACCAATCACATACCCGGCCTCGATGGCCCGTTCCAACGCCACGTCACTGAACTGCTCCCCCGCGCCAAGCTCCCGCACGGTGGTAAACCCGGCCATGACCGTCACGGTGGCGTTGCGACCGCTCCGGAGCACAGCAACCCCCGGCAATTCCGTGACAGGGCGCACCTCCCACCCAGGCTCGAGATCGTAGCCCAGATGGGTGTGCATGTCGATCAGCCCGGGCAGGAGCGTCTGATCGCCCAGGTCGATGATGGCAGCGCCGGAGGGGACGGTACCCCCGACCTGTCGAATCCGGCCGTTCTCGACCACAACCACCGCATTCGGGATAAGGGTGCCGGTGGCCACATCCAGCATGCGGGCGGCGCGCACCACGGTGACCTGGGCAGTGGCGGGAGTGGTGGCCATGACCAGCAGGAAGGCACACCGCATTCGGTGGAACATGAAGACCCCAGGGACGGAAGGAGGAAGAATCGCCACCCAAGAATGCGGAAAGGGTGGAACGGGCACAAGACCAGTGCCCCTCCACCCCTCATCACTCTTACCTCTCACCTCTTACCTCTTACCTCTTACCTCTTACTTCTCACTTCTTACTTCTTACATCTTCGGCAGGATCACCGTGTCGATGACGTGGATCGTGCCATTGCTGGCCACGATGTCTGCCGTGGTCACGGTGGCGTCATTGATCATCACCTTGCCGTTGCGGACCATGATCTTGACGTCCTGCCCCTGCACCGTCCTGGCGCTGGAGAGCTTTACCACGTCCGCAGCCTTCACGTTGCCAGCCACGACATGGTAGGTCAGGATGGCGGCCAGCTTGGCCTTGTCCTTGAGCAGCGCTTCCACGGTCCCGGCCGGCAGCTTGGCGAACGCGGCGTCGGTCGGCGCAAAGACGGTGAATGGGCCAGTACCCTTGAGCACGCTCACCAGGTCGGCGGCCTGCAGCGCGGCGGCCAGGGTGTTGAAGGTGCCCGCGGCGACGGCGGTCTCCACGATGTCCATCTGGCGGGCAGTGGACTGGGCGGCCGCGGGAACGGCGACCAGGGCGGCGACGGTGGCGAGTCCAGCAATGATGCGAGTATTCATTTCAGCGACCTCGGGGTTGGTAGGTTGACAACTTCGGACGACATGTCCGTCTAACTATTGTCCAGACAACCTACACTCTTGTTCGGATCTTGTCAAGGTATCTCAGCTTGTATATCTTGACAGAACCTCGACACCGCCGGAGATTGCTGTCCATGTCCAACCCACCCAGGAACCTGAGTGTCCATCCCATGCGGGTCGTGAGCCGACGTACCGGCCTGACTCCTGATGTCATCCGGGTCTGGGAGCGCCGCTATCAGGTGGTCGCGCCGAGTCGCTCCGAGGGGGGACAGCGCCTGTATTCCGACATCGACATCGAGCGCCTCTCCCTGCTCCGCAAGGCCACGGACCTTGGACGAAACATTGGGCAGATTGCGGACCTCGACCTCGACCGCCTGGCGGAAATGGTCAGCCAGGACCTGGCCGCCCAGGCACCGGAAGTCTCCCTGGCCGCCGTAGACACGACCCCTTCCCCGGAGCCCTACCTCACGGCCGCTCTGGCAGCGGTCGAGGCGCTCGACGCCCAGCGACTCGACAGCACCCTGCGCCAGGCGCTGCTCTCGCTCCCGGCAATGCTCCTGATGGATCAGGTGGTGGCGCCGCTCCTGACAACCGTCGGGGCGCGCTGGCACCAGGGCGGCCTGCGTCCGTCCCACGAGCACCTGGCCGCGGTCTCCGCGCGTCGGATCCTCGGGGCGATCATCGCCGAGGCGGGCGTACCCCCCGACGCTCCGGGGATCCTCGTGACCACACCGGCGGGACAGGTTCATGAGATCGGGGCCCTCCTCGTGGCTGCCTCTGCCGCGGTGGAGGGATGGCGCGTCACCTATCTGGGCGCCGATCTCCCGGCGGAGGACATTGCCGCCACCGCCGCTCGGGTCGAACCGCGCCTGATTGCACTCAGTGTGGTCTATCCCCTTGGCGACCCGACGGTCCAAGACCACCTTCGGGAATTGCGGAGTGGCATCGACCCAGGGATTGATATCGTCCTTGGCGGCAGTGGGGCCGAATCGTATCGACAGACCGCCGAGCGCCTCGGGATCCGGCTCCTCGACAGCCTCGGCGAGCTGCGCCACCACCTGCGCCAGCTCCGCGGCGGCAACGGAGCCCGCTGACCCGCGTATGGTGGAGGGCTCGACGTCAGCCACCTGTGCCGGTCAGCGGAACGTCGCGATCGCCTCGAGCGGCTTCTTGGTAATGTCCGGCACCACCGCTCCCGGCGCCGGATAACCCACCACCAGCAACAGGAACGGCCGCTCGTTCGATGGCCGTTCCAGCACCTCGTTCAGGAACCCCATCGGGCTCGGCGTGTGGGTCAGCGTCGCCAGCCCGGCGTGGTGCAATGCTGCGATCAGGAACCCGGTCGCAATTCCCACCGATTCGGTCACATAGTAGTGAGTCACCTTGCCGCCGTCGGGTGCGACACCGTGCCGCTCCCCGAAGATCGCGATCAAGTACGGCGCCGTCTCCAGGTAGGGCTTGTCCTCATCGGTGCCCAGCGGCGCCAGGGCAGCCAGCCACTCGGGGGGAGCCCGATGGGCGTAGAACTCCCGCTCCTCCACCTCAGCGGCCTCCCGGATCTTCCGCTTCACCGCCGGATCACTCACCACCACGAAATGCCACGGCTGCAGGTTGGCCCCGCTGGGCGCCGACCCCGCCGCGAGGAGACAATCCTCGATCACCCCACGCGCCACCGGCCGGTCACTGAACAGCCGCACGGTCCGGCGCCGGGACAGTTCCTCGCGGAACGCCGCTGCCCGTTCCCGCATCTCGGCCTCGGGGTACTCGCGCCAGGTGGTCAGCGGCACCATCGGTCCGTGCGACATCATGATCCTCGGATGGGGGTGGACCAGAAAATAGCCAACCCCAATACGAAAAGGGGCCGACCGAAGTCGACCCCTCCCCTCTCACCTCTCCCTTCTCACTTCCGCTGCACCGTCACGCCCCCATTGGTCGTCACCACCCGAATCGGCGGCCCGCCCGAACCCAGGTCGGTGGTCAGGTGTCTGCTCATGCGCCCTTGCACCGTTACCGGAAAGTCGAAGCTGAGCCCCCCGTTGACCGTTCCCGTCTCGAGCCGCGCGTTGTAGCGCTCCGGGACCCGCAGCCGGACGCCACCGTTGGTGGTCTGGACATCGAGGCCGGTCCCCTGCCAGGAGCTCCCATCGAGCTCCACGGTCACCCCGCCATTGGTGGTGCGCCCGCGTACCGCGCCAGCCACGGCGGCGAGGGTCAGGCCGCCATTCGTCGTGGCCAGGTCCATGTCGCCCTCCACCCCCTCCACCGAGATGCCGCCGTTGGTGGAGCTCAGGCCCAGGTCGCTGGAACGCGGCACTTCAAGGACGAAGCTCACCGACCAGCCCTCGTTGTCCCGGGTCCGCGGGCCGGTCGCCCGGATCTCGCCATCGGTGCGGACCTCCACCGCCTCAAGGATTTCCCGGGCGTCGCCCTCACGCCGGGCATGGGCCTGGATTCGGGCCACCATGCGCACGTCGCGCCGGTTGGCACCGGTCACGGTGATGCCACCGTTGGGTCGGGCGTTGACGACCAGCTTGCCGCGGGCTGCGGGCAGGGTCATCTCCTTTTCCAGGCACAGCGTCACCCGGTTTCGGCCGTTCTGGCCTTCGCAGCGATCGAGCCAGTTGGAGCGCTCCTGGCTGTGGGATGGTGCAGCCGCAGCGACCGCGCAGGCCAGGCCAAAGACGGCAGGGAGGATGAGGCGGCGGGCGTACGGCATGATCACGGCTCCGGGGTGTGGGGCAGGTTCACCGAACACCCGGTTGGACACCCCGAAGCCCCGGAACGTTGGCGGCGAGTGGCAGGCCCAGGTGCCGGCGTGAGCTCGACCTCAAGGAGTTCCCGCCCGTCCGAATGCTGCATGTGCCTCTGTGGCAGCGGCTTGCAGCTTTGGTGCGGCCTCCATCGAGACGATGTATCGGGCCTTGGTGTTGCCCAGCGCCAGGGTGGCCGGTAGGCCCGAAAGCGACACCGAGGGATAGAATCGCTTCAGCATCACCAGCGCCGCGAGGTACGTCCCCTGGGCCGAGGGGTGAAACCTGTCGGGGCGGTAGAGTGGCAGCGACGCGTCGATCCGCCACGCCGCCTGCCACGCCTCGCCTGCCGGGATCAAGGCCCCGTTGGTGGCCACTGCCGCGGTATCATAGGAGGCCTGGACCCCGGCAAAGTCGAACGATCGATCGGCGGAGGGCCAGACCGCGTAATACGCGGGAATCGCCCCGACCGCACGGATCTCCGTCTCCAGCACCCTGGCCCAATGCACCAGGTGCTCGCGGCTCGCCTCGAGGGCCGACGGCCCCTGCTGCATCACCACGTACTTCCAGCCGCCCTTGCGGATCTCCCGGATCGCGTCGCCTTGGGTGACATGGTCTTCGAGGGCGAAGTTCGGAAAAGCCACCATGACCACGTACAGGTCTTCCACTCCGGTCGAATCGGCCAGCGACTCCAGCAAGGTTGGCAGGCTGTTCTCATAGGTCAGGCTGTTGCCGATCAGCAGCACCCGGTAAGTGCCAGTGGGTGTGTGGTCACCACCCGGATCGGTGACCGAAAGACAGGCAGTCGTCGATGCAAACAGGAGCAGGAGACCGCTGCAAAGGCGCGCGAGCCGCATGGGGAGCCTTGGGGTGCTGGGTGGTGGGGAATCGAGAAAGCGTCCCCCTTTCAATCCCGACGGCCGGTTTCCAAGGGTGGTTTCAGGGATGGACCGCGAGGTGCGCCCCCGGAGCCCAGGCAGCACAATCAGAGCAGCTGTACCGGATGGGTGGCGAGCAGGGTTGGGCCCAATGGGAGCCAGGTCTTGACGGGAACCGAGTGAATATGTAAATATCCGGATGAAAGGATGTTATGACCGCAGCTCCTGCTATTCTGAGCCAGCTCTCGGCGCTTACCGATCCGGTCAGGGCGCGGTTGCTGGCAATTCTGGACGGCCACGAGTTGACCGTCACCGAACTCGTTGCTATTACACAACTTCCACAGTCCACGGTGAGTCGTCACCTGCGGATTCTGGCCGATCTGGCTTGGGTCGAATCGCGGGCGGAGGGCACCAGCCGGTGGTATCGGCTCGACGATTCAGGGCTGGATCCCCACGCCCGGGCAATGTGGAACACCGTCCGGGATTCGCTGGCCGCATCACCAAATTCCCAGCAGGACGCCCGACGAACCGAACAGGCAATCCAGGCCCGCCGGACGCGATCCCGGGAATTCTTCTCCGCCACGGCCGCCCGATGGGATCGCCTGCGCGAGGAGCTGTACGGACCGCGGGCAGCGGCTCCGGCGCTGGCGGCTTTCGTGGATCCGGAGTGGACAGTCGGCGACCTGGGATGTGGCACCGGCGAGATGAGCGCAGCGCTGGCTCCCTTTGTCCGTCGGGTCATCGCGGTAGACGCCGAACCGGAGATGCTCGAGGCGGCGGCCCAGCGGCTCGACGACACCGGGCAGGTGGAGTTTCGCCACGGGGACCTCGAGGCGCTGCCGTTGGACGACGCCGTGCTCGATGCGGCGGTGTTGTCGCTGGTACTGCACCATGTCGCCCAGCCGGTGCGGGTGCTGACCGAGGCCCGAAGAGTCCTCCGCCCCGGGGCACCGCTGGTCATTGTGGACATGGTGCCCCATGAGCGTGAGGAGTACCGCGACGAGATGGGACATCTCTGGCTGGGATTCTCGGAGCGCGACCTGCGACGGATGCTGGCCGAGGCCGGCAGCGATGCCGCAACCGTGCGGTACCACGCGCTTCCCCAGGACGGCCGTGCCAAGGGGCCGGGATTGTTCGTGGCGGTGGGGAGGTAGGTCAGCGGGTCAGCGGGTCAGCGGGAACGATGAAAATGTATGGAGTCTGGCGTCGCAATCGAAGGACAGGTAGGGGCATTCCTCAGGAATGCCCGCCAAAACGAACCCCAACGAGGACCTTTCCGTGACCACCAGCACCACGACGCAGCACCCCTTTGCCCAGGCGCAGGCCGCCGGGCGTGAGCCGTTCAAGGTCCGCGACCTGACCCAGGCAGAGTTCGGGCGGAAGGAAATCCGCCTGGCCGAGCACGAGATGCCGGGCCTGATGGCGCTCCGGGAGGAGTTCGGCAGTCAGCAGCCATTGGCTGGCGCCAAGATCATGGGGTCGCTGCACATGACCGTCCAGACCGCCGTATTGATCGAGACCCTGACCCACCTTGGCGCCGACGTCCGCTGGGTGTCGTGCAACATCTTCTCGACCCAGGACCACGCCGCCGCCGCAGTCGCAGTCGGCCCGGAGGGCACCGAGGAGGCGCCGTCGGGTGTGCCGATCTTTGCCTGGAAGGGTGAGACGCTGGAGGAGTACTGGTGGTGCACCGAGCAGGCACTGGTGTGGCCCGATGGCAGCGGCCCCAACCTGCTCCTCGACGACGGTGGCGATGCCACCCTCCTGATCCACAAGGGAGTGGAGTGCGAAGCCGCCAAGCAGGTCCCGGCCTTCAATCCCGTCACTGACAGCGAGGAGTACGGCATCATCCTCGACACCCTGCGTCGCAACCTGGCCGCCGATGGCCAGCTCTGGACCCGAGTGGCTGCCGCCATCCGCGGTGTCTCCGAGGAAACCACCACCGGCGTGCACCGCCTCTACGAGATGATGCAGGCCGGTACCCTGCTCTTCCCGGCCATCAACGTCAACGACTCCGTTACCAAGTCGAAGTTCGACAACCTCTACGGCTGCCGTCACTCGCTGACCGACGGGATCCTCCGCGCCAGCGACGTGATGCTGGCCGGCAAGGTGGCCGTCGTGTGCGGCTACGGCGACGTGGGCAAGGGGTGCGCCCAGTCCCTCCGGGCCCAGGGCGCCCGGGTCATCATCACCGAGATCGACCCGATCTGCGCCCTGCAGGCGGCAATGGAGGGCTACCAGGTCACCACCCTCGACAGCGTCCTTGAGACCGCCGACGTCTTCATTACCGCCACCGGCAACAAGGGGATCATCACTGCCGGGGACATGGCGCGGATGAAGGACAAGGCGATTGTCGGCAACATCGGCCACTTCGACAACGAAATCGACATGGCGGGGATCAAGACCTGGCCTGGCATTCAGCGGATCAACATCAAGCCGCAGTACGACGAATGGGTGTTCCCTGATGGCCACAGCGTGCTCATCCTGGCCGAGGGCCGGCTGCTCAACCTGGGCTGCGCCACCGGGCACCCGAGCTTCGTCATGTCGGCCAGCTTCAGCAATCAGGTCATTGCCCAGATGGAACTGCACCAGCGGGCCGAGACTTACGAGCGCAAGGTCTACACCCTGCCCAAGCACCTCGACGAGAAGGTGGCCCGCCTCCACCTGGACAAACTTGGCGTGAACTTGACCGAGCTCTCCCCGGAGCAGGCGGCGTACATCGGCGTGCCGGTGAGCGGGCCGTACAAGCCGGAGCACTATCGGTACTAGGAGCGGGGAATGGGGAATGGGGAATGGGGAATCAAGAGGGGCGGCCATCCGATACCGGGGGCCGCCCCTGCCGTTTTTCCTCTTACCCCTTACCCACCTTCTCGCTTCCCTACGGCCTCGCCCCCGGCCTTCCCGCCAGGTGCGGTATGCCGTGAAGATCGACGTAGACCAGGGCATCCGGGGTGCTCACCGAGAGTGGATCCTGAGCGGGAGATCCTCCGAGGCCAGCTGGCGCCCGACCGGGTCCTGGGCCAGGTCGGCCAAGTCCCCGACCCGATCGATCAGGCCAAGCACATACAGCGCGGTTGCGTACGCGCCCATGCTGACGCTCGCGTCGCCGGTTTCGAGTCTCCGCAGGGTCGGTGGCGAGACCTGGATCCGATCGGCCATGACCGCAGTCTGAATACGCCGGCGGCGGCGCGCATCCCGGATATCGGATCCGAGCTTGCGGAGGGCCCGGCCAACGGGCAACGGCATTGGTGGTGTGGTTCGTGGCATTCCTGCTGTCCTCGGGTTCTCGTAGTCAAAGCACAGGTTATATGATATATAGGTGCTGTTATACCGTGTTAGAGCAATTATATATTGTCTGAATGTCACCTGGCAGCCGGTAGGACCAGCATCGTTCGCTGGGGACTTCCCAATCGACCAAGCAGCACGCTCCAGCGGGTCGGCGATGCATCGCTGGCCAAACAAGCCGGGCTGGCGGCACTCTACTCGATGAGCCCCAGCTGGATCCGGAGGGCCCGCTCCACTGCGGTCAGGTGCTCCGCCGAGAGCACGCCGGCACGGCGAATCAAGCGCTCCTTGCTGGCCGTCGTCAGCTGGTCGGCCATGGCTTTGCGGCGCGCGCCATCCACGTCGACATAGGCCTCGCTGGGGTACAGCCGCTCCAGGTTGGAAGTCAGCGGCACCACCTGGACCCGGTTCAGGTGCTGGTTCGAGGAATCATTGCTGAGAATCACGGCGGGGCGCTGCTTCCGAATCTCTCCCCCGACAGACGGGTCGAAGTTGACCCACCACACCTCACCGCGCTTCATCACCCACATCCGGAAGCAGGGCGTCCGACCAGTCGCGGGCCTCGGCCTCCCGAGCCTCGTCCGCAGCCATGGCGGCGTAGGCGGTTGAGAGATCCTCTGGCAGGACATGCGGCCGCACCAGATCCTCGATGAACTGGGAAATCCGGCGAGGGCCGACCACCCGGTAGAGCCCGTCGTAGATGTTCTCATTGACGGTGATTGTCAGTTTCTTCTGCATGGAGTCCCCTGGGAGCAGGATGCACGTGTACAATACGTGCAGCCTTGACGGATCGCAAGGCTGCGCACGTTACCAGGGCCACAGCACACGCTAAGTGGTTGTGAAGAAATGGCCTAAGCGACGCTCCTGCCGATCCATCGCGGTCGCTCGGGACATGGCTGCGGCTGCAACCGCAAGGAAAGAAGCCCGGGCAGACTATACGTGGCGGCACTCGCCTGCCCTGGCCATATTGCCAAGTTGACATGACTCTCCAACAGACACTGAACGGTCAGTACGGCGGTCCCGACCGCCGCCAGCCTCTGATTCCGCCCCAGGGCCGCCAATGAACGCTGTCGAAATCGAAGAGGCTGTTTCCGGGTTGAAGGTCGTTCTCAAAGACGAGCCGACCTCCCACTCCAGACTGCTCCCCCGTGTCCATTGTACGACTCCTATGTTTTGGTGACACGCATAGGATCGTTGTCCATTCCCTAATCGGTGCAACAATTGTGTAGCGGCCGCAGGCTCACGGGCGCGGCAGGCACGGGGGGTCAGCGTGGCGCAGGTCGCTCCCGGATAGGGGCATCGGTGGCGGAACTGGATCTGCTCAACCCCAGGGACCACCCATTGGTCCCGTTCTCACAGGCCCCCGACCCGATCGAGGATCGGTTGAGCGGCAGGTACCCCAGGTGAGCCCCAGGCGGCAGGGAAACCATACCATGGCTTTTCCATAGTATGGTTTATGTCGTAACCCATACTTGAGAGGATGATGGGGGCTGGCGGAACGGAATAGGTGGCAAGACGGGGTGGCTCCGATCGTCGGAAGCCACCCCGTTCGTCTCGCCCCTCCTTGTCACAGCACCGACTTCTTGCTTCTCGCTTCTTTACGGCCTCGCCCCCGGCCGCCGCGCCAAGCTGCGGTAGTACTCCTCCACCAGCGCACGATACTCCGGCGGTACCTGCCCGGAGCTGCCCAGCGCCGGCCCACCGACGGCATCGCCGTTGAACTTGCGCCAGAGGGTGAACTCGAAGGTCTTCATCCGCTCGATCAGCGCCGCCTGCAGCTGGTCGAGTCCCGCCGGGTTCCCAGTGGGACGCTCCAGCGACCGCAGGTCGTTGATCATCCGATCGAGCTCGCCGGTCTCGACACCCTGACGCCGCAGGTCATCCCGAAGCTCCTCGGCGGCCTGACGCCGCAGCCGGAACTCCCCGGCAATCTGCCGGGCGTCGCCACCGCCCTGGCCCTGGCCTTGACCCTGCTCCTGACCCTGACCGGGCCGGCCACGGCCGGCCCCTACCTGGCCCTGCTGTCCTTGGCCCTGACCTGGCTCGGGCTCGCCGGGCCGGCCACGGCCGGCCCCTACCTGGCCCTGCTGTCCTTGGCCCTGACCTGGCTCGGGCTCGCCGGGCCGGCCACGGCCGGCCCCTACCTGCCCCGCTGCCCCGCTGTCTGCCTGCTGTCCCGTCCGCTCCCGCAGCGACTCCAACCCACGCACCAGGTCCCGGGCACGATCCAGCGCCCGCTCCTGCTGCCGCTCCGCCGACTCTCCCACCGCCCCGGCTGCCTGCTGGAGTCGCTCGGCCACCGAGTCGAGATAGTCGCTGATCTGGTTCTCGAATTCCCTGACATACTCCGGCGAGCCACTGCGCGCCACACCCTTGGAGTAGGTGATCCGATCGCGCAGGCGGCTGTCGCGGATCTCGCTCGCGGCGCCTTCAAGACCTGTTGCCGCCTTGGGCTGCTCCCGCCTGGCGTCGCGCGCCAGCCGCTCGGCGTCGGCCTGCAAGCCGTTGACCTCGCCGGCCAGCGCGTCCTTGCGTTCGTCCATTCGCCGCAGCCGCTCATTGCGATCGGCGCCGGTGCTGTTCTCCAGGCCTTCGACGCCACTCTGGATCTCATCCTGGCGCTGGCTCAGCGCCTGGGCCCTACGCTCCAGATCCTTGATATCGTCCTGGATACCAGTGCTCCGGGCGTTGTCCATTCCCTGGGCGGCCCGCTGCAACCGGTCCAGCGCCGATTGACCCTGCTGGGCATTGCCGCTGGCGGCCCGCCGCATGGCGTCGGCGGCCTGCTGCATCTGCCGAGCGGCGTCGGCCAGCTCTGGTGACTGCTGCTCGCGTGACAGTCGTTCCAGCCGGCGCGCCTCCTCCTCAGCCTGCTGCGCCAGGTCGCGCTGGGCGCCGCCACCGCCGCCGCTGCCGGCCTCGCGCCCCAGCCGATTGCGGAGCTCATCCGCCATCCGCTGCATCCGCTCGTTCTCCTGCTGCTGGCGTGCAGCCAGCTGCCGGAGCTTCTCACGGGCCTCGTCGACTTCCTGCTGGGCCTGGTTCGATGCTTCGCGCTGGACCGCCTCGTACTGGTTGCGCATCCGATCGGTCTCAAGCTCGAACAGATCGGCGAGGTCCTCCGCGCTGGCTGCACCGCCCCCCCCGCCGCCGCCTTGCTGCTGCCCCATCTGCACCTGCACATCGCGATACGCCGCCTCCGCCCTTTGCAGCCGCTGCAGGGCCCGCTGCTCCGGAGGAATGGCGCCGGGAGCACGGCCGGTGCCGAGCGACTCCTCCGCCTCCTGCATGTCGCGCACGGCGGTGTCGAGCTCTGCCTTGATCAGTGCGAAGAGTGTGTCCGAGGCCGCCACATTCCGTTCCGCGATCCGGGTGGCCAGCGTCCCGACATCCTCCTTGATCCGCCCCTGGGCAATGGCCAGGGTGGTCAGGTTCTCGCGCTTTTCCCGCTCGCTGGCCTTGGTGCTGTCGCGCACCCAGTTGAACGTGCCGGAGACGATCTCGCGCTGCCGGGCCGAGAGCCCCTCGGGAGACTCACCACCACCACCGCCACCACCGCCACCACCCTGCTCCGCCTGGCGGTAGTTCTTGTTGAACGGTCGCACTTCGAGGAAATAGATGTCGCTGGTGGAGCTGTTGCCGCCACCGTCCGTCGCCACAGCGTGGTAGGAGACCAGGTCGCCCGGGACGAGGGTGAACTCCTCCAGGAAAATGGTGTGCGCCGCGCGAAGGTCGGTGGTGCCGCTGGTGGTGTTCCGCGCCAGGGAAATACTCTTCTCCGCCCCGCCATTGACGCTGTAGCGAAGCTCCAGCGCACTGATGCCATAGTCATCCGCCGAACGCACCGAGACGACCACCTCTTCCAGGGAGGTGACCTTGGTATCGCGACCGGGCTCGTCGATGCGAATGACCGGCGGCTGGTCCACCAGCGCCTCGACGGTATAGTGGACCGTGCCCGGCACCATGGCGCCATCGGGAGCCTGCAAATCGATGCGGTAGGAGCCGTCCTTGGTGACGCGGAACGAGGCCCGGACCGAGCCATCCTCCTGCACCTCGAGGGGGACAATCGTGCCATCCCCGAAGTTGAGCGACCCGCCGGTAACCGGCATCGTCACGGTGGCCCGGACCTGGACCGTGGTCCCCACCACCGCCGCCACGTCGCCGCCGTCCTCGATTGTCTCGGGGGCCAGGGCGGTGTGGGACGGGAACCGCAGCTCCAGCGCCACTTTGCTGACCGCCGGCATGTTGGTCACCGTCACCCGGAAGGTGGCCGAGGTGACCCCCTCCGATTCAACGAAGTAGTCGGTGTGGTGCACCAGGTCGAACAGCCGGATCGTGTACCCGGCGCCGGTTGAATCGCGCAGCATCGGGATCCGGATCCACTCGGTCTCACCGCTGTCGGCCTTGAAGACCAGTTCCGCCGCGGGGGCGGTAAAGCCCAGGAGGTCGGCCCGCACGTCGAGCGCCGCGCCGCGCGGCACGTCGATGTTTCCCGGAGTCACGTTCACCGCCAGCACTGGTGCCGCGGCGGCCTCGGTCCATGGCACGAACAGCACCCGGGCCACGTCGCGCAGGACTCCCGGCCCAAAGGCGGCCAGCAGTGCGCCGGTGGCCACCACGGCCGCGAGTCCGCCCGCCGCCCGGCGCAGCCGCGGCCGCTCAATGGCAGCACCGTGCTCCAGCCGAGCCACCGCCTCCACCGCATGGGCCATGACCCGCGCCGCCAGCGCCGGCGACGACCGATCGGCCACCGGCCGCTCCAGCTCGTGCACCGCAGAAATCAGCAGTTCGCGGAGCGCGGGATCCTTCTCCTCCACATAGAGTGCAATCTTTTCATCATCCACCCGCCGCATGGCAGGCAGGATCAGGAACCGTGTCGCGGCGCCGCCGATCAGCAAGTAGCCCACCACCCGGACAATCGTCGCGGTGGATGATCCGGGACCCAGGATGGCACTGAGCATCGCACCGATCAGGACCGCGCCGATTATCGTTCCCGCCAGGAGGACGGCACCTTCCAGCAGGACTCGACGTCGCCAATGCCGCCGGATCGCTCCGACTGCATCGCGCAGTTCCTCGTCCCGTCCTGCCTGTGCCAGCTCAATCGGCGTCATGGTGTGCTCCTCTCAGGCGAAGCCGCCAGGCGGCCCGCGATTCCACGCCAGCCACGGCTGGCAAGCAGCGTTTCCGCAATCAGCAGTGCCGCCACGATCAGCAGCAGCACGCGCCAGAGTCGCTGGCGCCCCTCTACCTCGCGCGCGGTGGCGGGCGGTCCTGCGCCGACCACCGTGGTTTCCTGTCCCACGCCGAGCAGCAGCTCGCGCGGGTCCATCGGGGTCAGGTCGGCCTCGCGGGTCGGCGGGTTGACCGCCACCTGCGCCGCCGGCTCGCCCTGCACGCGCACCGCGTAGGTCCCGTAGAACCCACTCTCGCCAAGCGTAATTGCTGCCCCTGGGCCTGGCGAAGCCGGGCGAATCAACTCACCCGAGGGCGATTCAATGACCGGTTCCTGCACCCCGGCGGCAAAGCCGTACGCCTCGCCGGTGGACTGCCAGAGCGGTGCCGCCACCCGCCCGGAGGCATGCACCGCCAGCCGCCGCAGGAATGGAAGGTATGCCGCCTGGAGCGGGAAGTCGCCCGAGCGGGTGTCCAGCGGGGCCACCACCAGGAGCACCCGGCCCTCCCCGTCCTTGCGCTCCAGCAACGCCGGGAGGCCGTCGTCGAACTTGGCCACCACCTCGGCGTCTGCCGTCGGTTCCACCCGGGCATAGCGAAGAAACCGCGCGCTCCCCAGGGCGCCGCTGGCCCCGGCCCGGAACGGGGAAAAGACCGGATGCTCCAGGCTCACGTCGCCGAACACTCCGCCGCGGTCGTTGAGGCGGTCCACCGGACCCCGGAGCGACCCCGGGAGCAACCCACCTGCTTCGACCGTCCGCGGGCTGAGCCGCGCCCCGGCCGCCATGATCAGGCCGCCTCCGGCCCGCACCCATTCGGCCAGCGCGTTCCCGGCGGTGCCGGGCGGCGGAGCCACATCGTAGAGAACGACCACTGCCGCGCCTTCGAGCACCCCTGATCCAAGCATCCCAGCCAATCGACGCTCCACTCGCATTACCGGATCCCGGCCAATCTCCAGCGCCCGCTCCAGGAAGAGTGTCTCGTCGGCTGCCGCATCCCCTGGCGAGACCAGGATGATCCGCTCGGCGTCCTCGGCCGGCACCAGGGCGTGAAAGACATCGTCGGCCGGGAGGGCATCGGGTGCGGCAGTAACGGTCACCCGCACGGCCCCGGCGGGGAGCGAGACCGGGTCGAAGGCCACCGGGATGATCCCATCGGCGGCAAGGGTAATCTCCCGGCTGCCGCTGGCCCGCCCGTTTACGGTCAAGTCGAGGCGGACCCTGCGGGGACCCTCGAGGCCACGGGTCATGACCCGCGCCGCCAGCGTCATTCGGCCGCGCCCCTCGCCCTGGATCCGCTGGACATCGATCCCGCTGATGGCGGTGTTGCCGCGATCGGCGGGGGCCGCGCTGATGGCCCTGACCTGGATTCCCTCGGGCAGCTCCAGCCCGGCCAATCCCGTCACCCCGCTCCGCTGGAGATCAGTGATCACCAGGATTTCCCCGCGCGAGGCGCCGTCGGCCAGCAGGAGCTGGCGCCCGGCGCGGAGGGCCGAGGCGTAGCGCGTGCCGCGGGCCGACGGGCGGGCGGTCTCAATCGCTGCCACTGCGGTGGCGTGATCGAGGGTCAGCGGCTGGGCCACGGTGGCTTCGTCATCAAAGAACACCACCGCCACCCGGTCATCCGCCCCTAACTCGGCGATCACGGCGCGGGCCGAATCGAGCGCCGCCGGCCACACGCTGGTGTGCCCCATGCTGAGCGATTGATCGAGTGCCACCACCACCGTGCGCACGTCAAGGGCAGCAGCGGCCGCGGCAGCGCGATCCACCAGCGGCCGGGCAAACGCCAACACCAGCAGCGCCACCGCAAGGGCCCGCAGCAACAGCAGCGGCCAGTCGGTAATGCGCCGATGCTGGGCGGTGCGGATCGGGATCCGGTACAGGAACATCAGCGACGGGAACCGGAACGGCCGGTCGCGATCGCGCTGCCGCAGGTGGAGCAGCACCGGGATGGCCAGTGCGGCCAGTCCAGCCAGGAACGCGGGCACCAGGAAGCCGAGCGGCATCAGCGGACGTGGCTCCCGATCAGGCGGAAGTCGAGATAGCGGCGGAGCGACTCATCGAGCGGGCGGTCGGTATCCACTGCCACATAGTCGAGATTTCCCGACGTAGCGCCTCGTTGCAGCGCCGCGCGGTGCTCGGCCATGAGCGTGGCATACTTCTCCCGCAGCTGGTCCGGCCGCAACGGGATCCGGGCGCCGGTCTCGGCGTCCTCGAAGGTGTTCGGTGCGTCGAGCGGCAGTTCCCGCTCGGCGGGGTCCAGAATGTGGAACAGGATGACATCCTGGCGGCGAGCGCGGAGGTTGCCGAGCACCTTGCGGATGACCGCAGGATCTTCGTAGCAGTCCGACACCAGCACCACGATGCCGGCACGGCTGCGCATCTGGGTCACCCGCTCCAGCGTGTGGGCAAGGTTGCCCTCACCATGCGCCTTGGCCCGACCCAGAGTGTGCAGCAGCAGTTGCAGATGCCGACCAGACGGCGGCACGACATCGCGCATCTCCTCGCCGAGCATGACCAGACCCACACGGTCTCCCTGGCGCTGCGACAGCCAGGCCAGGCACGCTACCAGGAACTTGCCGTATTCGAACTTGGTGACCGCACCGGTGCCGAAGTCCATCGAGGCCGAGGCATCGAGGAGGAAGACGACATCGGCGTTGGTGTCGGCCTCGTAGGTCTTGAGGTAGTATCGGTCGGTGCGTCCGTACACCCGCCAGTCGATCCGGCGGAGGTCATCGCCGGGCTGGTAGGGGCGGTGCTCCGCAAAATCGACCGAGAGTCCCATGCGAGACGACCGGTGCAGGCCGTGCAGGAAACCATCCACCACCGTCCGCGCCAGCAGGGCGAGGTCGCCGATTCCGGCCAGGAGCCGGGGATCGAGGAAGGTGGCGGGAGCGGTCATCGGCTCAGAGCCCCGACTTGGGGCGCGGCACCGTCTCAAGCAGGCGGTCCACCAGGGAATCGGTGGTGACCCGCTCCGATTGGGCCTGGAAGTTTCGCAGCAGGCGGTGGCGGAAGACCGGACGGGCCAGGGCACGGACGTCATCGTAGGTGACATGGCTGCGGCCCTGCAGCAGTGCCCGCGCCTTGCCGCCGAGCACCAGTGCCTGCGCGGCGCGCACCGAGGCGCCGTAGGAGAGCCACTGATTGATGAAGTCCGGAGCACCGCTGGTTGGACGCGAAGACCGGGTCAGCGCCACCGCGTAGCGCACCACCGCGTCGGCCACCGGCACCCGCCGCACCACCTGCTGGAAGGCCAGAATCTCCGCCTTGGACACCACCGGCACGATCTCAGCAGGCGCCACCGTCGTGGTGGCACGCACCACCTCCACCTCGTCCTCCTCATTGAGGTAGTCGAGCACTACCTCGAACATGAACCGGTCGAGCTGCGCCTCGGGCAGCGGATAGGTGCCCTCAAGTTCGATCGGGTTCTGGGTGGCAAAGACGAAGAACGGCAGGTCGAGGGGGTAGGTGCGTCCCTGCACCGTCACCCGGCGTTCCTGCATCGCCTCGAGCAGCGCCGCCTGGGTCTTGGGCGGGGTGCGGTTGATCTCGTCGGCCAGCACGACGTTTGCAAAGATCGGCCCGGCCATGAAGGAGAGCTTGCGTCCCCCCGTAACGGGATCGTCCTGAATGACGTCGGTGCCGGTCACGTCCGACGGCATCAGGTCCGGGGTGAACTGGATCCGGGAGAACGTCAGGTCCAGCGCGCGGGCCAGCGAGTGGATCAGCAGCGTCTTGGCCAGGCCCGGCACGCCCACCAGCAGGCAGTTGCCGCCGGCAAAGAGGCCGATCAGCGCCTGCTCCACCACGTCATCCTGGCCCACGATCACCTTGCGCAGCTCGGTGGCGATGCGGCCACCCGCCGAGTGCAGGCGCTCGGCCAGGGCGGCGTCGTCCATCCCGGACAATTCGGTCGGTGCGGAAATCGAGGTCACTCCGGTTCCTTTCGGTCAGCGAGTCAGCGCGTACACCATGTAGTTGACGCCCAGCTTGTACGATTCGTTCGAGAGATCGATCGGGAAATAGCCCTGATCCGAAAACTCCCAATACTCGGCGATGTCGGCCTGGTAGCAGATCGCCACCATCAGCCGCTTGGTCGGATCATTGTCCTCGAACACCCCCCAGAATTCCGACTGGGCCTGGGAGTACGGGTGGATGTACCCGTCAAAATTGTCGATCCGGTAGAACGAGTCGAAGACCGGATGGGCGTTGGGAATGAGCTGCAATCGGGCCTCGGGCAGCACCCGGCGCATCTGCTCCTCCATGTTGATCCAATCCCGACCGTCGAAGTCGTCCAGGATCATGAAACCACCCTTGAGGACATAGTTCCGGAACCCCACGATCTCCGGCTCACTAGGCACCCAGTGCCCAGGCTCGGTCAGGTAGGCCACCGGAAAGTTGAAGAGGGCGGGATCGTCCAGCGTCAGGACCGCGGTGCCGTCGTCGCGGGTCTGGACGGTGCTGAGTTCGCCCAGGATCTTGGTGAAGTTGATCTCGGCACGGGGATAGTCGTGGCTCCACGTGGACCCCCCGCGACCCCGGCCGAACCCGAAGCCTGGATCACCGCCGCCATATCGGATGCGAACAAAGGTGAACCGCCCGTCGTAGTCCACATTGGGCAGCTGATCCATGCCACCCTGCTCACCCCGAAAACGGCCCTGGCCATCGAGCAGCAGGGGCACACCCACCAGCAGCACCAGAGCCACCCCCAGCCAGGTCTTCCGTCGAGCCGCCATCAGTTTCCCCCTTGCGGCGGTGTAGTCCGAAGCTGCAGCAGCAGTTCGTGCGCCTTCTCAAAGCCCGGGGCCTGCTCCAGCACCTGGAGCACCTCGCGCCGCGCCTCGGCGGTGCGGCCGGCACGGAACAGCGTGTTGGCCAACTGGTACCGTGCCTCCAGCCGGTCGGCCGGCTTGAGCAGCAGCACCGCCCGGCGCTCCTGGATGGCGGCGGCGTACTGCCCCCGCACCTCCGCCAACTCAGCCAGCTGGACGTGCGGGTCGGTCTGATAGGGCGCAATCCAGATCAACCGCTGCAACGCTGCCGCCGCGCCCGCGGAGTCGCCGAGCTGCATCCGCAACTCGGCCTCCAGGATGTTCGCCTCCAGCGCGGTCTCATCGTGCGTCGTGATTCGAGCCAGCTGCTCAAGGGCCGCCGTAGGGTTGCCCTGCTGCTGGGCAATCCGGGCCAGGTCCCAGCTTGGGCTGTCCTGACCGGAATACTCCGGGAAAAGCTTCTGGGCGCGTTCCAGCTCCGCCTTGGCCTGGTCCACCCGGCCCTCCGCCAGAAGTTGCCGCCCACGGACCAGTGCCGCGATGAACCCACCGCTCACCGGCTCCTTGCCATCCCAGGCATCCAGTCCGGCCAGCGCCGTGCGGAATCGCTCCCGCATGAACCGATCGAACCGGCGATCGAACTCCTCTGGGGACAGGCGCAGCACCTGCTGGAAGGCCGCTGGCGTATCGAGCCCATCCCGATAGGCGCGGAGCAGCGCGGCGAGCGCGGCGGTGCCATGCTCCTGCTCGATGAGCTCGCAGACCAGCGAGGCCTGATAGTAGCTGAAACCAATCTCGGCCGGATGCCGCGGCCGCACGAACCCTTCGCTGATTTCGCTCACCTTGCGGATCCGGCCGGCCTTGAACGCCGCCAGGAACTCCACCGACACGTCGGCACCCCACCCCGCCCGCGCCCTCCGCTCCTCCAGCACCGAAAGCCCCTCCGAGTACCAACGCGGCACCCGATGATCCGAGAGGCCGAGGGTAAAGGTGTGGGCCAGCTCGTGCCAGGCGGTGGAGCCCCAGTTGAAGTCGCCTGGATTGCGGGCCGATGGGGCGTCCATAGCCAACACCGTTCCGAAGCTTACGCCGAGCGCGCCGAGTCCGGCCAGACCAATGGTGCGGACCGAGAAGTCGGCGTGGTGGCGGTAGAGCTCCAGACGGATCGGGGTTGGCGGGCGATAGTCATAGCGTTGGGCGAGCGAATCGTACGCCTCTTCCAGCAGCGGACCGAGATACAGCGCCAGCAGATCCACTTCATCGTCGGGTGCGACGAATTCGAAGCGCGCGGTGCGGACGGTCCGGAAGGTCTGGAGATTGTCGAGCAGGTCGAGGGTGTTCTTGTTCCAGATGTGGAACGGATCCAGGGCAAAGGCCCGCTCCAGCATGCTGCGGCCGTCGGCGATGGCCCCGGTCCGCAGCAGATTGGTGCCCAGAGTTCCCAGGGCGCGAACCGAGAGCGAGTCGAGCTTTACCGCTTCCTGTGCCATGCCCACCGCTGCTGCGTACCGCCGGTGCCGGGCGGCGGCTTCGGCCAGTTCCGAGTAGAAATCCGCCGGAGCGGGATGCACCCGAGCGGCCTCGGCACGTGCCTGCCTCCAGCCGGTGGAATCCCCACCCAGCCAGGCCACTGCTCCCATGACACCCCAGGCTGCGAGCGCGGTGGAATCGACCGCCAGCGCCTTCCCGGCCACAGCGGCGGCGGAATCGTACGACTCGGCTTCGAGATGCATCCGCGCCAGGAAGAGCAGCCCGGGGACCAGCGCAGGATTGGCGGCGACCGCTTTCCTGACCACCTCAGTCGCACCGGGATTGTTCTCGAAGGACAGGACCCGAGCCATGCCGAGCAGCGCCCGGGCGTTCTCGGGGTCGATCGCCAGCACCTCTTCATACGAGGACTTGGCGTCCGGAGCGTTGTAGCGGTCAATCAGGAGGTCGGCGGCCCGCAGCCGTGCCTCGACGTTGGTGGGGTCGGCCGCGGCCGCGCCATCGAACGCCGCCAGTGCCAGGCGAGGCGCCTGCGATTCGGCCAGGCCGAGCACCACATAGGCTCGGCCGGCGGCAATCCGATCGGGTACCGGCCAACCGTTGCCGGACAACTGGTAGTTGTCGGCCAGCACGGCGGCCAGCCGGAGCGCGGCGGTGCGGTTGCCACGGCGCGCCGCGAGTTCGGCCAATGCCGCCTGGGCGGTCCGGGCTCCGGGACGGTTGCTATCGATCGCCGCCACCAGCAGCGACTCGGCTTCCACCAGTTTGCCGCGGAGAATCAGCAACTCAGCCAGCGGCACGGTCAACTCCGGCCCGCCGCCCCGAGCCACCCGCTCCGCCTCATCGAGCCGGCCCGTTTTGACCAAGCGCGCCACACGCTCCGCCGGTGGCCCGGCGTCCTGCTGGGCCGTGCCAGCGCACGCCAGCACCAGTGCCAAGGGAAAGAGGGCCCGGGAAATCATGGCGGCCCGCCACGTTCAATGACGCGAATGGCCGCCGTCTTCTCGGCAATGAGCAGCAGCAACCGCTCCAGCTCGCGCCCGTAGGCGGTGCTGTCGGTCATGGCCCGCCGGCCACGCAGCGCCGCCACATCGGCTTCGAGGGCACGCCGCTCGGCCAGCAGCGCCACGATGCGTGGATTGGTGCTGGCCGGCGCTCCGCCAAAGGCCACTTGACGCGAAAGGGCGCCATCAACAGACTCTGCGCCTGCAGGATCGGCGGCACCCTTGCCGTCGCCATCGTCGTCCAGTTGGGCATGCTCGGTCAGCAGCCGGCTGTCAGATTCGTACGCCCGACGCACCTCCGTGCGGGCATAGCTGAACGCCTCCAGTACCGAGATCCGGCCGTCTTTGTCGGCATCGGCATCGGCGGTGGCCAACCCCTTGGCAAACCAGGAGTAGAAGACCGACTCGTTGCGCTCGGTGGAGCTCCTGGTGCTGGTGATGATGATCCGCCCGGGGCCAGCCAGGATCGGTAGAAAATCGCCGCTGGCGCTGGCGCCGTTGACGAACACCACGGTGGAACGGAGGAACGGCCGCAACCACTGCTCGTATTCCCACGCCTCGGGGTCGGGGCCGCTCAGGTTCACCTTCGATTCCCGCGCCTGCCCGCTGCCATGACCGATCAACACCACCAGGACCACGTCGCCCGGCTTGGCGCGCTGGGCCAGGGTGGCAAAGCCTGCGGCCACGGTCTCTTTGGCGGCACGGCCTCGAATCCTGGTCCGGTCCCTGGCGGGATCCTCGGCCAACCAGATCCGGCTCGAATCCGGCACTCCCCATTTCACAGCAGCATCGTAAATGCTGCCAGCCGCCTCGTGGAACGACTTGGAATACGCCGGCTCGCCGCCCAGCCCGGTAATGAGCAGCACGTGCACCGGCGCGCCCTGCGCCATCGCAGGCATCGGCGCAGCCGCCAGCACCGCGGCCAAGAGGAGGCGGGTCTTCACGCCAACCCCCACCAGCGGCGGACAGCCCACTCAGCGCCCAGCAGCCCGATCAGGATCAGGAAAATGATCGGCATGTCCCACAGGTCGCGCGACTCGCGCACCGTAATGCCGCTCTCGGTGTAGCTCACATCGTCGGCCAGGCGTGCGGCTTCTGACAGCGGATAGTATCGGCCTCCCGTCTCCTCGGCGATGCGCCGAAGCAGCGGGGTCCGGAGCTCGGCCCGTTCCACGTCGGCACCTTGGGTGTCGGAGAGCAGGGAGGACGGAGGAGAGGTGGTGGTATCACTGCCGCGCGCCGCGTCGGCCACGAGCCGGTACATCCCTTCCTCTTCGGCTACGAACTGCCCCTGGTAGCTGCCGTCCTCCTTCAGGGTCCACTCAAGTGGCACCTCGAAGGTGCGGCCAGACGGCGGAGTTACCCGGGCGGTAACCCGGGCGTCATTCACATCGATATATGTCGGGTCCACGACTCGGGCCTGCACCGTCACCGGCTCGCCTGGCCCGACCCGCTCCGGCACCACCGTCACATCCACACGGTTGGGCACCTCGTCGAGCATCCAGCGCACCAGCTGCTGCCAGAGCGCCTCGTGGGTCTGGTCTTCCACGGAAATCGAGGCGTGCATCTGCCAGATCCACGTGTCCTGCACCCCGAACACCGCCGCACGCCCCCGGCCATAGCGCTGCCACGCCAGCATTGGCACCAGGGCGGCGCCGGTTTCGGCCAGGCCGCTGACCAGCAGCGTGGCACCGGGGCGCAGCTCACCAAGCTGGTTCACAGAGGTGAGAGGCGGCAATGAGTCCCAACGGGCGGCACTCGCCTCACGGGTGCCGGCAAGCTGGGTAACCGGGTGCACTCTTCCGGCGGCACTCAGTCGAGCCTTGAGCGCCGTTACCGTAATGCCCGAACCACGCGGGGCGCTCGAGATCAGGTCCACCGGCAGCACTTCGGCCATCGGTGTCCCCGCGAACCCGCCTTCTGCCAGCGCCGAGCGGCCACCCAGGGCCAGCAGGCCCCCGCCGCGACGGGACACGAAGTCGGCGATCATGCGGAGTTGGTCGCCGGTAAAGAAGGCCGCCTCGATGCTGCCCAGGATCAGGGCACGGTACTGGAAGAGTTCCTCGCGGGTGGTCGGAAAGCCCGAGGCGAGCTCCAGGCTGTCATCCACACCCAATCGCAGGTACTTGCCGGGCGCCGATCGCAGCAGCCCCACCATCTGCACCGCACTGTCGCCGCCCACGGCCCTACGGGTAAAGGCAAAGTCCGGCCGCGGCTCACCCTCCAGGAACAGCACCTTCTCGGGACCTCTCCGGACCCGCAGCAGCCCCTGCACCTCATTGTTCTCGGTGACGATCTCATCGCGCAGCACCGCCGCACGGACTGTGACCCGATGCGGCCCCGCCGACAGCGCGGGAATGCGCAGGGGGACCTGCACCGTCTCGCCGCGGGTGGGGAGGGTGACCGATTCGGTGCCAACCACTCGACCGTCGGCCTCGACGGTGATGGTGGTGGTTTCGCCGCCCACGCCACGGATCCGGAGCGAGAGATCGGCCACCACGCCAGCGCCATCGAGCGCAGTCGCCGGAAGGTTGAGGCTCTCGATGCCCAGGTCTCGGGCAAAGCGCTCCTGCCCCACACCCACGGTGTACACCGGGATCCGGCGGGCCTGGAGCGCCAGCAGCGGGGTGGTCAGGTCACCCGAGGCGTTGTCGGCGCCATCGGACACCACCACCACCCCGGCCACCGGAAGGTCGGCAAGTTCCTGGCGGGCCCCGTCGAGCGCTGCGGCCAGATCAGTGCGGGTGCCACCAGCCTCGAGCCCGCTGGTGCCGGCAATCGGCGCCGCATCGGCGGCAAAGCGGTAATACCGGAGCACGAATCGTTCGGCGAGCTGCTCGGAGAGCGCCGCCGAATCGCCCAGGACCCGGCGTGCGGCGTCGAGCCTTCGCTCGTCATTCACGTCGGCCAGGCGCATGCTGCGTGAATCGTCCAGCAGGATGGCCAGGACGTTTCGCTGCGGAACGGAACTGGAGACAATCAGGGCGGGACGGAGCAGGCAGGCCAGCAGCAGGGCCAGGAGCGCTCCCCGAAGGATGCCCAGGGTCCAGCGGGCGCGGGTACTGGGGAGGCGCAGGCGGCGGGTGGCGATCGTCACCGCCACCAGGGCGGCGATCAGGCCCAAGACAATCAGGGCAACCGGAACGACCGGCAACCAGACCAGTTCTCCGCGTTCAAAGACGCGGAGCGGGTACTTGAACAGGAAAGTGAGGATCGTTTCGATGACAGATCCCACGGAGAGCCCCGGTGGGGAGCGCGGGGCGCTCCGGGTGCGATTGGCGAGTGCAGGTCGGGCAATGGAACCAACTCGGCCCCTTAGTCCCTACGCAGGAGAGGCCGAGTTTGCTGCAGATCAATGAAATGACGTCCCCGGGCTGGGCTATGTTAACCCCGGATGGGGCTTAGCGGCGGTCTCCGGGACAGCGCACCCGCTCGAACCGGACTTCGATGCTCAGCTGGCCCTCGCCCTCGTTTCGGGCAATCAGCGCCCCGTCCGAAGCCAGCCGATAGCTGATCTTCTGCGGAAACGGCTTGTCCATGTTCTCAAAGAGCACGTATTCGCTGGTGACGGTGGTCAGGGGATAGCGGTCCTCCGGCTTGCCGTTGCCGGCGGCAATGAAGGCCACCCCGGTGGAATCACTGACGATCCGCGTGAACTCCCACCCGGTGGCCTGCTTCTTCTTGTCCAGGTATCGGGTGGTGGCCAGCATCATGTTGTCGGTCGGGGAGGTCCAGTTTTCCTGGACCAGGTCGTCCTTGCCGAGGGAACCCTCCCAGCACCCGGACATGAACTCCAGACGGGTCACCTTGGGGTTGGACTGGGCAGAAGCGGTGGCGACCGAGGCCAGGATGAATGACAGTGCGAGCAGACGGCGCATGGACTATCCCGTGTAGAGAGGCGGGGCCGAAAACCGGCCGGACCGGGTCAATGGGAGGCTACTACCCAGCGCTGAGGAGACGTCAATCGGTGCGTCTTGTTGCACGGGCCGTGCGGGGGCAAGCAGTGAGAGGTGAGAGGAAGGGTGGCTGGCATGGCCAGTCTCTCATGCCTTCCTCCTATTTCTCACCTCTCACCTCTTCCCTCTCACCGGCTCTTCAGTCTTTGGCCCGATCCATATAATCGCCGGTCTGGGGATTGACCCGGATCCGCTCGCCCACCGAAATGAACTCGGGGACGTTGACGGTGGCGCCGTTGCTCAGCTTGGCCGGCTTGGGCGACGCCGTCTTGGTGGCGGTCTTCATGACCGGGGCAGTATCCATCACTTCCAGGGTCAGGGTGTTGGGCAGCTGGATGCCGATCGGGCGGCCCTCGTAGAACTCGGCCCGGAACTTCATCCCCTCCGCCATCCACTGGGCGGCATCGCCGAGGGTCTCATCGTCCAGTTCGATCTGGTCGAAGGTCTCGGTGTTCATGAAATGGTAGTTCCCGCCACCGGAGTAGAGATACTCCAGGTCGTGGGTTTCCAGCTCCGCCTTGTCGATCGAGTCGTTGGCCCGAAAGCGGTGCTCGATGGTACTGCCGGTCTTGAGCTTCTTGAGCTTGGCCTGCACCATGGCCCGAAGATTCCCGGGCGTATGATGATGAAATTCCACCACACGGCAGGGCTCGCCCTGGAACATGATGGCCATGCCCCGTCGGAGGTCGGTCGCGTTTATCGACATGTCCTGCTTGCAGTTAGGGGTTCGAGGGCGGCGGGGCAGCTCCCCATTGCCGGGGCCGGAAGATAGGGGGA